>Ga0265301_10002963_pt1 | contig 18674 bp, 34 predicted proteins | sample AusTroGonzalo_MG_2_FD_193488 | JGI IMG/M metagenome (GOLD analysis project Ga0265301, IMG submission 193488) | Bovine rumen microbial communities from tropical cattle in Woodstock, Queensland, Australia - Gonzalo_04 | ecosystem: Host-associated > Mammals > Digestive system > Stomach > Rumen ... | reverse complement strand
TCGGCAAGGTCAATGAACAGGGGTACGGGAAGTTTACAGCAGTTGCCAAGGACTTTTATGACATGGTACAGGCAGCAATCAAAGAGACATCTGATGACACTATTGTTTACTTCACGATGCACACAGATCGCAGTGAAGACGGCAGTAAGGTCAAGGCAAAGACGGCAGGTAAGATGATCGATTCGCAGTTGACACTTGAGTCTCTGTTTTCGATTGTTCTGTACTGCGTTACTGATGGCAGACGGCATTACTTCGTGACACAGAGTGACGGTGTGACTACTGCCAAGTCGCCAATGGATATGTTCCCGTTGGAGATCGATAACGATCTGAAAGCAGTAGACACTGCAATCCGTGAATACTACGGACTTGCGAAACTTGGAAGTCCGGTGAAGAAGAAAGAACGGAATACCACTGTTGAAACGGCAGATAAGATCCCTGGAGGTTAATTATGTACGAACTGAGAGAACTGTTACAGAAACAGCATAGGCAGTACAGAAACCATATTTCCTACCTTGGATGGCATCTGCGGTGGCATGATTGCGAACTGTATCCTTTGATCGTATTTGGGAGGAAACAGTAATGGGAAGGTTTGATAAAGGTGTCAGTTACTACACTATCGGTGAGTGTGAGATCCAAGTTAACTTTCCAGAAGACGATGTGAAATGCCATTGGTGTCCGTTTCTGAAACACTATGACGGTCTGAACAGAGACAAATGCGGTCTGACAGACGAGATTCTTATTTCCACAGAGATCATTGGGATGAAATGCCCTTTGACAATATTAACAGATGTAAAAACGGAGGATATGAAAAAATGAAACCTACTTGCAGTGATTTTGAAGCAAAAAAGTCCGGCAACTTTATCAACCTTCCCCCTGTCGGTGCGTATGTGGCAGAGATACAGGCAGTGCGTGTTCTTGACCATAAGAAGGATGAGGTTCAGAGGTTAACCATTGAACTGCTCATGGAGATTGTTGAAGGTGAGTATGCAAACCGTTTCCATGAAGTGTATGAGGATCAGACAGAACGGTTCGGCAGTACTGCTAAATACAAGGGTATTTTCCGTCTGTACCCGTACACTGATGACGATGAGGACTACCGGAAGAGAGCATTCCAGAGCAACCTGTGGTGCGTACAGGAAAGCAATCCTGGATATAAGTGGGATTGGGATGAGAAAAAACTGAAGGGAAAGAAAGTCGGTATCAATCTTCGGAAGCGGTTGTACACATACACCAACGCACAGGGTGAGAAGAAAGACGGAGAAACCGTTGAGATCGGAAGGTTTGAAACCATTAACGATGTTCGTAACGGCAAGTGCAAGCCTATGCGTGACAGGGATCAGCGTGAAAAGCGTGATGATACTGTTGAGATTGCCGTTGACGGCGACACCTTTACTGATGTGAGCAACGAAGTCAACGTTCCGTGGTAAGACACAACAGGGCATGGCAAAGTGCTATAAGCACAGGGTCATCGGTTGTACCTTCCTTCAAATGCCTGTGAACCTGCCAGAACGCAACACAGGGTTAAAGGTTCACTATGCTATGCCCTTTCCTTTATTTTATGTTAAGGAGAATGATCATGAAAAAACACGGACTATCAAAGACAAAAATCTACCATTGTTGGTTTAATATGAGAAACAGGTGCTTTAACACAAAAAATAAATGGTATCCATTATATGGTGGAAGAGGAATAACCGTTTGCGATGAGTGGAATGATTTCATTGCATTTTATAAATGGGCAATTGGAAACGGATATTCTGATGAACTTACAATTGATAGAATTGATAATAACAAAGGCTATAATCCAAACAATTGTAGATGGGTAACAATGAAAGAACAATGTGCAAACAGAAGAAACCATTACAGAAAAAACAATAATGTTGGAATTGAGGTTACAAAATATGGGAAATATAGAGCAAGGGTAAATAGAAACTCAAAATCTTATCATATTGGTTGTTATAAAACATTTGCTGAAGCAAAAGATGCAAGAGATGCATTTATAAGGGGCAATTGTTTATGACTCTTTACGAGGACACTCGTCAACAACCTGGCAAACACAATAATATTGCACGATACTGCCAAAGGCATGGTATTGAACTGATTCGCAAGAAACTCGATGTTGGCGACTATATGATTGCAGAAGCAGAAGTGAAAGGGAATCCAAGAATCAGTGTTGATACAAAACAGGATCTGCTTGAACTCTGTAAGGATGTCATGAGCAACGATCACCGCAGATTCAGACAGGAATGTATCAGAGCAATGGATGCAGGTATTCAACTGATAATACTGACAGAAGAAATGCCACCGTTCGGACGGGTAGACCTGTGGGAAGTACCAAGGTGGAAAAGTGCTAATCAGTGGCATAACTTCGGAGATCCAATGACACTTGTAGACCCTGCTGCATTTTCTAAAGCGTTGGATACCATGACAGAAAGGTACGGTGTGAAGTTCCGGTACTGTCATCGGCAACAGACACCAAAGAGATTGATTAAGTATTTGAGAGGTGAGTTAACATGAGACTGCATATAGAAAAAGTGAGCAGTGATAGATATTATGATTTTTATACAGTTGAAGGTCTTACTGTTGATGAAATGAACTATGTCATTGATGGCAATGGTGATGGCAAAAGACGGGAAGACAGGTTGGTTGAAGTAATGAGCAAGCATGACAATGATTCCTGGTACGGGAAGAACATTGCCGAAGGTTGGCGGTGGGGATATGGCATTTACTCCATCAGACACATCGGTGGTCATCTGCTTATTGAAGTCGGAAATAGTTGTGATTAAGGGGTGATACCATGCTGAAGAAAATCCTGGTTACACTGCTTGAAATAGCACTAATTGCGTTGGTGGTTTATGGCATTATCACTGTTATAAATGGTATATCGTTCGCAGATCCACATGAAACACTTCCGTGGTGTGTGACGGAATATAAGCATTAAAGAGGTTCGTATGATCGACTATAAACTGATACACGGTGATTGCCTTGAAGAGATGCGAAAAATGGAAACGGGTTGTGTAGATGTAGTGTTTACAAGTCCACCGTACAATGACAGTGGATATACAGAAAAGGATAAGACCAAGAAGAGACACTTTAAATATGAGGTATCAGAAACAAGAGATGATTGGTTCGATTGGCAGATAGAGTGCATAGACCAAATGTTAAGAGTTGCAAAAAGAACAGTGTTGTACAATATTCAAACGATTCTTAACAACAAATCAGATGTTTACAAACTCATAGGTCATTATGCAGACAAAATCGACAATATCATCATCTGGTACAAGCCAAACGCACAACCACAACACTATCAAAACAGAATTGGCAATTACTATGAAATGATCATTGTTTTCAAGTGCAAGCAGTTTGATAAGTTGTATGTCACAACAACAGGATACGCAAATGTGATTGTAAAGAACATTAACTGTGACAGAACTTATTCAGACATTCATGGTGCGGTCATGAGTGAACCATTCTGTACAGAAGTAATTCGTGAATTTGTCAAACCGGATGAAACTGTTTTAGATCCGTTCATGGGATTGGCAACAACAGGAGTTGTTTGCAATAAACTTCGTCATGATTTTATAGGTATAGAGTTGTATAAACCTTATTATGATTTGGCGAAGAAAAGGATGGAAAACGCAACTGCACAAATTGATATTTTTGACTTGATGTGAGGTGAAGAACAGTGCGAGATATTGACCCAAATAAAAACTGCCATGAGTACTGTCGGTTTGCAAAATGTTGCCGATATGCTAAAGGCGAGAACGGTTTAGACCCAGAGGAATGTGGATGGGCATACAAGATCGAAGACCTGCTGAACGAAGCAAAAGACATTAGAGAAGAGCAGGAGAAAGCATTTGGAGAGGATGAGGACGATTGGTAATGTTCATTATTGGTGTGATTTTCGGTATTGTACTGACCCTTGGTTTCGGCAAGTGGTGGTTTGAACGGCACACTGTTGAACTGACGGAGGAAGCGTTCAATGACAAACGTTCCAGAGAAGATCCGTGAAGCATGGGCAGATGTCTATCGGCTATTTGATGTTAGTTATCAGATGGACGGTTCAGCCGAAGCATGGAAACAGTATTGGGATAAGGCAAATGCACTAATACAAAAGTATGATGACGGAATCCCGTTGTTAGAACTGTTGGAATCTGTCGCACATATGATTGCAAAGTTTTCTGATGACCGGAAAAGGAATCATAGTTTGACCTGGAATAAGGATGAAGACTACCCATATCCCAAATAAAATGACGTTTTTGTGAAGGAGAGAGCATGGAAGGATATTGGATTGACCATACCTATGAAAGTGAGATGAACAACAATATTGAATGTCCATTTTGTCACATGGAATGGAGTGTAATTGATAACTGTACAGAGACATTCAATTACTGTCCGAACTGCGGTGTAAAGTTAGAAGAAAACCCACAGTATAAAACAAATTTCTGAAATTTCATAAAAGGCAACAATAACTAAATTGATTTAACAGGAGGTTACTATGGATATCGTAAAACAACTTCCCTTTGATGTATGTGAGAACTGCGGTGAGTTTATCCTGGATGTTAAACAGCAGGAATTGTATTACGGTGATGGTGGGCATCACCTTGCACTCACTGTGCGTTGCAAGAACGCAGGTAAATGTCAGCAACTCAAACGAAATCTGAAAAAGTTGGAGACAGAAAATGTTACTGTCTCATGAGGTTTATGTCATCAAAAAGGGTAGCCAATACATTGTTGGTTGCCCTTATGATGACACTTCCTATGTCCGTATGAGTGAAAACAAATATGACGGATACAGGGATACAGACTTTAACCGGATGCGTAGAGTTGCGAAGCAGATTGATGGCAGAGTCATGAAATTTAATCCAATAACAGGTGAGATTACAGGAGGTTGGAGATAGTGGCAGATATAGAAAAGGTTATAAAAGGCTTGGGAAAGTGTTCATGCATTTATGGAATCCGTTGCGAAGAATGTCCATATGTTAATGATGATAAGTGTGTTGATATTTTATGTTCGGATGCTCTGGAACTGCTGAAAGGAAAAGAAGTAAAAGTAGAAATTGAAGGTGGAGGATCTACCTGGTTTTATGTATGTGGTGAATGCCATACATCAGCAAGTAAGCATTCAAAATACTGTCGTGAGTGTGGAAGGAGGTTGATATGGGATGCCTGACATGGAGAAGGTTATTGAAAACCTTGAACGGATGCTTTCAAACTACGATATGTTGGATGACATTGTAATAAACAAAAATAACGAAATGCTGATGTTCCATCGGGCGGTAGCAAAAGCAGCACTTGAACTGCTGAAAGAACAACAGGGAAAAATTCTTATGATGAATATGGTGTATGGTTCTGATTGCAAGGTTGTTGTAGAACTTGTCCGGTGCAAGGATTGCATGTATTGGTCTGCCGAAAGAATAAATGATTTTAACAAATGCAAAAGATGGATAAATGTTGGTGTTAAAAACTTTGCCACGATTGGTGAGTGGTTCTGTGCTGACGGGGTGAAGCGTAATGAGATTGATTGATGCAGATGCCCTAATAAATGCGCTGATTACTGATTGCAATAACGATCAAACAAAATTGTTTCCTGTTTGGATTGAGAAACTGATTGATGCACAGCAAACAATTCCGTTTGACATGAAATGGAATCCAGATTGCGAGGATTGTCTGCCAGAAGGAATCAATGATTGCATAGAGTGCAGAAAACGGACGGAAGGTCGGTGAAGTGGGAATGAGCCGAATAGTATGCAAACTTAACCCTTATACGCTTGGTGGAGTTGTATATTACAGAAAACAATACAAAAAAGCGAGATATAGGAAGAAAGAACGAAGACAATGGGTGATATTAGATAAATCACTAAAAGAGTGTTTTCATGAAACGGAAAGGTGGAAAGACCGTGGGGAAATATAACTTTGAAATAAATGAAATCAATCCCAACACTGTACATGGCATGATACTGTCACAGATTAAACCAGGAAGCAGTGTTCTTGAGTGCGGTTGTGCTACAGGGTACATGACAAAGTATATGCATGAAAAGCTAAACTGTACTGTTGATGTTATTGACTACGATTGCGAAAGCTTAAGTAAAGCAAAAAGATATGCCCGTGATTCGTTTTTTGATGACTTGGATGACGGTAATTGGTTTGTCCATTATTACCAACACAATAACGAATATGACTACATTCTGTTTGCAGATGTACTTGAGCATTTAAAACAACCGGATGAAGTGTTGAAATGGGCGGTAAGACTTTTGAAAGCAGATGGCAAGATCCTTATCAGTATTCCTAACATCTGCCACAATGACATCCTGGTACGGATGTTCTACGGGTATTTTACATATACTCCACTTGGATTGCTTGATAATACACACATCCATTTTTGGGGTGCTAATGACATTGGGTCATTTATTAATAATGCAGGATTAAAAGTAAAGAAAGTAAAGGCATTGCTTGTTCCGACACAACATACAGAACAAAGAGTAATGGGTGAGATAGACGAAGAATTGTTGGAAGTTCTGAAGAAAAGGGGAAACGAAGGGGAAGTGTATCAGTGGGTGGTCACTTGTGAGCAGAAATGAATCCTTGTGTGATGTGTAAAAAATCTTACTGCCCCGTGAAGTGCAGACCAAAGGCTGACTATATCCGACACATGAAAAAACTAAACAGAAAGATAAGGTGCAATGGCAATGATAGACAAATTGAAAAACCTAAAGAAGCATCTGAAACGGCAGATTGCTGAAGCAGATAAGGTTGATTCTGATTGGGTATATATCCTACGTAAAGAAGCAGAAACCTGTCTTGAGTTAGCAGAAGCAGAAGATACCATTGTTGAAATGCTAATGGAAAGAAGAGGTAAGGTGCAGTGAGATGCGTGTTGGATAGAGAACTGAACCTGTGCAAGTGCGGTGGAAGACCAAGGTACAGGTACAGTGTACCGTTGCATTGGATCGAGTGTCGGAACAAAAAGTGTGCTAACAGAACAAGGTACTACGCAGACCAAGATGAACCATTCGATCCAAAGGCACAGGCACTTGCGATAGCAGAATGGAACAAACAGTAATAGAATTGACCAAATTACTTATTGTGAATGTCTAATTTTATGATATCATATTATTGGATATTCTAATTATATTAGAGCAAAGGATGTGCGAAAATGGATAAATATTGTATTGCTTTAACAAAAGATTTTCTTGATTTTCCGTGGTTTCATAGACCGAAAACGGTTCATGTCTTTCTTTATTTGCTACTTATGGCAAATGTAAAAACAACATACTGTGGGAAGGACAAAATAGGAAGGGGATCTCTTGTCATTAAAAACTGGATAATTGCACAAGAATGTGGCATGACGATTCAGAATGTTAGAACTGCTTTGCACAACTTGGAATCTACAGGCGAAATAACAAGAGAACGCAGAAATAAGTATCAAATAATTACGATCACAGACTATGACAATTATGGGTTTTATGATAGTTTGCACGATGACTAATGCAAGGGGTGAGAATGTTGGCAGATGGTTGGATCAAGGTATGGAGAAAACTTGCCGATTCTCAAATGTGGTTAGAAAAACCATTTTCAAAAGGTCAAGCATGGATAGACCTTCTGTTGCTTGCGACATCATCAGATCATGTCAGTAAGTATAAAGGCAAGGATAAAGTATATAAGGCAGGAACCGTTCATTTTAGTCTTTGCTTCCTAACAGACAGGTGGGGGTGGAGCAGAAACAAGGTATATCGGTTCATCAACAAGTTGCAAAATGACGGAATGCTTGAATATCAAGGGCGAACATCAAACGGAACAATAGATCGAACATTAAACGGAACAATAAGCGATACAATGAACGATACAACTAATGACACAGTTCTAATCGTTGTAAATTGGGCATTGTACCAGAACAAGCAAGAGAAGAACGGCACAATAAACGGAACAATAAACGATACAGCCAATGGAACAGCCAAGCGAACATCAAACGGAACACATCCTAAGAATGATATACATAAGAATGATATATCCAAAGAAAAGAACGTAAAGAACCGAGCCATTCCGAAAACGATCGATGACATTGTGCCAGAGGTTGACTTCGATGGATATCCTCCGTTCAGTGAAATGCCATGTGAAGCTGACGGTAGCAAACGGGACATCCCACTAAGGGTACGAAAACTGTTTGACGGAGATTATGGTGCGTATTACAGGTACATGGAAAGGATGTATGGTGAATGCAGTACGAAGCAAAGTTAGAAGACTTCATTGGGTTTGCTGATTATATTGGCATCAGCACAAAGATGAAAGGGGATGAACTGACTTTTCAATTCTGCCCGTATTGCAGAGACAGTATATCCAGGGATGATGAATGGAAGTTTGCAATCAATACGAAAAATGCTCTGTTTGGATGTTTACGGGCATCGTGCCTTAAAGGTGGGCATTTCTGTAAACTTGCAAAAGACTTTGGGTACAAGTTGGATTATTCAGAGGAGCAACAGTATAAGCACTTAAGGCAACCGGAAAGAAAGATCGTGCCAAGGGAAACTGCGATTGCTTATCTGTCCAATCGTGGCATCAGCAAAGAGATAGCAGAACGGTATGAGATTACTGCTTCTGAAAATCAACCGCATATCATGATATTCCCATTTTTTAACGAATATGGGAAACTTGAATTTGTGAAATACAGAAATATGCGGTTCAAGAAGGGAAGAGACAAAAGCAAGGAATGGTGCGAGGAAGGGTGCAAGCCTATTCTGTTCGGCATGAAGCAGTGCGTAGACTTTTCGACACTGATAATCACTGAAGGACAGATTGATAGTTTAAGCGTTGCACAAGCAGGATTCAACAATGCAGTGTCTGTTCCAACAGGTGCAAGAGGTTTTACATGGTTTCCGAATTGCTACGAATGGGTCAAGAAGTTTGACACTGTTATTGTGTTCGGAGACATGGAAAAGGGGCATATGACACTGCTCGATGAGTTGTTGCAAAGGTTGCCGAATAAAGTAAAAGCGGTACGCAAAGAAGATTATATGGGTGAAAAAGATGCCAATGATATACTGCGTACATTCGGCGCTGAAGCAATAGCAGATTGTGTTAACAATGCACAAGAACCAGGAATTGACTATGTTATTGAATTGGCAGATGTGAGTCGGAAGAACGATGACGATGAACTAAAGATCAAGACAGGGTTCTTTGAACTTGACGAAGCGTTGCGTGGTGGGATTAGGTGCGGACAACTATTTCTGCTTACAGGCAAGACGGGCGAAGGTAAAAGTACATTCGCAAGCCAGATCCTTGCTGAAGCACTTGACCAAGGCATAAATGTGTTTGCGTATTCTGGCGAACTCGATAACGAAGACTTCCAAGATTGCCTTAATTCGCAACTTGCAGGTGATGACAACATGACAAGTAAAGAGAACGAATTTAAGAAAATGGATTACGTTCTCGATGCTGAAACTGAAAAACGGATAAAGGATTGGTATAGGGGAAGGGCATACATTTATGACAACAACCGAATTACTGTTAAGGACAGACCTAAACTACTCGATATTGTCAGACGAGTTATAACAAGACGAGGTGTGCAACTTGTGCTGATAGATAACCTTATGACGGCAATGGAGTTTGTGAAGAATCAAAATGACTTGTATTTGGCTCAAACCAATTTCGTTGCTGAACTGAAAGAGATAGCACAGCAATACCATGTATCAATCATACTAATTGCCCATCCAAGAAAAACGGGTAAAGACCAGGAAGATGACAAAGCGTTAACAAATGATGATGTCGCAGGATCTTCCAACATTGGCAACCTTGCAGATATTGTTGCAAGTTATGCAAGGGCAGCAGACGATAAAGATTATGATTCTGTTTTTCAACTGACAAAGAACCGGAAGACAGGAAAGCTGCGGAAAGGGAAAGATTCAATACACATGAATTACTCTGCGAAGTCGAAAAGAATCACGGGAGAACGCAGTTTGCAGAAGCACTACGGATGGGAACAGAACACTGCTGAAAATGTGGTTGAAATCGATGTTCCATTCTAAGGCTATTTTTAGACGATTCTGAGTGGGTCTAATTTCGGATGGACAATTTATCGTCTGAGATCGTGGAAGCGGTATTTGATGCCTTGCAAAGCGAAATAGAGGTATTCCTGTGGCAAATCTAATTTAAACAGTGAGAAAAGAGGTACGGAGATGGGATTGAACAGACAGATGCGAAGACAACAGACAAGACAGAAAATGCAAGAGTGGGTGCGTGATGGAACGGCAGAACGGGTACGAAAGTTATCGGTGAATGGTATTACTGCTGACGATCTGGATTCTGCCCGTAAAAACGGGTACGAAGAAGGGTATAAGTACGCATCATCTGCTTTCTTCAAGGTCATGTATGCAGCTATAGCCAAAGAGTTACACGAAGCAGGTAACAGCGTTGAGGAAATTGTAAGTTTTCTGCATGAGGTAGACCACAGGGTAGCAGTAATGTTTGATGCTGACGAAGAAATTGACGAAGTATTTGACCTAATTGGGGTACGGATAAACGTTTACGATAATTCAATCGACAGGATAAGTGAGGTTGTTAAAGATGAGTGAAAAACAGGTGCGGAAACTGAAAACCAGGTGCTACTATACGGACTATGTGAACCATGCAATAAGGTTTTATCTGTCTACACCGGAATCGATACGGACAGAAGGGAAACGAAAGGCAGACATTGACAATTGGATTGCGGTACAGGCAGTATTTCACGGTCTGACAGATGAACAAAAACAGGTACTGACGGAGGTTTATAAAACGCATTACCGGCTACCGGAAGCGGTTAGGATCTACTGTGAAAAAACGGGTACGGATGAGACAAAACTGTGGATCATGATTACAAAAGTTAGTTCTGCTATAGCAAAACGCAGAGGACTTGTCTAAAAATGGGCAAAAAAAAAGACCACTAACCGAAAACGGTTAGTGGCACTTTTTATATTCGCTGTTTTAAAAACGGGTACGAATTAATTCTTCATTGACGATTGCTATTATCAGATCCGGTACGGACAAGCATTTTTCATCTGCTTTTTCTTGCAAAACAGACAGTGATGTTCGAGAAAAAGGTACGGAAACAGTACCGTTGATATCTGCTCTGATTAATTGCTTGATATATCCTTGCATAGAAGGTACGGAAGCAAGTTTATCAATAATGTCTTTGTCCAGATCGTTATGAAGACGGAAACCGTAATTCCTGCGGTGTTCTTTGTCATATTTGGCTTGTGCGATAGTGTGTTTTGTAGGCATAAAAAATCCTCCTTTTGTACGTTATAATCAATCATATCAAAACGGGTACGAACTGTCTACATCAGGCAAAAATCTACAATCAATACGTATAAGTTTGCCATATTTTAAACCGAGTTTGTTTATACATATCCAATTATAGAAATCAAGTCTGTTCTTAAATTCTTTTGATGTTTTTGTAATTGTTGTGCCATTGCTAAATACTGCTTCATAGATCGTCATTATTAATAATCCCCTTTCAAATTATGTGTGAAGACAAGGATGCACTGGATCATGTTCTTTTATACGATTATAAACAGGTTCAATATAATTTCTGTAATAAATGTATTGTGGGTACTGAACGCCAACCAAATCTGCTATATACATTGCTCCTCGCAGGCAACCAACTTCATTGATATAGTGTTCATCCATGCCAGCTGCGTTATAATATTCGCAATTATCTGCGAGTCTCTGTAATTCTTTTCTGATTGCATTGTTAAGATTATCCATGATTAATACTCCTTTCATAATTAGGTACGGTCAAAGTGTTTCATATTTGCCTGTTGTGGGGTTTTTGTATTGGATCTCAGTACAACCATAAATATATTCATATCGATCCAACGGGGCAAAACTGCTGTCATCCGTACTGACACCGTAAGCGTATACAATGCCGTCATCATCAAGCAACCGGAAGCGGTACAAAGGGGGCAGATGCCCCAACTGTCTTATCAACCGTTCTTTCATGTGCTGAAGTCTGTTAGTATATTCGTCTTTCCCTGAGTCTGTGATTGACTTACACCATTTAGTAATACAATACATTATTATACCTCCAAATAAAATAAAAGGGGCATTACCAATCAATGCCCCTATCATGAACAATACCAACACCACAAGGCAAACGCTTGAAACTCCACCGGAGTGTTATTTCTCTGCCTGTTGGGAAATCGTAACCGGAGTCATATCCTACAGTTGAATAAACAAAGTCCTCGATATCGTCATATATAGTCTGCTCGTCATCTGTTCCCCATAGATCCGTCCATTTGTCAGGTATGATAATAAAGTCTGTTGTGCATTCGTTGCCGTTGTCTGACACGGTTCTCCACTGTTTATTATTGTTGCAAAGAGAGGTAGAATTATAAACGGGTTTCCCGTCCATTTTCTGATAAAACCTACGCAATGCAAGTTTTCTTTCCAACTCAAAACAAACAGGGAATTTATTACCGTAAATTTTGGCAATTCGTTCCATTATGTCTTCGTCGTTCTTAATTGCGTTGTATGAGTCAAGATTTTCAAAAAGTCCTGTGTGGATGAAAATGCTTTCATATTTGCCGTTTTTCTTTTTCTTAATATCAAGAGTGCGTACAATCCTGTTATTATCACAGGCAAAAATGCAGAATGCATCAGCAGTATTATGACGATAAACAAATACAAAATTATCATTGTATACATTGTGCCAATCTTCCGGTATTTTGCTCGTCAGTTCAAAAACGGTCATTCCGATCGCATTGCAAAAAATAGTTGTATCCATTTCCGTTTCCTCCTTAAAATACTTTTCCGGTGTACACTTGCAAAGAGCTAATCAAGCCTTTTAGGTCTTCGCCAAAGTCTTCAACTTCAAAACGGGTATTGTAATTAGATTGTATTGTGTTGTCTGCTGTTACTCTGAAAATATCGAGGTTCATATGAATGATTTTATAAATATCGTGTTTGATTGGGAAACCGTCAAACTCTGACCCTGGATCGTTGTAATATTTTCCGGTTGGCACTGACTCCCAAATTGGAATATATTGGACATTGTCTGCTACATGAGATTTTAACGGTTCACCCCAACAAAACGGAACATATGCGAAGTGTTTCGGTATATATGGATAACAATCCAACCAACTACCGGAAGCAAGCAAACCGCAAGTTATAAAATTGTCAAAATCCTTGTGGTTGTCTTCTTCTGTCAATTCAACCTTAATAAGTACATACCATTTACCCGTTGTTTCTGAGTGCATAACATCTGTTTTTCCATCGATTACGATTGGAAATACAACCAAATCAGAAGGGAGGTCAATGACCTCCCACTGATTACGGGGAAGAAAAACGAAACTCTCTTTATATGCTTTCATGACTCTATTCCTCCTTATTTAGCATATACCGCTTTCAATTTGCGGTTAAAATGTACTGTAATGCCGATGCCGTCAACGCATATTCTGCGAACTTGTCTCCGTCTGTAGATGTACCGGATTGTCATTTCATCGCACAAAAGTGCGTTGATTTTCGCTTGGTCTGTCACAAGGTTAATAACTGTCCATTTGCCCTTAACCTTTTGTTGGAGTGTTCTGCTTGTGAAAGTCACTTGTTACACCCCCTTAACAGAAACCGTTTTCTGTGAACTCTTCAATTAATCCGTAACGTTTGCCGTTCCGGTAAAACCAATCTGAAAGCACTGCCATATCAGACCAATAAAGACCGCTTGTGTCTCCGTTTATATCCCAATCATGGGCGATCTGTTCGACACTGCTTTTCCGTTCTCTGTAGGTCTTGCCGTGTACCGTAAAGTCAACGATTGATACAATCTGCGTATCCGGTGAAAATGTGTCTTTAATGAACTCAGAACGGTCAAAATACAGGGTATTATGCTCAACACCATCAATAACATACTTTGCAAAAAACATGGCTTAAAACCTCCTTAAAATGTGAAATCAGTGTATACGGGAGTATCTCCCTTGATGAGTCTTGAATAACCGCAGTCATACCATTTACCGCAGATGTATTTTTTTTCTTCTCTGCAATAATCATCTTTGATATAAACTTGGGTTTCTTTCGGATATTCAATAGGCTTTAAAATAAACCATTCGCCCTTTTTCAGTTCTTTTAATTTCTTCGCTTCCATTGTTTTATTCCTCCTCGATGTTCTCAAGTTCGTCAAACAGTTCGACAAGTTCGGGATAGTTATCAATGCTGTCAACATACTGCCTATCACCTTCAAGGGCATTCACAAGCCATGAGTCATTTTTAGATGAATAATCCTTATAATCAGCAGATACAAGGTTTCCGTATCCGTTATAATAGAAATAATTGCGGTTTGGGTTAAATTCGCCATAATGCTTTTCCCCGTGTTCGTCTGTTGTATATGTCTCGTCATCATGACCATAAAACGCACGATACAGAATATCGATCGGATCTGTTCCTTGATAAAATTCGTTTAAGTCTTCCATATCGTAGTACCGATCGTCTTCAAGGTATCCGTTGTAGTTGTCGAGTTCTTCAATGCACTCTGTTAATGCATCGTCATTTTCTGCAAAGAAATCAATAATTTTCTTTACAATCTCTTCCCTTGTTGCGGTTGCCATTTCTTTCTCCTCCTCGTTTTTCATTGGGATTTCTACCATTTTGTCAGATGTGATAACGATCCTGTGTTTTGTTGTTTCTGTACGGTTAATCATGGGGTGATACCTCCTACAATTATTTTTTTGTGCAACTTGGCACAAACTGAAACGGGCGAGAGTTTCGCCCGTTCGGAATTCGTGTCAAACTGTTATTCGATCACAATTTAATGTCCAAGTCCTTTCTGCCTTTTGTGGGTTTTAGTCCGGTTCGCTACCTTCTGCAATACCGTGTGGAGTCTCACCACAACCCCGTTAAACGGGATAACCCTGTCAGAGGTCACCACTCAGCAGTTATACACGGGATATCGTGCCCGTTCGTTTGTCACTTGTGCGGTCTGATCGCCGTCCGATTCCGCCCGTTCCCAAGTGGGGAAGCCTTAACGGGCGATGCTACATCAGAGTTGATATCGGAGATCTCCTCCGGAAGAGCAACTTGACTCTTCGAGTCAATTTTAACGTTTTAACGTATAGAAAAGCAATGTATAATTCGCTTGTTATAAAATGTTAATAATTCACTAATTAGATTAGTGAATGTTAAAAATGGTATCTCTGCAAGCGTTGATTTTCCTACATTTATGTTATAACGTACTCAACAGGCCAGACGATACGTTATTACGGAATTGTTAAATTTGTAGTATTTGGTATATACCAGATTTGACAACAGAAGTCTGCAAGCGTTGATATTACTGCATTTATTAGCTCTACATTACGTTATAACGTACAAAAGAGAGACATTGCATATCTGGTATTGTTATATATGTTTTTGTCGGAAACGGTTAGACCCCTGTCTGCTCTTTCGGTTGATATAATATTCATTCTTACTGCTGAAGTGCCTAAAATCGCCTAAAAATGCCCTTAAAATGCATGATTAGAATTAAATTTGATTTTTTAAATTAATTTTATTATTATTTTATTTGGTGAAATATAAAACGTTGCCGATGCAACGAACTACGAAAGGAGCATATTATCATGAGTGATTTACCCGTAAAACACAGGGGCAGACCCAAAGGCTCAAAGAATAGCGTGAAAACACATCGCAAAGATAATACCCAAGAAATAATACCTTCGGAAGATAGGCAACGGATAGTAGCATTCAATAATATCTTGTTCCGTTTACCCCGTATTAAAGACCGGAACAACGTTGAGGAAATTAGAGAACGCATCGGATATTACCTCGACTTGTGTCAAGAGCATAAAGTAATGCCAACTGTCGCCGGTCTTGCCCTTGCCTTTGGTGTTGATCGAAGAACGCTATGGACATGGTTAGACGATGGGAATAGCAATATGCTTAAAAACAGAGAAGCGTTGGACACTCTAAAAAGCGTGTACTTGTCTATCAACTCTCAGTATGAAATGCTACTTACTGAAGGTAAGATGGTACCTGTATCTGCTTTCTTCCTTATGCAGAATAACTTTGGCTATAAGCAACAGACAGACCATGTGATTACTGCTAATACTAATAACGATCCATCAGCTGAAGATATAGGAAACAGAGCTGGACTACTTGAAGAGTAGTTATAGGCTAAATCTATAGCAAGCAATTATTCGTAAATGTATAGTTTAGCGAATAGTTGAATACTATATGTTGTATAGGTAAAAGACAGGTATACTATATGTATAACATAACTATTCTATGCATTGTTTTCTGTATAATATGCAATAATATTTATACTCTGTTTTGTTAGCTGTTTACCTGTTTTCACTATTTGTTTTTATGGTTTTATCTGTTGCTATATGCTGTGTTATTGTTCCTGGTATGCTATACCTATTGCCTACTATCCCTATAGGGAAATACAATAATTAAAAAGCAACGGGGATAGTACTAAAAGTAAATTTTATAGAAAAAAGGGATATATAGTACTGTTATGTATAGGGTGGTAGTACTAAAAATAAATTTTAAATAAAAAAGGGGTTATTACTGTTCTGGTATAGAGTACTACTGTTATAAAAATTTTTTAAAAACAAAAAAGGGTAATATAAGGGTATGGATAGATTATATATAGGGGTATGTATAGTAGGGATAGTTATTGAGATATTACTGTTAGTATATGTAGTATATCTGCTTATAGATACAGTAAGGGATATAAACAGTTATAAGCATTGATATATAAGGGTTTATAAGGGATATATAATATAAAAATAGAGTTATTTCTTTCTTTTCTTTGTATACTTTCTTTTCTTTCTTTAGTTATGGATAAATATATAAGGGTGGTGATAGCAATGACAGAGTTAGAAAAGATGATAAAGAGTTATGGATTACTGATGGGTAAGAGTGATTATGAATATGCGTATTATGCGTTAAAGAAAGCATGGGAGATAGAAAAGAGTGATACTGTTTATAAGTTAATAAAAGAGTTCAGGTCTGTTATAGTTCATGTAGTGGGTATGCAAGAGTTGGTTAAAAGGGCATATCTGATAACTGCCAGGGATATCTTCGATGATTTCATGATATATCTTGAGTGGAACAGACCGTTGGCACAGCAGTATTGGTTACCAAGGAGAAAGAAACTACTGTTTGTGGCAGAAGCATTACAGGCATTAGAGAACGATGAGTTAGATGAGTTGTTCCTTAGTATGCCACCAAGGGTAGGGAAGACAACACTTGTACTGTTCTTTGTCTTATGGATTATCCTGAGAAACAGTGAGAGAAGTAATCTATACTGCTCATATACAGATAGTGTTGTCACAGTGTTCTACAAGGGTCTGCTTGAGATCCTAAATGACCCTATCACCTACCTGTGGCGAGAAATCTTCCCTGAGTGCAGTGTTGCTTCAACGAATGCCAAGGACTTACTGCTGAATATCGACAGAGAAAAGCGGTATGCATCCTTTACGGGAAGATCCCTGTACGGAACACTCAACGGTGCTTGCGATTGTAACGGGTATGAGATAGCCGATGACCTTATCTCCGGTATCGAGGAAGCCATGAACAAGGATCGGTTGGCAGGTGCATGGGCAAAAGTAGAGAACAATTATCTGCCCCGTGGCAAGGAAACCGCAAAACACCTGTGGATCGGTACAAGATGGTCGCTTGTTGACCCACAGGGCATGAGAGTTGAACTGCTTCAGAACGAACCGAAGTTCGCATCTGTCCGGTGGAAACAGATAAACGTACCTGCTCTGAACGAGAACGATGAGTCCAACTTCGACTATGCCTTTGATGTGGGTTTTTCCACCGAAGCGTATCAGCAGCGAAGGGCATCCTTTGAGCGTAACAACGACATGGCATCATGGTATGCTCAGTACCAGGGTGAACCGATTGAGCGTGACGGTGCTGTTTTCTGCCCAGAGGACATGAGGTTCTACAATGGTGTGCTACCGGAAGCAGATCCTGACCGCATTTTCATGGCAGTTGACCCTGCTTGGGGTGGCGGTGACTTTGTTGCTTCCCCTGTCTGCTATCAGTATGGCACAGACATCTTTGTGGCAGATGTGGTCTACGATAACCGTGACAAAAAATACACTCAACCGCATATTGTTGATACTGCTATCAGACACAATGTCGCAGCAATCCGTGTTGAAGCGACAAAAATGACAGCAGAATACGCTGACGGCATTGACGAAGAACTGAAATCACAGAATCACAGGGTCAATATCGAGAAAACCACGAAGCACTATACCGGAAACGGCAAGTTGCAACGAATTTTCGACAAAGCCCCTGACATCAGAGAGCATATGGTCTTCCTGGAGGAAGGGAAACGCAGTAAAGAATACGAACTTTTCATGCAAAATGTGTATTCCTTCTCCATTACGGGTAAGAATAAGCACGATGATGCCCCTGACTCTCTCGCAATGGCAATCAACATGGCACTGTTTGGTGGCAACGAGATAAAAATTGTCAAAAGGATGTTCTAAAACCGAACATTTCCGGCCGTTACATGACTAAATGTTCGTGTTTTTGCCAAATAACCGATAAAAATAGAGAAAATCAGACAATACACTATTGACAATTGTATTTTATCTGTTCTATATTCACAGTGAGGACTTTCCATAGTTCTTTTCCTCCTGATGCACAGGGCAGGTTGGCACTCCTCCCTGTCCTGTGTCGGAGGTATCAACGCATGATTGCGA
>Ga0265301_10002962_pt1 | contig 18683 bp, 18 predicted proteins | sample AusTroGonzalo_MG_2_FD_193488 | JGI IMG/M metagenome (GOLD analysis project Ga0265301, IMG submission 193488) | Bovine rumen microbial communities from tropical cattle in Woodstock, Queensland, Australia - Gonzalo_04 | ecosystem: Host-associated > Mammals > Digestive system > Stomach > Rumen ... | reverse complement strand
TTTCTGCAAGTGAAGGCCTCCCTGTCATTCACTTGCAGAAAGAACCCATCTCGCGCTACTGGAAGCCCGAGCGCCGCCGCTTCGAGGCCTGTGCGCGTGGTTCCCTCCTCATCCTCTCTCCGTGGGGGCTGGATGAAGAGCTCACACCCGCACCGAACGGCACGGGAACCCCAGCCATACCCTCCGACTACGCCCGCTTTCACCGCCTCAATGATCTCGCAGCTGAAATCTGTGCGACCACCGAGGCAGTGCTATTAAATATCAAGGAGATTATCTGAAGACCATGGTCTAATCTACCGAGCAAGTTTCCTTTACAAAAATCATTTGACTGGGTCGGCCTTTGGCCCCAAAATCATTTCCCGTATACCCAAGCCTCCATGAATCTCCAGAAATATACCAAGGCTCCAAATGCCAGAGTACTCGAAACAGTTAGCGATCGCGTTATTGGTAGCGATGCCAAAAACACTGCAATCGCGAGAACACCAAAAGGTATGGCTACAATATACACACATAATCCCAACCCCAGCCACATCAAATTCGCGAAATATTGAGAAGGTTGATTTGCATGCATCCAATCAGCCAACCAACACATCAAATCAACCCACTTGATGCAAGGATATATAGCCACGAAAAGCATTAAAACAGCCAACACAACACCAATTCTCATCTTCTGTTTTTCTTTCTTTTCGACTTCTTTCATCGCGGCTCTAACTTGTTCCCTCTCAAGTTTTTTCTGCTCTATTTCGCTGTTGTTCAATATTTCAAGTGTATAGTCACGTCGTTCCATTAGCTCTAGGAATCGTTTCCAACCAATTCCATTTCCGTTGCCGCCTCGCTCTCCCACAGAAAAATGATTTACCCCATACGCATCAAGCCGTCCCCTTTTGTATGTATATATGTTGGGCCATGTTTTTGAAATCCACTTTGCAAAATCTTCATAGTCGGGAATCACTATCAGCCCAAAGCCCCCGACAAAATCTTCTGGTTGACTTACAACTAATTTACACCCAATAGCAGATACATACTTCATCGCTAACTCCATGCTGGCGTTATAGACACCGTGTTCAATGTCCTTTACAACCGCAGGAGTTACACCTATCTGTGTAGATAGTTGTTCGATTGATATCCCCGATTCGTTTCTTTTTGTAGCAAGCAATAAAGAGAACTGTTTACTATCCATTTACAATTTTATTATAGAAGTTCATTAAATACGTCCCTACATTTCTTACAAATACGACTCAACTACCGCCTGCAACTGATTGAGCGGCAAGGCAGCGCTTTGGCGCCAGAGGAGTTGGCCACTGCGGAAGAGGGCGAGGGTTGGGACGGCTTGGACATTGTACTGAGCTGCGGTTTGCTGGTGCTTATCCACATCGACCTTGATGATGCGGAGGCGGTCACCAAGTTGCGCCTTGAGCTGTTCCAATACGGGGTGCATGGCTTTACAGGGGCCACACCAAGTCGCAAAGAAATCTACCAGCACGAGGCGGTCAGCTGAGATGACATCGTTGAAGGTTTCCATAGGTCTGTTCATAAGGTTTTCGTTCGTTTGTGCTGCAAAGATAGCGAATAAATCTTTACGGCAAGGTTTTTATCAGGTTTTTCTCATAGGTGAGAAAGATTTTTCTCACGCATGATAAAGATGTTTCTCACGCGTGAGAAAATGTTTTATCACACGTGAGAAAAGCTTGATTATTTAATCCTGTGCAGAATGCCGACAGCACGTCAACGCCATCGGAACACATTTTTTATGATTTTTGCCTGGTTTCTCAATTAGAAATCGTAACTTTGCAGCGCATAACAAGGTCATGAAGAGAATCACACATTTTTAATATATAACGTATGAGAAAGAGGCTATTGATGCTCACGGCGGCTATGATGCTATGTCTGGCGGTGAGTGCACAGCAGGACAGCACCGTTGTAGGTCGCAAGAAAGTTGCCGTTGTCCTCAGCGGAGGCGGCGCGAAAGGTATGGCGCACATCGGTGTGCTGAAGGTACTGGAGCGCGCCGGCATCCCTATCGACATCGTGACAGGCACATCCATGGGCAGCATCATCGGCGGTCTCTACGCCATCGGCTACAACGCCAACGTCATCGACTCGGTGGCACGTGCCCAGGACTGGAGCTATGTCATCAGCGACAAGGAGGACATGCGCAACCAGAGCCTCCGCGACCGCCTGAAGGGGTTCACCTATATCTTCACCACGGGACTGATGCTCGGTAAGAGCGACATGACCAAAGGCGGCCTCATCAAAGGTAAGAACCTGGCCGAGCTGTTCCAGCAGCTCTGCACCGGCTACACGGACTCGCTGGACTTCTCCAAGGACCTGCCCATCCCCTTCGCTTGCGTAGCCACGAACATCATTGACAACGGCGAGGTGGACTTCCACAGCGGGCGCCTGCCGCAGGCAATGCGCGCCTCCATGTCCATCCCGGGGGCCTTTGCGCCCGTGCGTGTCGGAGATAAGGTGCTCGTCGATGGCGGCCTGAAGAACAACTACCCCGCTGACATCGCCCGCGAGATGGGTGCCGACATCATCATCGGCGTCACCGTGCAGGGCGACCCGAAGGTGGCCGAGCAGATGGGCGGCACCATGAGCATCATCAGCCAGATCGTGGACGTGAACTGTAAGAACAAATACGAGGAGAACCTGGCCTTCACGGACCTGCATCTGCGCGTCAACACCAAGGGCTACAGCTCCGCCAGCTTCTCCACCGCCGCCATCGACACCCTCATACGCCGCGGCGAGGAAGAAGGAATGCGCCACTGGGACGAGATCATCGCCCTCAAGGAGCGCATCGGCATCGACAGCACCTTCCGCCCCACCATCCTACAACCTCTGCGCCCGCAGGTCATGACCGAGAAATACCACGTCACAGGCTACACCTTCGAGAACATGACGCCGCAGGCGGAACGCTTCCTGCGACAGAAATTCCACCTGCAGCGAAGAGACAGCATCGACGCCAAGATGGCACAGCAGATTACCACCACGATGCGCATGGACCTCTTCTACCAGACGGCCGAGTGCCGTTTCGTGCCCGATAAGGACGGCGTGCGCGTCATCATCTCCGCCGGCAACCGCAAGTCCGTGCAGCTCCACGCCGCCGTGCGCTACGATACCGAGGAACACGCCTCCCTGCAGCTGGCCGCCGAGATCCCCATGAAGACTGCCGTGCCCATGAACGCAGACATCACCGTGCGCCTCGGCAAGCGCATCATGGCACAGGGCGCCTGGACGTTCCACCCGCGATACTTCACACGCCCCACCGTATCCTACACCTACCGCCACAACGACGTTGATGTTTACTTACAGGGCGACCACGACTACAGCGTCCTCTATGACCAGCACCAGGCAGAGCTCCTGCCCATCAACTACAACGCCCGAAATTTCAACTTACAGTTGGGCTTGCGCTGGGACTACATCCATTACAGCGACCGTCTCATCTCCGACAGAGCCGACAACGTCATCCAGCTTGAGAACGGACACTACTTCAGCTACCGTGGACGCATGACCTACAACAACGAGGACAACTGGGTCTTCCCCACACGCGGAACACGCGTCAAGGCCGAGTACGCCTACGTCACCGATAACTTCACGCAACTCGACGGCGAACAGGGAATGCACGACATCAGCGCCCACTGGCGCACATCCTTCACCATCGGCAAGCGATTCACGCTACAACCCATGATCTACGGCCGCCTGCTCTTCACAGATAGCGTTCTTCCCATCTTCGGCAGCATCATCGGCGGCGAGTGGTTCGGTCACTATGTCGAGCAGCAGATGCCCTTCGCAGGTATCGGCAATATGGAGTACGTCATGAAGAATTTCGTCGCCGCCCAGCTCCAGGCACAGCAGCGCATCGGCAAGAACCACTACGTTCTCCTGCGCGTCGCCGCCGGCCAACAGGGCAACAAGATCAAGGAAATCTTCGACAACAAAACCCTCATCGGTGGCCAGATAGCCTACTACTACAACACCATTGTAGGCCCCCTTGGCGCTTCCATCGGCTACAGCAACCACACCAAAAAGGTCCACTTCCTCCTCAACCTCGGCTTCGAGTTCTAACCCCCATCTATCAAGCAATCAGGGCAGGTGGTTTTTCCTGCCCTGATTGTTTTTACTTCACCATCTCCTTCTTTCCATGGGAGCCTTACAGCGCGACAGGGCTGTAAGGCAGGTTGAAGGCATCGGCGACGGCCTTGTAGGTGATGCGGCCATCGACGATATTGAGACCACGGCGGAGGCTTTCGTCATCGCGGCAAGCCTGCTTCCAGCCTTTGTCGGCAAGGGCAAGGGCATAGCGGAGGGTGGCGTTGGTGAGGGCGATGGTGGAAGTGTTGGGGACAGCGCCGGGGATATTGGCTACGCAGTAGTGGACGATGCCGTCGATGTCATAGACGGGTTCGCTGTGGGTGGTGGGACGCGAGGTCTCGAAGCAGCCACCCTGGTCGATGGCGACATCTACGAGCACGGTGCCACGCTGCATCAGACCGAGCATGTCGCGCGTGATGAGATGGGGAGCCTTGGCGCCCGGGATGAGGACGGCACCGATGACGACGTCCGTGGTGGGCAGTTCCTGACGGATGTTGTGCTCGCTGGAATAGAGCGTGCGAACATTGACAGGAAGCTCCATTGCCAGCTGACGCAGACGTGGCAGCGAGATATCGGCGATGGTGACATCAGCACCGAGGCCTGCTGCCATGCGGGCTGCAGCCTCTCCTACTACCCCGCCGCCGAGCACCAGCACACGCGCCGGCTTCACACCCGGCACACCGCTGATGAGCTTGCCCGAGCCACCCTTCGTCTTCTGGAGATAGTAGGCACCGTTGAGCGAAGCCATACGTCCGGCCACCTCGCTCATCGGCAACAGCAAGGGCAGCGCGCCATTGGCCTGCTGCACGGTCTCGTAAGCCAAGCAGACGGCACCGCTGGCCAGCATGGCGTCGGTGAGCGGACGGTCGCAAGCGAAGTGGAAGTAGGTGAAGAGCAGCTGTCCCGGGCGCACCAGCGGGTACTCCGGCTCAATGGGCTCCTTCACCTTTACAATCATCTCGGCCTGCGCATAGACATCTTCGATGGAAGGCAACACCTTCGCGCCGGCCTTCTGATACTCCTCATCGGAGAAGCCGCTGCCTTCGCCTGCGGTGTGCTGTACGACCACGTCGTGTCCGTGGCGCACGAACTCTGCCACGCCGGCAGGGGTCATGCCGACACGGTTCTCATTGTTCTTAATCTCTTTAGGAATTCCGATTTTCATAGCTATACTTATTGAATGATTCAAAGGGCTTCGAGGTAGAAGCTGACAGGACGGAAGCCGTCGTTGCAGCTGATCATGGCGCTCATGGGATTCTGCATCCAGCCGTCGAAAAAGTTGCCTTCGCCGCGGGCGAGGGACTCCACGAAGGGACGCATCACCTCCCAAGCGGAAGGACAGAGGTCCGCGGGCCGCTGCGCGTCAGTAGAGAGCCATTGCTGGCCCATACTGACATCGCAGGCGTGCTCGATGGGGTTCTCATACTGCGCCATCAGGTCGTCATAGACGGTCTGACGCACAGCGGTGATACGAACAGGATTCATTCTCTGGTAGCGAGGTCTTCGAGAATCTTCCAAACGTTGAGGAGGCCACGGGGCACATGGAAGCAGCCCTTCCACTTACCGCCCTTGAGGGGCAGCAGCACTTCGCCCTGACGGTTGAGGTAGCCGTACCACTCGGGATAGTCGTCGTCGCGGAAGTGTTTCCATGCGTAGTCGTGGACACGCTGGAACCAGTCGAGGCAACGCTGGTCGCCTGTGAGCTGATAGCCCTTGATGAGGGAGATGAGGGTCTCGAAATGTACCCACCACAGCTTCTGGTCCCATTCGAGCTCGTGGCGCGGATGGCCAAGGCGGTCCATGAAGTAGAAGATGCCGTCGTACTCCTTATCCCAGCCGTATTCGACTTCTGCAAGGGTGATTTCCACAGCTTGCTTGATGAGCTCGGGACGACCGAGACGCTTGCCGAGGTCCATGACAAACCACATGGCCTCGATGGCGTGACCGGGGTTCATCTTGCGGCCGTCGAAGCAATCGACGAGGTTGCCGTCCTTGCCCAAAGCCTCCACGATGAGACCGAGTTCAGGGCGATAGAAGACGTCCATGACCTCATGCAGGCAGTTGTCGATGGCTTTCTGCAGGAAGGCAGGCTCCAGCAGGGGCTCTATCTCGAGGGCGACGTTGCAGAGGATCATCGGCAGGTCGAAGGTCTTCAGGGCACGGGCACCGGGAGCGGCCTTGCTCCAGCGACCCTTGGGGTTGTCGGTCTTGGAGAGGACGATGTCGAAGGTGCGCTTGGCGATGTCGGCATATTCGGCCGAGCGGGCGGCATCACCGGCGGTCTTCAGGGCGATGGAGAGCTGACCGAAGGCGATGACGGCGAAGGTGTAGGAGAAGATGTTGTAAGGCTCCACAAGGGCGTGGCCTTCGCGGTCGAGGGCGAAGTACCAGTTGAGGTTGCCGTCGTGGCCGTGCTTCTTCAGGAACTCGGCACCTTGAATGGCGGTGTCAAGCCACTCCTTGCGGGGCTCCACGGTGTTGTAGAGCTTGGAGAACATCCACACCTCGCGGCCTTGCATCCACACGAATTTATCGGTGTCGAAGACGTTGCCGACGCGGTCGAGACAGGTGAAATAACCGCCAAACTCGGTGTCCTGGGACTTGTTGAGCCAGAAGGGAATCACGCGGTCTAATAATTCAGATTTATAGAGCTGGGCTAATGAGGAAAAAGAAGCCTCACCCCCCAGCCCCCTCTCCAAGGGGCGAGGGGGAGTGGTTTGTTGTGCTGATTGATTATTCATGATGATGATTTTAATGTTTCGTTAGGACAAGCTTTGCCTTGAGAGGTAATTACGCCCCCTCGCCCTTTGGAGAGGGGGATTGGGGAGTGAGGCTCTTCCATGTCAACCCCTTCTGCTCCTCTTTCTGTGGCATGACAAAGCTGAGGAGGAGGGCGACGAGGACGCTGACGAGCATCGAGACGAAGCCGAAGAGGAGGAAGTTGGCCTGCGTGAAGAAATTCATGTAGAGCACCGTCGCCGTGCCGCAGAGGAAGCCGATGATGGCAGCCTTTGAACCGATGCGCGGGAAGAAGATGCCCATCATGAACAGACCGCCGATGGCACCGCTGAGGAGACCGAGGATGGTGTTGAAGTAGTCGAGCAGCGACTGGATATCCACCGTTGCCATCAGCCAAGCTATCGCCATGCCGATCATACCGGCACAGATGCCTGCGATGCGGGCCACGCGCACGGTATTGGTGTCCTGCGCCTGCTTCTTCATCTTACCCCAGAGGTCCACCGTGAAGGCTGTGGAGATGGAGTTGATGTTGGAGGCGATGGTGGACATCGTGGCAGCGAAGACGGCCGCGATGAGGAGGCCTGCGAGACCTGCGGGCAGCTGACTCATCATGAAGAAGGGGAAGATGGCGTCGCCCTTGGCCATCGTGATGTCCAGCTCAGCGGGATGTGTCTTGAAGAAGGTGTAAAGACCCGTACCGATGGTGAAGAAGGCGATGGTCACGACCACAGACATGAGGCCGTTGGTGAGGATGCCGCGCGCTGCACTCTTCTCATCGCTGGTGGTCAGGTAGCGCTGGATGACGGTCTGGTCACTGGTGTAGCTGATGAGGTTATTGGCGAGACCGCCGAGGATGACCACCCACCACGTGGCGTTGACGAAGTCAAACGGGTTCTCGGCATCGAAAAGGAAGAGGCGGAACTTGTCGTGGTCGGTAGCAATCTGCCAGAAGTCCGAAGCGCCGTTGTCGCCTGTGTTGACGATGAGATAAACGGCTGCAAGGATGGCACCGCCCACGAGGATGATGCCCTGGATGACATCGCCCCAGACGACGGCTTCGACACCGCCCATCGTGCAGTAGAGGATGGTGATGAGGGCCATCAGCGCTATACATATATATATATTAATGCCCGTGACAGCGGTCATCGCCAGCGACGGCAGGAAGAGCACGAGGGCCGTGCGCGCTACCATGAAGACGATGAAGAGGATGCTGGCCATCAGGCGTGTGGCGCTGTTGAAGCGGCGCTCGAGATATTCGTAAGCGGTGGTGACGTTCAGACGGCGGAAGAACGGCAGGTAGTACTTGATGACGGGGAACGACACCAAGAGGATGCAGATCTGCATCGGGTAGTAGGTCCAGTCGGTGGCGTAGGCCTTGGCGGGGATGCTCATGTAGGTGATGGCGCTGAGCATCGTGGCGAAGATGCTGATGCCGGCAGCCCACCAGGGGATACGACCGCCACCCTTGAAGAAGTCGTCGCCGGAGTTGCCAGCGCGCTTCATGAAGTAGTAGCCGAGATAGACCATACCCAAAAGGTACAGGATGAGCACCAGCCAGTTCAGCCATCCGAAGTGAGCGGTGTAGGTGATATCGACACGCGTAGCATCTGCCGAGCGCACACCGGGTTTCTCTTCGCCACCGATGACGAGGACGGTTAAACTACCCGTACCGGACGGTACGGGAACTACGGCAGCACCGGCACGGGCGATGAGGGGTGAATCGAAAACTTCAGCCCATGAGTCGGTGACGGTGTGATAGACGAGGATGCTGCGACGGAACTGGTACCAAGCAGGGTCTTGCGTCATGTAGGCATAGGCTTCCTCGCGAAGCGTTGCCAGCTGCTCGGCGGTTGTAGTGGTGTCGGCAATGAGGGCGTTACGCTCCAATGCCGCCTCGAAGATCTGCTTGTTGACACCGCCGAAGCAAAGGATATGAGCGGCGCCAGAGGGAAGAGCGGAGGCGCCAACTAAAGACTGAAGACCCTCTCCCTGCTCCCCCGTAATGTGGAGAGCCTCACTTCGTTCGAGAGCTGGCGTGCAGCTACTCCCCTCCCTCATGGGAGGGGTTTGGGGGTGGGTCTGCATTAAAGATGTGGGAAGCCACTGTCCCTTTCTAGTGTCGTAAATGACGCCGTTAGCGACAGCTTTGCGATAGCGGGGATCGAAGCCACCGAGGAGATAGAAGTTGGAGCCAATGGCACCTTTCTGCACGGCGGCAGCTGGTTGCACGCGGGCAGGTCCAGGCATATCGGGCAGTTCCTCCCAGGCGGCCCCTGTCTGCGACTCAAACCACGAGGCGGACAACGGCCATTTCAGGCGGAAGGCCTTGCGGTTGGGGATGCCGTTGTGCTGACCGCCAGCGATGTAGATGAAGCCATCACCGTAAGCGGCAGCGAAGTTGTCGAGAGCGCGGGGCAGCGGGGGCAGGTCGTGACTGATGGCCTCGCCACTCGTTCCCAGAGTCAAGAGAACTGCAAAGTCCTCGCTCTTCAGACCATCGGCCGTACCACCGAGGCAGACAAGACCTTCAGGCGTAGTGACACTGGCACCATAGGCAAGTGCACAAGGCAGCGATCCCGCACGCCACCATTCCTCTTTGCCATCAAGCGAAATCGCATAGATATCAGTATAGAAGACTTTCTGACCGCCTTCGGCTGCAGGTACATCAGGGAAGTTGCAGCCACCCGCCACCAAAACGCGGTTGTAAGGTACTGAAAAGTCTTTTGGAATAAAACCAGCAAAAGCACCACTCACACCCTGACCACCAAAATCGGAGAGAGCAGGAAGGGACGTGAAGGAGGCGTTGTTGAAGCGATGCTGGGAAGCAGCCTCACCCCCCGTCCCCCTCTCCAAGAGGCGAGGGGGAGTAGTATCTTGTGCTAATGAAAAGCTTGTTATGAGAATCGCCAGAGCGAAAAGAGACATGATTTTTTTCATAATCACTCTTTTTAAAAGGTTACTACTCCCCCTCGCCCCTTGGAGAGGGGGACGGGGGGGAGGCCAGACTTGGCCGAGAGTCTAATTACTTATTGCAATGATTGAAGAAGTCGATGGCGTCGAGCTCAGCTTTCAGGCGCACCTCCTCTTCGGGAGTGATGTTCTGGAAGGGCGTGCGGTTGGGACCGAGGTCGAGACCGATGAGCTTCATGATGCGCTTGCCGCCGACGATGTTGCCGCGGAAGTGACAGATGACATCGATGACATCCTGAGCGTAGTTCTGCAGCTCGCGAGCCTTCTCCAGATCACCGGCCTTCCAAGCATCGATGATGCCTACGAGGCAACGGCCGTTGTAGTTCGTGGTGCCGCCGATGCCGCCCTGTGCGCCGCCCATGGCGAGACACGGGAGGATGGTCTCGTCCTGACCATGGAGCATGTCAAACTTACCGTCCTTGTAGCGACGGCAGCGGTTGTACTCATAGAGGCTCTCGAAGGTATATTTGATACCGGCGAAGTTGGGAATACGACCATCGACAGCCTGCAGGAAGTCGAGCATCGAGAGGAAGGCACCGTTGAAGGCGGGGATGTGATAGAAGTAGAAGGGAAGCTTGGGAGCACCGCAGGCGATTTCCTCGCAGTACTTCACCAGTTCCTCGATGCGGCCTACCTTGGGGAAGGGAGGTGCCATCGCACCGATACCGAAGGCACCGATGGCCTGGGCATGCTCGGCAAGACGGAAGGAGGAGCGGACGCAGGTGCTGCCTACGTGCACGATGACCTTGAAGTCCTCGAAGCCCTTCACAGCCGCCATCCAAGCCTCGGCAATCTGCTTGCGCTCGTCCTCGGTGAGCATATAGCCCTCACCGCTGGAGCCATTGATAAACACGCCTTTCAAGCCATTGCGATAGAGCAGCTTGGCGTACTCGGGGATGATAGACAGATTGATGCTGCCATCAGCGTTCATCGGAGTGAACGGGGCGTCAATAAGACCTTTGATTTTTTCCATTGTGTAGCGTTAGTTTTGGTTTATTGTAAGTTATTGTTAAAGCAACAATAGTTCTCCGTCTAAGACGGGGCAAAGATAAGCAGTTTTTTCATACACACCAAATTTCCTAGGCCATGAATCTGTAAAAAGATGCAAAAAGACACAAACATTTTGGTTCTCTCGCAGGAAAAGCCTACCTTTGCAGCCGCAAATGCGCAGGGGTACCCTAGACCACCCCCTTTAACAAAACAAGGAATAATGAAAAGAAACGAACCCGTGAGCGTGACGTTTATGTTGCTCGGCGTCACCTTTTGCGTTTGCCTCATTCTGGCAAACCTATTAGCAACCAAACAAATACTGATCGGCCCTCTCAACCTGACGGCAGGCGTGCTGGTGTTCCCCATCTCGTATGTCGTCAACGACTGCATCACAGAGGTTTATGGTTACCGTCGCGCAAAGCTAATTATCTGGACGGGATTTGTGATGAACTTCGCCTTCGTACTGCTGGCATGGCTGGCCGATATGATTCCCGGGGCTCCATACTGGACAAATCAAGAAGGTTTCCACGCATTGTTTGGCCTGGCCCCTCGCGTGGCGTTGGCATCTTTCGCCGCCTTCCTGGTGGGTTCCTTCCTGAATTCATACGTTATGAGTCGTATGAAAATCCACGACAAAGGTCGCAGGTTTTCTTTGCGTGCCATCATCTCCACGATAGTTGGCGAGATGAGTGATTCCATCATTTTCTTTCCTATTGCATTAGGTGGAATTGTACCTAAAGATAATCTTTTAATTATGATGGTTAGTCAAGTGGTTATTAAAACACTATACGAGATAATTGTATTACCTATTACCATCCGTGCCGTAGCATGGCTAAAGCGCACGGAAGGGATTGATGTCTATGATAACAACGAGAATTATAGCGTTATCTAACTTTTAAGAAGAAATACGACACTATGCAACCTATGAATAAAGAAACTGCACTGGTAGTGTTCAGCGGCGGTCAGGATTCTACAACGTGTCTGTTTTGGGCACTGAAACATTTCAAGAAAGTGATGGCGCTGACCTTCATCTATGGTCAGAAGCATGTTCGCGAGGTGGATATTGCCGAGCAGATTGCAGCGAAAGCGGGCGAGATAGCCCGTCAGAATGGTCTGAACGAAGGCGGTGGCGATGTGGAGTGGCACAAGATGGATGTTTCGTTCATCAGCCGGCTGTCACACAACTCGCTGACGGACAGCAGCATGGTTATGGATCAGGACAAGCCTGCCGAAGGCCCGCCCAACACGTTTGTGCCGGGCCGTAACCTGTTCTTTATCGCTGTGGCCGCTGTGTTTGCACGCGAAAGGGGCATCAACCACCTGGTGACAGGCGTATCGCAAACCGACTACAGCGGCTACCCCGACTGCCGCGATGCGTTCGTGAAATCGCTGAATGTGAGTTTGAACCTGGGCATGGACGAGCAATTTGTGATTCACACACCGCTGATGTGGATTGACAAGGCGCAGACGTGGGCTAAGGCAGACCGCTTGAAGGTGCTGGATTTGGTGCGCAACGAGACGCTGACTTGCTACAACGGCATCCCCGGCGACGGCTGTGGCGAATGTCCAGCCTGCAAGCTACGTCGCGCCGGCCTCGAAGAGTATCTCCGCCACCCTGACAAACAGTCGCACACACCAGGAGAGATTCAATACCTACATGGCTATGCAAAAGTTTGACGTTCACATTATCGGATGCGGATCAGCATTGCCCACAAACAAGCACCTGCCCTCATGTCAAGTGGTGGACTTGAGGGATAAGCTGCTGCTGCTGGACTGTGGCGAGGGCGCACAGTTGGCGTGGCGGAAGACGGGGTTGAACTGGCAAAAAATCACGCACATCTTCCTCACCCACGCCCACGGCGATCACGTCTTCGGCCTGCCCGGACTCATCTCCACGATGGGACTGATGGGGCGCACAGCACCGCTGTTCGTGCATGGCCCCTCTACATTACAAACTTATGTGGAGTTCACCATGGCGCATTTTTGCGTCAACATCGACTACGAAGTACATTTCGAAGCCGTTGACACCACACAGCACCAATGCATCTTTGAAGACCGCTCGATGGAGGTTTGGTCGTTGCCGCTAAAGCACCGCCTACCCTGCTGCGGCTATCTCATCAAAGAGAAAGCAGGATTACCGCATATCAGAAGGGAAATGATTGATTTCTATGGTATTCCTACATGGGCCATCAACAACATCAAAACAGGTCAGGACTGGACGACGGCAGACGGAGAGACCATACCCTACAGCCGCCTCACTACCCCACCCGACCCTGTCCGCTCGTATGCCTACTGCTCTGACACCATGCCTGTTGCCGAGATGGCTGAGTGGTTGCAAGGCGTAGATTTACTTTACCACGAGGCTACCTACGCTGATACTGAAGCCGCGATGGCAGAGCGCTACGGGCACTCCACAGCACGACAAGCAGCGAGTGTGGCCAAAGCCGCAAATGTAGGGACTCTTATGCTCGGACATTTCTCCGCACGCTACGAAGACGAGCAAGTGCTACTAAAAGAGGCCAAAGAAGTATTTGAAAAGACCATTTTAACATATGAAGGACTGAAAACAACCATATAATTGCAGAAATATTGTGTTTTTAGGCAAAAAAATTTGCATCGTATTACGAAAACGCCTACTTTTGTCCTCGAAATAAGAAGAAATGCCTATTGAAATGAAGAAATACTACATCTTATTTTTACTGATGACCTGCCTAGGCACCCGTGCAGCGGCAGCCGAGACACCGGCTGATTTCGATGCGCTGGCACCCGAGATGAGCGAAGTGGCTGCTCCCCTGACGGAGACAGCCGCCGACATAGAAGCTCCAGACCTGGATGAGGAACTCAACCCCATCGCCATCTCCGTCAACGGCACTCAAGTACACGTCGTCAACGCTGCAGGCAAAGTCCTCGAGATTTACAACCTCGCAGGTGTGCGGGTTGCCTCGTTTAAGCTTGACAGCGACGACAAGACCGTCAACATCAACCTCAACAAAGGCTGCTACATCCTGAAAGTGGATAAGGTGGTGCGGAAAGTGTCCATCAAGTAAAAAACAACTAACAAACTAACTCACTAAATCTTATTCCTCGCAGCAACAGCAAGAAGGAACAAAAAGGTCGGACACTTGTTCCGACCTTTTTTGAAAAAACCTCTGGCAATGAAAGCAACGCAACAAACCCTCCAGCAAATCCAACGCGCCATCCGTAAGGTGGTGGACAAGTACCCCGCAACGGCAGATCCCGTGCTCACTGACCTGCATATGCAAGTGAGGCCCGAGAGCGGTGAACTACGTATCTTCAACGATGAGATGGAGGAGCTGATGCGCATTGTAGTAGATCAATGGCTGGAGCCCACCGAGGAAGACCTCTATGATGCCGCAGCCATTGCCATTAAACAAAGTATTGTAAGCCTGCGCGACGAGGTGGAACACATGAGTATCCTCCACCCCTTCTCCTTTGTACTGATGGGCGAAGATGGCGAGACGATGTCCGATATCTACATCGTTGACGACGACCAGCTCATCCTAGATACAGAACTCCTCAAGGGCCTTGACGAAGAATTGGACGAGTTCCTCGAAGAGTTGCTGAAAGACTGATGATTATTGTGGGCGTTCGCCACGCGGCGGGCGCGGACGCCCCTTCCCCTCCGGATCATTCCTACGCTGCCCTTTCACCATTTTTCGGTGGAACTCGTCTTCGGCTTTCATCACCTTGAAGACCTTCTCGGCAGGTACCATTTTGATGAAGCGTTGGTAATAGTCCTGCTCGACCTTAGCCATCTCCACCTTCAACTGATTGATTTTAGCAATCGTCTTGGCATAAGATTGCTCATCAGTACCTGGTGATTTCTTCAGCTGGTGGATTTGCTTACCTAACTCACGTTGTTTCTGACGCATCTCTTTGTATATGGGGAAGAACGCCTTCGCCTCATCGGGTGTCAGGGCAGCCGCTTTCGTGAGCGACTCCTCCACCATCTTCTGGAACTGCTCCGGGTCAAAATGCCGCTCGCCACGCTCAGGAGCCTGTGACCAAGCTGCAAAGGGAATGACAGTTATCAGGACAATCAACAATATCTTTTTCATAACCATATTTTTTGCTTTAGTACGCTTCCGTCAGATAATAGGCGATCTGGCTGTTATCTACCAGTTCATAGTCAAGGACGTCATCCAGATCATCGTCGTCCCAAACATACTCCAGCGCATCGTCCGCGAGCGGCTGGTCAGCAGACTGCGAACGATTGTAGAACCATGTACCACCGCCCACGCAGAGAGCAGCCACCGACACTGCGGCCGCATAGCGCATTGCTCGACGCCACAACGGGAGTTCCACTACCCGTGCCTTCACCGATTCCTGCTGTGGGGCCTCTTCTGCAATCCGCGCCATCAGTCGGCCTGTGAGACTCTCAAAGTAGCCGTCGGGCGTTCGGAAAGGGTTGCGCCCGCTGTCGTGCTGCCTGATGATATTCTCTTCCTGTATCATGATTTCATTGTTTTTTACGTTGTTAAGACTTTGAACTATGCAAAAGGTTTAATCAAGCGAATGGAAAAAATCGGATATTTTTTTCACAGCATGATGGTACGATGCTTTCAACGCCCCCACACTGGTTCCTAAGAGCTCGCTCATCTCCTCGTATTTCATCTCCTCGAAGTATTTCAGGTTGAACACCTGCCGCTGTTTATCCGGCAGACCGGCCACTGCTTCCTGCAGCTGGCGCTCCGTTTCGTCGCCATCGAAATAGGGGTCGCTCTCTAAGCGTGCAGCCACGCCCACTGCCGCCTCATCGTCGAGGCTGAGTTGCTGACGCCGACGCTCCAGGAAGTTCAACGTCTCGTTGTTGGCAATGCGGAACAACCAAGTTGATAGCTTCGCGTCGCCACGAAAGCCATCCAAGCCGGTCCATGCCTTGATGAACGTGTTCTGCAACACATCATCAGCATCGTCATGGGACAGCACCATCCGACGTATCTGCCAGTACAGCTGCTCCTTGAAGTGCTCTACCAAAAGTGTAAACGCTCGCTGCCGCTGCGCGCCGTCGCGCAACTGCTCCACGATCAACTGTTCATTCCAATTCGACTGTGCCATTAGCCTCAGAGCCTCACGCGCGCCTGTTCTTATTTATAAAAACAAAGTGCTTTGCGCTTTTATCGCTGCAAAGATACGACCTTTTCCCGAAAAAGCAGTAACTTTGCGCCCGAATTTTTAACTATCAACCGTAAACTGTAAACTGTAAACTCATAATAATGCCTGCTCTTCAAACCATTCTCCTCCTACTGGCCAGCAATATATTTATGACTTTTGCCTGGTATGGGCACCTTCGCCTGCAAGAGGCCGGTGTCAGCAGCCACTGGCCGCTGATTGCCGTCATCGCCTTCTCATGGGGCATCGCCTTCATCGAGTATTGCTTTGCCGTTCCGGCCAACCGTATCGGTTTCATCGGTAACGGAGGTCCCTTCACGCTCGTGCAGTTAAAGGTCATTCAGGAAGTCATCTCGTTGACCATCTTCACCGTCATCATCGGCTTCCTCTTCCAAGGACAGAGCCTCCACTGGAATCACATCGCAGCCTTTGTCTGCCTCGTCCTGGCCGTTTACTTTGTCTTCAAATAACAAACGTTTAACGCTCCTCATCGCTAAACGAGTCACCCATGCCAGTGCTCACACCTTTTTCCTCTCCCCTCTACGTCATGACCAAGCCTGTAGGCAGCATTTGCAATCTCACCTGCAAATACTGCTATTACCTAGAGAAGAGCCAACTCTACACACAAGGGGTTCAAAGGGTTCAAGGGGGACTGCACACTCTGATGAGCGACGAGACACTGGAGAGATTCATCCAACAGTATATTGAATCGCAGACACAGCCTCAGGTGCTCTTCACATGGCACGGCGGCGAACCGCTGATGCGCCCGCTTAGTTTCTACAAGAAAGTGCTGGAGCTGCAACGCCGCTACGCAGGTGGGCGACAGATTGACAACTGTCTCCAGACCAACGGCACGCTGCTCACCGACGAATGGTGTCAGTTCTTCCGCGAGAACAACTGGCTCATCGGCCTCTCCATCGACGGCCCTCAGGAGTTTCACGATGAATACCGCCGTGCGCGTGGCGGACAGCCCTCCTTCCACAAAGTAATGCAAGGCATAGAAATGCTGAAGAAGCACGGCGTGGAGTGGAACGTGATGGGCGTTGTCAACGATTTCAATGCTGACTACCCGCTCGACGTCTATCATTTCTACAAGGACATCGGTGCCCAATACATTCAGTTCACCCCCATCATCGAGCGCCTCATTCCCCACGCTGACGGCCGCCACCTCGCCTCCATCGCCGACGGTCAACAGGGTGAGCTCGCCGACTCCACCGTCGCACCGGAGCAATACGCCCATTTTGTGTGCACCATCTTCGACGAATGGGTTCGCAAGGATGTCGGCGAAGTCTTCGTGCAGCTCTTCGACTCCACGCTGGCACGCTGGATGGGCCAGCCCCCCGGTGTCTGCTCGATGGCCGAGACCTGTGGTCATGCCGGTGTCATCGAACACAACGGTGATGTCTATAGCTGTGACCATTTCGTGTTCCCGGAGTATCGCCTCGGGAATATCCACGAGGACAGCATCACGGCCATGATGTACAGCCCCCGTCAGCACGCCTTCGGGCTGGCGAAGCGCGAAAGCCTGCCGCGGCAGTGCCGCCAGTGTCAATGGCTCTTCGCCTGCAACGGAGGCTGTCCCAAGGATCGCATTGCCACCACTGCCGATGGCGAAACGGGTCTCAACTATTTATGTAAAGGTTATCAGAAGTTCTTCGAGCACGTGGCGCCATTCATGGATTTCATGCGCGAGGAACTCCTCAATGAACGTCCACCAGCCAACATCATGCAGTCACCGCTCGTTACTGCAAATCAATAACAACGGGCAGGTGGTCACTAATTCCACCGTGATATGCAGGCCCGCGGTATGTGCGACGTGGCATCTCTCCACCATACGATTTATCGGTCTCAAGCAGCCACGGCAATCGAACGGGCCAGGCAGGTCTCGCGCTTCTGACGGAAGGTGAGATAAGGATATGGTCCAGCCACTGCCAGATACCACGAAAACAATACGTCCCCAATGCCTTATGGTCATCTGTCACCTGCAAGGGGATGTGCTTAAAGATTCGGTCATTGGCACCGGCGTTAAAATCACCCATAACCACAATACGCGGCGACGCTCCCTTAGAGGTGGTAGTACATGCCATAAGGGAATCCACGACATTCTTGAGCGTAGTAGCAGCCAACTTACGGTTCATATCACCAGCATAACCGCCGACACGACTGGGGAGATGGGTAACCAACACATGAAGCGTATCTACGTATAAAGAATCATTGGAACCATCGCTGACCAGAGTCAGCCCTTTGGCATACAGAATATCACGTGTGGGACGCAAGCCCTGCTCACGGCTGGGGACCCGAAAACTCTGTGAGGTGAGCAAACGGAAACGCATGGGATGATAGAGCAGCGCAACATCAATACCACGGGCATCTGCGCATTGTGTCATCACGTAGTTATAGCCCAAGCCACGAAGAGCACTACGGTGCGTCAACATAGTGAGAACACTATCGTTCTCCACTTCACATAACCCGATGAGGTCGGGGATGCCTCCCTCCTCAGCCACTGCAGCGATAACCTTGGCAATCTCGTCCAGCTTACGCCAATATCGGGACGAGGTCCATTGGTACTGTCCCTGCGGCAGGAAAGCCTCATCGCCGAAGCCCTCGTCGTGAACGGTGTCGAAGAGGTTCTCTACGTTCCATGCCATCACACGGAGCTTAAACACAGCATCGCTACTGACCTGAGCACTTGCGATACCCAGCAGTAGCGATACAATAGCAGTTATGAATAAAAGCCTGCGCATCTCAGCGGAAAC
>Ga0265301_10002955_pt1 | contig 18698 bp, 19 predicted proteins | sample AusTroGonzalo_MG_2_FD_193488 | JGI IMG/M metagenome (GOLD analysis project Ga0265301, IMG submission 193488) | Bovine rumen microbial communities from tropical cattle in Woodstock, Queensland, Australia - Gonzalo_04 | ecosystem: Host-associated > Mammals > Digestive system > Stomach > Rumen ... | reverse complement strand
TTGCAGATTTTCAGCCGGGTATCGTTTCGCAGAAGCTGCAAAAAGCTTTGTCCCGCAAGCCTTTGTTACGACACGCAGATCGCTTTGCGGAGGGCGGTGATGGCGTTCTTTTCGAGGCGGGAAACCTGCGCCTGCGAAATGCCCACCAGACCGGCGACCTCCATCTGCGTCTTGCCGTCGAAGAAGCGCAGCGCCAGAATCCGCTTCTCCCGCGGATTGAGGGCGGAAATCGCCTCGCGCAGGGCGATGCGCTCCAGCCACTTTTCGTCCGTGTTTTTCGTATCGCGCACCTGATCCATCACCGTTAAGGGGTCGCCGCCGTCGGAGTAGACCGGCTCAAACAGCGACACCGGCGCGGCGATCGCGTCCATCGCGTTGGAGACCGTCTCCGTGCTCAATTCCAAACGATTCGCGATTTCCTCCAAGGTCGGCTCATGCACGCCCTCGGCGAGCAGCGCCTCCTTGCACTGCAGCACCTTATACGCCGTGTCGCGCACGCTGCGCGACACGCGCAGCGGACTGTAATCGCGCAGATAGCGCTTGACCTCGCCCTCGATCATCGGGACGCCGTAGGTGCTGAAGCGCACGTTCAGATCCGAATTGAAATTCTTGATCGCCTTCAGCAGCCCCACGCAGCCGACCTGAAACAGATCGTCCGGATTCTCTCCTCTGCCGAGGAATTTCTGAATGACCGACAGCACCAGCCGCAGATTTCCCTCGATGAGCTGCTGCCGCGCCCCCTCGTCTCCCTGCTGCGACAGGCGGAGCAGCCGCACCATTTCGTCGTTTTTCAGCGTTTTCAGCCGCGTCGTGTTGACGCCGCAGATCTCGACCTTTCCCTGCATAACCGTCCTCCCGATTTCCGTGTATCCTTCAGTATTTCCCAAGAAACGGTTTTCATTCGCGCGGCGATTTGCGAAATTTGGAAAAATTCGTCACTTCGACGGACGGCGCGCGACAAAGGCGGAAAAGGTCGCTTAACATAGCCGCAAAGCTTCGATCGGAAGACGGAAAAATCCAACTTTTTCGACGGTTATCCGCAAAGAATAGTTTACATAATATTTCTTTATGCTGCAAATCATGCAATTATCGCAACCGATGCATGTCCGATAACCGCGCAATTATTCACCGAAAACACCCGCCGCGGATGGGAGGAACGAGGAAAAACCCCTTTGTAATTCAAGAGTTTTGCACATTCTGCACAGGTTTGTGCACAGTCCGTCCTGTGCAGAAATAATGCATGCGCTGTATGCTTTGTTTACATAATACTATTTCTGCAATTTTCCGGCATTGTGCAACTTCCCAACCCATTTTCCGCGGGTCGCCGTGCGCTCTGTTCCGCGTCTGTCCCGCGGAAAAAATTTTTTGCGATTTTTTCAAAAAAACTATTGATTTTATTGACTTTCCCCGCTATAATCTAATACTGCGTGAAAAAAAGAACGGTTTGTATATAGATCACCGTACGAGGAGGTGCAATTCATGCCCAACATCAAGTCCGCGAAGAAGAGAGTTTCTCTGTCCCGTATCGCCAACGAGAGAAACAAGATGGAGAAGTCCGTTCTCAAGACCACCATCAAGAAGTTCGACGCCGCTGTCGCTTCCGGCGATAAGGCAGAGGCCGCTACCGCGTATACCGCGGCTGTCGTCGCCGTTGACAAGGCTGTGAACAAGGGAATTCTTCACAAGAACAATGCCGCCCGCAAGAAGAGCAGCATGACGCTGAAGAAGAACGCAATGTAAGCAAATTCAGGATGATATTCCGCCTGACGGTTTCCGTCAGGCTTTTGCTTTTTTCCGGAGAACTGTAAAATAGTAATTGTAATATTGTACGGATTGTAGTAAAATATAGCACAGAAAATAAAATGGAGGTATATCGGACGTGAAAAAACCCGTTGTACTTGTGATTATGGACGGCGTCGGCAAGGGTGACGGCGGCAGCGGCGACGCGGTCGCCGTCGCGAAAACTCCCACCCTCGACCGTCTTCTCAATACCTGCCCCCACACTTGGCTGAAGGCGCACGGCACCGCCGTGGGGCTTCCCAGCGACGACGATATGGGCAACTCCGAGGTCGGTCACAACGCCCTCGGCTGCGGACAGGTCTATTCGCAGGGCGCGAAGCTGGTCGGCGAATCCATCGAAAACGGCGCGCTGTTCGCCTCCGCGACGTGGAAGGACCTCGTTTCCAACTGCGTGGACGGCGGCAAGGCGTTCCATTTTCTCGGTCTGCTCTCCGACGGCAACGTGCATTCCAACATCAGCCACCTGATCGCCCTGCTTCGCCGCGCGAAGGAAGAGGGCGTGAAGAAGGTCTACTGCCATATCCTGCTCGACGGCAGAGACGTGCCCGCCACCTCGGCGCTGGACTATGTGCAGCAGCTCGAGGACGTGCTCGCGGCGCTGCGCACGGACGGCTGCGACTACCGCATCGCCTCCGGCGGCGGCAGGATGCAGATCACGATGGACCGCTACGAGGCAAACTGGGCGATGGTCGAGGCAGGCTGGAGGACCCACGTGCAGGGGATCGGCAGGCAGTTCGCTTCCGCGAGAGAGGCGATCGAGACCTACCGCGCGGAGCTCGGCTGCATTGATCAGGATCTGCCCGCCTTCGTGGTCGCGGAGGACGGCAAGCCGGTCGCAACGATTGCAAACGGCGACAGCGTCGTGCTGTATAACTTCCGCGGCGACCGCGCGCAGGAGATATCCCTTGCCTTTGACCGCAAGGATTTTGACAAGTTCGACCGCGGCGACTACACCGGCGTGCGCTTCGCCGGCATGCTTGAATACGACGGCGACCTGCACATTCCGTCGCACTATCTGGTGCAGCCGCCCGTCATCAAGAACACGCTGACCGAGCTGCTGTGCGCGCACGGCGTCCGCGAATACGCCCTGTCCGAGACGCAGAAATACGGTCACGTGACCTATTTCTGGAACGGCAACCGCTCCGGAAAGGTCGACGAGCGTCTGGAAACCTACGAGGAAATTCCCTCGGACGTCATCCCCTTCGAGCTCGCGCCCGCGATGAAGTCCAAGGAGATCACCGATCATATGATCGCGGCGATGGAGTCCGGCAAGTACGACTTCCTGCGCTGCAACTTCCCCAACGGCGACATGGTCGGTCACACCGGCGTGATGGACGCCGTCGTCACCGCGATGGAATGCGTGGACGAGAGCGTACGCCGCATTCTGGAGGCGGCGGACCGCCTCGGCTACACCGTGCTGGTCACCGCCGACCACGGCAACGCCGATCAGATGACGGAGACGAAGAAGGGCAAGACCTCGATCCGCACCGCGCACAGTCTGAACCCCGTTCCCTTCATCATTTACGACAAGGACACGAAATATACATTGAAGGACGGCAAATTCGGTCTGGCAAACGTCGCGCCCACCGTCGCGGCTCTGCTGGGCTTGACCGCGCCCGACTGCTGGGAAGCCAGCATGATTTAAGGAGGTATTCTTATGATCCGCCGTGAGAACGAACTGGGCAGCATCGCTGTCAGTAATTCCGTCTTTACCAAGATCGCGGGCAACGCCGCGACCAACTGCTTCGGCGTTAAGGGCATGGCGATCCGCTCCGTAACGGACGGTCTCGTGCATCTTTTGCGCCGCGAATCCATGGCAAAGGGCGTTCTCGTGACCGTGAACGAGGACGGCACGCTTTCCATTGACCTGCACATTATGATCGACCAAGGCGTGAACATTCCCGCGCTTGGCAGCTCCATCGTTTCCGAGGTGCGCTACAAGGTTTCGCAGGAGACGGAGACCGAGGTCAGGGACGTCAACGTCATCATCGACTCCATGATGGTCGACTGAAAGGCAGGTGTCCGGATTGAGAACGACAATCGACGGGCAGGCGCTGCAGGACATGCTGATCGGCGCCGCCGCCGTGGTAGAGAAACACAAGCAGCAGATTAACGAGCTGAACGTTTTCCCCGTCCCCGACGGCGACACGGGCACCAATATGAGCATGACCCTCAACACCGCCGCCGCGGAGCTGCGCAAGCTCAAGGGCGCGACGCTGACGAAGGTCGCGGATACCGCCGCTTCGGCGATGCTCCGCGGCGCAAGAGGCAACTCCGGCGTGATCCTTTCCCTGCTGCTGCGCGGCTTCTCCAAGAGTCTGAAGGGCATGGAGGAATGTGACGGCGCACAGCTCGCAGCCGCCCTGCAGGGCGGCGTGGAGGCAGCCTACAAGGCGGTCATGAAGCCCACGGAGGGCACGATCCTGACCGTGGCGCGCGTGTCCGCCGAGGACGCGCTTGCCGCCGCGGAAGCCGACAATTCCTTTGAATCCGTCCTCGCCGCCGCCTCCGCCTCCGCGGACAGCGCGCTGGCGCAGACCGTTCATCAAAACCCCGTGCTGGAAAAGGCGGGCGTCGTAGACGCCGGGGGAAAGGGCTGGCTGCATATGCTTGAGGCAATGCTGGCGGTCTGCCGCGGCGAGAGAATCGAAGCCGCGCCGAGCGCCGCCGCCGTCAAGGAGCAGGCGGATTTTACCGACTTTGACACCGAGGACATCACCTTTGCCTACGACACGGTCTTCATCGTCCGCAAGGCGAAGGAGGACGTCGACCTTACCCCGCTGCGCCGGTATCTGGATACGATCGGCGACAGCATCGTGATCGGCGAGGACGACGAGGCGTTCAAGGTGCACGTGCATACGAACATCCCCGGCGCCGCGCTGATGCGCGCGCAGAAATACGGCACGCTGGAGCTTGCGAAGATCGAGAACATGCAGATGCAGCACGACGATCTCGCCGCCGGCAGAAAGGCGCGCAGCACCGACGATCTGGAAAAGGACGAAGCGGAAGAGGCGCCGCAGCGCGTCGCCGCGCCGGAGAAGAAGTACGGCGTCGTCGCGGTCTGCGCAGGCGCGGGTCTTGCGGACGTGTTCCGCGAGCTCGGCGCGGACAACATCATCGAGGGCGGGCAGACCATGAACCCCTCCACGCAGGACATTCTGGAGAAGATCAACGCCACCCCGTCCGAAATCGTCTTCGTCTTCCCGAACAACAAAAACATCATCATGGCTGCTGAGCAGACCGCTCCCCTGACGGAGAAGAAGGTCGTCGTCATCCCGTCCAAGACCGTCCCGCAGGGCATCTCCGCGCTGCTGATGTTCGACCCCGACGCGAACGAGGAGGACGTCGTCGCAACGATGAAGATGGCGATGCAGCACGTCACCACGATTCAGGTTACTTACGCCGCGCGCGACTCCGACTTTGACGGTCACGACATCCACGCGGGCGAGTATCTGGCGCTGTACGGCAACAGTCTCTTCGGCAGCGACACCGACGTGGAAAAGCTGCTCGGCGCGCTGGCGGACAAGCTCAAATCGGAGGGCAGTGAGTTCATCACCGTCTACTACGGCGCGGATATTTCCGAGGATCAGGCGTCTTCCGCCGCGGCGATTTTCTCCGACCGCTGCCCGGAGGCAGAGGTCTCCGTCGTCAACGGCGGTCAGCCGGTGTACTACTATCTGATCTCCGCCGAATCGCAGTAATCCCGTAGGAAGCTACAGACCGTATCCCCCTCCGGGAGGGGGAACGGCGCGGAGCGCCAAGGGGGAGAGACTTGCCTCCCTCTTGAGGGAGGGGGACCGCGAAGCGGTGGAGGGAGTTACTCCCTCAGGCTCGCTAACACTCGCCAGCTCCCTCGAGGAGGGAGCCATACTCCCTCAGTCAGCTCCGCTGACAACTCCCTCAGAGAGGGAGCCAATGTGGATCTGCATTATAGAAAAAAGGAGTGACCGCTATGCCCGTTGTGATCGTAACCGACGTTCGATACCGCACGGCTTTAGCGGTCATTCGTCCGTTACGGAAGGCTGGCTATACCGTCGTCGCCGTGCAGACGGCGCGCGAATCGCCCAAGAATCCGCCCGCGTTTTCCTCCCGCTGCGTCGACCGCCGCGTGATGCTGGACGGCTCGGTCAAAGACGAGGACTACGCTTCGCGCCTGCTGGCGCTGTGCGGCGAATACGAGCGTCCCGTCCTCTTCCCGATCGGCGCGGATACCCTCGCCATGCTGTCGAAGCACAGAGCGGCGTTTGAACCCGTCTGCGATTTTCTGGTTTCCGCGCCTGCGGTGCTGGACGCCGCCAACGACAAGCGCGTCGTCGCGGATACCGCGCGGCGCGTCGGCGTGCCCGTGCCGGAGGAGTTTGACTGCACGGACGGAAAAAAGCCGCCGCGCTATCCGGTGTTTCTGAAGCCGCGCTGCGGCGAAAAGCTCGGACTGCACGCGGAGCAGCGCTACGCCGCCGCCGAAAACGAGGCGGCGTTTGTCGAAGCCTACCGCAAAATGTCCGCCTACGATCCTGCGCCCGTCGTGCAGGAGCGCGTCACGGGCGACGGCTGCGGTCTTTGCCTCGTGATGGACAAAACGCACAAGCCCGTCTGCGTGATGGGGCACAAGCGCATCCGCGAATATCCGATTCAGGGCGGTCCCTCCGCCTGCTGTATCAGCTTCTATGACGAAACCCTCGAACGGCACGCCGTCCGCCTCCTGCAGGCGCTGGACTTCACCGGCGTCGCCATGGTTGAATTCAAGGGCGGCAGGGTGCTGGAGATCAACCCGCGCATCTGGGGCAGCTTCCCGCTGACCGAGGTCTGCGGCAGCCGCTTCGCGGAGGCCTACGTCCGCGCCGCAAGCGGCGAGGAAACGCCCGACGAGCCCGACCGGAGCTTCCGGCGCGGCAAACGGATGCGCTTTCTTCTGAACGACACCCTCGCATGGCTGTCCTGCCTGAAGGCGCGCCGCTGGCGAGACGTCTGCGGCGGGCTGCTGGACGTGTTCCGCGCCAAGGAGGCGCTGTTCCGCTTCACGGATCAGAAGCCGTTCTGGCGGTATCTGTATCTGACCGTGCGCGGGAAAGGAGGCGGCGTATGATCTATCGGCTCGACCTGCATCTGCACACCGCGCTTTCGCCGGACAGCAGCGTCACCCTCGCGGACGCCGTCCGAAAAGCAAAAGAAAAGCATATCGACGCCCTCGCCGTCTGCGACCACAACCGCTGCGCGCCGGACGAGGTCTTCGACCGTCCCCTGCGCGACGGCGTGCTGCTGATCCCCGGCGCGGAGTATTCCACGGAGGCGGGGCACCTGCTGGGACTGTTCCTACGGAAACCGTGCCGCGTTCCCGGCGAGGAAAGCGGACGCGTGGCGTTTGCCGACGCCTCCGCCGCGATCCGCGCCGCGGGCGGAATATGCGTTCTCGCCCACCCCTACGAGCTGACGCAGCGCAGCGTGGCGGAGATCGACGCGCGCATCGCCGCGAACGAAGCCCTGCTGGACGGCATTGAGGTATGCAACGCCCGCGCAACGAAAAAGCGCAAAAACGCGAACGCCCTTGCGCGCGAAGCGGCGGAACGCTGCTCCAAGCCCATCCTGACGACTGCCGGCAGCGACGCGCATACGCGGCGCGAGATCGGCGGCGCATACGTCGAGGTCGAGGCGGCGGCGCTGACCGCGGACGCTCTGCGCGCCGCGCTGGAGGCTCCCGTTTCCTATTCCTGCGGCAAATGCCGCCATACGGCGCTGGCGCAGAGCCGCCTGACGCATCTGAGAAAGAAAAAGTCCGGCTGGAGAGCTTATTTGAAATGGTGCGTGTACGCAGGCGTTTGTCTGCTGCGCGCGGTGAAAGGGGTCTTCCGATGAGCGCCTTTGTCCGAATCGGTAAAAAAGTCAAGAAATTTGCGAAATCCGTCCTGCTGCCGGAGCCGAAGGTCTACGTCGGCTACTGCCGCAGGATCGAGCGCGTCAAAACGAATGAGCGCGTCTGCGCCATGACCTTCGACGACGGTCCGATGGATCTGCCCGCCGCGCCCGACCTGTTCGGCGGCAGGGCGATGACCGACGTGCTGCTGGACGTGCTGGACGAGTTCAACGCCAAGGGCACCTTCGACGTGATCGGCACGACGGCGGAAAACTACCCCGACGTCAAGGGCGCGGTCGGCACGCCCGCGTGGGGCGGCGTCGCCTACGACCACTACCCCACCTTCGGGCAGGACGAGCGGGGCGGCGCGGCGCATTGCCCGCGGCTCGTCGAGCGCATGATCCGCGAGGGCCATCAGATCACCAATCACGGATACCGCCACGTTCTCTTCGGCAAAAAGAGCTTCGTCTACGGTAAGCGGCGCACGCTCGGCAGTCTGGAAGCAGTGCTGGACGATCTGACCGCGCTGGATCAGTATCTGCGCGGGCAGTACGGCTATTCCATGCGCATGAGCCGTCCGCCGCACTACGTCGACCGCATCGACGGCGTGTTCACCTCCTACGACGCGTATGAAAAGATGGGCTATCTCTATCTCGCCGCCTCCTTCGACGGCGCGGGCTGGCTGCCCGCCAAGGGCGAAGCCCCCTTCGAGGCGGAGGTCGACGAGATGGTGCTGCCGATGCGGAAGAAGCTGGAGGAGAACCCCGATTTCTTCTGCGGACAGATCATCTTCCAGAAGGACGGCTATAACATGGCGCTGCGCACGCCGGTCGCCGTCGGTCTTCGCAAGCAGCTGGAGCTGCTGACGAACGCCGGCTACCGCGTGGTGACGGTGCAGGAGCTGCTCAGCCGCTCGCCCTTTGCGGACGTCGGCGCGGACGATCCTGATTTCGAGGCGTTCCGCGCGCTGGCGCAGACGCACGCGGTCGCCTACTCCGACAACACCCTCCGTCCGGACCGGTCCATGACCTGCGGCGAATTCGCTATGCTCGCCGCGCCGCGCGAGGCGGCGGTGGACGGACGGATCGACCGGCTCCTCGCCGGCAGTCGCGGCTTCCGCTCGCGCTACAGCGGCGCGATGGCGTGGTGCAAGGAGCAGGGCTTGCTCCCGAAGCACGCAAAGGAGAAAACGCCGCTGAACGCGGCGCTGCTGAAGAATGCCGAAGCATTATTCACCGCCATGCCGGCAACGTTTTCGCGCCGCGCCGTTCTGCGCGCGTATCAGCCGTAGCCTCTCAATCGTACCGCTGCGATAAAAAGCCTTTGCGGGCGCCCGATGGGCGCCCCTACGCAAAATAACCGTAGGGGCGCGCAATGCGCGCCCGCTTTTCTTTTGCGGCGCGCCTGTTTTTACTTGACAGAAGAAAAGAATGCCCGTATACTGAAAACAGAAGGGAAAACGACAAAATCTGCGTTTTCTGAACCAATCCATCAACAGAGGGAGGAAATACAAGTATGGAAATCAAATGTCCCGTCTGCGGCGCCCCCTGCGCACCCGGCGAAAAGTTCTGCCAAAACTGCGGCGCCAAGCTGCCCGAACCCGCTCCTGTCGCGGAAGCTCCGATCGAGGTCCCGCAGGAGATTCCCGCCGCGCCGGAACCCCCCGCCGCGCCGATCTTCGAGGCGCCTGCCGCGCCGGAACCCCCCGCCGCGCCTGAAGTACCCGCCGTCCCCGAGGCGCCCGCCGCGCCGACCTTCGAGGCGCCTGCCGCGCCCGAACCCCCCGCCGCGCCTGAAGTACCCGCCGTCCCCGAGACGCCTGCCGCGCCCGTCTATGAAGCGCCTGCCGCGCCGGTGCCGCCGGTGCCGCCCGTCTATCAGGCGCCCACTGCGCCGACCTACGCCGCTCCCGTCTATCCGCCGCAGCAGAACGTGCCCAGCTACGCGCCGAAGACCGCGCCCGGCTTTGTGCCGAACGCGCCCCAGTATGCGGCGCCTCCTTACGGCGCGCCCGGCTTTGCGCCCGCGCCCGCCGCTGCTCCGAAGAAGAAAAAGACCGGTCTGATCATCGGTCTGTGCGTCGGCGCAGCCGTGCTGATCGCCGCTGCGATCCTGCTGTACCTCTTCGTGCTCTCGCCGTCCTCCATCACCCTCTCCGAGGAAGCCGTGACGATCGAGTATCTGGATTCCTACCAGCTGACCGCGGAGGTCAGCCCCGGCAGCGCTCTCAACAAGGACGTCACGTGGACGTCCAGCGATGAAGACGTTGCGACCGTCTATGACGGCATGATCACCGCTTGGGAAGCCGGCACCTGCACCATTACCGCCTCCACCTCCAACGGCAAGACCGCAACCTGCACCGTCACGGTCACCGTCGAGCCGTACTCCGTCTGGCTGAACGAGTACTGGGTCGATCTGAACGTCGGCGACACGCTCACTCTGACCGCTGACGTCTATCCCGAAGAGGCAACGGACAAATCCGTCACATGGTCTACGAGCGACGCCTCCGTCGCGACCGTCAAGGACGGCGTCGTGATCGCTGTCGGCGAGGGCGACTGCGAGATCACGGCGACCACCTCCAACGGCGTCAGTGAGAGCTGCTCCGTCTACGTCTCCGCCGTCGAGGAGCCGACCGATCCCACCGAGCCGAGCACGCCCGACAACCCCGGAGCGCTTAACGCGTATGAAGAGATCGTTCTCGGCGAATGGCGCCTGACCTACGTCTGGGACAATGAAAAGTGGGAGGACGTCCCTGCAAGCGAATACTTGGGCGTCGGCGTGTCCAGCAAGCTGACACTCTATTCCGACCGCACCGCCAAAATGACCCTCAACGACGAAACCTATGACGATATCACGTGGGAATACTACGAAACCGACGAGGAAGGCGACTATCTGTACATTTTTGACGACGGCGAGGACGCCTACTTCTACTACATCGTTGGCGGCGACGAGCTCTGGGTCTACATCGACGAGGATATTCTCACCTACGAAAGATAAGCCTTATATGCAAAGAAAAAGCGCCTGCTCCGGCAGGCGCTTTTTCTTTGGCTTTGGCTCCCTACGCCGCGGGCGCCCAATGGGCGCCCCTACGGTTTCGGTGTCCGCGATTCGCGTAGGGGCGCGCATTGCGCGCCCGCCTTGTTGCGATCTCTGTATTGCGTTATCAGCCGGCGAGGATTTCCGCCTTCAGAACGCCCTCCATGTGGGAAAGCGTCTTCATCAGCTCCTCCGCGCCCTGCTCCACCGCCGTCGTCTCGGCGGAGATCGTCACCGACGCGCAGCCGTTGGTCGGGATCGTCTGGTGGATCGTGAGTATATTTGCGCCGAATTGGGCAAAAATGGAGAGTATGGAAGACAGCAGACCTGTCACGTCGCGCAGGATGAAGTGGAACGTCAGAATGCGTCCCGCCATCAGATTCTGGAACGGCGCGATCGCGTCGCGGTACTTATAAAACGCGCTGCGGCTGATGCCGGTCGCCCTCGCCGCCTCGTTAACCGTGGCTGCCTCGCCGGTCTCCAGCAGCCATTTTGCCTGCGCGACCTTCAGGAATACTTCGGGAAGCGCGCTCGCCTCCACGATATAATACTTCGGCAGCTGTATCATCCTGTCTTCCTCCTGTGCGCAAAGAAAAATCATTTGTTTTTCTGTCAAGAACATATTACCACATCCCCGCGCAAAATGCAAGGGCGTAAAACGTCACAAAAGGAGGAATATCCGTGAAACAGCCGTGGAAGCTGCTCGCCTATGCAGCCGTCGGGATCGTCGGGCTCTGGCTGACGGCGAAGCTGCTCCTGCCGGTCGGGCTGCCGTTTCTTTTGGGCTATTGTCTCTCCTGCGCGGCAGGTTCGCCGGCGGCGTGGCTGCGAAAGCGGCTCCGTTTCCCCGCGTGGCTCGCCTCGTTTCTGGCGATCACGCTGGTCTGCCTGACCGTCGTGGCAGGGCTGTTCCTGCTGGGCAGATTCGCCGTAACGGAGCTCGAACGGCTGGCGCAGCGTCTGCCCGCCTTTCTTTCCTCGCTGGAAGCGCCGCTGAGCGTCCTGCGCGAGAAGCTTCTCCGTCTGACCGCCGGTCTGCCCGCCTCCGCCTCCGCTGCGGCTTCCCAATGGCTGAACCGTCTGTTTGAGGGTGGGAGTCTGATTGCCGCCACGGTATCCGAGCGGCTGCTGCGTCTGGCAGGCGAGCTGATCGCCTGCCTGCCGGACTGCTTTCTCTTCCTGCTGACAACGCTGCTCTCCGCCTACCTCTTTTCCTCCCAGCGCGGTCAGCTCCTTGCCGCCGTCCGCCGCCGCGTGCCGGAGGAATGGATTGAACGCCTCCATACCGTCCGCAAAAAGCTGAAAGCCGCGCTCGGCGGCTACTGCAGGGCGCAGCTCTGGCTGACCGCCGTCACCTTCGTCCTTTTGACGGTCGGACTGCTGCTTCTGGGCGTTCAAAGCGCGCCGCTGACCGCCCTCGCCGTCGCCCTGATCGACGCGCTGCCGGTTTTCGGCTCCGGCACGGTGCTGCTTCCGTGGAGCGTTGTTTCCTTTCTGCGCGGCGATACCTTTCTCGGCGTCGGATTGGCGGCGCTCTACGCCGTCGCAGCCGTTTCCCGCGCTGTTCTGGAGCCGCGCTTCCTCGGCAGACAGATCGGCATGCACCCCCTGCTGACCCTGCTTTCGCTCTATGCCGGCTTCCGGCTCTTCGGCGTGCTGGGCATGATCCTCCTCCCCATCGGCGTGATTCTGCTCAAGCAGCTCTATGATTTGGTCGAAGCGGCGGAATAGTGCTTGCCATTTCTCCTTCTTTGCTGTATAATCGTGCCAGATCAGAAAACGAGGAAATCAGCATGAGAAATCCGACCCTCCGTCGGCTGGTACAGGCGGCGCTCTTTGCCGCGCTGACCTGCGCCGCGACGGCGCTGCTCCATATCCCGTCGCCCATCGGCGGCTACTTCAACTTAGGCGACGCCGTTATCCTGCTCGGCGCGTTCCTGCTCACTCCCCTTTGGGGCGCTGCCGCAAGCGGTATCGGCGCGGCGCTGGCGGACGTCCTGCTCGGCTTCGTTTTGTACGCGCCTGCGACCTTCGTGATCAAATGCCTGACCGCGCTGACTGCCGCCGCGCTGCTGCGCAGTCAGAAGACGCGCCGCATGCGCGGCGCCGCGCTCGGCGCAGTCGTCGGCGAGCTCGTCATGGCGGCGGGCTATTTCCTGTACGAATGGGCGCTCTACGGCTTTGCCGGCAGCGCGGAGGCGCTGCTTGCGACCAACCTGCCGCAGGCGGGCGTCTGCGCCGCGGCAGCAATCCTGCTCTACGTCGTGCTTGACCGCGCGCACGTTTCATACAAATTCGGAGGTGTTTCTTCCCATGACGGATGAGATCAGACAGCAGGCGGCGCTTGCCGCGCAGACGCTGTGCGAAAAAGCGAGGCTCCGCAAGGGCGACGTCGTAATCGTCGGCTGTTCGACGAGCGAGATCTGCGGCAGCCGTATCGGCACGGACTCCCGTCCGGAGGTCGCGCAGGCGGTTTTTGACGCGATTTACGGCGTCCTGTCGGAAAAGGGCGTTTACTTGGCGGCGCAGTGCTGCGAGCACTTAAACCGCGCGATCATCGTTGAGCGCGAGGCGGCAGGCGCCGCCGACCCCGTCAACGTCGTGCCCCAGCCGAAGGCGGGCGGCTCCTTCGCCGCCGCCGCATACCGTTCCTTCCGCGACCCGGTCGCGCTGGAGCACATCCGCGCCGACGCGGGGCTGGACATCGGCGGAACGCTGATCGGCATGCATCTGAAGGAGGTCGCCGTACCCTGCCGGCTCGGAATTGATCGCATCGGCGACGCGATCCTGCTTGCCGCGCGCGTCCGTCCGAAGTTCATCGGCGGCAGCCGCGCCGTTTATGACGAAAGTATGCTGTAAAATCACTTGCATTCCCGCACATTTATGGTATAATATTCCCGAATTCAATACACAAAGGAGTGTTTTCACTATGCCTCTGGTAACTACCACCGAAATGTTCCGAAAGGCTTACAACGGCGGCTACGCCATCGGCGCCTTCAACGTCAACAACATGGAAATCGTTCAGGGCATCACCGAAGCCTGCGCGGAAACGCATTCTCCGGTCATCCTTCAGGTTTCCAAGGGCGCCCGCGCCTACGCGAACCACACCTACCTGATGAAGCTGGTCGAAGCCGCGGTTATCGAGAATCCGGACATTCCCATCGCCCTGCATCTGGATCACGGTCCCGACTTTGAGACCTGCAAGAGCTGCATCGACGGCGGCTTCACCTCCGTCATGATCGACGCGTCCTCCAAGCCCTTCGCGGAGAACATCGAGATCACCCGCAAGGTCGTCGAGTACGCCCATGACCACGGCGTCGTGGTCGAGGCGGAGCTCGGCACGCTGGCAGGCGTCGAGGACGAGGTCAAGGTTTCCGCCGAGGATTCGTCCTACACCCATCCGGAAGAGGTCGAGGAGTTCGTCTCCAAGACCGGCTGCGACTCTCTCGCCATCGCCATCGGCACGTCCCACGGCGCGTACAAGTTCACCGCCGCGCAGTGCACCAGAAACGAAAAGGGCATCCTTGTGCCGCCTCCCCTGCGCTTCGACGTTCTGCATGAGTGCGAGAAGCGCCTGCCCGGCTTCCCGATCGTGCTGCACGGCTCCTCCTCCGTCCCGCAGGAATTCGTCAAGATGATCAACGCCAACGGCGGCAGCATGCCCGACGCGATCGGCATCCCCGAGGAGCAGCTCCGCGAGGCTGCCCGCAGCGCGGTCTGCAAGATCAACATCGACTCCGACCTGCGCCTCGCGATGACCGGCACGATCCGCGCCTACTTCAACGAGCATCCGGATCACTTCGACCCGCGCCAGTACCTGAAGCCCGCCCGCAACAACATCAAGGAAATGGTCAAGCACAAGCTGATCGACGTCCTCGGCTGCGCCGGCAAGGCGTAAAAAGATGAATTGCGCCTGACGGCGCATGAATTGACCTTCGGTCATGCATTGCACTTCGTGCATGAATTGCCCTGCGGGGCATTAGAAATCATGGAGCGAAGCGAGAATTCATGAAGCTGCGGGCTTCAAATCATGCCGCGCAAGCGGCAATTCATGACGGCTGTGCCGTCAATTCATATAAAAACGGAGCGATCCCATTTGGGACGCTCCGTTTTGTTTCTGTCAGTTTGATACGGATATGAAATCCATCATCTTCGTTCTGCCGGTTTTGCTTTTGATCTCATCTGCAGTCGAGTTTTTGCCGTTCAACGCCGTATCGTGTATATCAATGATTTTCGCGGTGATTTTGATCGGTGTGTCATACTTGCGCGCATAATGCTCATCGGTTGTAACAATGAAGGTTCCGGATGCTCCAACCGTTGAGGTGCTGTAATATCCGAAATACTTGAGATACTCTGGCACTGAAATGTGCATATAGACACAGTCGGTATCATGCTTTCCTTCGCCTATATATACTTTACACAGGTATTCATCATCGGGATTGTCGGCTACGGTTATCTGAAATTCTTGGTTGCGGTTAAATTGATAGACGGCTTCGATATAATAGCAGTCAAAGGTTTTCCTCTCTCCGACGCTGCCGCGCAGACTCACGGGCAGACTGCCGTCGTCCTGTTCTTCCGTTACGGCAGTCTCCCATTCCTCCGTCTTGGAAGCGTCTCGCTTGCTCCACTCGGTTCCAAGTCTATGACCAAGCCCATTACCAATAAGCATCGCAATTACTGCAACAATGACCCACCAAAATCGGAATTTCTTACCGTTCTGCTTCTCTGTTTGTTCACTATCATTCATGTTGTCGCCCCCCTCTATTCGTTACTATGTGCATTATAGTAAATTTATTTACTAAAGTCAATAGTAAATATATTTACTGTGGTATGATACACGAGCATGATGCTGGGAGGCGACGTTATGGAGGGGTATATGAAAAAGCTGCGTGATCTCCGTGAGGACGCGGATTTGACGCAGCAGCAGATCGCAGAATTGCTGGGAACTTCTCAGACGATGTATGCGCGATATGAGCGCGGCGCGAATGAATTGCCAATTCGTCATTTTATCACCCTATGCAGATATTACAAAGTGTCTGCTGACGAGTTACTTGGTCTGCCTTCTCGGCGAAAGCCCCGATGATACAGCAAAACGGAGCATTGTATCCAACAATGCTCCGTTTTACCATCTGCGGATCAATCGTCCTGCTCGTTGATTTCTTGCAGGCAGTTGCCGCAAATACGTTTGCCGCGGTATTCGAGAAGATCCGTTTCCGCGCCGCAGAAGACGCAGGTCGGCTGATACTTCCGCAGGACGATGCGGTCGTCCTCCAGCATGATCTCCAGTTGATCGCGCTCTTCGATTTCAAGCGTGCGGCGCAGCTCGATCGGCAATACCACACGCCCCAGCTCATCCACTCTTCTGACGATTCCGGTCGTTTTCATGTCTCAACACCTTTCTTTTTTATTTTCTGTCATATTATCAGATTTTCCGTGACATGTCAAGTGATTTTGCATAACGCTCTGCGCATTCGCATAGGATGGTCGCGGAGGGATGGACATGATCATGGGGGCGATCTGGCTCGGAATGATTCTTCTGGCAGTCGGCGCTGCGTTTTTGAGCGGAAACACGGGCGCGTTGACGCCGGCGGCGCTGGAGGGCGCAGGCTCCGCCGTCACGCTCTGCATTTCGCTGGCAGGCGCGCTGTGCCTGTGGAGCGGGCTCTCCAAGGTGATGGAGCGCGCCGGTATGATCAAAGGGGTCGGAAAAATGATGCGTCCGGCGTTCCGCCGCCTGTTTCCGCGCGCGAGCGGTGACGAGATCGCGCTCGGCTGTCTTACCGCCAACGTCAGCGCCAACCTGTTAGGGCTCGGCAGCGCCGCCACGCCGATGGGCGTCGCCGCGGTCAAGCGGATGCATGCGCTCGCGGGCGGCACGGAAGCGACGGACGAGATGTGCAGGCTCATCGTAATGAACACCGCCTCCATCCAGCTGCTGCCCACGACGGTCGCAGCCGTCCGCGCCGCGGCAGGCGCGGCGTCTCCGTTCGATATTCTGCCCGCCGTATGGCTGACCTCGGTCTGCTCCGTCAGCGCGGGACTGCTCGCGGCGTTTGCCTTCGGGAGAATGCGGCGTGACTGACCTGCTGATTCCCGCGCTGATGATCGGGATCGCTGTGATCGCCCTCGCAAAAAAGCAGGACGTGTACGCTGCTCTGACGGACGGGGGACTGGAGGGGCTCAAGCTGCTTCTGTCGATCGCGCCCGCGCTCGTGATTCTGCTGACCGCGGTGCACATGCTCCGCGCCTCCGGCGCGATCGACCTGTTGACACGGTGGCTCGCGCCGCTCTCCTCCTTTCTCGGCATTCCCGCCGAAACCCTGCCGCTCATGCTGCTGCGCCCATTTTCCGGCAGCGCGGCGCTTGCCGTCGGCGCGGAGCTGATGACCGTCCACGGCGTGGACAGTCTGATCGGCAGGACGGCGGCAATCATGCTCGGCAGCACGGAGACGACCTTCTACACGATCTCCGTCTACTTCGGCGCGGCAGGGATCAAAAAGACCCGCTACGCCGTTCCCGCCGCCCTGATCGCCGACCTGACCGGCTTTCTGACGGCAAGCCTGACGGCGAAGATCTTATAGACGGCAAATGAAACGCAGGAGCTGCTGTAAGCACAGCAGCTCCTGTTCGTATACCGTTTACTGTAAATATCTCTGTTCCAGCGTGCGGACCATGTCGACGTAGCGGTCGCGGCATTCTTGCATGCGTCCTGCCTGCAAGGCGCGGTAGCAAGGCAGGAGCCAACGCTTGCGAATCTCCGCGTAGCGTTCTGCCGGCTCGTCGCAAAGCTCGATGCAAGTGACAATGCCGGGCGCCTTGTCGTAATACGCCGCGATCAGCGCTTCGCCGCCGTTCGCCGTCAGCCAGCCGTCGCGGAAGGCGCGGAAGGCGGTCAGCTCGGCGCAGTCGTCGGGCTTTCCCTCGTAGGCGCAGGTCGCTGTGGTAATATAACACAGCTTATGCTTTCGGAAGCCGCCTGCCAGCACGTCGTAGTCTCCCGGCGTCCACATCTGCTTCGGGTAGCGCTCCAGCCACTGCCGGTTGAGCTCCGTGCGGAACGCCTCTGCGCAGCAGACGCCCGCCTTGCGCAGCAGCGGCGTCAGGAAGATTGCCAGCACAACCTTGACCTCAAACAGCACGCTGTTTCTCCCGGCGGATTTTTTCCAGCGGGGATCCGCCTGCATATACTCGTCCAGCGCGTCCAGCAGGTCCCGGCAGAGCGTCTCCACCGCAGCCGTTTCCCCGTCCGGACAGGCGTCCACGCAGGGGTCGATGCTGTTGACGGTCGAGCGGTTCTCATTCTCGTAACGCTCGAAGGCGAGGAAGAATTCCTTCTTCGTGATTTTCTTGTCGTAGTCCGGATAGCGCGTGACCATTTTGGGCAGCCGCTCGCGCAGCGCCTCGCGCCGCTCCGCAAACTCGCCCTCCACGATCTCTTTTTTTACCCGCAGGTCGGCGGTCTTCGACCGCGCGCCGCAGTACAGGCAGGAGAACTCCTCCAACTCCGCGGGGATTTCCAGCGGCTTGCCGCAATTCGGGCAATTACCCTTGATCGTTCCTTCCATGGTTTCTCTCCTTTATGCGGGCGATGACACGGCAGCAGGCGCTGACGCGGCAGCCTGCGCTGCCGCCGATTTGCCCGTTGTTTCGATCGAACGCCGTATAGCTTGATTTTACACCCATTCTTTCACCCTGTCAATGCGTTTCCGCCGAAGCGGCGCGCATTTGCCGCTCCTTTTTCTCTTCGGGTAGTGACAACGGCAATCCTCTGTGCTATACTGTTTTTGTCAATTTAAAACGAAACGGAGGAATTATTAAATGACACACAGGAGATTCTTAGCGCTTCTTCTGGCGCTCGTACTGGCGATTTCTTTGCTGCCGGCGGCGTTCGCGGAGGAAAGCGCGCCGATGAAGGTCGCGCTGATCGCCGACGCGGGCGGTCCGGAGGACGGCGGCTTCAACCAGCAGGTCCACGAGGCTGCTAAGGCGTGGTGCGAGGCGAAGGGCGTCG
>Ga0265301_10002950_pt1 | contig 18717 bp, 21 predicted proteins | sample AusTroGonzalo_MG_2_FD_193488 | JGI IMG/M metagenome (GOLD analysis project Ga0265301, IMG submission 193488) | Bovine rumen microbial communities from tropical cattle in Woodstock, Queensland, Australia - Gonzalo_04 | ecosystem: Host-associated > Mammals > Digestive system > Stomach > Rumen ... | reverse complement strand
TTTCCCTTTTCGGTTCCATTTTGTATGACCTTCCAGATATCATTTACGATGTCATCCGGAGTATAGTTGATGTGATGGTAGTATCGGCGGTGGCAACAAGTCGTGAAATACTTGCAAGTCGATTCAATCTTGTAGTAGCCTTTCTGATACGTCTCGGATATGTCTAACCCTACGGCTTCTCTCAAATATTCTCGCAAGGATTCCGATGTCGTATACTCGTCACCCCATTCGAACACAAAATCACCGCCGTACATATAGTCCACGACGACTTTCAATTCGATTATGTGCGGATTTTTGACATTCAATTCGTGATCTCGTTGTTTCTTCCTCTCTTCTCGCCGTGCGTCCTTCATATAGGCGCGAAACTCGGCCACAGCGTCGTGACCGAGCCTCTGCTCTATGAACTTTTCCGCAAGCTTGGCGTCACCCATACGGCTTGTATTCCTTGACCATCTGTTCGTACTCCGTACCGGAGACATACCGCTTGAAACGGCACAGCCTTATGTTTGACCACGTATCATTTGGTGGAGGATTCATACATATTACCTTCGGCTCAAATAAATCACCAACTCGCGGATCCCAATCGACAAACGGGAATACTATCACATCATACGAAACACCTCGATAGTTCTCGCAAGTAAAGATAATCGCGTTTTCGTCTGTCTTAAAGAACTCTTGTTCATCTTCCGGAAATTCAGTCCGTGGAACGTCGTGCCAACTCGCCGTTTTATGGAAGTACATATGAGCATTAACGCCGTCGTGACCTTCGCTGCAGAAGCTACTCACGGAACCAGACGCAAAATACGTTTCGTTCTTGGCTTTCCGATTGAAATACATTACTTGCTGGCCTCGTCCAAATCGTTGATCGCCTTCTGGATGTCGGAACGGCGTACGCAGACCACGTCGTCATCCTCGGACGCGAAGATGTTGACCACGCGACCGTCGTCCAGCTCTACCTTGCACTTGACGCCGACCAACCCCTCTTCGTTGGCCTTCATCTTCTTCAGCAAGTCCTCGGCAACGGTCTTGTAGACCGCATCAATCGGAACGCCGTGGATAATAGTCTGGTTCGGCTTCATTTCAGGAGACCCTTGACACATAAAGTCGAACTTCTCTGGTGTAAGGTCTTTGATGCCAAGAGACTTCTTATATTCGGTAATCGCATCGAGAACGTCACCCATTTTCGCGTCACGATGGATATTTACCGGACGGAGATCGTCGTCGATTTCGGCGGCAACGTGAGCGAAGAAGAAATAGCATTTGTGCTTTGCGTTATAGATATCCAGTGCCTCGTAGTAGGTCGTAGCCTCTATAACCTCAATCGGCGCATCGATACTCGTTTCGGGACATTCCATAAGGCCGCCGACACCAAGCCCCACTACAAACCGTCGCTTTTGCGTGAGTTTGGTGTAGTCAGCATACAGCTTGTGTACTCGGAGGACGTAGTCGTAGTTGCGAATGTGAACACCCTTTTCCTTGTCCATAACCTCGAACTCGAAGTCTGGAAAATCCGGAACCGGGGCGAACGGCGTAATGCCGATTCCGGCACCGTCGCAGCTGTTGAAATGGGGGTGTACTTGTCCGACCGCGTAGGCGCGGATATAGTCGATACCCTGCTTTACCTTGTTCACCGCCTCGATAGCGGTTCCAGCCTCGACAATCTGGAGAAGGCACCCGGAGAGGATGTCGTTCCAAGGGTACTGGTTGTTGGAAACTACCATAAAGTGAGCCATTCATTACCTCGTTTTTAACGAAATATAGCAATTATCGGTAATGGTCGCAATGTCAATGCCGAACCCTACGAGGTGCGACGACAATCGGTCTTGATGTTGCCAAGCGGATCTGATTACAATAAACACACCTACACGAGGTGCGACTTAATCCAGTCTGCCTTGACGATGGTGTCGATCTTTCAATAAACGCACCTATATGAGGTGCGACTGACGAAAACTGTGCATCGGCGATGGCGTATCTTTTTTCAATAAACGCACCCAAACAAGGTGCGACTACTCCGCCACAATCAGTAGTGCTGACTGGTTCTTTCAATAAACGCACCTACACGAGGCGCGACCTTGCAAGCGTTTAATAGTTCCTTTGGTAGGCTTACAATAAACGCACCCACACGGGGTGCGACTTTGTCGTTACGAATACCGTATGAAGACTGCGTCTTTCAATAAACGCACCTACGCGAGGCGCGACACTGGGTTGTGTCCCTTCATCGCCTTGTTGTCCTTTCAATACACGCGCCCACACGAGGCGCGACATCACAAGAGACGACCTTAAAACTACCAAATCTTTCAATATACGCACCTACACGAGGTGCGACGCTTTTCGACCCGAACTAAAAGGTCCGGTTGAGTCTCAATAAACGCACCTACACGAGGCGCGATAACAACGGGCTGTCACTCTTCAAGGGAGACAAATTTCAATAAACGCACCTACAAGAGGTGCGACACGATATAGTTACCGTCGGTGGTCTTGCAGACATTTCAATAAACGCACCCAACGAGGTGCGACTAGTAGGTCTGTAGCCTTCGATGCTTTCTGTACTTTCAATATACGCACCCAAACGAGGTGCGACATACCTCGAATAGACCCAAGCTGGCAAGTTTACCGTTTCAATAAACGCACCCAACGAGGTGCGACTCTCGGCGTCGAAGATTGACAACACGTACGCCATATTTCAATAAACGCACCTACACAAGGTGCGACCAGAAGACGACGAAGCTCTGTCGCCTGATCCTCTTTCAATAAACGCACCCACATAAGGTGCGACCGTTCGTGTAACGTCATCCGTCTATGTTGCGGATTTCAATAAACGCACCCAAACAAGGTGCGACTTAGTTGGGCCAAGAAGGAAAAACTTATAATATCTTTCAATAAACACACCTATATGAGGTGCGATACCATTCTTTTCAATACGATACACTGTACAGCCATTTCAATAACCGCACCCACTGGGTGCGAACGCTCGGTTAACGAAAACCATACATTCTCAATCTTCCAATACACGTTCCCTTTCGGGAACGATTTGGTTCTTACCAATCTGATTGTCAATAAACGCACCCACGGGAGGCGCGACTTGTATAGCGTGATATTGACAGCGTCGACAAACTTTCAATAAACGCACCTACACGAGGTGCGACGACAAACAAAGTCAGAAGTGTAATCGCCAAGTTCCTTTCAATAAACGCACCTACACAAGGTGCGACCCGGCCATAGAATCCCACGACGTTCACTTTCAATAAACGCACCTACACACGGTGCGACCGGTGGGCAATCCAGCTCGCATAGGAGTTCTACTTTCAATAAACGCACCCACTGGGTGCGACCTTGGCCTTGTTGACATCGGTGGTATTGAGTGACTTTCAATATACGCACCTACACGAGGTGCGATGAGGATTGCAAAGAGTACGAAATTCCTCACCTTTATTTCAATAAACGCACCTACATAAGGTGCGACGAACGGCCTGACGACGAAGAACGACGCATACAATTTCAATAAACGCACCTACATAAGGTGCGACGGACCGAGTCCAACCGCTTGGAAATACTGGTTTTAGCAAACCAAAATCGCTAACCTATATATTCCAAGCGTCATCACACGGCCATTCGTTACATATACGCAAGCCATATACCGATAATGCCAATATTCACGCGGCTTCGCGAGCCGAGTCCCAGAATCGCTAACCTACTGGGTGTTCTAGCGGAGCTAGGGGTTAGCGAGCGCGTTTCGAGGCGCGGTACTGATCCATCAAGACCGAGATACCGTATTCCTCGTCGTAGCCTTTGTCCAAAATATACATATTATCGTAGCCGACGACAATACGAGCGTAGCGATTTCTGACCAGCCACGCCACAAAACTGTCCGCGCCGCCATTCATAGCGGTATCTGTACCATAGCAATGGACTGAATACTGCTGTGCCTTGCGCCTATCCGACTTGTTGGGAGCAAACGGAATCGACTTGATGTCGTCGGCCTCGCTTATAGCCTTCATAATCATCTGGCCATACTTGTCGAACTTGTCGATAATCGGCTTAGATTCCGGCGTCATAACCATCAAGACTTGCTGGCCTTCGTCGATAATCTTAGCACGAGCACCGATTGTCTCAAAGCTGAGGTCGTTATCGCGGACTTCGAACTTTTCGATATCGTTATTGTCAAACGGTCTGGTATGGTTCTTCACGCAATCTTCGCGGTAGAACTTGATATACAGCTTCCAGAACGACTCCTTCAACCGCATAACCTTCTCAAGATCGAACTTGTTGGCCTTCAGCAAAGCCATCATAGCGTTCGCTTGGATAATGGGCAATCCGGGTATGTTAGAACCGGTCTGCTTGAACAAGACACAAAGGCCGATGCCATACTCGTTGCTGCGGTTGCAGCGGCCACTGGCTTGCTTCAATGCCATCCATCCGCACATTTCGCGGTAGACGCACGGAAAACTGATGTCGACCCCGGTCTGCACGATAGAAGTACATACAAGGATGACTGGTTCGCCGTTTTTAAGCAAATTCATAACGTCGGCAAGAATCTTTTCGCGGTCTTTCGGAATGATGGACGCGCTCAAGTGATAGACATTCTTGATGCCTTTAGCCTTCATCAAATGCGCGAGCTGGTATGCGCTATCGCGTGTGTTAATGATAACCATACATTGCTTATGCTGGGCTACCGCGTTGGCAACGCTTTCCCAGTCGCCAGAACCGCCTATATCGCCGTCATACTTGAACTTCACGCGCTTCTTGCTTGAGCCAAACAATCTGGAAGGAACGATATCCTTCGGTCTTGTCTGGAGAAGCGAATGCTCGACGCCGTCGCCGAGATCCCTAGTCAAGTAATCGACAACCGGCAACGTAGCGGACGCCAGCAGCACGCTGGACCCGAAGATTTCCTTATGGGCGAGCGCGTTTATGGCGTGGGTTACCGGCCACATCTTGGTCAGAGGCAAGTCGTGGAACTCGTCAAATATGACCACCGAGCGAGCGATGTTGTGAATCTTCCTGATTCTGGCGTTCCTGTTCGAATAGAGCGTGTCGCAGATCTGCTGTGCGCTACTGACGACGAAAGGAGCGTCCCAGTTATCGCAAGCCATCAGAGACTCGGTGGACATCTTGTCGGTGTCCATATTGATATGATGGACGCAGACGTTGTTCTCGCCAAAAACAGAACGGAAGAAGTCAGCGGTTTGTTCGATAAGCGCACCGTGCGGTGCCACATAGATAACACGCTCCATTCCGTTGTTTATGGCGTGGAGAAGCGCAAATTCCAGCATTGCCAGCGTCTTGCCGCCGCCTACGTCGGCTTCCATAGTGAAAATGCCCGGCAGATTCGTGGCGGACTTTCTGGCGCAATCCAGAATCGACGAACGCCACTTGTTGATTTCGGTATCGTTCTTGCAGTGTTTCTGGATAAACTTGAACAGCTTTGTATGTAGCGTGGGCAAGTCGGCGTGCTTGTTGCTACGGAGCTTACGGTGTTCTGGATGGTACCAGTATTCGGTAGCGAGACAGTCGGCATCGATTAGGCGAGAATGGGTGACGCGAGTCAGCATTCCCCAAAACGACGCGAAAATGTCCTTGCCGCTTGCGGTACGACCAAACCGCGATACGTCGATGGCCATACAGCCTTCGGTACGTCTGGCGATTAGTTCGTATACTTCCGGGAACAGAGCGTAGTCCTTGCGAACGCGTTCACGTTCCTTGTATTCCAAAAACATCTTCAGAACGGTGCGGTCGGCATTTATCATCGACTTCGAGGTTTCCGTGGACGGTAGTTGCGACCAGTTAGGCAACTGTCCGTGGTGTCCGACATCGCAGACCGCCAGCATATGGCCGAACGGGTTGTCGCCATATTTTTCAAACAAGAATATGCCACCTCGCACATTATGCGCGAAGTGGATTTCCTCGCCGCCAGAGTCGCGCAAGCCCACTCGTTTTTCAAACACTTCGGTTCCCTTTGCCATATCGTGAGTATACGACAGAATATCGCCGACGATTTTCATTCCGAACCCGTGGCAGAACTTACTGAAAAGGGTCTTGACCGCCATACTATGGTGGTCTAGTGACTCGATTTTCAACAGCTTACCATTCTTGTCATACTGCGTATGACCGACCAACTTCCGTTTCATATGCATTTCCTAAAAGAAAGGGGACGCCTTGGATAACCAAGACGACCCCAGTTGTCCATAACCAACCCTACTTGGTATAGAACTTGATACCCGGATTGGCGTCAAGCATATCCTTGTCGACAGTGACTTCGATGTCGTCCATAGAACTAGGGACATCCTTCTTGAACTTGAAGTCGATCAACTTGTGGAGATCCTTGGACATCATAGAACCACGGAGATTTTCGTGTTCGAAGACGAACATCTGTTCGAACTGCACATTGCGTACGCTGGAGTTCGTCTGTTCGTACATTTCGCGGAGAATGTCGAGCATACGTTCGAAGTCTTCGCGAGTCATTCCGGTCTGCTTGGCACGGATGCCGCTTACGTGGATGTAAATCGGGTACAGACCAAAATGGACGCTGGACATACGACCGAACGTGTGGTCACCCTTCTGCTTCTGCTGAGCGGTGTTTGCCACCTGAGTCGCGGAAATGGTGCGGTCTTCGATGTCGATGACGTTCACGGAGACGGCGTTCTCAATCTGCACGGGGCCGCTGATTGCGCCGATGGTGCCGATGGACTGGCCGAACACGCGAGCGTCGAGGAAGGTTTCGCACAGCTTACCAGCAGCATAGGCGCGGTCTTCGCGAGACACACACCCAGACTTCTTGTTGTCGGAATCGTTTTCGCTTTCCTTTGCGTTAAGGACAGTCTTGATAGACGGGTGGCTGTTGAGGTCGAGAACGGTCGCGACTTGCTGGCTACGGATAGTGTGGTGTTCGACGAAAATCTTGTTGCGATTTTCTTCACCGTCGAAGAACCCGATTTCGCTGTCAGCATAGGCGAGAGCCGTGTCGCGGAACTTGCGCTTGATGGAAACGTGGGAGATGATACCCTTGCCGTCCAGATCGACGCGAGGTCTGCCTTCGTCGTCGGGGTCGCCGTTGGGGTTGGAACCAGTCACGGACACCAAGAGGACAATGTCGGCTCTGGGTGCGAATTTACGATTGCCGTTCTGCGGAATCGCAGTGGCGATGGGAGCGGTATAGGTGGTTTTCTTTGTCTTAGCCATAGTGGTTATTCCTTGTCGGTTTTGTTGATGTTTTTAGTGTAAAATGCGTTCTTCTGCTGGTAGAAGGCAACGCGCATCTGAGCCTGTTCGTCGATGGTGAGCGGTTCAGGATGCGATACCGCCAGATTTTCGGTGATTTCGGCGGCGAGCTTTTCGCTCATAGTGATGACCCAACCCTTATCCGAGTTGTTTCCCATCTGGTCTTGGTAAGTCTTGATGCGGCTGAGGAGTTCGGCGACGCATTCGGTCGGACGAGTCATAGCACGCTTGTCGAGACGGCCAGAGACCGGCGAAGCGACCTTCTTGTCGTGGACTTTGTACTGGACATAGTCGCCAAGCGCGAGAAGGCGGCCAAGATTGTAGGCGAAGGTTTTGTTGCTTGGATCAAGCATATCGGTTAGCTCCTTTCGGTTATTATGGCGAGCTATGCTGTTGTAGCAAGCCCTGATAAGTGCGATTTGGCACTGTTTGGTGTTTAAGGTGGCGTCCGCTTGACGAGAAGTCAATGCAGCGCGGAACAGTACCCGCTTGAGGACAGAACGGTTAATCGGCCTACCCAAGAGGATGCTCTGCATAATGTTCTCGTAGTCGCGGGAATTGTACGAGCCTTTATCGGTCACCGTCGAACGCAAGAGAGTCGCGATCGAGTGCGGACGACCGGAAGTCAGCGTATCGTCGTACCAGTGGCCGATGTTTTCGGAAAGACGACCCAAGTCACAGAAGAACGTATCGGTACAAGAGGCGCGTCCCTTGACGGCGTGGTAACGGTAAACCGTGACCTTACCCTTGACTTTGGCGCGATTCTGAAAATCACGGCGTTTAGTACGGAGACTCAGGAACTTCTGGTACACGATGTCGTTACAGCGGTCGGCGGTAATCTTGGACACCGCGTCCTCGTTGGTCTCGTTGGCCGGGTCTTCGTCGTTGAAGCCGAGTTCGCGCAGACCTTCCTCCTTTACCGGAGTATTCAATACCGCGCTGATTACAGCCGGTTCGTCGTCGGTCGCCTTTTCGTAGTTGAAAAGGTAGGACACGCCGTTGGAATACGGTACTCGGACGCAAGTACGCTTGTCATCTACCAGCTTCTGGATGTTTCTGGTGATGATGGTGTAGGTTTCGTCGGAAACCGGGGAGCCTTCGAGGTCGCTGAAATTATAGTTATTGGTAACCGGATATTTCTGGGTGTTGCAGCTCAACGTAATGAGATTCGGGCAAGCACCGGGTACACGGCGGAGCGTTTCCGTCTTGAAATTCGGTTCCTTTTCGGGGTCGACAATCGTCCCCATCTTTCCGCTAATGGAACAGCGGACATCCAAGAAAGCTGTCGGCTTGAACTTGTCGGCGTACTTCTCCGCCAGAACGGTGGATCCGACGCACACCCTGATTGCCGAGAGGCCGTTGAACAGAATGGTGTTGATTGCCGCGACACCAGATTCAGTCTTGCCTTCGGTCAGCTTCTTGTACGGGTCGCCGGAAATGAATTCCAAGAACGACTTCACATCCTTGTCTGTCTTGGCCAGACCGCTGTCGGCAATCATCTTGACATAGGCACGGTGATTCGCATCTACCTTGTCATTGGTGGAAGCCACGAGGTTTCCTTCCTTGTCCTTGGCGATAGTGATGCCGAAGGTATATTCGATGTTGTCGATGAACGGACGCGGGGAGGCTTGGGATGAACGGGTTATGCCTACCGGACTGACGATCGATTCGGCGGGAGCCTCGTTCAGTTCCCACTTCTTGCCGACCAAGTCAAGGGAGACCTTGCTCTCTACCTTGGTCTTGTCGACCGGGACCTCGTTCGCGCCGAGATTGAGCATATCTCTGTAAAACGACATTAGCGAGACCTCCAGTCGATGTTGAGGAATTCTTCTTGGGTATATTCCTTCTTACCCATATGGATAACCGAGTTGCGGAAGTCGATAACTCCGTTCTTGATCTCGACGTTCGTCCAAGCGGTCGCGCTCTTGCTATCGGAGAGATGGACTACCTTGTACAAGGAGTAGTACGCATCGTTGATGTCCGCGCAAGGGGTGAACTTCTTGGGAGCCTCGCAGAAATCTGCAGCGCATTCCGACAGGCCGAGAACCAAGTTATACTCGGACTGTCCCTTCTTGAGACGGCGAGCGAACTGATCGACGTGCTTGATAGCATTTTCGTCGGCGTGTACCGGAAGATTGTTGCGGCGGTAGTAGTCCTTGTCGTAGTACATCGTGAAATCGACGACATAGTCTACGTCGCGCAAGTAAGTTGTCATTCTCTGGAACGGAGAATCGGCCTCTGGCGTATTCACTTCACCGGTTGACAAGTTAACGTCACCAAGGTAATTCCGCTCGTTCATATACATACCGTAGAACTTCAGCGGATTCAGGATGGAAACCTTGTTGATGCAATAGCGAACATTAGGATGGACGTAGATACGTTCCATCATATACTCAAGCGCACCGGCAGTAGGAGCCGGGTACGAAGAGCGTTCGACTTTACTCACGGGGTCAGTGAAACACGCAAAATTGCCAGACACCTCTACAGAGAACTTGTGGATGGGCTTGAAGTTTTGCATTTTTCAACCTTTTTTGTGATTTGTTTCAGACTGGTTCTTACCAGTCTGAGAAGAAATATAAATCCGACGACCAACCTTCGTCAAGACTTTATCCTAAAAATAACTGTAAATTTTTAATTACAATTATCTCCGCATTTATTGAACATACACATCCTAATCGCGGTATACGCCGTCTCGAACGAATCCTGAATACTCTTCATCTTGTCATTAAGACTGCGCCACATTTCCATATCGGTATGGACAGACAGCGGATTCACTATCAATGCCAGCGTCCCACGCTTGGGGGTTATTTCGCCTTGGCCGAAGATGTCCGGATTCTTTATGTAAGGAGGGAACGCGATCTGGTATTCGCCACGGTCGATAAGTTCAGCACTGTACTCGCATACGGCCTTAATCTTTTCGCCATACAGCCTACTGTAGTCAGATTCCAGAACTTCGACGACCCGAACGATACGGTAATACGTAACCCACGGATACTGGCCTACGTTTTCGTAACGGTTGCCTTCGTCGCCGTTGACCCAACGACCAGACAGCCTTTCGGAAAGCTGTTCGACGGTCTCGAATCCGGCTGTATCTCTAGCTTCCTCGAACAGCTTCTTGTAATATTCGGCGGTTTCTTCCTTAGAGCCTTGCATCTGCATCATTCGCGCCCGTAGGTGTAGACCCACTCTTCCTTGAGATTCTGGTCAGCGTACAGAAGCTTGAGACCGACCATCCTAGCCGGTGCGCGAATCTCGTCCTTGCAGACGAACCGTCCGTATTCCCTCCACTTTGTACCGCCGACATAGTCGTTCTCGGCCCACATAGTCAACGTGCATCCGAGTCGGTTTACCGAGATCAAGAAGTCGAGCTTCACGTCGGCGAAAGCAGCCATGGCGAGAACCGCCATAGCAATAAGAAGTTTCTTCATATTATTCTCCTTGTTTTGGCAACCAAGTCTGGTCAATGATAACCGTAGTCGGCTTGTTCATAGCCTTCAGGCGTTCGACGTTGCACTTGACCCCGTACGACTCGCCGTTCCAGATGGCGATGGCCTCGTCGCACACGTTGCACATCTCCTTGTCCTTCACTTGGTAGAACTCCTCGCCCTGCTTCCCCTCGGACTGCTTCCACATAGAGACAAAGTTCGGGAACTCGCAGCGTCTGGGTGTCTCCGTTGAGGTATATACCGTCACATCGGTGAAACCGTTCTTCTTCAGGTATTTCTGGGCAAGGATATCCACGCCGTAGCAATCCCCCACGATTACACGGACATCTCGCTTCATCAGCTCGTCGAGGCACTTGGTGGCCTCCTCATTGAGTTTCTTGATCTTGGCCGAACCAGATATGAACACTGTGGGCTTCTGCGGTGTTAATTGAATCATTTTGACCTCGTTGCTGCCGACAATATAGCAAAATAATGTTGTAATTGCTATATTTCCTAAAAAGAGGTTATTATGAGCGCACATTTTCTGCCGGTAAACGAATACGCTCACCTGAAGGTGAAGTTCCGGTTCGAGAAATATACTGACGATTGTGAGTCTTACACACTCCATTTCACGCTGGACGACGGCAAAACTTGGAAAGAAGTCGAACGGTTCACGTATGTAAGTCTTTCCGGAAGACTCGACCCGAAGGATGGATGGGGTCCGAAGCTGATATTCATCGACGAGATAGAGAGAAAGCTCGAAAAATGGAAGAAAAGCATCGTCACCTATTCCGACTTATACAACGAATTTATCGCAACCGACGTTCATCAATACGAGCGAGCCTTGGCCGAATACGAGGCATACCAAGCCAAGGTTCGGAACAGACCAGCTGTAATCAACGGTTTCTAATGCATATCAAGAAGGATAATGAGGTATAAAATGAAGAAAAAGTACACTAAACCGCAGATGGAAATTATGGATATGGGATCCGAGCAGACGCTTCTGTCGGCTTCTTGCGAATCCAATGATTTCTGGAAGTGTCCGGAACCTGAAGAAGGTTGCGACAATCCGTACTGGTGCGACAAGTGAGGTGACGGATGTCTGTGCTGCCGTACTCCTTCATTCCGGAAATGGACAATGACCGCCAAGTGACCATCACGCGCAAGAACGGTGGCCAACTGTTGGCATAAAATCTACCTAAATATACTACATCTTATCCAAATCTGCAAGAATTTTTCTTTGAAAATAGGTTGAAATCAGCAAAAGTTTTTTGTATAATGTATAAACTTAATGTATAACGGTTCGATGAATTAGTGGATTTCTTCATTGAACCCAGTAATGAACCATTTAGGTGGCTCGTTTGGTACTGAAATCCACAATAAGTGCCAAATGAGCCATTTCTGTTTGTATGAGCAAGCACTGTTGGGCATTGAAGGATAGGTTCGAATCGCAGTTCTCCGCTGCGTTCTATCCTATTATGCTGTCCGACACGAAGCGAGCCGAACTTATCCATCGTGCAGAGGAAATCCGTGCCGTAAGGAACGACATATCGGAAGTGTTCTTCTCGGATATGCTCGGCTTCCAGGACATGAGCAAGTTCGAGGTGTTTAACTTCTTCAACCCGACATTTAACACGCGCCTTTCCAGTCACTACTTGAAAAAGGCAATAGAGGATGTATGGAAAGCATACCAACTACGGTTTGATGCGATACGCAAGAAGATTGAGTTTGTCAAGGTAGATGAACTTGTTCCCTCGTTCTACAAGATAAATGTCAAGGGACACAAGAAAGGTGACTTGAAGTCCATAGAGTGCCATACCAAGAAGACTGAACTAACGAAGGTACTTACTTGGCTTGCTCGGTACGGAAAGGAAGAATCCGTCTATTGGCTTGAATCGGCCATTCCTACCGCTGTAGAATCCAAGCAGAAGTTCTATCGAGCGATACTAGACAAGATTCGCAAGTTCGGGTTCGACCGTCTCATGAGGTTAGCCTTATCTAGGAGAACCACCGTATTCTCTGAATACGAGAAGCGCGGAAAGATTACCTTTGAATCTCTCACGTTTAGCGGAAGAAGCCGTATCAAGCGTCCTATCGTAGATGCCAGAAGGAACGAGACCGGAAAGTTCGATTACTTCATAGAGATTTCTTGGGATTGGTACAACCAAGGCTATCGTGGTAATAGCAAGAACACTCTATGTATTCCGTTCAAGTACAACAGGGCATATCACCGTGCATTGAACCGCTACTGCAACGGAACAGATACTTCCTATACAATAGTTATCCGTGGTAATGACATCCATTTCGTATTGGCTAGGGACGGCTACCGTTACAAGAACGATGAGGAAATCACCGATGAAAATACAATCGGCATAGATGTGAACTCGAAACACAATATGTTCGCATTGAGCACCGGTGAGTTTATTCCCCACGACGAGGCATTGATTGCCGACCTTGAAACCGAACTTCTTAAAGTGGATGCCAAGCAGAAGGTATACAATGCTAGGTTTAAGAAGGATGAAGGCCACGATGCATTCAAGATTTCGAAGAAGGACATGGCTCGTGTCGAGGCAATAACTACCAAGCTGAACGAGTCCAACAAGCGGACTATTGCCAATCTGTGCAAGCGGCTTGCCGAACTTGGCATCCGGCATATCGCAATGGAGAACCTAGATGGATTTCAAGGAAGCAGTCTCCATGCTGATGACTCAAAAGGATTTAATCTAGGTAGACTGCATTTAAGGACTGGGCTATCCTCGTTGAAGGACGAGTTCATTCACATTGCGCCTCATTACGGACTGTTGGTATCGCTTGTACAAGCCGAATATACCTCGAAGATGTGTGGTCACTGCGGTTGTATTGACGACCGTAACCGCCAGACTCAAGAAGAATTTTGCTGTATTGAGTGCGGACATACAGAGAATGCCGACACCCACAGCGCAAAGAATATCAAATTCCGCCTTACCTCGACCGTGTTAAGAGGGAACTTGCTCGAAAGAGCGGGGGATAGCGGATATAGGTACTTCCAGCCAAAGAGCTTGTTCAGGTGGCAAGTAAGGAAGTGCCTAGAAAAATGCCGTTGCGATGGTCTGTTCAAACAGGCCATAGGAAATCACGAAAGACTTACTATGAGTAAGTTTGAGTAGATTTCAGTCAACGGTGGCATAGTAGCCTGTCTTTTCCGGACACAGTATCGTGCACGCCTCGCAGAGGTTTTCGAGCGAAATTGGATTTACTGGTTCCATATAACTTCCTACCATTCGTTTGGCGGAACGGCTACCGTTCCGAGCAGTTTCAACCCGTTAGTGACTTCCTCCGGGGTTTCGCCGAAGACGACTGCGGCTCCCCAGTGTTCGCGATTTCCGGTACGGTGGAAGACGTGCTTGTAATAGCGGACTTTTCCGCACACGCGGCGGCTTTTTTCCGGTTCCAAGTCCTTGTAGGAGTAGGTCGGAATAAGTTCGGTTCCGGAACCGTACATACGAGCCTTGATTGCCGGGTCGGCCTTGAGGCTGTCGAGGGAATTGAAGTTTACTGTTTCGGGTTCGTGACCCGGATCTTCAAAAACGGGATAGTAAAGTCTGAGGTTGGTCATATTGATTTTGCCTGTTTAAATAGATTCGAAGTTTAACTGATGCATCTTGTTATTCCACACATCGGACTCGCGGAGCCTCGCCAAATACACGAGTTGAAGCATCTGGATTTTCGCTCGCGACCGTCTGCCGGTTTCTGGCAAGCTTAGCCTAGTTTCCAGCTCGTCCACACGATTCATCAAGGAATTTTCATAAGCAGTCGGCATATGCAACCCCTATCTGTCCAATTTTGCCACGAGGATATGCTTGCAAGTCGGGCATTCGGTACACGCGACGTGTCCGTACACCTTGCCACGGTTTCCGTAGCTGTAGCAACGGAACTCGTTCACACCGGCCATAAAGCAAGTACGGTCTGTCTTGCAGAGGAATTCGAGACCACGAGAATAGTGTTCCCTCTGGTACTGGTCGTCCGGCTTGATTTCCTTGAAGACGGTGCCGATGGCCTTGATAATCTCGGACAGAATGCTCGGCTTGACGATTTCATCCGGGTTCTGCGGTTCTGGTTTAGGTAAAAGCTTTGTTTCCATAGTGTCCTCTACTTGGGCAAGAACGCCCATTCTGCGACGTGATCAATCGGAATGGTACCGTCGGCACAGGTAATCTGCCATTCGATGTCTCGATGCTCTTCCGTGCCGATGTTCACCAGAGACCCAGTAGCCCAGTAGGACGGGTCTCCCTTAGTCCACGGCGTTCCGATTTTCACCCTGACGAGAACCGGTCTGTCTAGGCCGATAACGCTGATGTGTTCCGGAACGAACTCGAAGATTGTCATCGATATGTTGGTCACGCCTTTCATCTTGGATCTTAATATAACTAATTTAAGCCAGCTTGTCAATACTTATTTAAACAAAAATACGACCATCATCAAGGCAAGCACGAAACAACCGCACTGCAGCAGTACGGAAACGGACCTGAGAACCCATTCGAGGACGATGTGGCGGCGGTAGTAGTGGGCGACTTGTTCCTTTTCGTACTCGGTCAGAAATTCGCTCTGCTTGTGCCAGTCTTCTCGCTCTTGGCCGACCCGTACCAGCTGATGAAGCCAGTACCGTTCTCGCTCCTCGACGAATTTCTTAAAGTTTCCGTCTAGGATGAAAGTTTCTTTCAGCTTGTCCAGTTCGTACAACTGAAGTCTCGCTTCCCTGACCATTGCATTCCACCGGACTTCCTGTACACGCTGATGGTTGGCGAACCCGGTGAGGTCGAGATTATGACGCATTTCTGTTAAATATTTTGTAGGCATAAGTTAAATATAGCAATTTAGTCGTCAGTAGCATCGGTATACACATCGGACAAGTATACCAGCCGTAAGAACCTATCCAACGAACCGTCTTTCAGCAGCAGATTTACTCGTGGCCACTCCGGATATCCGACAACGAAAGGATTAACCTCCACTATTCCAAAATGAGGATTAAGCTCAAGCTGGAATGAATCTGGATATTTTGCTGGCCATACCGAGACCAGAGAATGAGCGAGACCGGCCTCAATCAATATGCCAAATTGCTTGTTTTGTATGATTTCATACGGTTTCTTGCACCGGAAAGTTACCCTTATGATTTCGGGCGTCTCGTAGAAGATGTCCTTGCTGGTATCGATATGGCGGAAAATGGCTTCCGGATAATACGCTCGTATCGCAACGCAAAACTGTTCTATGGCAGACTGATCTTTCATAACCGAAATATAGCAATTTAGTCGTCAACTTGCTATATTTTGGATATGACCAAAAAGATTCAGAACAAGATGTACATACTCACCGGCGGACTCACCCCGGACGAAACGCTCGAAGGCTTCCGATTTTTCACGATGGCCGGACTCAACCAAGTTCCAAGAGGCCACTGCCACCGCATTAGCGACGAAGCTCTGGAAATAGACCTGACCGGAAAGAATATCGAGTTCGAGAAGTACGAGTACGACCCTTATTGGACTTGCACCAGCGACCTGATGCTCAAAGACCTCAAGCCGACCCGCGTGGCGTTCATCGACGGCAAGTGGCGAAAGCTTGACATCGACCCGTTCGAGGTCGACGAGTACGACTACCTCAAGAAACAGGGTTATTATAACCCGCTCGGCTACGGCGGAGGCTGGTTCAGCAAGGGTAAGTACCCGACCTACAAGGAACTGGCGTTCGAGTATTTCCGTCCAAACGGCTATGCCGGAATCAACCGCGTTCCGGAATACGATGTAAGGACTTGGCAGTACGTAGGCGTGTGGGGAGACAGCCGTCACAACCTGATCAAGATTTTCAACGGTGTTTCCAGCTTCGACATCCAGAAATGGGTCGGCAATATCCGTGTGGAAGACGAAACGGTCATTATCAAGTTCCACGACGACGAATACCGCTTCCACAGCGAAAAGGACGAAGGTTTTATCCGATGGACACGGTTGTGCGTAGAAAGCTACAACGCTGAATACCTCAAATACCCGGAAGATTCGAAGCATCCGGATAGCAACAACCGCGAACATATTCAAATGGCGATGATATGCGAAGAGGCGGTGCAAAAGAAGAAGCCGGACCTGAAGGAGTTCCTTGAAGGTCGAATCGAGCAAGAAATCGAGCACGCCCAAGAGACGTTCCGCCGCGAAATGAGACCTTATCTGAATAAATAAAAACTGGCGAAATAAAAGAGACCGGTCGAATCGACCGGTCTTATTTTTCACTCTATTCTCTATAATTTGAACTGCACGACAGGTCCAAGCGGTGTCAACGCTTCAATAAGCTTGACTAGGTGCTTTCGAGCAGTTTCCATATCGCCATTTTCAGGAGTCATCTTGTCGAGCTGGTATATGATAACCACAGACGATTCGAGCACTTCCTCCTTGAAGTCGTGGTGTATCATCCCGTAGATCCAGCGGATTACGTCATCGGCGTTTGATGTCCTGATGATGTCCAGCGTGTGGGTTTCTTGCAGATGCACGGCATCCACCGGGTCGAACACAAAGACATACTTGTATGCCTTCGTCTGTTCTTGGACATACGCGTCGATATCCGGAACCTTTATGCGCCGATATTGCTCCAAAGTCTTCTCGATTATTTCGCGAATCGCCCGTTCGTTGAAGTCGTCGTTAAACAGACATTCGTGCCGATGGAACTTAGGAATATCCGGCTGGTATGTCTTGTCGCAACGCAATTCGCTCCATATACTGATGTCGCCTTGTTCGCCGAAGTCTGGACACTTTGGCACGTAGTCCGCCGATAGCATAGCCGGTCCTCCGGTATGGGCGGCGTCGATGAATACCATAACCTCGGCATCCTTGAACTGGCGATAACGTCCCAAGTCGTGCTTCTCGACGTGGAGACCGTATTCGTTAGCAAGTTTTTCTAGGTCGATTCTAGCCATAAGGACTCCTTAACAATACGTTGCGAAGAAAAACCGATTCTTGTTCTTCTTGACAAACTCATACATATCCAATAGTTCAAGGTCGTCGTTCAATAGTTTCTTAGCCAATTCGCCATCATCTTGCTTGTAGACCTCGATACGACGACGGACCCGGTCCTCGGTTTCCTTGTGGTACTGTTTCTCGAACATTATGTGATACGCTTCATTTCGGTAGGACATAAGCCAGTCGGCGTGTTCGATTTCGTCCACGTCATTCCACCGAACCATCAAGCTATTGCAGCCATCAACCGGGGCAACTATCTTTTTTGCCCAACCGTGCGCCCAAAGCGAGTATCTGGTCTTATCAACAGTAAAGGTAAAATGGGTATTCATCCACGAGTCGAAACAGCCGTCGATATCCTCGGAAAGCTTCTTAATCGTATTTTTCAACCCGTCGGCCTTCTTTAGCAAACTGTTGTTGATTTGGTACACCGTACAGACGGTTATACCTAACTCTTTATCGAACGAGATGAACCAGTTAGTAAGCGTGACACCTTTAGGCATCATATCTGAATGCGGCTGGTTCATCGACTGCCAAGACGTGTTGTACGCGTTGATCAAATCGGGGAGAACCTTCTTCTGTTCTTCCAACGAGACTGCATCGCAGTCAGGCTGTTCTAGGTTCGTTACAGAAACGTCCCAGAACACTTGAACTGTAGTTGCCTCTAAATTCATGAACTACCCACCGGCTAAAGACCGGTTGGTTTCGATAACCTCCGGTGCAACTGGTTGAATTTCCCGCATCATAGCACCACTGCTTTTTAGGTCGTCAAGACGGTCATCCACAGTTGGGTTCTCCGCAAGGCATAGCGGTCGCAAGACCACGGCTTCCCCGGTTCGCGGGGTACCTTTATTATCTAGTATTCTAAGACCTTCATCGAGTATATTCTTGGCTGCATTCCAGTCCCTATCTATTACGCTACCACAGTCTGGACATATCCACTCTCTTTCACTAAGTTTCAATGTATGGTATCTATGGCCACAGTTGTTGCATAGTTGCGAACTGGGGAAGAACCGTCCTACCTTAACGACCGTACGGTTATGCCATTGAGCTTTGTACTCTATCATCTTAGTTAGTGTACCGAGTGCCTGATTGGCCAACGC
>Ga0265301_10002948_pt1 | contig 18733 bp, 16 predicted proteins | sample AusTroGonzalo_MG_2_FD_193488 | JGI IMG/M metagenome (GOLD analysis project Ga0265301, IMG submission 193488) | Bovine rumen microbial communities from tropical cattle in Woodstock, Queensland, Australia - Gonzalo_04 | ecosystem: Host-associated > Mammals > Digestive system > Stomach > Rumen ... | reverse complement strand
ACAGGTGTTAAAGAGCGGGAGAGACTGTTGTCGGCAAGGGGCCTCGTCCCATTCGTAGTCGCCAGGATAGGCCACAAGGTCTAGCGAAAGCTTGTGCCCTCCCTTATCGTAGTTACCGATAAAGGCACCGATGAGCACGTCACCTTGCAGACGGTCGCGCAGCTCGCTGACTTCCTGCTTGTAATAGTTCTCATCAGTCCACGTCAGACCGTCAATCTGCACCTTGTCGTTGAAATGGCCTGCGCCAAATGAGGTGAAGAAACGCACCAATTCCATAGGGGGTAGATAGTCGCTCTCAGCCTTGATGCCTTGATACTCCTTACCGTCTTTGCCGACAAACAGGGGTAGCGCTTCCGGCCCTTGAAAGAGTCCGTCGCGGAAGCTCTTGGCCTTTTCGGTAGGAATCACGAATACAGAAGCGGTCCTGTCGTAGGCATCGCCGTTGGAACGCTGATGGATTTCAGCGAAGAGCTGGTAATGCTCAGGGAGTTGGGGCAGTTGCATCCGCTTGACAATCACTGTGCCGTGACTGAAATGTAAGGTAGTGTCGAAAGGGATCTCACCTTCCACATTCTCATAGTCGGCGAAGTGAATCTGTTCCTCCGTGAAGACGGGAAAGCGCATCACCAGTTTGTCCTTGCGTAGTTGGCCCAGTTCACGTGAAGTCATGCGTTGGCCTTTGTCGGCAGGTATCAGGCTTTTGGTTGACTTATCCTTTTTCATCGCTTTCAGGTCGGTGACGTAGTTCCCGTTTCTCATGCAGCGTACCATCACGCCTTTCAGACGGCCCAACTGCGGCATGGGAGTGGCTTCGAAGCCCGGCTTTTCGGTCATCCAAACCTCGATGGTGTTGGAGTTGATGCTGGTTTTATACTTCGTGCAGGGGTAATCCAACACCTTTTCTTTCCCTTCCTCAGTGAACACCACATCGTTGTCGGTCAATGGATAGGAGCTGTAGTATCGGCCATCGGGGTATTCCAGCATGGAAAACACGGAATCCGATGCGTAATCCACATAGGTGACGCTTTCCACGTAGCCGGGGATGGGGTGTTTTACTTCATCATTCAGTGACGTGATTTTCAGTTGTCCCTTGTTTTCCTGCACCTGGATGAAAGTGCTGTCTTGTTCGTCCACTCCTTTCACATACGACTGATAAGTCAGCAGATGCTGCCCAAAAGCTGTCCCCGACAATGACAAGACGAGTAAGAAAAGCCCGAAGGTGAGATATTTTTTCATAGGTATGATGCTGTATTAACAATGCAAAAATACAAAAATCCTGCAATCATTTGGTATATAATGGTTCTTTCACCGAAAACGCTATAAAAACTATTCTATCAAACTCCAGGCAAACCCTAAGCAAACCCTTTCAAGCTTATAGCAAGCACTTAGCAAGCCCCAGCAAACCTTTTGAGCGAGCCTTGAGCGAGCCAAGAGCGAACCTGAGGCGAACCAGGTGCGTGCGAAGAGCACTTAGGGCGAGTTTGAGGTGTGTGAATTGCAGAAAGTTTTTTAAAAGACTTGCTCAGAGGGGTAGAATGGTCCAAGAATGGTGGTAGAAGACTCCTAGAAGAGTCCTAGAAGACTCTGGAAGCTTCCGGCAGGGTTCCTTCAAGTAACTATCAAGTTACTTCCAAGTAACTTCCAGTGCTCTATCAAATATCATCCGAAAAATCCCTCCAAACTGTCAACCTGAATCAGCCTTCTGACCTCTTGAGGGCTAGTGAAGGGCTAGTGAAGGGCTAGTGAAAGAATAGTGCGGGCGAAGGAGTTCATTTCTTGTTGTAGTGGTTCCACATCCGCTTCACCACCCCGGCAATCTCCTTCCGTAACCATTTGGGCTCTAATACTTCTAGTGCATCGCCGTTCCAAAGAAGTTCTTGCCGAAAATCGAATGTTGGACGCACACGAAGGGTGAAGATGCTATAATCGTCGTTCGTTTCGATTTCCTCTTGTGACGGATGCAAAGGCAAGGAACGCAGATAGTTGGATTGGTCGGCATTCACTTTCAGCTTTACGGTTTCAACTTCTATCTCATCGTCGCGAATAATACCGAAGCAGTCTTGAAAGTAAACTTCAGGGCTGAAATCTTTGGGGTATTTGAAAGACTCTTCTGTCAGCTTGGCTTCCAAAACTCGATCCAAAGAATAGATACGGATTTTATCCTCATTGACGCTGTTGCCCACGAGGTACCAGCGTTGACGGAACAGCTTCACACAATAAGGAGCGACGGGGAAAGTATGCTCATGCTCGCTCCAATAGCCCTTGTAGGTGATTTCTAGCAATTTACTCTTTTTCATTGCAGACATCACAGTGGCGAGAAATTCCTGACCAGATGGAATGTTTTCCAAAAGGATGCGGTCGCTGAGGGTTTTGTTTTCCAATAACATGTTGTTGATCGACATCGTATTGAGTAGCCAACGTTGCAGTCCATCTCCTTCAAGGTCTTCTCGGTTCTCGATGTAGTATCGATCACCATCGTGTTTGTCGCACATAATGACGAGGTGGAACATATCCTCCACTTCGTTTTTCCAAGTGTGGAAGGTTCGTCGTGGAATCTCCAAGCCTTCGCTCAAATCGGTTTCCAACCATCTACGGTTGATTTCCTTCAAGGTGATTTTCTTGGCTTTGTATAGCGTTTCGACCAGCCAGACATATTTGTTGATTTGATTTTTTGACATGGTTTTACGTTTTGATGATGCAAAAATACGAAAAGCCTATGCCAAATCATAGCACAGGCAAAATTTTCTTCCACCAATGTCTTCTCTGGATGTATTTTGAATATTGTGTCAACTCATCACGAAGTTCGGGTTGCAACGAAGTGTATTGGATGCAGGCTGAAAGCCAGGCAAGAATTACTTGACGATAAGCTTTGCCTTTGTATTCGATGCGCGAGAGTGTTTCTGTTCGCTGGTCATTGATGGTTAAACCAAGCTGATTACGTCTATGTTCAATGGCCATACTTCTTCCCTGGTTGTCAACAATCATCAGGTTTGGATTCACTTGGGCGGTTTCACAATCGAAAGAGAACGGCCTCTTCTGCCGAATCACTTCGTTGACGAAAGTATACATGAAGACCCTCCCCATACCGTGCTCGTCTTCGTGACTGAGCAGACGGGCAATTGTGGATGTATCAATGGTTTTGCTGTGTTTCATCTCGGAACTCGACTTTGATTTCGTAGTAAAAATCGCGGCAATAAATGAAGTCGGTAATAGCGAAGTCCGTATGGTCGAACAGGTTGTGGAAAGCGTTTATCAAGTGAAGGTCTTTGGTTAATTCCTGATCAAGTCCTTCGTTCCAGTTGGGAGGTGGACAATCCATTCCCGTGAATTCTTTAAAGGTGGGCACATTACCCTTTGACAAACATAAGGGATGTGTTACGCCACTTTCATAGAGCAGATTCCACCCCGAGTCCCGAATAGCATCCCAAAGCTCTTGGCGGTCTTCGCATTGGACGGGATGTAATTTGGGATATTCATTGCTAAGATAGCAACAGGCTTCTACTGTCACATCCTCTCCAAAGTCTTTGTTTGCTTTATAAACTGCGCACGCTTTGTCATACATGGTTTGTAACGCCCCGCATAAGGCGTCGTTGAAGGCTATGATGTCGGGCAGTATCATTACTTGTTCGTGTTTCAGCACCCGTTGGTTAATGATGTTTTGTCTGACTTGGAGCAGACAACGCTCGTCGGTATAGTCGTGGGCGTTACCAATTGGTCCTTTGAACTCAATGATGATACTGTCTTCAAGTTCCTTTAAGGCATCATCTTGTAATAAATCTTTGATATTCATGGTGCTATATATTTTATTCGTAAAAAGCAACGGTCATTTTTATTTCCTCACCCAATTTCTCATCGGTTTTGATCATATAGGTCATCTTGCCCGGACATAACGCCGCTATCTGATTCAGTAAAGCGTGTTCGCTTTCGGCGAAGGGATGCTCGGAAGCCACAGCAAGACAAACCATCGCATTAGCAAGAGTGCCATCTCGAAAAGCGTCATACTTTTCAATTAGTTCCATCATCCAAGAGGTTCTTTTTTGAAAATTGCCAGTGTAAGACAGATATTCGTAGAATCTGAAATGATTAATGTAGAACAGCTTGCACAAGTCGTCGATAGGTATACCTTCAGTTTGAACGGGCAGACAGGCTTTGATGAATGTCCCAATTGAGATGATTCTTTCCCGATAATAGCGGTCGGATTTGCGACGCTCAATTCCCTTCGTCTTTTTTGGATTCTTAATAAGTGGCATTTGGAGACGCGCTCTTTTTTGCCTCGCTATATCGACACGGTATTCCTTACGAAATAACGGAAACATTTCTCTTTTGGAAGGCACCTTGCCTCCTGCTTCTTCAACCAAACGGATGATGCGGGCTGCTTTGTCTCTAATAATGTCGGCATCGAGCAAGTCTCGAATATAGTATCCTTCTTTCACCTCGAGCTCATCGACTTGCTCAGGTGTAAAGCCAAAGAATGAAGTATGCCACAGGCAACACATGGCTATTTCGGCAGGAGTAGCATCTACATCCGGTTCGATGATAAGTTCTTTGGCAAGACTGACTTCCCACAAATCACCTTCCAACGGGAAACCGTCGAGATGCGGTTCTTCCCAGGTGTGATAAAGTTCAGCATTGCTGATAGTGGCGGTGGCATTATCACCTTCCTCACGATGCGGAGTGAGCAGGCGAAGCATATCGTAGTGTGTTTTGTAGAGGGCGGTGCAACCCGTATGGCCGTGGTACTTTTCGATGTACGGCATGATTTCGTCGAAACTGACGGAGTGTAACAATTCGCTGTAAGTCATAGTTTGCAGTTTTGATAATTTACGCTGCAAAGAAAAAGAAAGCCTGTGCCGAATTGAAGCACAGGCTAAGGAGGGCAATTTGAAAAAAGCAACTTATAAGTTATCTATTCTTTTTCGAACCTTGTTTATTTCATCAACTATGAAAGTTAACAATGCTCCATTGTGCATGGCTCTGAGAGTATCTGGATTCTCCCAATAGCACCATCCTTTGTCTTCTTCGATGTAATCCTCTCCAAACGGGAAATATGGGAAACGCCTCCAGATTGGATCTATTTCATTTGGCAATTGCTTTTTTCCAATATATTCTACATGGCGATAATACTTCCAGTTTGCTTTGTATAATTGAATCACATATTGCCAATCGTTGTCAATTAATATTGTGATTTTATCGTTTTCCTGTTTCACCTCCCAGTATTTTTTTAGTGATTCTATAAAACCATCTTTAACTTTTTTACAAATAGCGTCGCGGTTCTCGAAAATAGTTACCGTTGTTTCAAAATGTTCATTACTCAAAAGAACATCAACTAATTCTCTATTGTCCATAATATCTAAAGTTAAATTATTCAACAACGTTTTATATTGCTTGATAATAAACCTCGCATCATCATTGGTGGTTATATTTTCAGCAAGAGTCAACCAGTTGTCTATAAGGTTGACCGTACCGATTTTGTATGCAGGTATTATTATAAGTTTTGGAATAATACTAATTATTTCTTCTTCTGTCCAATCAACCTTATCAGGCTCCTTGTATTGATCTAATGGAATATATACAAAGGCATCAATAATATACCCTTTATTCATTAAATCGTTTCGATATTTAGGCAATTGACGATATGTATCACCTGCATTGTTCAATTTATTCTCGACAACAATGCAGTGATTGTTCTTTCCGATGATAAGAAAATCAATTCTACCCATATCGTTCCCGTCATTTGTCCCATACTCTCTTTCGACAGAAGCCATAGTGTAGTCGCTCTTATCCACCAATCGTTTAACTCTATTTATCATGTCGATAAATAAATCAATGAAAAGTCGACTTTCACCATGCTTTTCTTCAGGGGAAAGAAGAGCATAAAGGATATCACCATGAAAAGTCTCGCGGTAATAATAATCCGAAATCAGATAGAACACGTTAAAGCCTGTGTCCATCCGTTTCTTTTTCTTGTCCTCATATTCTCTTACCAAAGGTGCAAGTTGTTCAAGCAAACTATTTACATTCATTGTTTGTGGAGATTACTATTTTTAAGTGGTTTTATGGTTTTCAAAACTACACATTTTCTTCTAATAATATACTCAATTCTCATACAAATAAAAGACGTCATCCATTGATATACGCTTGCAACTCTGAATCGTCATTTAAATCCATTTCTTGAGCGAATCTAATAGCAATATAGGTTGGCACCATAAGGAATGGAAGCATCCAAGTTCCTATTTTTTCCTCACGGAAACCGTTTTTATCCATAAACTCTATTAGTGTGCCGCACAAACTGGCAAGTTGCCCAACCTGATTAGTAAGTTTCTGTTGGATATGATATGGTAAATCAATTTCATAACCTTCAAAGGGCTCAATCAAGAGAAACTTTGTGTCTATTTCTTTGCCAATGATGGTTTTGTATGTTACTTCAACAACCCTGTCAAATACATACTGGTACAAGAGTCCACATTCTTGATCTGAAGGAACACCTCCATCAATTGCATGGTTATATTGAACGATTAACGCTCTCAAAATCTTTTCTGTTTCAAGTGAAAGCTCGGTGATTTTCTCTTCACTTAATGGGTTGAGTACATTTTGAGTCAATACGCCCGTCGTCATGTTTTCTGTATTTAAATAGGCTTTGTTGATTCCGTAGCGCAAAATGGCTTCTGCTATTTCTTTCTTTGTCATTCTATTGCGTTTTTCTTCAAATGATGCTGCAAAGTTACAAATATCCTTTCATTTAACCAAAAAATCAATCCCACCACCCTTTCATTCTGCTTTCCAGATAGCGGAATAACACACGCCAGGCTTTTTCTTTGCGCAGCGTGTAGGGCGAGTGAAAATCGCCGAAGCGAGAAAAATTATTCATGTTGACGTATGGCTCTTCGTCGCGGTCAAAATAGTCGCGGCCGTTTACGATGTCTATCAACTTCATGGCCACAGCCATCTGTTTCGCTTTCTTCTTGGCACTTGCAGTGTGGGCTTGGTCGCTGAGGAAGTAATTTTGCATCCGGTCCAATTTGTAATAAACCATGTCCAATAAATGGTGATAGTCATAATCAACCAGTTTGGCCACTTCCTCATTTGTGTAATGAGGCCGTTCCGAACGGTCGGCCACACGGCGTTTTTGTCCTTTTACCTTGGCTGCTTCTTGCAGCTTCATTTTGTGTCTGTATTTCATGGCACTTTGTTTTGTTGTTTGTACGCTGCAAAGAAAAAGAAAGCCTGTGCCGAATTAAGGCACAGGCTTGATGACTTTTTAGCTAATCCTTAATCCAATGCAGCATAATTGAAATCCGACTGGTAACAGTTGGCTTTCTGGTAGTCAAACTTGTAGATGCGCATATAGGTTTCCTTGATTTCCTTGGCACCATTGCTGAAAGGATTGGAAACATGCATTGGGATGGTCACGATGATGACCATTTCTGGTGTAAGCACCGTGCCGTTTACTCTTTTGACCCGCTTTGGCCATACTTTAAATACTTTGCTCATGACGAATAGTTTATTGGTTAAACAATGCTGCAAAGAAAAAGGGAGCCTGCGTCAAATCGAGGCACAGGCTCAAAAACTTTACATTGTTTTATTAAAACCGATTTTATGACTTTCTTTTTGTTCAAGTCGTTCGCCGTCGCAATGAGCCATTAGAGTCTCTAATGAAGCGTTGCCGTGCAAGACGGTGTCGATAGCATAATGCCTAGCGACATTCTCAATTTGACCACCACTGAAGTCATAACGCTCCGCTAAGGTTTGGATGACGGCCTCTCTCAAGTCCGGAAGCATCGTGCGCCAGATTTGCATCCTTGCTTCAATCGTGGGTTTGTTGAACTTGATTTTGTAAAGAAAGCGGCGCTCAAAAGCCTTATCCATGTTTTGTACAAGATTGGTGGTGGCGATGAGGATGCCGTTGAGGTTTTCCATCTCCTGAAGAATGATGTTCTGGATGGAGTTCTCCATCTTTTCTACAGCATGTTCGGCGCCCTCCTGACGTTTGCCTATGATGGCATCGGCTTCGTTGAAAAGCAAGATGGGCGCAACGGTGGAATTGTTGACTTTCATTCGGTATTTGTCGAAAACTCTTTTTATGTTTTTCTCACTTTCACCCACCCACATGCTTTTGATTTCTGAGATGTTGACCTGAATGATATCACGGCCTGTTTGACGTGCCAGCTGCAACACCGTTTCGGTCTTGCCTGTTCCGGGCGCACCATAAAAAAGGCAAGTAAATCCACATCTGTAGCCCTTTGATTTCAAGTTAGTGCATATTTCGTGGTATTGTAACTCATTCAGCAATTGGGCCAAGTCTACAACTCGAGCCGCTACCTCATTATCATAATAGAGCTGTTTTTCCACGATCTCCTCATGTTTTATGACATTGTTTCTATCTTTGTCTTGGTTCATTGAGTCAAGATTCAGTTCGGGAAACAGCATTTCTTTGGCTTTCCAAGTTAAGCGAAAAGACTCGCGGTTAACAAATCCATTGTCATTATTATATTCGATCAACTCTTTAAATTGTATGATGTGGTGATTGTTATTGAGGTGCCTTTTGATAAGATTCCATTCGGATTTGTGATCGTAAAAAAAACTCAAATCGTGGTAACGAATGTCGTCATCATTATTGTTGACAAAAAGATGACAAAATAGGATTAATAAAATCTCATCATCTTCAAACAGATCCAATTCATTCATTTTTTGAACAAAGATCAATTGTTTATTCTTTTCCAATAAACCAACAATTCTATTTACCGCTGCTTCGGTACTCAATTCGCTATCGTCCCGCATCTCCATGATTTCAGCAAGAACACTGAATAATTCATCACAAGACAAACCAGAATAATCATGAGGAGTATATTTTTCATCACGCTTAAATGCATCAATTACATCCCAAGGCATTTTATATGAAATGCCATTTCTCTCTCGATTACAAACCACAAGACCTTTGTTTTCTAATACATCAATGTCTTTCATGTAGCGCAAAATACGGGTAGTGCTACATTCAAGGAAGGTTGCAAATTCGCTAATACGAATACAGGAATCGCTGCTTCTATCAACAAAAAGAGACAATATTGCGCTTTGTTCCTTTGTAAGTTCCAGTTTGTCTGCAATGTGTTTGAGTGGACGAGCTACCTTTTTGAAAAAATCGGCATCGAGGTGTGAGCCTTTTGCGAATTCGACGACTTGCTCCACAGCGGTCAGTAAATCCAGTTTTCGGGTCATTCTTTTCTTTGTTTCCATGACATTCCTTTCTTTTTTGAGTTTGTTTTCACGCTGCAAAGAAAAAAGAAGCCTATGCTAATTTGTTGCACAGGCTTGAAGGTTTTCTTTTTTCTTGAAAAAATCAGGCAATTGGATCCCCGCAAAAGGCTTTCCGCTTGCAGGACTTGCAATGTTTACCAATCCATACGTTGTCGAATTGATTCATGGCTTGCTCAACCAGCTCAGGATTGTCGGTAAGGATGCCAGCCTCGAAGTTGCGGGTGCCATCGCCTTTCATTCCGATGCCTGCTCCAGTGAGGTTGGCGCTGCCGATATAGGCTACCTGGTTATCGAAGATCAATATCTTGAAATGTACCCTTGGACAAAGCGCCCTCTCCAAGCCGTCAAACAAAGCAGGGTATTTATCGAAGTCCTCGCGGAACGCAGGACCTGGTTCCTTAGCATGGATGAGCCGCACCTCAACACCTTTCTTAATGAGCTGCGCCAAGACCGCAAGGAAGGGTTTCGTTTGAGACCCAACCTTGACATAAAGATCTTTGATATCGGCTGTGCCTATCCAAAGGCTTCGCTTGACCTTGGGCACACGGGCAATTACTTCTGAGTAATGGGCGGTATCGGTGATGAGTTTTAGCATAGTTGAATTGTATGACTTTGCAAAAATACTCTATTTTTTCAAGCGGCAAAGAAAACACTATCCTGTGCCGAATTGAAGCACTACAGCACCTGCTTTTTCTGCAAATGTTCTCATTTTTAACTGTAACACTGTAACAACTGTAACACTAAAAACCACAAACAATTGATTTTCAGTATACAAAAAATCCGTCCGTTACAGTTACAGTGTTTCAGTTGATTTTTCGGCTCCAAATCCGCCTCCGAAATCGATTTTGACACTTGACACCTTAAATGACACCCAAAACTGCCCCAAATCCGAAATTTCCAACTCTAACCCAAGTCTAACCTAAGTCTAACTTTTCGCTAACCCAAGATTCACCCCTTTTTTGCCCCAGCGGCACGAGGGATGGCGGATCGAGTCCGCCACGAGGGCTCGCCTGTACTCACAGCGCACTATGCGAGGCTTTCCAATCTTTGACTATTGGGAACCATGAAAAGCTCCATATTGGCGGGATATTCAGTTATTGCTATTGAAGGCAATCAAGCAAGAGAATCTGCTTAAAACCAAGCTGCTGCCCTTGCCATTAATGAGAAAATGTGTATTTTTGCAGGCGAATAATCATAGAAAGGAGAATACAATATGGCAAAACCGATTGAAGCCACACCCGTATTGGAAGGCAATGATGCCCTCGCTTTCTTTGCTGAAATGGAAAAGAACGTGAAGGCTTCGGAAGAGGAAAAAAAGCGCGTAAAGGCTGATGCCGACATCATTCGCGCCATGCTTACTTTTGCCTAATCTCACCCTTACTATAATTTACTACAATCCTTGGCGCATCGCTGACGGTGCTGTAGTTTTGCAGCCGTTAATCAAAAGATGCACTATGGAAAGCACCTTCGCAAACACAAATGTTCCGCCAAAACTGTCAAAATATTGCAAGTTTGGCTCAATATTCCTCTGTATTCTCAAAGAATAAGTCTTTCAGTATGAGTGTTTTTGAAAAATCACCACTGTGTTCTCCAGGTGTTAATCCTTTTGTGGTAATGAGGATTGTGCGGATAGATTCGTGATCCTTGTTTTCATCCTGAAAAGCCTTGATGCGACGCTCCAGCTTTCTGCTTTCTTCTGCATCCTGTGTGTATTCGTAACGAGAGTATTTCATCTCACAGATGTCGGTAATACCATCGGCTCTTTCTATAACCATGTCAATCTGTCCGGCAGGTTTCCCAGGTTTGTTTCGCCATGAATAGTACTTGGTGAGCATGGTGTCTAAATGGAGGGATTGGATAATCTCCCAGATATGGAACATGCATATCCGTTCAAAGGCAAGGCCGTACCATGTGTTTTGTGTTGGGGTGTTCAGCGTGTGACGCCAATAGGCACGGTCTGTGACGGTGGAATCGCAGAAAGTGAGGTAAAAGATAGTGAAAAAGTCCACCAACCGATAGATGCCAGAATTCTTCTTGCCACAGTTGCTGTATTGAATGATCAAGTCGCAATAGACAAGGTCTTTCAACATATTCGTCAAGTCTTCACCAGAACTCATCTTCAGGGCTGTCGCTATCTCTTTTCGGGTCATTCCTTCACGGCTTTTGGCGAGTATCTTGATGATGTCCATGTACTTTTCCGGATTTCGGTACAAGGATTTATATAGGCGACGGAACTCGTCCTTGAATTCGGCATCTGTGGAGAAAAAGAGCATATCGATGTTTTCAGCAGCACTTTTGCTTGGGTCGAGCAATGAGAAATAGTACGGAACACCACCGAGTGCGGCATACAACTGTAAGATAGTCATGCGATCCCATTTAAAGTGCTTGGCTTTGAAGTACAACTCAGACTGGTATAGGCTGAATGGACGGAGATGCATTTCGTGGGTGGCACGACGATGCAGCCCTCCTCGGTTGTCGATGACGTTGCGAATCATCCATGAAGTGGCGGAACCACAGATGATCAAGAAAATATTGTCGGACCATGATGCAATATCGTTCCAAAAAACGCCCAGTTCCTTGACAAAATTGGAATACTCATAGTCAAAACAAGAAATCTCGTCAATGAAGACAACGCAGCGTTTCTTGCGCTTGTTTTTTGCAATAATGGTTCCGAGTGCCTTAAAAGCTTCATTCCAGTTGTTGGGCTTTGGTCCTTCATATCCATATTTGGTCAAAGCTGAAAGGAAAGCGTTCTTTTGGTCTGTTTTGTCTCCTTCTAAAACGCCACTGGCAAAAAAGTCGAATTTGTCTTTGAAGAAATAGCGAATAAGGGATGTTTTCCCTACGCGCCTACGGCCATATAGAGCGATGAACTCACTTTTCCCGCTTTGGTTATACTTGGCCAACTTTGCCAATTCAGTATCTCTTCCAATGATTTTATCCATAAGCGATAAACATTTTTGCAAAGATAGGTTTTTTTTTAAAATGTTCCGCCAAACTTGCTTTTTTTTGCAAACTTTGGCGGAAAATGTTCGTTTTCTCTCTACTATAATTTACTACAATCCTTGGCGCATCGCTGACGGTGCCGTAGTTTTGCAGCCGTTATTCAAAACGACGCACTATGGGTACCTTTTTCTGTTATTTAGGATTTTGAATCTCGGCTCGAGAATCCGCTTCCGAAACCGATTTTGACTATTTTGACTTTGACTATTTTGACTGATTTTTCGCAAAAAATGGGTCGTTTTGCGTCAAAATGGAGGTGTTTTACCTGGTTTTTGCCTCAAAAAGGAGGGCTTTCTGCCTGGTTTTACCCTCAATTTGAGGCCTTTTTGACCAAAATGGTCATTAAGAATTCTGAAGTATATTTTGCTATGTGTTTATAATCAATCGATTACAAGGATTTGATGAAATCCGCGGTCATTATGGTCATTAGTCATTAAGGATTTTCAATTGCTGGTTTTTCGTTTATTTAAGTTCAATATATTAATAATCAATTATTTATATATAATATATAGGGTATTTTGTGCGATTCGGATTTCTTGTTGACTATTGACTAATGACTATTGACTGCAAACTGTCAACCCATTCAGGAATAACGCAACTCCAACCTAGGTCCAACCTAAGTCCAACCCAGGTCCAAGGTGACTCCCATCCAACACCCACTTTCCCCCTACCCAAAATGGCCCCAATTCCGAACTTTCCAACACTGATGTAAGTCTGACTTAACTCTGACTTTCCCCTGACCCAAATTTCACGTCATTTACCTGGGTTGTCAGGGTTCTTGTTCCACCGGCTTTTAGCTCGGGGATGTTGATGCGAATGTCGCAGTCAACGACGAAGATGTTGCCTTTCTCGGAGCGGATGACGTTTTCATCGTGGAGATCGCTGAGATAAACTTCGGGCGTGGCATAAGTCCAATTACGCGGATTGATAAGCTTGAAGCCCATCTTGTTTGCATAGTCTGCAATTTCTCCATCGCTTAGATGCGACCCCTCGATGAACGGCTGCTCTACGATAATCTTGAACTCACCGTCAGCTGTGCGTCCAAAGCCAAGCACGGTCAGCGTTGTCTCGGGGAAATAGGCATTGTGCAACGTAATGCGGTCGAGCGCTAGGATGGGCAGGATGAAATAGTCGAGACCAATGGCTTTCACCAAGGTGGCTCCGTGGTCGTACACTACGGCCTCTCCGCCTTCCGCAATCTGTTCCCCCAACAGTTTCGGCAATGAGTCGTTGATGCGCTCAGTCCAACATCCGACAGCACGCGCCCACCGCTCTATGCGTTCAGCCTGCTGCGCTCCGCGTTTGACTTCTCTTTTGAACTCATTGCCATTTGGTGCAGGGTCGCTATCTGATTCAGTTTCTGCTCCCGCGAGAAGGGATGCAATGACATGCGTAGCACCTCCCGCTGCGCAGCCATGCTGTTCGAACGGTGAAAATCGTTGATATACAAGCCGTCCATTGATAAATAGTTCTGCATAATGGTCAAGTGTTTTCAGACCTTCGGACGTGAAACCGTCGGCAATGATGCTGTTGATCGAACTCCAAAAGTCTGCGTTGTTCATGATGATAGATTTAATCTTTAAGTTGCAAAGATACAAAAAATTTTGGAACAAGCAATTTTGCACATTTTTAAAATGGTATGCGCAGATTTTGCGACAACCACTAATAACGAGGGATGGCGGATCGAGTCCGCCAAGAGGGCTCACAGCATGGTTTTTTGGTATAATTCTTGATAGAATCCTTTTCGAACTTTAAAAACAATTGAACATTATGTGGATTATCTTGGCAACAATCTTAGTCGCGCTGGTCATCGGGGGCATCATGGCCGTGAAAGCCGCTGGCCGCCCCGTCATGAACCAACCTACCTGGAAAGGGGGCATCATCTCCTTCATCGTGGGACTGCTGCCCGTCTACCTCACCCTCTGCCTCTTCGGCGTGATGGGAAAAGTGAGGGAAGAGGAATTCTGATTAATTTCCCGTTAACTGTTTGTACTTCACCAGATTGACTCGGTATTCCACCCGACTGTCGGTGAGCTCGTCGCGACTCTTCTTGAGAAGGGTTTGGGCTTCAAGCACATCGGAAAGGGCCACCAGCCCGGCTTCGTAGTAGTCATCGGTGATCTTCATGTTGGCTTCTGCGTCCTTCAGTGCCGACTGGGCCATGCTGATGCGCAGCCAGCTCTGCTCAAGGTTGAACCAGGCTTGGTTGGTCTGAAGCTCCATCTTTTCGCTGAGGTCGCGACGCGTGTTCTCAGCGATCTCCAGGTCAAGATTGTGCTTCTTCAGCTTGATGGAGGTCTTGTGCCAGTCGGTGATGGGGACCTGCAGGACGGCAAAGATCATCGCGTTGGGTTTTGGGTCTTTGAAGATGGTGTGGTAACTGGCGCTTCCACCCACCAACAACGAGGGCAAGGCTTCACCGAGGGTCATTTTCTTTTTCAGGTCTTCGGCTTCTATGGAGAGGTCCAGAAGACGGCATTCGTTACGGGTGGAAATGGCATCGGCTACCGTTTGGTAATAGGCCGAAGGCTCGGTTTCCAAGCCTAGGGTGTCGGTCAGCACCATCGTCTGCCAGTCCTCACCGATATGTTGTGCCAAAAGCATTTTCAACAGGGTGATGCCATCGTTGAGTTTCTTACGGTTGAGTTGGCTTTCGTTTTGCTTCACCCGCAGTTTGTATTGGTCGGTGGGCATCGCCAAACCGGCTTCTATGGCTCCCGAAAGGTCTTTGTCCAAGGTGTCCAGCAATCGGTCGAGTTGGTCGAGGGTGGCGTTTTTCTCTTCCAAGGCAACGATTTGCCAATAGAGGGTCTCGGTCTGCAGCCGCACCTCGTCTTCCTTCATTTTTGTCTGCGTCTCAGCGGCTTCTATGCCCAGCTTGGCAAGTTTGTTCCCGTTGCGGATACGGCCTCCGGCATAGATTGGCTCTGTGGCGATTGCACTAAGCACCACACCGTCCTTCACGTAGGAATACTCTTTCTGCAAGCCGAGCAGGTGTCCGTATTCGGCAAACAGGGTGTTGAGAATCTGCCGGACTTCAGCGTTTTCGATGTCGTTGATGCCGAAAGAGATCATGGGATTGACCGCATCGAAGGCCAAAGCTTGTGCCGATACGGTGGGGAAGTATTCAGCCCGGGCTTGGTCTTTCGTGGCTCGCGCCTTGTCGACTTCCAGCTGGCTGTTCTTCAGCTCAGTATTGTTCTCCAAAGCCTTGTCGATGCAGTCCTGCACAGAGAGGCCGACCGACTCCTGCTGGGCGAACATGGGGAACGCCAGCAACACGAGACATGCTATGATGAGGGCTCTTTTCATGACACAGGTTTTGCTTTGCTGAACATTAACCAATACAACACGGGCATCACAGCGAGGATGATGACCATTGAGAGCACCACACCGAAGCAAATCACCACACCCATAGGCATCCAGAGCGGGTTGCGCGAGATGATCATGGGCAACACACCCAAGGCGGTGGTGGCTGAGGTGAGGAAGATGGGTCTCATGCGGCGACTGCCGGCTTTCATGGCGGCCTCCTTGGTGGGCAGACCTTCGTCAGAGCGGAGGGTCTCAGCGTATTCATACATCACAATGCCGTTGCGGACGATGATGCCGATGAGGCTGACGATGCCCAAAAGGGAAGTCATGCCGAAGTCGAGGCCGAAGAGCCACTCGCCAAAGAAGGCTCCGAACATACACAGGGTGCTGGAGCACAGGGTCAAAAGGGCGAGGTTGAGTTTCTTGAAGTAGGCCACAAGGAAGGCCAACATCACAGCAATGGCGGCCAGCAGGCTCTTCAGCAGTTGCGGGATGACCATAGTGTTGAGCGACGACAGACCGCCATACTCGATGCTCACACCTTCGGGCATATTGGGTTTCACCTCCGTATTGATGAAGTGCTGCACTTTTTTCATGCTCGCAGTCTGCGACTTCCAGAATTTCATGTCGGCAGCCACAAGGATGGCGTTTTTGCCGTTATAATGCACCAACTGGGCTGGATGCCAGTCGGGACTGATGTCGGCCACTTGTCGGAGCGGGACGTTGGTACCCGGCACCACGGTGGGAATCAGCTGGTTGTTGATGGATTCGTAGTCATCGGGGTTGTAGTTCTGTTCTGCGTATAACTTCACCGGCACACTGCGGTTGCCTTCCCAAACGGTGGTCAGAGGCTGCCCGTTGAGGCTTCCGGCAAGGTCGAGGGAAAGGACGGTCTTGGTGATTCCCAGCCGAGCGCATTCCTCGGGTTTCATAGTCACCTTCACCGAGGGCAGGAACTCGTCATGATCCGTATGCACCCAGCGGAGTTCCTTGTCCAAAGACAACATATAATCCTTGATTTGTTGCGCCACCGGAACGGTTTTCGTGTAATCATCGCCATAGACGCAGATTTCCATAGGTGTTGTCACCGCCTGATAGTCCAGCTGCCTGAAGCGGACGTAGGCTTCGGAGAAGTAATAGGAATACTTGTCGTCCATCTCCTTCAGCAGATCCTCGGTGGCTTTTTTCGAGACGGTGTTCACGATGAGTTGCGACAGGTTGTTGGCCGGGATGGCTGGCGCGTAGGTCATGTGGAAACGTGGTGCCGTCTCGCCAATGAAAGCGGTCACCGACTTGACACGCTTGTCGGTAAGCATCATCTGCTGCAGCGAGTCGCTGATGCGCGTGGTGGCTTCGAGGCTGCTGCCCTCGGGCAGGCGGATTTCAACGGCGAAGCTGTCGCGCTCGGCATTGGGCATCATCTGCACATTCAGGGCAAGGAACATCAAGACACCCAAAACGATGGAGCCAACGCCCAACCCGATGGTGAACGTCGGATGAGCGAAGCAATGGCTTTGCAGTTTGTCGTAAAGCCCTTGCAGGAAGGCGAAGAACCGCCTCTGAGCCCTCATGAAGCCATTGCGCTTAGGTTGGTCACCCGGCTTGATGAACATGATTTCCAAGGAAGGAATGACCAACATGGCGTAAGCCAACGAAGCCATCAGCGAGAAGGCCACCGTCCAGGGGAAAAGTTGCACAAACTCGCCTAATGGTCCCTTGATGATGCGCGTCATCGGGAAAAACATGGTGGCAATGGCACCCGTGGCGATAAGCATGGGCATGAACAGTTCCCTGGCGCTGCTCACGGCAGCATCGAAAGGCTTGTAGCCTTGGTTCAACTTTTCGATGTAGCCGTCAATGTTGATAATGGAATCGTCCACAATCATGCCAAGCACAACGATGAGGGCGGCCAGGGTGACGGTGTTCAACTCGATGCCGAAGAGATACATCAGCCCGATGCTCATAGCCGTACAGACAGGCAAACCCGAGCTGGCGATGAGTGCCGTGCGGAAGGGGAAAAGCATCAGCATGACCGCGATGACGACAATCATGGAGATGACCAAATCGCGCAGGAACGAACCGACTGATTTTTCAACCAGTCGGGGTTGGTCGGTGATGCGATACATCTTCACGCTGTCGGGCAGGGTCTTGCTGAATGCGGAAAGCACCTTTTCCACTTCCTTGCCGTAGGCCACGATGTTGAAGCCCTTGCGCATCTCAACAGAAATGATCAGAGCATCATTCCCGTTGAAATTCACCACTTTTGAGGGTTTGGCAAGCCGTCTTTCAACGGTAGCCACATCACGCAGGCGCACTGTGTTGCCAGTCGCATCAGTGAAGATGATCTGATTCTCAAGTTCCGCTTCCGAGACCACAGGGTTTTCGATATGCAAAGGCAGGTCGAAACCTGAGGTTTCCATTGTGCCCGTGGTGGTAAGGAAACCCTGTGAGGCATAGTGCAGCATCAGCGTGTTCGGACTGATGCCGTAAAATGATAGTTTCTCCTTGTCTACGGTGACCGCGATTTCCTCGGTTTGTTCGCCAAGGACGCGCACGTTGCCCGTTTGGGGAATATCGCGTAGACGATGGGTGAGGTCGTCGGTGTAGCCCCGCAGCTCGCGATAGGTCTTGTCGCTGGATTCCATAGCGATCAGCAGCGAGGAGGTGTCACCGAAGTCGTCAATCACGGCAATGGCCAATACACCAGCCGGGAAGGATAAAGCCTTGTTTTCGTTGATTTTGTTCCTGACTTTCGTCCACGCTTTAGCATAGTCGCTCATGGTGAGGTCGAGCATCAGATAGAGGTAGCAAACCCCTTCCTTGGTCACGGAATAGGTCCTTTTACGGTCTACCTCGGGAAGGGTGAACAGCAGTTCTTCCAAGGGCTTGGTCAGCTGCGCTTCAACCTCTTCGGAATTGGCGCCCGGATACACGCCCACCACAAGACCCTGAGGATAGCTGAAGGCCGGAAACTCGTCCTTCTTCATGTCAATAAGGGCATAAATGCCGAAAGCCACAATCACAGCCACAATAATCCAGATAATCTTCTGGTGCTGTATGCTCCCGCTGATAATCCCCTTATTGACCTTTATCTTACTCATTCCGCATTCACCCTCATCCCTTCACTCACCTTCTGATAACCTTCCACAATGACTTCATCACCCAC
>Ga0265301_10002947_pt1 | contig 18739 bp, 15 predicted proteins | sample AusTroGonzalo_MG_2_FD_193488 | JGI IMG/M metagenome (GOLD analysis project Ga0265301, IMG submission 193488) | Bovine rumen microbial communities from tropical cattle in Woodstock, Queensland, Australia - Gonzalo_04 | ecosystem: Host-associated > Mammals > Digestive system > Stomach > Rumen ... | reverse complement strand
GTAACGACGGGAGAGACGATGCGCGCTTGTTTGAAAGCGATGAAACGGTTTAGGGGCGCGACATTTAGTGTTTTTGCGCTTTGCAAAGCTAGATAAATATACTAGACAGTTAGATAGCTAGAAATCTAGTTGGCTAGAAACAATAATAATTATGGTAAAAAAGTACGATTTTCTGATTATCGGTGGAGGTGTGGCCGGTATGAGTTTTGCGCTCAAGGTGGCCCGCACAGAGAAGTACCGCATCGCTTTGTGTTGCAAGACGACGCTGGAGGAAGCTAATACGGCCAAGGCACAAGGTGGTATCGCTTCAGTGACCAATTTATTGGTGGATGATTTTGAGAAACATATCCACGATACGATGGTGGCCGGTGATTGGTTGAGCGACCCTGCAGCGGTAGAACAAGTGGTTCGCAATGCCCCGCGAGGCATTGAAGAGTTGGTTAACTGGGGTGTCAATTTTGACCGCAAGAACGATGGTGCGTTTGATTTGCATCGCGAGGGAGGACACTCAGAGTTCCGTATCTTGCACCACGCCGATGATACGGGTGCAGAGATTCAACGCGGCTTGATGGCAGCAGTGCGGAATAACCCATTTATAGAGGTGCTGGAGAACCATTTTGCGGTGGAGATCATTACCCAACACCATCTGGGTGTGCTGGTTACACACCGTACACCGGATATCGAATGCTACGGCGCTTATGTGCTTAATCCCGAGACGCAAAAGATCGATACGTATCTGAGTCGTATCACGCTGATGGCGACCGGTGGTACAGGTGCTGTCTATGCGACGACTACTAATCCTGAGATCGCTACGGGTGATGGCATCGCGATGGTGCATAGGGCGAAGGGAATGATTAAGGATATGGAGTTTGTGCAGTTCCATCCCACGAGTCTATATAACCCTGCCGAGACTCATCCCGCGTACTTGATTACGGAAGCAATGCGTGGATACGGAGGTATCTTGCGACTGCCGAACGGGGAGGAGTTTATGCAGAAATATGATCCGCGTTTGTCTTTGGCACCGCGTGATATCGTAGCACGGGCGATTGATAATGAGATGAAGATCCACGCCATAGATCATGTGTGCTTGGATGTGACGCATAAGGACCCTGAAGAGACCAAGCATCATTTTCCCAATATTTATGCCAAATGTCTAAGTATCGGCATTGATATCACGAAGGAGTACATCCCTGTGGCGCCGTGTGCGCACTATATGTGCGGCGGTATTAAGGTCGATTTGGACGGGCAATCGACAATCCATCGTCTTTATGCCGTAGGCGAATGTTCGTGTACAGGTCTGCACGGAGGTAACCGCTTGGCATCTAATAGCCTCATTGAGGCAGTCGTTTATGCTGACGCGGCTGCTAAGCATAGCCTAAGCGTGATTGAGAAATACGGTTTCAATGAACAGATTCCGGAGTGGAATGACGAGGGAACCCTCAGTAACGAGGAGCGTGTGCTGATTGCGCAAGATGTGAAGGAAGTAGGACAGATTATGTCCACGTACGTGGGTATTGTGCGTTCGGATTTGCGTCTGCACCGCGCCTGGGAACGTTTGGATCTGTTGTACGAAGAGACGGAGAATCTTTTCCGCCGCGTGAAGGCGACCAAGGATATTTGCGAGTTGCGTAATATGATTAACGTGGGATATCTCATTACCCGTCAGGCTTTGGAGCGCAAAGAAAGCCGTGGCTTGCATTATTCCATTGATTATCCCCGCAAAGATAACAATACTCCTCAAGAAGTATGGTAGGACTTTCCCTACATAGTATCATTCCTGTGCGTACGGAGCCCAAGGAGTCTGCCGAGCAGAGTACCCAAATCTTATTTGGGGAGACGTTTGAGATAGTCGAAAGTCAAAAGTCGAAAGTCGAAAGTCGTTGGCGGTATGTGCGATTGGATGGTGATGGACAGGAAGGATGGGTAGATGCGAAGATGGTGACACCGATGACGGATAAGGAGTATAGAGCGTACAAGACTGCTTATCAGAAGACGGCGATAGTGGCTTTTCCGGTGGCTTATGCGGTGAGCGAGAATAACGGGCAAACTATTCCGTTGACGGCAGGGACCAAGCTAACGAACTATCACGAGGGACGTTTTGAAGTGCTGGGAGTGGGTTTTCGGATAGAGCCAAGTATGGTGATCGAAAAGCCGCTGGAGTTGAATGAACAAAATTTGCAGCAAGCGGTGCGGTTCTTTTTGAATACGCCGTATTTATGGGGCGGTAAGAATGCGTTGGGGATGGATTGTTCGGGATTTACGCAGACGGTAATGAGTTTGTTTGGGAAACATCTTCTCCGCAATGCTTCTGAGCAGGTCACGCAAGGCCGCGCTATTTCCTTATTAGATAACGCGCGCGCGGGAGACTTGGTTTTCTTTGACCACAATGACGGCAAAATCTCTCATGTTGGAATATTGCTATCAACTAATAACTCTCAACTATCCACTTCTCTAAACTCTAAACTCTCACCTCTAAACTGCACTATAGTCCACTGTTCCGGTAGGGTGAAAGTGGAGAAATTGGATGAAAAAGGGATATTTTCCACCGAAATAAAGAACATAGAATGTCCAAATGGTATTTACACGCACCATTTGGTAGCAATTAGACGCGTTTAAGGGTCTTTTTTGTTGCAAAATGTCCATATTTTGTAAAGTAGACTTTGCAAAATTGGCATAATTATAGTTTTTTCAACATTTTTTTTGTGTAATTCAGAAAAAAAGAGTACTTTTGCACCCAAATTCCAAAATTAGGAGTTGAAAATAGTAACAAACAATTTTTAAGGTATGAAGAAAGTTTTACTTTTCTTGTCCGTTTTGCTATTGGCATTCGGACAGGTTTGGGCGCAGTCCCAGACTATCAAAGGTACCGTTCTGAACTCCTCGGATGAAGAGCCGATTATCGGTGCTTCTGTTCAAGTGAAGGGAACGGTAAAAGGAACTATTACCGATGTAAATGGTAAATTCTCCATCGAAGTAGAAAAGGATGCTGTGCTGTACATATCGTTTATCGGTATGGGTAGCAAGGAAGTTCCGGCTGCTGATGGTATGGTAGTGTATCTTTCGGAGAATTCGAAAGAGTTGGAGGAAGTGATGGTTGTCGCTTTCGGTACCTCTACCAAGAAATCATTTACGGGTTCGGCTTCAGTGGTTAAGGCTGACGAGATTACCAAGCGTCAAACCAGTAACATTACGGACGCTTTGGCAGGTCAAGTAGCCGGTGTACAAGGTCTGAGCACCAGTGGTCAGCCTGGTACAACCAGTAACATCCGTATCCGTGGTATCGGTTCTATGAACTCTAGTAACGCTCCTCTTTACGTAATCGACGGTATTCCTGCTACCAGCGACGATGTTTCGACGCTGTCGAATGCAGATATCGAGACCGTTACGGTATTGAAGGATGCGGCTTCGAACGCATTGTATGGTGCGCGTGGTGCTAACGGTGTGATCCTTATCACTACCAAGCGTGGTTCTACGCGTGACGCACAAATCAAGATTGACGCTAAGTGGGGTACCAACCAACGTGGTGTGCCGACTTATAACGTTATGACTGATCCCGCAATGTATTATGAGACCTTCTATCAGGCTCTTTACAGGCAGTACGGTTCGCATGACAAAGCTAACGCCTATTTGCTCGATGCCAACAACGGTGGTTTGGGTTACAACGTATACACTGTTCCTGCAGGCGAGCGTCTGATTGGTACAAACGGCAAGTTGAACCCGAATGCAACGCTGGGTAATGTGATTACCAACAAGGGTACTCAATACACCCTGAGTCCGGATAACTGGTTCAACGAATTGTTCCAATCCAACAACTTCCGTCAGGAGTATAACCTGAGCATCAGCGGTTCGACCGATAAGTTGACCTATTTTGCTTCTGGTAGCTTCTTGGATGATAGCGGTATTATCGAGAACTCCGGTTTCCGTCGTGCTACCGGCCGTGTAAACGTAGACTACCAGGCTAAGAAATGGTTGAAGGTAGGTACCAACATGAGCTACAGCCACGCTGACATGAAATATCCTGCTGAGGATGAGTACGGAAACTACAGCTCTGGTAACCTATTCTATATCAGCAATAACATTGCTCCTATTTACCCGCTTTACATTCGTGATGGTGAAGGCAAAATCATGAAGGATGCTAATGGTTATACCATGTATGACTACGGAGATGCTACCGTTAACGGTCAGACCCGTGCCTTCATGAACCAAGCAAACCCTGCTTCTGCAATCGCTTTGGATAAATCCAACTATAAGAAAGACATCTTCACAGGTAAGTGGTTTGTTCAAATTGAGCCGGTTAAGGGCCTCAAATTCACCGCTAACCTCGGTCTCCACTATGCTGGTGTTCGCTACCAGATGACGGCTAACCCGTACTACGGTCAGTTCGCTTCTTCGGGTGGTTACGCTTATGTTTCCAGTTCGCGCGTTACTGCGCTCGATCAACAATACTTGGCTAACTATGCTAACAAGTTTGGAGAGCACAACGTAGACGTTTTGGTTGGTTATGAGAATTATCACCTCCGTATGTCTTCTCTCTATGGTACCAAGCAGAAATTGTTCAACCCGGACATCGCTGAGGTTAGCAATGCTATTCTCTCTCCGAGCACCGGTTCGGCTTCTGATTCGTACTTCCACCAAGGTATTTTGGCACAAGCTAAGTATGACTATGCAAGCCGCTACTATATCAGCGCTTCGTATCGTCGCGATGCTTCCTCTCGTTTTGCTCCGGGCAAACAGTGGGGTAACTTCTGGTCTGTAGGTGCAGCTTGGGATATCAAGGGTGAGTCCTTCATGGACGGAATCGAGCAAATCGACCTCTTGAAACTCAAAGTTAGCTACGGTTCGCAAGGTAACGACGCTCTGGGTTCCGGTTCGAACTACCATGTATGGGCTGACCAATATGAAATCAGCGAGAACAACGGTGAGTTCGCTACTACCCTTACTTACAAAGGTAACAAGGACATCACTTGGGAGACTTCCTATAACTTCAACGCTGGTATCGACTTCGGTTTCTTCGGAGAGCGCTTGACCGGTACTATCGAAGGTTGGCGTCGTCGTACGGTAGACATGTTGTACTATCGTCCGGTTCCTGCTTCTCTGGGTTATAGCTACCTGCCGGTTAACATCGGTTCTGTTAGCAACGCCGGTTTGGATCTTGAGCTCCGTGGTGAGATGATTAAGACCCGTAACGTAACATGGAGTGCTTACTTCAACCTCTCGTTCTTCAAGAACAAGATCCTCAAACTCTCGCCGGAATTGAACGGTCAGTGGATTGATGGTTCTTATATGTACAAAGAGGGTGAGTCTATGTACAACCTCTATATTGCAAGTTATGCAGGTGTTAACCCTGCTACCGGTAAGGCACAATGGTTCATCAATACAACTGATAGCTTAGGTAATGTAATTGAAAAGGGCGGTGTAACTGAGAAGTATGCAACTGCTACAGAGAACCGTTATGAGACTGGTGACATTCTGCCGAAGGTTTACGGTGGTTTCGGTACCAACTTGAACGTATACGGTGTTGACCTGTCTGTTGCATTCAACTATCAGGCTGGTGGTCGTATCTTGGATAACGGTTATCGTCTGTTAATGCACTCTGGTTATAGCAGCGATGCTGGTCACAACTGGCATACCGACATCTTGAATGCTTGGACTCCGGAAAATACCAATACCGATGTTCCGGCTCTGAATGCAGCTGAGCGTTATGAGAATGGTACTTCCGATCGTTTCTTGGTAAGCAGCAATTATGTTGCACTCCAGAATATTACGCTGGGTTACACCTTCCCTGCTAAACTGACCAAGAAAGCAAAAATCGAGAAGATTCGTCTCTACGCTGTTGCGGATAATATCGCTTTGTGGTCTGCTCGTAAGGGTCTGGATCCGCGTCAAGGCTTCGTTTCTTCGAACTCCTTCTATTATTCGCCGATGCGTACTATCTCTGGTGGTTTAAGTATTACATTCTAATCAAAGAAAGGAGATAATTATGAAAACAAGTAAATATTTTGCTATTCTCCTCGTTGCAGCGCTGTCTTTCACCGCTTGTAATGATTGGATGAACGCTGGACCGGAAGGTGCAACGAAGACTGCTGACCAGAAATCTGATGCAGCATCTCAAAACCCGAACGCGGCAGCAGCTGATATCTCGGCTATTTATGCCCAATTTATTCAGCTCTATTCTGGTCTGGGAGATCTTGGCTACAGCCGTCACAATGACTTCGGTTATGCAGCTATCTGTATGTTTACCGAGGCTCAGGGACAAGACTTTGTTAGCCCCAACATTGGTTATAACTGGTTCGGTTTTTCCGATTGGAAATCCATGCGTGATAATACGCTGACTACAACTGATGGTCTTATTTCTCACTTGGTATGGAATGAGTACTACAAGATTATTCACGCTTGCAACAACGTGATTGAGATTGTAGATCGTAAGAACCCGGGTGCTATGCGCCACGCATTGTCGCAAGCCTTAGCAGTTCGTGCATTCTGCTACCTGCAACTGGCTCAACTCTATCAGAAGACCTATAGTGAAGAGACCAAGGCTCTGCCTTGTGTACCGCTGGTACTCGACCGTATGCCGGCTGAGAAGCAATCGAACAACCCGCGTGCTTCGGTGGATTCCGTATTCACGCTGATTATCGCTGATCTCAACTACGCTTGCGATTCTCTCGAGGGTTTCAAACGTGCTGATAAAGGCTATGTAGATCAAGCTGTTGCATTTGGTCTTCGCGCTCGTGCTAACCTCGTTATGCAAAAATGGGCTGAGGCTGCTGCTGATGCTGACAAAGCGCTGACTCTCTCCGGAGCAACTCCGCTGTCTATCGCTGAGGCTGGTGTTCCTGGCTTCGCTTCCGCTGCTGCGCACAATGTACTTTGGGCGAACATCGTGGTTGAGACCAACGATATCGTACAAACCGGTATTATTAACTGGCCTTCGCACATGTCTTCCTTCTATACCGATGGTTATACAGGTGTTGGTGCTACCCGTTGGATTGCAAGTGATCTCTTTGATGAAATCGCTGCTACTGACGTTCGTAAAGGTTGGTGGTTGGATGAGAATCTCAACTCTCCGCTGTTGGACGCTCCCGGTTATAGCGCAGCTAAGGGAGATATCTTGGATCAAGAAACTCCGTACTTGAACGTGAAGTTTGGTACCGGTGACGGTACGGTTACAGGTCTTGCTGCTGCGGCTGCTGACTGGATTATGATGCGTGCTGAGGAACTTATCCTCATCAAAGCTGAAGGTCTCGCTCGCTCGGGCGGTGACGGCGCAAGTGTACTGACAGCGTTCGTACAAGAGAACCGTGACCCGTCCTACTCTGTGGGTATTCACGGCTTGAGCATTGAGGATGAAATCTGGTGGCAACGTCGTGTTGAGCTCTGGGGCGAAGGTTTCGCTTGGGGTGATATCGTTCGTTTGAACAAAGATATCGATCGTACTGGTGCTTCCAACTGGCCTGAGGCTTGGCTGCAGAAAGTATCTGCTGCTTCCGGTATCTACCTCTGGCGTATCCCGAAATCTGAGATCGAGGCAAACCAAGGTATCAGCGATGCGGATAACAACCCGGTTGTTTCATTTTAATTAATCAATAAACGTAAACAGTAACGATTATGAAAACAGGATATAAATATTTGTTCTTACTTGCAGCGGTAGTCTTCGGACTTACCGCCTGCGAGCAGGAGAAAAAGCGCGAACCGTCGCCAACTACTGGCACGAGTGTAGTCGCATTCGAGCAGGGAGATATCCAAGCCGAAATTAATCCTAATAAAGTTGCTCTCGCATATGATATTAAGATTGCACGTACCAATGCGGATTCTGCACTGACGGTTAAGATTAATGCAGAAGGTGATGTAGATATCATCAAAGTTCCGGCATCGGCTACTTTTGCTGCTGGCGTAAGCGAGGTAACTGTTCAACTGACGTTCCCCAATGCACAGGTGGACTCCACCTATAGCGTTGTGATGAGTCTTGACTCGATTAACCAATCTCCGTATCTGGATGGAACTCCGAAATGTACCTTTACAGCTATTATCGGTACGTGGGAAGTATCTGAAACTCCGGCTGTCTTCGTAGATGGTGTTGTCTGCTCTCCGTTCGGACTTACTCCGATCGCTTGGTATGTAAACTTCCAATCGAAACTGAATGCTGATGGATCTAAGGACTATCGTTTCTTTAATCCGTATCGTGCGAATAAAGGTAGTGAAGATCCCGACAACTTTGGTGTTTACAGCTGGTTCGTTTACAACAGCGGCGAGACTGTAGATATGAAGAATGATTACAACTGGGAAATCCACGTAGATGCAACCGGAATGGCTACCTTCGCAAAAACATATCTGGGTCCGGACTATGGTTATGGTCCTGCTCTGATTTGGATGGTGGCTGATTTCTATGCTCAAAAACAAGGCACGGCTCCTGACTATGCAACTTATGGAGCAGGTGCTTATGATGCTACAGCCGATGCTATTATCTTCCCTGCCGGCACTTACCTTTGGTACTTTGACGGTTACGGAGGAAACTTGGCTTCTCTGCCGCAGACTATCTACTTGGATTCCAAGGCTTATCAGGATAACCACCTCTCGATTGATGATTACAATGATCCTTCCATCGAGTGGGTTGAGCAAACAAGCGAAGTGAACCTCTTTGAGTCCTCCATCACGAACTTCTCGAATGATGAGCAGAAACTCTTCAAAGCGAAAGATCCGTATGCAGGTAATCCTAAGAGTCCGTTCATCGACCTCTACTGCTTGAAGGATGTTTACTCTGAAGGAGCTAATCTTGCATTCTACTGGAATGGTGAGAAAGAGGATACACTTGACATTCCTGTTCCGCAGAATACATTGATCTCTATCATGGGTAAAGAGCTCTTGATTGTAGAGGCAGAAGGTATTGTAACTACTAGTACTGTTAAGGGTACAGACGTATCGGTATTCACGTTCGCACTTACCCTCGCTTCGAAAGAAGGAGACTTGGTAGGAACGTTTGTTGAGACCTTCTCTATGGCAGGAGAGCCTATCGTATTCTCGAAAGAAGACTTCATCGGTAACTTCATTATGAAGGGTTATAGCCAGTTTACGGGTGCTGCTGAAAGCGTTAATGTTACGATTGCTGAAGAGGATAGTGTAATCGTCCTCCATGGTATCCTGTATTGCTCAGGTTTGGTTGCTGACTTCAATGACGAGACGGGTACACTCTCTATTTCTCCGCAAGTACAGGATAGTGTATATGGTGCATATGATATTGCATTCTATACTACTACTGCTACTGGCGTAAGCACTAAAGCTGCACTCGAGTTCGGATTTGGTTTGAACGGTATTGCTAAACTGACCAAGACCTCGGAAGCAGACGGCTACCTCGTTCGTAGCGAAGCTGCAGGTGGTTGGTTGGACGGTCATTACGACCTGTCCCTCACTCCTGCTCTTGTTGCTCCTACTGCTCCTGCTAAGGCTCCGGCTATCAACGGTGCATATGACTGGAAGAAACATGAGGTACGTGCTAATAACGGTCTTTCCTTCATCGGTAAGTACCAACGTTCTGTAAAGAGCCAGGTAATCCGCTAATCTGAGACATCTTGTATCTCGCAAAAACGACATCGCTCAGCGGTGTCGTTTTTGTGTTTTTTCGTCAAATTTCCAACGGGCCGGTCACGAGTCGTTTACGAGCCAACATCGAGCCGTTTACGAGCCAACTACGAGAGATAACACTTCACCTGGCCCAATTATCGGATATCAACGTGCAAAAAATTGCAAGTTGCATTTGCATATATCAAAAAAAAGTTGTACCTTTGCATCGAAATTGATTGAAGACTTGTGAATACGAAAATTCTGATCATAGACAGCGACATTAGTTTGGCGACGGTGCTGGCCGATTACTTGACCAGCCGCGGCTATAAGGCGCAACATCTGTCCGATGGTAGGCAAGCAATCGAACTGCTGGGCAGTACTCATTTCGATGTAGTGCTAACAGAGTTGCAGGGCCTTGGCATCAACGGCTATGATCTGCTACGGGAGATTCGTCACCGCGAGCCGCTTATTCCGTTGATTGTACTGACCGCACGTTCGGACCGCGAGAGCCAGATGAGAGCTTTCCAATTGACCTGCGATGACTATCAAACGAAGCCTTTCTCGATGGATATACTGATTTGTCGCATCGAAGCCATTCTGCGTCGTACGCGCAAGGACGAAGAGAACAAACAACGTATCTTTTCGCTCAATGGCGTAACGTTCGATTCCGTTCATCAGACCATCGACGGCAAGCATTTGTCCGGTCGTGAGAGCGATTTGCTACTGATGCTTTGTCGCAACGAAGGGGAGATTGTGGATAAACATACCATCTTGGCGTCCCTTTGGAAAGAGGATAATGCCTTCACCGCTCGTTCGTTAGGTGTGTTCATCAACCATCTCCGCGGTCACCTCAAGCCTGCCGGTTATACCATCTTATCGGTTCGCTACCGAGGTTATAAATTAATCAAAAATTAAGAATTACGAATAATAATTAATAGACCATGAAACTCATTGCTCCTTCTGTGCTTTCGGCTGATTTTGCGAATCTGCGCCAAGACTTAGAGATGATCAACCGCTCCGATGCGGATTGGCTCCATGTGGACGTTATGGACGGCGTGTTTGTGCCGAATATTTCCTTCGGTTTTCCGCTGATGGAGCCGATGCGGCAGTATTGTACGAAGCCGCTGGACGTGCACCTGATGATCGTTCATCCGGAGAAATACGTAGAGCGTTTCTGCGATGCAGGTGCTTGGTCGGTTGGTTTTCATCTGGAGGCGGTGGATGATCCGCTGCCGATACTCGATTTGATTAAAGCGAAAGGCGTACGGACGTGCTTGACCATTAATCCCGACATAGATGTGAAGCGTCTTGTACCGTATCTGGATAAAGTGGATATGGTGCTACTGATGTCGGTGTTCGCGGGATTTGGCGGGCAGAAATTTATCCCTGAGACGATGGATAAGATTCGTTTCATTCGCGAGGAGATTAACCGTCGCGGATTGGATACGCTCGTGGAGATTGATGGCGGTGTCAATACGGCCAATGCGGCGGAGCTGTTTGCGGCAGGAGCCGACGTGCTGGTAGCCGGTAGTGCCGTCTTTGGCGCTCCTGACCCTGAAGAAGCGATTCGTATCATGAAGCAATAAACTCTCCATGAAATCGTATCCGATGCTGGTCCTGGCAGTCGTAGTAATTGCGGCATTGCTTCTGTTGGATACGTTGAAACCTTCTTTCCTGTTACACCAAACCGAATACGACGCGATAGACAGCTTGCGTCCTTATGCGTTGGTGCTCACGGGCGAACCGCGCGAAACGCCTACTAGTTATCGCTATGAGGCGGAAGCTATAGGCGTTGGGAAAGTGCTGGCTTATATAGCCAAAGATGCAGGGCCATTGAATATTGGCGATACCGTTTTGGCAAAGACGCGTATACGCCGAGGGGGCACAATAGGTGATTTTGACTATGGGTTGTATCTGCGGAGGCAAGGCATTGTGGGGACGGCATACGTAAAGCATTGTCAATTAAAAATTACGAATTACGAATTAAAAGAGCCGTTGCAAAAACGATTGTATCGAAGGCTGGCGGAAGGCGGATTGAGTGGGGATGAGTTGGCTACAACGGGTGCGTTGACGTTGGGTTATAAAGAAGATTTGGATCCGGCCCTTCGGCATCGTTTTCAGGCTTCTGGTGCTGCCCATGTGTTGGCAGTAAGCGGTTTGCATACAGGAATTATTTATGCCTTGCTGATTGGTCTTTTGACGCTTGGTGGTCGCGCGCGGCCGTTGTACACGAATTGGTTTGGGCGCATAGCCATTAGTTTTGTAATTATTGCCGTCATGTGGAGCTATGCTTGGTTGACAGGGATGACCCCTTCGGTGGTACGATGCGTGGTGATGGTGACGCTGGTGGAGATTGGCAAAATGCTGTATCGCCATAGCCTGACGCTCAATACGATTGCTGCGGCTGCGGTGCTTATTTTGATGGTGCGACCCTTGGATCTATGGAGCCTTAGTTTTCAACTCAGTTTTGCGGCCACGGCAGCGATTGTCATTATGGCGAAGGATTTTCAAGTGAAGAGTTGGATCGTCGGTACCCTTATTATTAGCCTCGCAGCGCAATTAGGTACTTTACCGATTACGATGTACACTTTCGGACAGGTGTCGAATTATTTTCTGCTGACGAACCTGCTGGTGCTACCCTTAGCGACTATATTGGTGCCTTGCGGGTTGGTAAGTATCGCCTTAGGCGGTTTATGGATAGGCGTGTGGATTAGCAAAGTGACGTTTGCCTTGGCTTGGTTGATGAATCACACCGTAGGATGGATAGAAGGGCTTCCAGGGAGCGTCAGCGTCATTCATATCGATGGAGGAATGGTGGCCTTACTATACGCCGCAATAGGGATGGGTTGGTTGACCATCCATAAAAGTCTCTGGTGGCTTATCGGCGTCGGAGCGAGTGCAATCACTTTTTGTATATGGATAACACTATGAATACTTTTTACACCCTTTCGCAACTCTGTACGGAGATAGCAGACACGCTTTCGGAGTCGTTAGCACCGACTTATTGGGTGCAAGCGGAGATTAGCAGCCTTAGCGAAAGAGGTGGACATCTGTACCTGGAATTGGTAGAAACCAATGCCTCTACGCATAAGATGCAAGCTAAGATGCGAGCAACCTGTTGGGCTGGCACGAAGGAATTGCTGATGGCTTTTTTTGAGGCCGAGACGGGGCAACCGTTGCGGATAGGGATGAATATATTGGTGGAAGCAGAAGTGCAGTTCCACGCCGTGTATGGTCTTAGTCTCTCTATCGTCAATATTGATCCTCGTTTTACGGTGGGCGAGATGGCGCGCAAACGGCAACAAACCATCGCGCAGTTGGAATCCGACGGACTCTTAGATGCGCAGCAGTTATTGGAACTGCCTACATTAGTGCGTCGCGTAGCGGTTGTTTCTTCGCCTTCGGCGGCGGGATACGGTGATTTTATGCACCAGTTGGAGGAAAGCGGTTACAGATTCGAGACTGCCCTTTTCGGCGCCACGATGCAAGGAGAAGGGGCGGAGCAGTCTATTTTAGCCGCATTGGAAGCTATCGAAGCGGAAGCGGATAAGTGGGACGTGGTGGCTATTATTCGAGGAGGCGGTGCGACGACCGACCTTTCGTGTTTTGATCAGTACACCCTTTGTGCCGTTTGTGCACAATTCGGTTTGCCTATCTTGAGCGGTATTGGTCACACCAAAGATGTGAGTGTGTTGGATCTGGTGGCTTATGAGGCTTTGAAGACCCCTACAGCGGTTGCCGAATGGTTGATTCATCGGATGGACAACCAGTGGACGCGCATCGAAGATTTATTGGTTCGTTTACATCGCACAGCCGATCGTCAGATTCTGATTAGGCGACACGCTGTTGAACTGCTGGAGCAACGAATGGCCGCCTGCAATCCTGAACGTATTTATCGGATGGGGTATAGCCTGTTGACGAAGAATGGCAAAGTCGTTCGTAGTGTGCATGAATTGAAAATAGGAGATTCGGTCACTACCCATTTATCGGACGGAAGTAAAGACTTGTATGTTAGCTAAAGAACAATATATAGGTGCAGGAGCGTTATTGGTTATCATCGTGGCTACGTGGCTGTTTGTAGCCTTGTGGCCACACGCACGAGGCGTCGAATATGAACAAGCCCTTATTGAGAAACAACGCGTTTTGGACAGTTTGCGGCAAGACAGTATCGCGCATGCGCGTGTATTACGAGATAGTTTGCGCGAGGCGCGGTGGGAGCACATCAAAGACTCGTTTGCTTTGGTCGATTCATTGCGGTTTAAACAGTGGACGGTAGAACGGCAAGCACGGTATGACTCGTTTCGATTGGCAGATTCGCTCTGGCGCGACAGCGTAGGTATGCCGTATAGAAGGGCGGTGAAGAAAGATACGATTCTTAATCTCAATACCGCCGACACGACGGAGTTGCAGTTTATCCGCGGCATCGGTAGTTACAAAGCGAAACGCATCGTCGCCTATAGGGAACAATTAGGTGGATTCTATAGTACGGAGCAATTGTGTGACGAGGACTTGCGGGAGTTGGCCTTAGACTCGCTGAAGCGGTGTTTTGTTGTTTCTGCAGACAGCCTGCGAACGATGGATGTGAATCGATGTACGGCCAATACGCTTAGTCGCCATCCGTATCTGCGTTACGCACAGGCCAAAGCGATTTATCAACTGAGACGACAAAAAATAAACCTTCGATCTATAGATGATTTGCGGGCGCTGAGCGAGTTGGATTCTACCGACATTGAAAGGCTGAGGCCTTATTTGCGGTTTGATCCTTAGAGATACGCATTACGTGCTTTCTCTTCGCCAATAGTAGTCGATTCACCGTGACCGGCATACACTTTCGTCTCCGGCGGTAAAGCGAATAAGGTTTTCAGCGATTGGATGAGCTGGTAGTAATTGCCTCCCGGCAAGTCTGTCCGTCCGTATCCCATTTGAAAGAGGGTGTCACCGGAGAAGAGGATCTTATCTTCCGGAAAATAGATACTTATCGACCCAGGGGTATGCCCTGGGGTAGATAAGATTTGACATTTGACATTTGAGATTTGAGATGTAAGCGAATCTATTGGAAAAGGTTCGGCAGTCAGCGGAATGTCAAACATATTGTACTGCAGTTGCATTTTCTCCACCATTGGAATATCCTCTTCAGGAATCAGCACCGATGTGTTCCACTGCTTACACGCCCAAGCTGCACCCCATAGATGGTCGAGATGACCGTGGGTAGCAACAATCGATAATTGACGATTGGACGATTGACGATTGACGTAATTCAGCAATTGTTGTTTTTCGTACTCTGTAGCGCAGGCAGGGTCAATGAGCAGTATATTTCCTTGCTCATCGTTGACCACGTACGTATTGGTTTGGAAGAGTCCGAAGACAAAGGATTTTACTTGTAGCATTCTTGACAGATTTGAGGTTGTTGATTCATTGCGGCTCTTCGAAAAGCGTTCGCTTTGTCATTGCAGAAGAGTGCTTGCAGCGGTTGCTCCATAATATTGCCGAAGGCGTGTGTGTGTGCTTTGTCATAGCAGCAGGGGAGTACTTCTCCGGTGGTGGTGATGACACAGCCGGTCCAAACACGCAGACAACCTTTGCCGAGCGGTTTGCGATGATAATGTCCGTCTTTCCCTTTCATATAGCGGCTGTAGCGTGGATTAGTCGGCATTAACGGATGGCCGTTTTCGTAATCATATAACTGCGCTGTTTTGAAGACTAATCGATCAGCGCCTAAGGCTTTGTACTGCTTTTTGAACTCTGTCCATTCATGCTCATTGGTTCGCAGACGCAAACATTGCAGTTCGATGATGATGTTTGATGTTTGATGTTTGATTTTTGATTGCCTAAGCCACCGCAGCGCAGCTTTGCATTGGTCGAGTTTTCCGCCTACGCGGTAAGCGCTATAACTTGCCTCCGTCAGGCCATCCATCGAAACAATGATACGATTCAACCCTGCACCCACTAAGGCTTCTGCCATCTCATATGTCATTGCTTGCGCATTAGTCGAAACGATGGTATATAATCCAGCCTCGTGCGCTTCAGCTATCATCTGCGGCAGGTCTTTATGCAAGAGTGGTTCGCCTTGAAAATAGAATTGGATGGTATGTGCACACGGCTTTATCTGCTCGAGCACCCGCTCCCACACTGCGCGTGGCATCAACCTTTCACCTTTCACCTTTAATCTTTCACCTTTACTTCCTACCGGGCATTCAGGACACCTCAGTTGGCATATATTCGCCGGTTCGACCGATACAAACAAGGGGCCATGCTGAATACGCACCAAGCCGAAACGACTTAGTGCGTAACTCCAATAACCGCGAAGGGCATTACGCAATCGCGATCTTGTTAACGCGACGTTCATGACGACCGCCTTCAAAATCCGTACGGAAGAAGGTGCGTACAATATCCAACGCTTTCTCTGCAGAGATGAAGTTAGCCGGCAAGCCGAGTACATTGGCATTATTATGCTGCCGCGCTAATTCGGCTAATTGGGTTTCCCAACAGAGTGCTGCGCGAATGCCTTGGTGCTTGTTGGCAGAGATGCAGATACCGTTTCCGGTTGAACAGATAACAACACCAAAATCGAATTCGCCTTTCTCTACTGCGTAGGCTAATGGGTGTGCAAAATCAGGGTAGTCGCAACTCTCGGTGGAGTAGCAACCAAAATCATGTACGGTAGCACCGTTCTCCTCAAGGAAAGCGCGCACTTGTTGTTTGAGCGCAAAGCCTGCATGATCGCTGGCTAAGGCAATAGACATTTCATTCAGGTTTTTCATATCGTTAGAATATAGCTGCTAAATTACCGAACATCAGCTTGCAGGCAATCGCCAGTACGATGATGCCGAAGAATTTACGGATGATATAGAGGGCAGTCGGTCCCAGATATTTGGTCAACCAGTGGGTACCGATAAGCACTAAGTATAGCACGATCATGCAGGCGATGAGGGACACGCAGAGACTGGCGATACTATATTCCGCTGTGATGGCTAACAGGGCCGTGAAAGCACCAGGACCCGCGTACATCGGAAATGCTAATGGCACAATCGAACCGCCTCCGCTCATTTCGCCCTCCAATTTGTCATTCTGGAAAATGGTAATATCCAAAATCATCTCCAGTGCCATAAGAAAAATAATAAATCCTCCGGCAATAGCGAAGTATTCGATTTGTACGCCGAAGAGTTTGAGGATCCATTCGCCAAGGAACAGAAATGCCAAAAGAATAATGAGACTGGCAAGACAAACCTTATTGGCGCTGATCTTAACGCCTTTTTTCTCCATCGCAATCGTGATCGGTATATTGCCGAACGGATCGATGATGGCTATCAGAAAAATAAACGAAGACAAGACTTGCCAGATGTCAATGGCACCAAAGAAATTGCGTATCGCTTCCATAGTATTTGTCAATTTTAGAGCACAAAATTACAAAATTTCTTGCATATATGCAAATTTTTTAGTAATTTTGCACCGATTTTCCGAAAATAAATCGTAAATAAGTTATAATCGTAAATAAATCGTAAATCGTAAATCGTTAAATCGTCAATTGTATGATTAACAGTCAAGACATCAAAAACGGCGTTTGTATTCGCATGGATGGCCGTTTGTATTTCGTAATTGAGTTCCTGCACGTGAAGCCGGGTAAGGGTAACACCATTATGCGCGTTAAGTTCAAAGACGTAGTAGATGGTCGTGTATTGGAGCGTCGTTTTAATATCGGTGAGAAACTGGAAGACGTACGCGTAGAGCGTCGTCCGTATCAATTCCTCTACAAAGAGGGTGAGGACTACATCTTCATGAATAACGAGACCTTTGAGCAAGTGCCTATCGCACATGATTTGATCACCGGTGTAGACTTCTTGAAAGAGGGTTTCACGGTAGATGTTGTTTCTGACGCATCGTCCGATACGATTCTGTTCGCTGAATTACCGACCAAGGTAGAGTTAACCGTTACTTACACCGAACCGGGTTTGAAAGGTGATACTGCTACCAACACTCTCAAACCCGCTACGTTGGAGACCGGTGCGGAGATCCGTGTACCGCTCTTTATCAACGAAGGTGAAGTAGTTCGCGTAGATACGCGCGATGGTTCGTACTGCGAACGCGTTCGTTAATTATCCCTGATAAACGGGGTCAGTCAGATCTCCGTTCAGGAAACTGTCGTAGGCCGTCATATCAATCAGGCCGTGACCACTCAGGTTGAAGAGAATCACTTTCTCTTCACCTGTTTTTTTGCATGCTAATGCTTCGCGGATGGTAGCTGCAATAGCGTGTCCACTTTCCGGAGCAGGGATGATGCCTTCGGTCTGCGCAAAGAGCAAACCGGCTTTGAAGGATTCCGTTTGCGGGATATCTACGCCGCGCATGAGACCGTCTTTGAGCAACTGGCTAACGATTGTGCCTGCTCCGTGATAGCGCAAACCGCCGGCATGGATGTTAGCCGGTTTGAAATCATGTCCGAGTGTGTACATTGGCAGCAGCGGCGTATAGCCTGCGCTATCACCGAAGTCGTATTCGAATTTACCTTTGGTCAGTTTCGGGCAACTGGACGGTTCGGCAGCAATAAACTCTGTCTTTTTGCCTTCGAGGATCTTATGACGCATGAATGGGAAGGCTAAGCCTCCGAAGTTACTGCCACCGCCGAAGCAGGCGATGATCGTATCTGGATATTCACCGGCCATGGCCATCTGTTTCTCGGCTTCGAGACCGATGACGGTCTGGTGCAGGGATACATGGTTGAGCACCGAACCGAGGGTGTATTTGCAGTTAGGCGTGGTGGTGGCTAACTCGATAGCCTCGGAGATGGCGGTGCCGAGTGAACCCGGGTGCTGCGGGTCACGAGTAATGATGTCTTTACCGGCGCGGGTGGACATAGAAGGCGAACCTTCTACCGTCGCACCGAACGTACGCATGATACTGCTGCGATACGGTTTTTGCTGCATGGAGATCTTCACCTGATAGACTGCGCACTCAAGGCCAAAGGTCTTGGCAGCATAACTCAAAGCGGCTCCCCATTGACCGGCACCGGTCTCGGTCGTCACATTCGTCACACCCTCCTGCTTGCAGTAATAGCATTGCGGTAAGGCGGAGTTAATCTTATGGGAACCCAGGGGATTGACGCTCTCATTCTTAAAATAAATATGCGCAGGCGTACCTAAGGCTTGCTCGAGTGCGTACGCACGTACGAGAGGGGTAGAACGATAGG
>Ga0265301_10002940_pt1 | contig 18757 bp, 10 predicted proteins | sample AusTroGonzalo_MG_2_FD_193488 | JGI IMG/M metagenome (GOLD analysis project Ga0265301, IMG submission 193488) | Bovine rumen microbial communities from tropical cattle in Woodstock, Queensland, Australia - Gonzalo_04 | ecosystem: Host-associated > Mammals > Digestive system > Stomach > Rumen ... | reverse complement strand
GGGAATCGAGGGAAATAGACATAGCCATCGACCTGTGCGGCCCCGGCGCGGAGGCGCATCTGAAGGGCCTCTACCTTTGCAAGGCCGATGAAAAGGTGCGCTTTAAGGTGCTGATGCATCACCGGGCCCCCGCTTGCAGGAGCACCCAGCTGTTTAACGGCATTGCCGGAGGTGAAGCCGACGTGCGCTTTGACGGAACCATAGTGGTGGCGCCGGATGCCCAGCAGACAGAAGCCTTCCAGGAGAATCACAATATTGTGCTAACGGAAAGCGCCAAGGTGGTTACAAAGCCTCAGCTTGAGATTTATGCGGACGATGTCAAGTGCTCGCACGGCGCCACGGTTGGGCAGCTGAACCAGGACGAAATCTTCTACATGCGTTCCCGCGGCATTCCGGAAAAGGAAGCTAAAACCTTGCAGATGTTATCATTCCTGTCTCCGGTTATCCCTGCCGGCAGGGAGGAGGAAGTAGAAAAGGCCGTCCGCAGTTTGTGACATTTCAAATAATGTTTGTAACTTTACGCCGTGCACACCGCAGGGCGTATATTTTTTTCGTGCGCGGCCGTCGTTCTGGCGGTTGCCTGCAGCCGTTTTTCCCGTTCCGACCGGGAGCTCCGCCGGCAGCTGTTCGAACTGGACGGCTATGTAAGCGCGCGGGAAGTTTACCTGGCGCGGAAACAGGACCAGATGCAGGCGCTCACCAGGCTGGCCCGTTCTACCCAGGACCCGCTCCGGCGCTACGAGCTGGAGATGAATATAGCCCAGGAATTCTTCGCCTTCAGTTTCGATTCCACCCAGGTGTACCTGAAGCACTGTCAGGAACTGGCCGCCGGTCTGCTCCGGAACCGGGACCTCTATAATCAGGCCACCATCGGCCTGGGACATCTGTATGCCAAGGCGGGAAACTATATGGAGGCCTCCCAAATCCTGTACGGGCAAATTGATACGGCCGAACTCACTGCTTCGCAAATGGCTGAATACCAGTGGATTCTGTACGACTTCAGCAAGGACCTGGCCGGCAATTCCGGCGTTGCGGAGCAGCTTTCCATCCCTCCGGAGGCGTCGTTCCGTCCCCGTCTATACCACGTGCTACCCAAAGATAGCGAGCGCTGGCGCTCCGTCCTCCGGGACGATTTTATCGACCATGGCCAGCTGGAATCGGCCGACAGCGTGAACCGCCTGCTGCTGGCAACGGTGAAGCCGGAAGACCGTCCGTTTGCCATCTACGCCTTCTTCCAGTCGGAGATTCAGGAGCACTGGGGCAATCAGCCGGCCCGGATGGAGTGGCTGATAAAATCGGCCGAATGCGACCTTATCAACGCCGTCCGGGACTACGCTTCCCTCACCATGGTGGCCCAGAATATCCTGCCGCTGGACGTGGACCGTTCGTTCCGTTATCTGCGGATTGCGCAGGAAGACGCCCTGCAATACAATGCCAAGCTGCGCCCGTGGCAAATTTCCCGCTTCCTGATGGAGGTGGAAGACGCTTATGCCAACCGTCAGCTGCGTCAGAACAAAGTTTCGGTAATCTCTTCCATCCTGCTGGCCATCCTGGTGGCTATTCTGTCCCTTGGTACCTGGGTGCTCATCAACCGTTCCCGGAAGCTTTCACGGGTGCGGAAAGAATTGGAAGAAAGCAACAACCGCCTGGCCATAGCCAATCAGGAACTCAGCGGCCTTAACCGCCAGATTTCCAAGGCCGATCAGGTAAAGGAAAAATACATAATCGACTTCCTGGAAGGGCTTTCTGCCCAGGTGTCCATGATCCGGGCCGAGGATAACCGCTTCCGGAACCTGCTGAAGCAGGGGAAGGCCGACCAGCTCCTGAAAGAACTGTCCATTTCCGGCCGTTCGGAAAAGGCCCGCGAAGAGTTTTACCAAACCTTCGACAATACTTTCCTGGCCATGTATCCCAACTTTGTGGAGCAGTTCAACGCGCTCCTCAAAGAAGAGGCCCGCTTCCATCTGGGCAAGGACGAAAAACTTAACACAGAGCTCCGGATCTTTGCGCTCATCCGTCTGGGCGTGGACGATTCCAAGGTAATTGCCACCATGCTGGACTACTCCGTGAGTACCATCTATAATTATAAGGTTTCGGTGAAAAATGCCGCCCTGGGAGACAGGGATACCTTCGAAGACCGGGTAAAAAACATCGGAAAGTAGTGATTTCCGTCTTCTAATTTCACTACTATTTTAGCTTTTTAACAAATTTTAATTGCTTGAAAAACAAGCAATTACTTTTCGTGTGCCACTACTATTTATCTCCCGAACGCGCGAGGCTTTGTTTATCCCCGTAAATTTGCCACCGACCGAATGTGTCAACACTTTACAATCAATAACCAACGCACAACTTAATCAAACACAGCGTATGAAAAAAATTGCTACCCTGATCCTTTCCTTGGGATTGAGCCTGGTTGCAATGGCCCAGAACGCCACCCTCAAGGGTGTGGTGCTGGACAGTGCCAACCAGCCGGTTATCGGGGCGTTTGTGGTTGAGCAGGGAACCAGCAATGGCACCATGACCGGTGTGGACGGCGACTTCAGCCTCACCACCCGCCGCGGCGCCAATGTGGAAATCTCCTGCATCGGCTATGTTTCGCAGGTAATCGTAAACGATGGAGCACAGAACCTGGTGGTTATCCTTGCCGATGACGCCGAAATGCTCGAAGAAACCGTAGTGATCGGCTACGGTGTGCAGAAGAAATCGGTGGTTACTGCTTCCATTTCTTCTGTTACGGAAGAGGACCTGAAAGTCCAGTCGCAAACCCGCGTGGACAATATGCTGCAGGGCATGACCTCCGGCGTTCAGGTTACCCAGAACTCCGGTGCTCCGGGTGCCAGCTCCACCGTTGTCATCCGTGGTATCAGCTCCATCAATCACGCCAGCCCGCTTTATATTGTAGACGGTATGCCGGCCGGCAGCATCGACTACATCAACCCCAACGACATCGAGCGTATCGACGTGCTGAAAGATGCAGCATCGGCCGCTGTTTACGGCGCCCGTGCATCCGACGGTGTTGTTCTGGTTACCACCAAATCCGGTAAGGAAGGCAAGACCGTGGTCAATTACGACTTCTCTTACGGTATTCAGAATCCCTGGCGCAAGCCCGCCGTGCTGAACGCTACCGAGTATGCCATCATGATGAACGAAGGTATGCTCAACGCCGGTAACGCCCCCATCTATGACGACCCGTATTCCCTGGGTCAGGGCACCGACTGGGTGGAGGCTGTCTTTGACAAGAACGCCCCCATCATGAAGCACGACCTCAATATCTCCGGCGGAAACAGCCGTATCAACTACAGCGTTTCCGGCGGTTATCTCTCCAGCAAGGGTACCATCGGCGGCCGTTTCGACCAGTCCTATTATGACAGAATGACCCTGCGCGAGAATGTCGGCATTACGCTTTTCGACAAGTCCGAAGAGCGCAACTGGCTGAACAAGCTCACCTTCTCCAACCAGATTTCCTTTGCCCATATCAAGAGCGCCAGCATATCGGCCAACTCGGAATATGGCTCCCCGCTGGGTTCCGCGCTGGGTATGTCCCCGCTGGATCCCATCTATGCCGATGCCGCTGAGGAAGAGCGCTACAAGTCGCTGTACCCCGCCGGCTATCCTTATATTATCCGCAACAGCGAGGGCGTTGCCTACTTCATTGCCGATGGCGGTACCTATAACGAGCAGGCCAACCCGATTGCCATGCTGGACCGCCCTCATGCCTATACCAGCACCGACAAGATTGTGGCCGGCCTGAACACCGAGCTGCAGCTCTTTGACGGCCTCAAGTTCCGCAATTCCCTCACGCTGGACCTCTCCTATGTATATAGCCACAGCTATACTACTCAGTACTTCCTTACTTCCAAGAGCTACAGCCTGGATACGGTTACTTCCACCACCACTTACGACGCCAAGGGCAACCCCTCTACCGTTGAAAAGACCAACTACGGTTCCTCGGCTACCCAGTCCATGAACCGCTACTACAGCTATCAGGTAGAAAACACCCTGGTTTACGACAAGGCGTTCGGCAAGCATTTTCTGAACGTGGTGCTGGGCCAGTCGGCCTATATGTCTTCCAATTCCTATGTAGGAGCTTCTTCCCGCGGTCTCATGTATCCGGACGATCCCTGGAAGATCAGCGTAGACAACACCCTGGGCAAGCAGACCGACGGCGACCGCAACGGTTGGGGACGCTGGAATTCCATTCCTTACAGCATCCTTTCCTACTTCGGCCGTGTTTCCTATAACTACGACGAGCGCTTCCTGGCCCAGGCTACCCTCCGCCGGGACGCCTCCTCGCACTTCGGCCCCAACAACAAGTGGGGTACCTTCCCTTCCTTCTCCCTGGGTTGGAACTTGAAGAACGAGAACTTCCTCAAATACAACAACGTAATCTCCATAGCCAAAATCCGTGCTTCCTGGGGTATCAACGGTAAAGACAACCTGGCAGACTTCCTGTATGCTGTATATGCACAGTCCGGCAACAACTACATCTTCGGTTCCGGCGCCAATGGCACCGAGAGCGTAAACACCGGTGTAAAGGCTTCCGGCCTGGCCAACCCCAATGCCAAATGGGAAGAGTCCATCCAGACCGACTTTGGTGTGGACCTGGGCCTGTGGGGCAACCGTTTTACCGCCACGGTGGACTTCTATATCAAGGATGCCTCCGGCATGCTGATGGAGATGCAGGTGCCCTCCTATGCGGGTGACTCCGCTCCTACCGGCAACGTGGGTACCATGCGTAACACGGGTGTTGAATTCGATCTGGGTTACCGCAATAACATCGGCGACTTCAACTTCGGTGTAAGATTCAACGCTTCCTACAACCGGAACAAGCTCACCAAGCTGGCCGATGACGCCACCTACATCACCACCTCCAGCCACAAGATCGGCACGCTTACCAGAGGTGACGTAGGCGAGGTATTCCCGTATTTCTGGGGATGGAAGACCAACGGCGTGTTCCAGAACTGGGACGAAGTGAATTCCTACGTGAATGCCGAAGGCAACCTGATCCAGCCCAACGCCCAGCCCGGTGACTTCCGCTGGGTAGATGTGAACAACGACGGCAAGATCACCGATGCCGACCGTACCAAACTGGGTAAGGGTATTCCCGACTGGACCTACGGCCTCACGCTCACCATGGACTGGAAGGGCTTCGACTTCAGCATGCTCCTCCAGGGACAGCTGGGAGCCCAGACGCTCAATGTAACCCGTCGTACCGACCTTTACTACATCAACCTTCCCAAGACCATCCTCAACCGCTGGACGGGAGAAGGTTCCACCAACGAGTATCCCCGTTTTGCCTTTGATTCGGCCAACGAGAATTACCGCATGTCCGACTACTGGATGGAAGACGCCTCCTTCCTGCGCGCCCGTAACATCCAGCTGGGTTATACCCTCCCTGTCAATCTTACCAAAAAGGCCTTCATCTCCCGTCTGCGTGTTTACGCCCAGGTGGAGAACGCCTTCACGCTCACCAAATACTCAGGTTGCGATCCGGAAGTATCCGGCGGATTCAAAGAAGTGGGTGTAGACCGCGGTGTCTATCCCCAGAGCCGTACCGTTACCTTTGGCATCAACTTAACTTTCTAAAAGACCGCGGATATGAAAAAGATATTTATTGCACTTACTGCCGTTGCCGTTCTGCTGTCTGCCTGCTCCAAGGATTTCATCAATCCCCGGCACAACAGTTCCGAACCGCTTGACGAGTACTTCAATACTCCGGAGCGCCTTTTCCAGTGCCTTGTAGCGGCATACGACCCGCTTGAGTGGTACGACTATGCCTTCGGCCAGTACGACAACCTCCACCTCATCTTCGACGTGATGGGTGACGATGTGTATGCCGGTGGCTCCAACGAGGGTGACCAGCCCCTTATCGTGAAGACTCACTATTATACGGCTACTGCCAACGACGTTTGCAACCAGTTCTGGACTGTAAACTATTCCGGTATCAACCGCGCCGCCACCCTCATCAAATACATCGACGGGGCCGAAGGCGTTACCGATGCCACCAAGAATCTCTACATTGCCGAAGCCAAGGTGCTGATGGCCTACTATTACAACATGCTGTGGAAGCTCTGGGGAAACATTCCCTACTGGGAGGAACTCCTGGAGGCGCCGTACATTGCCGAGCAGCTGAAGCATGACGACGTTTATGCCCGCTTCATCAAGCTCATCGAAGATGCCATCGACCTGAAGGTCCTGCCGATGAAGGCTGCTGGCGGCAACGAGGGTCGTGTTACCCTGGCCATGGCCTATATGCTTTATACCGAGGCGGTTCTGTACCAGAACGACCAAAGCCGTTACCAGACAGCCCTCAATTACATGAAGGAAATCATCAACTCCGGACAGTATGCCCTTGTTTCCGACTTTGCCGGTATCTGGGAAGAGTCCGGTGAGTGGTGCGCCGAGTCTATCTGGGAAATCAACTACACTTCCGAAGGCGGTATCCGCGACTGGGGCAACTCCATCGCTGCCGGCGGTCAGGTGAACTCCATCCTTACCGGCATTCCCGCTCCCAAGAACGTGCCCGACTATCACGAAGGCTGGGGCTTCGGCACCATCGCCAAGAGCGCCTACGACATGTATGCCGATGACGACATCCGCAAGGACGGCGGCATCCTGAACTTCGCCAAGTACGCCGAATCTCATCCCGGTGCGGAATACACCCCCCGCTGGCAGGACACCGGCTACTGGAACCTCAAGTACATCGCCCGTGAAGGCGGTAACCACGGCTACCTGGCCTCCGACAACCTGAACTACGGTAACAACGAGCGCATCTACCGTTATGCCGAGACCCTGCTGAACGCCGCCGAGCTTTCCGTCCTGCTGAACCAGGATGGCAGCAGCTACCTCCAGCAGGTACGCGACCGCGCCAACTGCCATGACACGGGTGTGTCCCGCGAAGACATCATCCAGGAGCGCCACAAGGAATTCGTGGGTGAAGGCAAGCGTTACTGGGACCTGGTCCGCAGCGGCCTGGCCTCCAGCGTGCTGAAAGCCGCCAATCACGAGTACCGTACGGTTGACTGGACCGAAAACAAGAAATACTGGCCCATCCCCCAGGGCGAGATTGACAAGGATCCGGCCATCGAGCAGAACAATTATTAATACCAGGCAATCATGAAAACAATCTGGCAATATATCGCAATTGCGGCGCTGGCTGTTTCTGCTGCCGCTTGTACTCCCGAGTATCCCACCCCCCAGGCCAGCGGCCTGCCGCAGGCATCGGCCCTGGATGTGAACATCACGGTGGATCAGGAGACCAACTATGTAACCTTTGAGATGAACAACAAGGGAATGGTTCCCGTGTGGATTTTCGGCGACCAGAAGGTGGACGGAAAGGCCTCCAAGCGCTATTCCTATACGGTTAACAACCTTTCTCTCCGTTTCCGCGATGCGGGTGAATACACAGTGGAGGTGAAAGCCTACAATTCCAACGGCCTGTCGCAGGGTTCCCTGGTGAAGACCTTCACCATGAACAACACCTATCGCGACCCGTTCGATCCTTCTCCTTATATCAAGGCCATATCCGGCGGCGAAAGCCAGGATTGGGTATGGAACAGCACGGAAAACGGTCACTTCGGCTGCGGCCCTGTGGGGGATCCCAAAGCCTGGTGGTCCTGTGAGGCCAACGGCAAGAAGGGTTTCCTTTATGACGACGTGATGACCTTCGACGGGAATGGTAACTATACTTTCGACCCCGGCGACGGCAAGGCATACGCCAACAAGGGTTCCGAATACAAGGCCGAATTCAAGACCGCCGATGAGGACTATCTGTTCGAGACGGAGCAGAAGACCTCCAGGTACACCTTCGAGAACAACTGGAACGACGCAGGTATCGAGGAAATCTTCCTGCTACTGGATCCGGGCAGCGAAATGTCCTATGTCCCCCACAAGAGCATAGTGACATTCCCTGTCTATCAGGTCCTGGAAACCAAGACGGCCGAGATGAAGAAAAAGCTTCAGCTGATGGCTACGGTTTACACGCCCGACAACACCGACGGTATCTCCTGGTACTACGAATTCATTCCCAAGGGTGCCGGTGCGGCCGATCCTCTGTACGGATTCGACAGCAAGGTGTGGGTGCTTGACAACGAAAGCGCCGGTTACATGGGCTGCGGTCCCGACTTCGGCAATTCCGCCGGCTGGTGGAGCGCCAATCCGCACGACAAGGACAACTTCGGCGTAAAGGACGACGAACTCACCTTCTTTGCCAATGGCAAGTATGTGTTCAACCCCGGTGAAGACGGTATGGTTTACTGCAACTGGGAGTCCGGCTGGCGTCCCGACGGTTATTATTCCGGCGACGGCAGCACCGACTACGACGCTCCTGCCGAACTGATGGAATCTACCTATGTATTGGGCAGCGATGCCATTGGTGACTACATTGAACTTCCTGCCGGCGTGCTGTATGGCTACATTCCCAAGCCGCAGGTACTCTCCGAGACCAACCGCCTGTACATCAAGGAGCTTACTGCCAACAAGCTGTTTGTGGTGGCTAACTTCGACGGCATTTCCTGGCAGTTCATCTATCGTCCCCGTGACGGACAGGTAGATCCGCAGCCCGATCCCGACGACCCGTACAATCCGGATGTAGAACTGGATGTGAACGGTCCCGGCAACCTCTGGGCGGCCGCAAATGTAACCAACGATTACTGGTATGCCGACGGTGGCTGGGGCCAGATTGCCGATCCCGAAGCCGAGGTCCTTCCCGGCAACGGCCTGAAGGTGGTGATCCCCGAGGGTATCGGTGGCGGCGGAAGCCATAGCCAGACCAAGTTCCATACCGACATCTTCGCCAGCAAGGACAAGAAATACGACTTCGGTATTACCCTGGAGGCTACGGAAGACAACACCCTTACCCTGAAGCTCGCCTGGGAGGGCAACGACAACGACAATGCCTTCTTCTATGCCAACGACATAAAACTGACGGCCGATACGCCCAGAACGGTGAAGTTCAAGGAAATCTTCCCGAAGAACAAGGACGGTGAGGCTATCGACTACGACAAGGTGGTCCTCTTTGTAGACCTGGGCCGTACTCCTGCGGGAACCACGGTTACCATGAAGGATATCTGCTTCCAGGAAAGCATAGTGCTGGATCCCGCCTCCGACAGAAATCTGTGGAAGAGCGCCACGGTCACCAATGACTACTGGTACGCCGATGGCGGCTGGGGCCAGATTGCCGATCCCGAAGCCGAGGTCCTTCCCGGCAACGGCCTGAAGGTGGTGATCCCCGAGGGCATCGGTGGCAGTGAATGGCAGGGCCAGACCAAGTTCCATACCGACATCTTTGCCAGCAAGGATAAGAAGTACGACTTTGCCATCACGCTGGAGGCCGATGAAGACAACACCCTTACCCTGAAGCTTGCCTGGGAAGGCAACGACAATGACAACGCTTTCTTCTATAAGAACGATGTCAAACTCACTGCCGATACTCCCTTCACCTTCAAGGCTGTCAACATCTTCCCGCAGAACAAGGATGGCGAGCCCATCGACTATGACAAAGTAGTCCTGTTCGTCGACCTGGGCCGCACGCCGGTGGGTACCACCGTCGTGATGAAGGATATTGTTTTCCAGGAACATTAGGATGAAGTTGCGCATGCATATCAAAGGGTTGCTGCTGTTTGCAGCGGCAACCCTTTTAACCCACTCCTGTGACGGGAAACCTCCGGTGCCGTCGGAAACTACACTCTCCGTTGCCCCTTCCGTTGTGAACGCCGTATGGAATGAAGAGCCTGTTGTGCTTTCCGTTACCGCCAGTGGCGACTGGGGCGTGTTTTCGGCCGACAAAGACTGGTGCACGGTTTCACCCTCGGGCGGCATTGCGGGAAACTCTTCCGTGAAGCTAACCCTGCAGCCCAACCGGACCGGACAGGAGCGGGAAACAACCGTCACCTTCAGCTATGGTTCCAAAACCCTGGAAGTGCCTGTGCATCAGGGACTCAACGAAGAAGATCTCCCCAAGCCGGCTCCGGAAATGGTGGTGCCGGAAGGTTACGAACTGAACTGGAACGAAGAATTTGAGGTGGACGGAATGCCTTCTGCATCCGACTGGTGGTATGAAACCGGAGGCGGTGGCTGGGGCAACAATGAACTCCAAACCTATGTGGCCGGTTCCAAGAACGGCACCAGCCTGGCTTCCATTTCCGACGGAACGCTGAAAATCCAGGCCCGGCGGATAGACGGCGCCATCTATTCCATCCGGATGAATACCAAACGCTACTGGCAGTACGGCTGGTTTGAAGCCCGTATCAAAGTAAGTGATGTCAAAGGCAGTTGGCCGGCCTTCTGGATGATGCCGCAGAACTACAAAACCTGGCCCGGCGACGGTGAAATTGACATAATGGAGTATGCCATCAGTACGCAGGGCAAGGACAGGAGTTCTTCCAGCATCCACTGCAACGCTTTCAACTGGCCTGCGGGTACGCAGAAAACCCACGTACAGCCGGTGAGCAACGCTGCTACGGAATTCCATGTGTATGCGCTGGAATGGACGGCGGATTATATGAAGTTTTACGTGGACGGTAAACTGCACCTTACCTTCACCAACGACGGAAAGGGCTATGACCACTGGCCGTTCGACGCCCCCTTCTACCTCAAGCTCAATCTGGCCTGGGGCGGCAATATGGGTGGAGAAACCGACCCGGCCGGGCTTCCTGCCACATACGAAGTGGACTATGTCCGCGTATTTAAGAAAAAGTAACAGATGAAAAGATACCGAAACCTATTTCTGGCTGCGGTCCTGCTGCTGGCGCTTTCCTGCCAGGAAAAGAAGGCGGAGAGCACCATCGGGGCCGATGCCGCCGTGGAGGCCCGTGTAGAGCAGATCCTTTCGCAGATGACCCTGGCCGAGAAAATCGGCCAGATGAACCAGGTGTCTGCCGGGGGTGACGTGGCCATCTATGCCGATGCCCTCCGGAAGGGCCAGATCGGCTCCATCCTGAACGAGGTGGATCCCGTGAAAATCAATGAGTACCAGCGCATTTGCATGGAGGAATCCCGCTTGGGCATTCCGCTGCTGGTGGCCCGTGACGTGATTCACGGTTACCATACCGTGTTCCCCATTCCGCTGGGCCTGGCTGCTACTTTTGACCCTGCTCTGGTGGAGGAAGGCGCCCGTGTGGCTGCCCTGGAAGCTACGGCGCAGGGCATCCGCTGGACCTTTTCGCCCATGCTGGATATTGCCCGCGATCCCCGCTGGGGCCGCATAGCCGAAGGCAGCGGTGAAGATACCTTCCTGGACGCCCGCATGGCGGAAGCCATGGTGCACGGTTATCAGGGCCGGGAGGCCGATACCACCTCCATGGCCGCCTGTATCAAGCATTTTGTGGGTTACGGTGCGGCCGAGGGCGGACGTGACTACAACAGCACTTTCCTCACCGAGCGCCAGCTCCGCAACGTATATCTGCCGCCTTTCGAGGCTGCCGTAAAGGCCGGTGCCATGACGCTGATGACCTCTTTCAACGACAACGACGGCGTACCCTCCACGGGCAACACTTTCGTTGTAAAGGATGTCCTCCGCGGCGAATGGGGCTTCGACGGCCTGGTGGTCACCGACTGGAATTCCATGGGTGAAATGATTGCCCACGGCTTTGGCGTAGACCGCAAGGATGTGGCCGAAAAGGCGCTGGAGGCCGGTGTAGACATGGATATGATGACTTACGGCTTCCTTTCCCACCTGGAAGAGTTGGTGCGCAGCGGCGCCGTTAAGGAATCGGCCATCAATCAGGCGGTTCGCAACATCCTCCGCGTGAAGGTACTGCTGGGACTGTTTGAGCATCCGTATGTGGATGTGGCGGCCGGCGATGCCGTACAGTATGCACCGGAGCACCTGGCCGCCGCGCAGAAGAGCGCCGAAGAATCGGCCATCCTGCTCAAAAACGACGGCGTGCTGCCGCTGAATCCCGCCTCCGTACGCAACATCCTGGTTACCGGTCCCATGGCCGATGCCCCTCACGACCAGCTGGGCACCTGGGCCTTCGACGGCCAGAAGAACCATACCGTAACGCCGCTGGCGGCCCTGCAGGCGCGTTTTCCGGGGAAGGTTACCTATGTGCCCGGCCTCACTTACAGCCGAGAAAAACGGGAGCGCTTCGATGATGTGATGGCCGCCGCCCGCCGGGCCGATGTGGTGCTGGTGTTCCTGGGCGAAGAAGCCATCCTTTCCGGTGAAGCCCACTCCCTGGCCGACCTGAACCTGAAGGGCTCCCAGAGCGAACTGCTGGCTGCCGTGAAATCGGCCGGGAAGCCGGTTGTGGCCACGGTAATGGCAGGCCGTCCGCTCACCATCGAGCGCGACCTTCCCAACTGCGGCGCCCTGCTGTATGCCTTCCATCCCGGAACCATGGGCGGTCCGGCACTCGCCAATATCCTTTTCGGCGACGTGAATCCCTCCGGAAAAACGCCCATCACCTTCCTGCGGACGGTGGGACAGGCTCCTCTGTACTACAGCCACAATATGACGGGACGTCCCTACAATAACGAAACCCTGCTGGACGAGATTCCGGCCGAAGCCGGGCAGACCTCCCTGGGCAACACGTCCTATTATTTGGACTACGGCGCCTATCCGCTGTTCCCGTTCGGTTATGGCCTTAGCTACACAAGCTTCTCGTATTCAGGCGTTTCTCTGGATCGCGAAGTCTATGGGAAAGACGATGTCATCACCGTTTCCTTCTCCCTGGCCAACACCGGACAGTACGAAGGCGAAGAGGTGGTTCAGGTGTATGTGAGGGATCTGGTGGGTTCCATTACCCGTCCGGTGAAGGAACTCAAGCATTTTGAACGGGTGGCCCTGAGGCCCGGGGAGCGCCGGAGCCTGCAGGTGCAAATCCCCGTCTGCAGCCTGGCCTTTGTGGGCCTGGACGGCATCAAGAAAGTAGAACCGGGCGAATTCCAGCTGTGGGTGGCTGGAGACAGCGCTTCCGGAGATCCCTTATCCTTTAAAGTTCAATAAGTTGGTTGTTATAATGGTAGGTTTCCGTTTCTTTGCCCTGGCCGCCTCGATGGCGTTGCTGTCGTGTCAGGAAGTTGTTGTAGATCCCACCCCGGAACCGGTAGATACCGTGTCGGTGGCGGCCGTTTACACCACCTCTGTGGCCGGGCAAAGGATGACGGAAAGTGAAATCACCCTGGGCAAGCCGGAAGATGCCGTGTTCTACAAAGTGGAACTCACCGGCCAATCTTTCCAGGCCGTGGACGGCTTTGGCCTGGCCATCACCCAGGCCAGTTGTTACAACCTGCTTATTATGCCGGCCGAAGAACGGACGGCCTTTCTGGAAGAGCTGTTCAGCCGGGAAAAGGGGCTGGGTTCTTCGCTCATCCGGGTGTGCATCGGCGGTTCCGACTTCTCTATGGACGAATTCACCTGGTGCGACCGCAAGGGAATAGAGAACTTTGACGTTCATCCCCTGGACGAGGAATACCTCTTTCCCATCCTGGACCAGATATTCCGAATTAATCCGGAGGTGAAAATCATCGGCTCGCCCTGGAGCTGCCCCAAGTGGATGAAAATGACCCTGGACGGGAAAGCCGATTATGACAGCTGGACCAGCGGCCGCCTGAATCCGCTGTACTATCAAGACTATGCCACTTATTTTGTGAAGTGGATTCAGGAGATGGAGCGTCGCGGCTATCCCATTTATGCCGTTACCTTGCAGAATGAGCCTTTGAACAAAGGCAATTCCATGTCGCTTTATATGCCCTGGGAAGATCAGCGGGACTTTATCAAGCAGGCCGTCGGCCCGGCCTTCCGTGCGGCGGGGCTTAAGACCAAGATTCTGCTCTTCGACCATAATTATAATTACGACGACATTCCCTCCCAGCGCGACTATCCGCTCCATATCCTGGAGGATGCCGAAGCTGCGCAGTATGTGGCGGGGTCGGCCTGGCACAACTACGGCGGCAGCGTTTCTACGCTGGATAAGGTGTATGGTGCCTTTCCCGAAAAGGAAATCTTTTTCACGGAGGCCTCCATCGGCACGTGGAATTACAGCTTCGAAAGCTGCCTCATCAACGATTTCCGGGATATCTTCCTGGGTACGCTGGCCCGCGGAGGAAAAGGGGTAACCCTGTGGAACCTGATGCTGGACGACCAGCGCAAACCTTATCGGCCCGGCGGCTGCAGCACCTGTTATGGCGCGGTAACCCTTTCCACCAAAGACCGCCAGTCTATTGTGCGCAATTCCCATTATTACAACGTGGCGCACGCCTCCAAGGTTTTATTGCCCGGGGCCGTTCGCCTGGAGACCAAAGGCTATACGGCCGACGGTCTTACCTACCAGTGGTACCGGAATCCCGACGGCTCGCAGGCTTTGCTGCTGCTGAATGAAGGCTCCTCGGAGGCCCGGGTCAATTTTGTCACCGCCAAGCATTCTCTTTCCTGCCGGATCCCCGCCAAGTCCATCCAGTCGCTTCTTTGGGAAGACTGATTTGGTTTTCCCGGCCGAAAGCCGTAACTTTACGCTATGCAAAAATTACGAATCACCGGGCTGTGCGTAATCGCATTGCTACTATTGGCCGCCTGTAAAAAAGAGACGCCCCAAACCGTGGTACTGACCCCCCTGCTCCAGTCGGTGCAGGTAGAATCCACTACGGTAATTGTTCCGGACAACGGGACGGCGGAAGTCTCCTTTTCGGTGACGGTGAAAGATTTTTCCTTCGATTTAAAGAAAGATGTAACCCTTTTTCCGGAGACGGATGCAGTTACCATCACCCAGGTCCGTGCACTGGGTGAGGGCCGGTATGTGGCTGTGCTTTCAGACGGAGGAAAAGGGGAAGACTACGAGCATTCCGTGCGCCTGGGGGTCCGGGAAAAGGCCGGGGCCGAATCCTTTGTTTTTTCATCGTATTTCACTGTCCAGCTTCACAGGCTGGTTCCGGGAGTGGTTATTCCGGAGACGGGGCTTGCTACCGTTTATATCAACACGGAAAAAGGTGCTTCCATCGTTTCCAAAGAAGATTATGTGAATGCTTCCTTAAGTATCCAGGGCCTTTCGGCCGATGAAAGCATGGAGGATGTGGTCTGCCAGGTGCGCGGACGGGGCAATACCACCTGGTACTGGCCCAAAAAGCCTTATCTGATCAAGCTGGACAAAAAGGCGTCGGTGCTGGGCATGCCCAAACACAAGCGCTGGATTCTGCTGGCTAATTTCCTGGACCGGACCCTGATGCGGAATATGGTTTCCATGAAGGTGGCTTCCATGACCGGACTGGCCTGGACACCGCACTGCGTGCCGGTGGAACTGGTGCTGAACGGCCAGCACAAAGGCAGTTACCTGCTCATAGAACAGGTGCGCGTAGACAAAAACCGGGTGAATATTACGGAAATGTCCAAGGAAGACAACACCGGCGATGCCGTCACGGGCGGTTACCTGCTGGAATGCGATTTCCATTACGACAACGAGGTGCAGTGGATAGACAACCATGGAAAGTGCGTAGAGATGGACAATGGTATTCCGTTCGGCGTAAAGTATCCCGACTCGGAAGACCTTACCACCGCCCAGCTCACGTACATCAAGAATTACATCTCGGAAGTGGCCGGAACCTTGTACGGCCCCGATTTCAAAGACCCCGAAAACGGCTATGCCAAGTATTTGGATATAGATTCTTTCGTAGACTATTGGATAGTCTTTGAGGTGATGGGAAACCACGAGCTGGGCAACCCGGGCAGCGTTTATATGCATAAGGACCGGGGCGGCAAGCTGGTGGCAGGCCCCTGCTGGGACTTTGACTGGGGCGTTCTTTCCTACAGGTCTTCTCCGCAGGGAAAAACCGGCCTCATCAACAGGAATGCCATCTGGTATGCCCGCCTGTTTGAAGATCCCGTTTTTGCCGAAAAGGTGAAAAACCGTTTCCAGGAACTGCTGCCTCAACTGCAAACCATCCCGGATTACATGGATGCCCTGCAGAAACAGCTTTCCGAGAGTGCCAAATACAATTTCCGCATGTGGAATCCGGCCGACGACGCATCCATGAACGGCGGCAGCATCATTAACGGCGACGAGAACATGAGCTTTGACGAAGCCGTCAAACTGTTAAAGGAGAATTACAATATCCGTCTTTCCGTAATGTCCCAGCAGCTATAGCCGATCAGCTTTCCCAGGAAAGCGTGCGGCTGCCGTCGGCATTCACGGCAATGGTAACCTTGAGGGTCTCTTCCGGCAAGAGGCCCTCGATGTTTTCCGGCCATTCCATCAGGCACAGAAAACCGGAGTCCAGATAGTCGTACAGGCCGATGTCCAGCGCTTCTTCCAGGCGTTCGATCCGGTAGAAATCGAAGTGGAACAGCGGCAGACCTGCCTTTGTGCGGTATTCGTTCACAATGGCAAAGGTGGGGGAACTTACGGCATCTTCCTGCACGCCCAGGGCTTTGCACACCGCTGTAATGAAGGTGGTCTTTCCGGCCCCCATCGGCGCGTAAAACGCCACCAGGGTTTGGCCGCCGATGGCCTCCAGGAACTCTCCGGCTGCCCGTTCCAGGTCTTCCAGACCCGCTATCTGAATTTGTTTTTTCATGGTGCAAATATACTATAAATCCAGGAGATTCCGGCGGTCCAGGAAGCGATAGCTGGCGGCTTCCGACAGATGGTAGGGCTGGATGTCGCGTTCTCCGGACAAATCGGCTATGGTGCGGGCAATCTTGATGATGCGGGTGTAGGCGCGGGCACTCAGTCCCAGCTTGTCAATGAGCTTTTCCAGGATTTCCTTGCAGGGTTCGCTTAGCGGGCAGAAGCGTTCCAGCTGATTGGAGTTCATTTCCGAATTGGTAAAAATGCCGCTGCCTTTGAAGCGCTCCCGTTGGATTTCCCGGGCCTTGAACACCCGTGCTGCAATGGCTTCCGACGGTTCCGCCTTCCCGCCCCGCACCAGCGCCGAGGTTTCTACGGGATGCACAAGTAGTTGAATGTCAATTCTATCCATTAAAGGACCCGATAGCCGGGAGAGGTACAGGGCCCGCTGTCCCGGGGTGCAGGTGCAGCGGTTTCCTTCGCCGTAATACCCGCAGGGACAGGGGTTGGAGGCCGCGATAAGCATGAAGGAGGCGGGGTACTCAATTTTGGCCTTTAGGCGCGAAATGGTCACCTTCCGGTCTTCCAGCGGCGCCCGCAGGCTCTCTATGGTAGATTTGGGCGCTTCGCAGAATTCGTCCAGAAAGAGAATGCCGCCAGTGGCCAGGCTTACTTCCCCGGGCAATATATTCTCCCCGCTGCCGCCGCCCAGCAGGGCTGCTTTGGAGGCCGATATGTGCGGCGCCCGGAAAGGCCGGGTGCGCATCAGGCCCAGTCCGCCGGCGCTCTTGCCCGCCACCGAATAAATCTTGGAAGTGATGGCACTTTCCTCCAGGCTCATGGGCGGCAGGATGCCGGCCAGCGCCTTGGCCAGGGAGCTTTTTCCGGAACCGGGTGCACCAATCAAAATGGCATTGTGGTGGCCTGCAGAGGCAATTTCCAACCCCCGCTTGGCTCCTTCCTGGCCAATGATATCGGCAAAATCCATATAGCGCCGATTTTGGGGGCTAGAGGCCTGGGAAAGCGCCTGCCGGTAACGTTCGGAGTTCCAGATCAGGAGGTCCGACGGGTCTTCCCGCTCTTCCAGAATCCGCAGCACATCGTCCAGCGTGCGCACGCCGTAGATGTTGCTGTCATTGTAATCCACCGCCTCCAGGGCCGATTCTTCCGGCAGGATGCACCCCCGGAAACTGCTGCGCCGGGCCAGTTCCACCATGGGCAGGATGCCGCTCACCGCCCGGATGCTCCCGTCCAGGCCCAATTCTCCCATTATCAGATACTTCTCCAGCCCGGGCAATTCCCGCTGGGCCGATGCCGCAATGATGCCCAGGGCGATGGGTAAATCGTACCCGCTCCCTTGCTTGTGCATATCGGCCGGGGCCAGATTGATGACAATCTTCTTTCCGGGAATGTGGAAGCCTTTGGCCTGCAGGGCGGTAACCGTCCGGAGCAGGCTTTCCTTCACGGCGGCGTCGGCCAGGCCCACCAGGTGGATGCCGATACCCAGGCTGATCTCTACCTCTATTACAATGGGCACGGCTTCTATGCCCACACACTTTGCTCCATGAATATATACCAGCATGGCAGTTGCAATTTTGCCTGCAAGCTAATACAATTCCGGCGAACTTATCGGTTGAAACGTTAAAATGTGACGAAAGGTTTCAACCGATTTCCGTGTTATTTCTTTACTATTTGGAAAAATGCCGATCCGCTGCCGGACATGGCGGCGTACACAGCTCCTTGATTATAAAGCATTTCCTTCACCGGGACCAGCGAAGGGTATTTGGCAAAGACCGTTTCTTCAAAGTCGTTGCGAAGATCCTGTTTCCAGGTTTCCACCGGCTGCCGGAGCACCTCCCGCAGCGGCTTTTCCGGCAGGTGCGGCACAATGCCGCGGTAGGCATCGGCCGTAGAAACGGCTACGTCTTTGGGGATATACACCTGAATGCGGTACGCCGAAAGGTCCAGGTCGATGGGCTCCAGCACTTCTCCCCTTCCGCTGCCGAACATGGGCCGGTTGTAAATGAAGAAGGCGCAGTCGCTGCCCAGGCGGGCGGCATAGCCGGCCAGAACCTCGTCGGAGAGGGACAGCCCGCCCAGTTCCGCTATCATCCGGAGCGCAAAGGCGGCATCGGCGGAACCTCCGCCCAAACCTGCACCCACCGGGGAAAGCTTTTCCAGGAAGATTTTCATGGGCGGAAGCTTGTAATCCTGTGCCAAAAGGAAGTAGGCCCGGGCTGTAAGATCCTGCAGCG
>Ga0265301_10002935_pt1 | contig 18788 bp, 22 predicted proteins | sample AusTroGonzalo_MG_2_FD_193488 | JGI IMG/M metagenome (GOLD analysis project Ga0265301, IMG submission 193488) | Bovine rumen microbial communities from tropical cattle in Woodstock, Queensland, Australia - Gonzalo_04 | ecosystem: Host-associated > Mammals > Digestive system > Stomach > Rumen ... | reverse complement strand
CCGTGAAGATGCGCAGCCGCCTTTGCCCGTTTGTCATTCTCCTCTATTTTTTCAAGAACGATGTGGACCTGTTTCTGTAATTCTTTGATTCTGCTCATTCGAATGCTCTCCTGCAGTTTCAGCGTTATCTGTGTCTTCTTAACCGGCACGCAATGTCCGGTTCTACTCTCCGATCCTGCTCCTTATATTCTCCCAGTCGTAGCATCTTGTATATCTCTCGTTTGGGAACTCACATTCCCAGTTCCACGGTCTGTCAAAGACCAGTACCCGCAAATCCGGAAGATGGTCAAAGAACGGAAATGCCTTTGGTGAATCTTCCACAGCAAAATCAAAATCCATCTTATAGTAGTCTTCAAGTTCAAGATTAAAAGTACTGTTTTTGAGGTGAGCGTCCCTGCCGTATTTGTTGAGGCAATACAACTCAGCCCTCTGAAACCCGTGCTTGTCAAGCCATTTACGGGACGGCTCGTAAACGCTGAACGGACGCCCTGTAATGATCGACACCTCATGCCCGGCGCTGATCCATTCATTGATGACATCAGACGCTCCCGGTGTTTCTTCGATTGACAGAAGCATCTCAGGCTGGTGTCCCCTGATCATAAACCGCTCATATTGTTCATCATTCAGATCGAAAGATTTATCCAGTTCAAAGGATCTGATTTTCTCGTAAGGGACGTTCTTTCCGAACATTTCCGCTGCCAGCTTTGTGTATGATCTTGCGGTCTCACAGAGGCAGTCATCAAAATCAACATAGATATGCATGTTTATGTCCTCTCCATTATTTCCTGTTTATCATGAACAGATTTGAAAGCAGGCAGTATCCGTATAAAGAGTAATAACGCAGAAAAAACTGTGCCTGAAAGTCGGGGGCCTGGCTTTTTCCCATTTTACACAAAAAAGGGGCAGAATGCAAACAAAGAAAACGACAGACCGGGTAACCTGAATCACAGGTCAACCTGATCTGCCGCTCGGCTGTTCATTTACCGGTCAACACAGGGCTTGTCGCCGATGCCTGCCTTCTTGCGTTTGCAAAATTGCCGCGTCAGGCAGCATCATTCATAAATATCCCAGTTGCCATTGTCGTCGCCCGGTATTGTAGGCTGCGACGGGTCATGGGGAGGGTTGAGATTCTTGCCGAAATCATGGATTGGCTGCATCCAGTCCCCACCGGCAACAGTCGCTTCCTCACCTTCGGTGAGTTTTTTCTTGTTTTCTTGATCTTTCATTTTCAATTCCTTTGTTTTTCATTTGATGGCACCAATATAACATGGAAATCAACACACTACTGTCATACAAACTGAACCCTAAACAATTGCGTTATCTTATGGCCACCCGATCTGCTTTTATATTATGTCAACCAAATTAACCTGCCCGTTTTCTGGTAGCTCTGCCACAAATACCGAAGCCTGTGTACAGATTTCCGGGGCTTTATTACCCCGGGGACTGTTTCATCGGAACTGTTCACAACGTAACAGGGGTTTTCAAACGAGGGAATCATCCAACAGAAAATCCAGAATACCGATATTCAGTATGCCATTGTTATCATACCAGCGTCTGCGAATATCATGGCGTACAATGATCTTCGGGAAAGCATCTCCAGTCAGAGACAACGGCCTGTTTTCTGCCGCAGACTTCTCCTCGGTATCCAGCGCATAGGCAGCCTGTATATAAGTCTTTTTCCCGCCACGAGTAGCAACAAAGTCGATTTCTCTCGCAATCTGAGCATTCTGCCCGTCTTTATTCTTCGCTGCACCGAAAACGATTCCGATATCCACCTCACATCCACGGATACGCAATTCGTTGTAGAGGATGTTTTCCATAATGTGCGTCATTTCCTGCTGTCGGAAACCGATGCGGGCGTTACGCAGGCCGAGATCGTCACAATAATACTTGTTGGGATAGTCGAAATAGTCCTTTCCCTTCACGTCATAGCGGCGGCATTCCTCAAAAAGGTAGGCATCCAGCAGATGGCCGATATAGGCTGTGACCGTGTTCGGCGCAACCGTGCTTTCCCCTGCCCGCTTCTGGCGAGAGTTCAGGGCATTTGCAATGTTGTTTGGATTGGTCAGCGAACCGATCGAAGAGCAGAGCAGGTCCAGTGTTGCGGCCAGCACGTCTTCCCGTTTGATTTTCTTCCGTTCAACGATGTCCTTGAGGTAAACCTCGGAAAAGAGCGATTTCAGATAGTCCATCTTGGCCGTGTCGTCCGGGCGGGAGAGAATCAACGGCATACCCCCAAAGAAGGCATAGTCATCAAAAGCTTCGCTCTTGTCACCGCCCACGGCATCGTAGAATTCCGCAAATCGGAGCGGATGGACACGGATCTCGTCACTGCGGCCGCGAAATTCGGTCAAAATGTCACTGGAAAGCATGCGGGAATTGCTGCCGGTGACGTAGATATCCAGATTGGGAAGGGATCGCAGATCATTCAACGCATCATAGAAGGTGATCTCTTTACCATTCGGGTTCCAAGGATTCGGCACCTCATCCGACATCTGGATTTCGTCCACAAAGAGATACCAGCGCCCGGGTTGTCCCTCAACGCGTTCCCGAACGGCTTTTGCCAGCTCCAGCGGGTTGCGATAGCGGATATCCTTTGCAAGATCAAGTTCATAGCTGAGTATATGATCCCCTGCCACCCCTTGCTCCAGCAACCAGGGTTTGAAGATTGAGTGAAGCAGATACGATTTCCCACATCGTCTAATTCCCGTAATGACCTTCACCTGCCCATCCCACATAAAGGAGATAAGGCGATTCAGATAAATGTCGCGTTTGATATCCATAGCGTCCTCCATTGAGAACTTCACTAATAATCAATGTAACTTCTCAACAGAGAGTATATCTGCAGAACAGGAAGAAGTCAAGCATTTCGTTGAGAACTTGGTATAAATATTAAGCAACTTCTCAGCAGAGGAGCTCTAAGGATGACAGCCGGCTCTTGAGATAGTGTCGGCTGTCGGTTTAAACTATTGGTGTAAAACAAAATTACAGGCAGGATGTTCCTTAGAAGTCACACAGGAGTCGTTTCTCAACGCCGTTTAGTTACTGTCATACAAACTGAACCCTAAAATAATAGAGGTATCAAATGGTTTCCCGATCATTTTTCATATGATGTCAACCGTTATGCCCCGCCCGTTTTTTTGTAGATCTGCCACAAAATGCATGAAGCCTGTGTACAGGTTGCCGGGCTTTGTTACACTGGGGACTGTTTCACCAGAACCGTCCCCAGTGTAAATGGCATTTACAATTCACCTCTTGACTTCTTCCTATCGTTGGGTTATTATTCGCTTAGAGAAACCCTTAAATTTAGGGATTGAGGCTTTACTATGACTCGAGAGTTTGTTTGGACAACAGCTTTCCTTGCCGGTTGGAACCGTTGTGGCTTCAACACACAGGAGGACCTGGTGAGGTTGGAGAATGCCCTTCTCGAGGATCCAAAAGCTGGATCTGTGATTAAGGGTACAGGTGGTGCGCGTAAGTTCCGCTTTGCTTTTGAGGATCAAGGGAAAAGCGGATCCGTCCGGATTATTTATGTTGATTTTGAGATTGGTGAGAAATATGTGGTCTTGCTGCATATGCAAAAGCGGACAAAGGAAATCTCACTGAAGGCGAGAAAATAGCTATCAAAAAGATGATCGAGACCATTGAACCTTTTTATAACCAGCCGAGCGGAAAGGAGGAGTAATCGTGTCTACTGTTTATAACGATATTATGGATTCCCTGAATGAACTGCTTGACGCTGCTCAGGGAAAAGAGACCGGTATTGTTGTTCATCCACGCACCGTCAAAGAAGTTGAATCCTTCTCTCCTCAGCAAATAAAGCAGATTCGTCTCGATTCCAAGATGACTCAAAAAACCTTTGCTGCTTGCATGGGCGTTTCTGCAAAATCTGTTGAAGCATGGGAGGGTGGTCGGTCACGCCCTGACGGTGCTGCACGAAGACTGATTGGTCTCATGAAGGATCATCCCGGCTTTGCTGAAAACATGGGTATTTACGTGTAAGGAGGTTTTTTCCCATGGACAAGTTCATACCGTACGAGAAGCTCTCCAAAAAACAGCGGAGAGAACTGAATGCGCAGCGCCGTGAAATGTGGGCAATCAGTCCCGTCACTCGCAAGCCTGCGAATCCGAAAGCGTATAACAGACGGAAGACACGGAAATGGATCAATGACGATTCTCATTCCGTGTCTTCTGTTTTTTTATAAAGAAAGCCCCGCGCTTTTACACCAGAGGCCCCGAAAGGAGGTATCCATAGCAAAACACGGCAGACCCGGTAACCTGATGATTGATCAGGCCAACCGAGTCTGTTGTCTTTATCGAGGGATAGCTTCTCAGGGATATTTCCAATGTGCAGATCAGCTGTCAGCCTGCAGACTGCTTAATGCTTCGGCTGATATTGCCTTACGCCGTTGTCCGTGCCGTTGTCGCTGTCAGCAAAATCCCACTTCTTCTGCCAGACCGCTTCGATCTTCTCTCTGACAGCCGGACGGATCAGCCAGAATCCCACAACGCCCATGGAAAGATCGATGACGCACGAGATGATGACGGCGGTTGTGACGCCCATAGCCGCCATATCACCGTTTTGAAGAGCAGGGTTTGTGATAAAATACATCCAGTCATAAAGGGCGTGCATGATAATGGTGACCATGATGCTGCCGGTTCTCAGAAATACCGCAGCGTAAAACAAGCCTGTACCTATGGTTACAATGCCCTGTACGATCCCTATGGCGTTTCCTCCCCTGGCATTGCCCAGGTGCGACAGGCCGAAAACAACGGAGGTGAAAAGCGCGACCGTGAGGATTTTGTTCTTTCCCTTGAAGTAGCGCATTCCGATCGGGATCGAAAGGCCGCGGAACATGACCTCCTCGCCGAAGCCCGCAGAGAGCGCCATGGCGACACTCAGTGCCGTCGCGTGGAAAAACAGGCCGTGATCCATTACATTCAGCAGCCACGACAGGAGCAGCTGGATCAGAAACGGAACACAGAGCAGACCGATTTCCCGAAGCGGGATCTCCGCCCGGAAGACGCCCTTGAACGCCGGGGCAAACCACCACTTCTGCGCCAGCAGACAGAGGACCCCCGCGACGCTCATAAGAAGATACTGGACAAAAACGGAGGAGCCGATGTTCCCGGCCAGACTGCAGACAAGAGTTGCTGCGACTATCGAGAGCAGCATGGACATCAGAGGATGCTTTTCGCTCAGAGTATGATTTCTTTTCATAACGCGCCTTTCTTTTTATCTGCCCGAAACGGGGCGGGTTTACGCCGCGGGCTCTGCCGGGGATATACGCATGCCGCAGAGAATAACTCCATATATCCTCCGCGGAATCAATCTATAATTTCATGTACCTGTTCAGATCTCAATACTTGTGCAGGGATACTGAATCAGGCAATTTACGTCATGCGCTTCGCAATACCTTGCCAGTTTATAGAAAACAACATCCGTTTTTTCAATTAATTCCGGCATATCCTCGACCGGCTTTTCCAGCGAAGCAAAGAAATTATCCCAGTGAACAGGGATCACCAGACGGGCCTTTGTCTTCTCCACTGTTTCCGCATAAAAAGCCTTCTCCATGTCTTCATCCGCTTTCGCCAGACCGGCGACACCCAGAAACAGCACATCTGCCTGTATCCCGTCCAGCTGCCCTTCGATATAATTGAAGCTGGGGCGGATCAAGATCTTCTTCTCTCCATGCTGTATGAAGAAATCATAGGAACCGCCCTCTTTGTAATCCCGAAGGCTGGCAGGCTGTACAAGGGGTTTTTCGATCGGCACACCTAGATCATTGTTGAATCTGTTCGGCTTGGAGTGCAGGGATTTTATAATCCGAATGGTATATCCGCCGATGGAATATTCGCTTCCATCCTTGAATACGACTGTCCTCTCCTCCGGAACGCCTCCTCCGATCGCAACATTTTTCGCGGAACTGCTGCCATAGATTGCTGCCCTGCACCTGTTGGCAACATACGGAGCGTCCATAACATGGTCATGGTGCGTATGTGAGATAAAGATGGCTCGCAGTCTGTCAATATGGTGAAGATCGATAAGCTTATCGCACAGCGCGGTATTTGTTTCCACATACGCACCGGCGACGTATTTTTCAATGGACGGTCTGGTAAAATGCGCGTCAAAGAAGATCTGATCTCTGCCGTCATCAAACAGCAGCGTTGTCGTTCCAAAAAAGGTTATTTTCAACATCTTGATTTACCCCTCACTGTCTTCTTATCATAATCTCTCAATACTGCGGTAAGCCGGGTTATTGCCTGACTTACCGCTTCTGTTTACCAGCGCTCTTATATGGTGTATCGAGGACACCTGTCTCATTAAGCGCTCTTACCGTGCGATTTTCCGGCAGACCGACTGAAATATGCCTTTATTCTGGTCTGCACATTTTCACGGATATTGTCCCAGTATGCCGGATAGTCTGAAAGGTGCAGGCTGGCAGGCCCGAAGATGTTGGGCATACCTGCCATCGACTGAACATAATGATCTGCCAAAGTGGTACAGACCACGACACCTCTCTCAATGTCAACCTGTGCATCTGCAAGACCGGGGCGGTGCACATCAAAGCCGATCGGAAAGATTCCGTTATCGCCAAGAATGGAAAGCCTGTCACCCAGATTTTCCGAAGCTGGTGCATAGGTATCGTCACGCTTCCAGTTCAAGGGGTTGATGGAAATGGCGTTTTTCATAACGGTAATATTGACCGCATGCTTATTCTCCGGTCCTTCGACATTCCAGGACACGATGACGCCGGTGTCGTCTGCTCCTTCGGCGAATTGTAAGGCGGGGTTTGCTTTCAGATCATCAGTCGTGATTGCAAAGCCGATCACATAGGCCGCCACCATCCTCTTCAGATAGTCCGAATGTTCCCGGAAATAATCCGTCAGCGCAATCTTCAGCATCATGGAGCCTTGGGAATGGCCGGCAAGGATAAACGGACGTCCCTGATTATAGTGCTCGAAATAATAGTCCAGTGCCGCGTAGACATCTGTCCGCTGTTCCTGTTTCTGATATTCCAAAGCTTCTTCGCCGCTCTTGCCTGCGAGTGCCGTAATATTGCTCTGTCTGTAAAACGGCTCATACAGATTTGTCAAATCGATAAAGGCCTGCGGAGCCTCTTTAAAATGCTCCATCACACCAGCCCGCAGCATCTCATCCTCGACCGGCACAATAGCCGGGGCGCCGGGTTCCGGGTTGGCATATACCGTCGGATAAACAAAGAAGGTATCAACCTCCTTATCCGTGTTCTCCGGCAGATGTGCCCAGTTTTTCCTGTCAGAATAGTCGGTGGGCACACCGACCAGGCCGGTAACCCGATAGTTCTGATTCCTGTCCGCCATTTTACTAAAAAACTCCTTATCTTCAGATTAGCCCCTTAGGCACTCCCGTTCACAGGATTGCTAAACAAGCTTTGTCCGTATTATAACATCATCGCTTCCGTTTTTCCAGATTTCAGGGAAAAAACCGGTGGGTTGTCAGCAGTTTTATTCATGATAATCTGGAGGGGGAAAAGCCGAAGAGGCCCCAGTTTACGGGCTTTCTCGCGATTCGGGTTTTGCCGAAGATACGATACTTTACCCCCGTCTGTTAAGAAACAGGAAATCAAATGCGCAAAAGTCCGAGTTTCGCGCATTTGATTATAGGAGATTATGGGCAGAGTTCCGCGCAATTGACTTTTTGAGCTATTTTATCACAGCCGTAGCCTTTTCTCAATATTGCAGAGAGCAAATTCTTTTGCTGCTTTTCCTGTGCCAAGGAAAAAAGGGCCATAACCAGAAGCTCCCCCTTCCGAGACAAATTGATACAAGCACACGATGCACCCAGTCTGCACCCAAAATGCGGTTGGGTGCATAATCGTTGGGTGCTGCATACCCGCAAACGATAGTGCATACAGGCGAAAAAAAGAGCGCCTCCTCACTTGAAAGAAGCGCTCTCTTCTGAGACCTGTATATTATTCTGTAATACTTGTCAGCGGAATCTGCCGAAGATCCCAGGATCCGTTGGAGTGGACCGTTATGAGCTCGCCACCCCGCTGCTCCGTGTCTTTTTCGATCCCAGGCATCACGAGATAATCGATGCTCATGCCGTAGGTCAGGCGGACGCCCTGGTACTCCAGCGACATGTTGTTGTAGTGGTCATGACCGCAGAACATGCCCTCACAGCCCAACTCACGCGCCCGGTCAAACAGACTGCTGGGATAATCCGAACAGCAGACCTTGTCGATCATTTTTTCACCGTTTACACCGAAGAAGTACGTCACCTCGTCGCTGCCCGCCTCATAGAGCTCATAGGCTGTGCGGTACTGCTGCAGAGGAATATGGAAGAAGATCATGGACGGCACAACACGTCCAGCCTCCGCGGTCATGCGCTCGACCTCACCGACATACCAGTCTACCTGATCGTCGTGGATATAGTCGTAGACGTTGATCCCCTCGCCGGTATAGGCGTTGGAGTCTATGAGAAACAGCGCGGTGTTCAGACTCCCATCACTGTTTCGCAGTTCGATGAGTTGATTGTTGCGTCCCTTAATCTCCGGCTGTATATAGGGATAGAGTAAGGTGCCGGAAGTCTTGTAAGACAGAGTCATGAACACGTTGTTCAATTCTTCCTTGTTGAGGGAAGCCAGACTCTCCGTATCATGATTGCCGTAGGTATAAGCCCACGGAATGCCGAGATTTCGCATAAACGCGGCGAACTGATAGACTGGAGCGGAGTTGTTGAAAGACATGGACATGATGCCCAGAGGAAAGCAGAGGTCCCCGGTGACGATCACCAGGTCGGGATGCGTGTTTTCTATCAGGGCATAACAGGCAGCCAGGGCTTTGTGGTCCTGCCGGTAAGAGAACAGGCTGCCGCCCAGATGAATATCTGTCAAATGCAGGATCTTAAAATCCTCTTCGGCGGAAATTATCGTGTATACACCGGTCTTTTCGTCATATTCGATGTGATCCTCGGTATGCTCTACCACAGGCAGAGAATTGATATATGGCTGGGTATAAAAGGTATCCCGGCTCATGACAGCAAACCCGCCGCCCAGAACGATAACCGCCAGAATCAGCGCAAAGCGGGCTTTGTTGAAAACGATATTTCTATAGGTTACGCGCTTACGAAGCGTGAGGTCGTAGAGCAGGATGATAAGCGCAAAAAGCACCCCCGCAGCAAGAAAGATATTGGCGGGATATAAGATATACTCCCGTAACAGAATCGTGGCAGCTGTTACCGCGATCCAATAAACCAGAGAGAAAATCGTAATGCCGTTTGCGTGGCTCAGAAAACGCTTATGCTCGGGAAGCCCGATGCGGTTCTGCAGCACCTTTGTCATCAGCGTGTTTTTTACCAGCAGGAACAGCGGTGCCTGAACAAAAATGAGGTTGGCAAAGATGTTCTCGACCAGCTCGGCTGACTTTGAGTTGCCGAATACGTAAAAACTCAGCTCCGAGCCGATAAACATGGCCAACGCCCCAAAGAAAAGCGCAATGGAGTTGAGCAGTCGTTTCGTGAAGATATCGGAACGGGAGCGTAAAAACTGATACGTCTCCACATCGACTTGCTCTTCACTGTGTTGCTTCTCCGTGCTTCGGAATCTTTTGAAAAGCAGGAATGCCCCAAAAAGGAAAAGCGCGCACAGGCCAAGTGTAAAATAGAATTCCCAATTTCCGCAGAAGGCATTGTAGACTGTCCAGACAAGTTCACTAAGTGTGAATGCCAATAGTAAGGAAATCAGATAGGCTCTCCAACGCTGCTGACGCAGCTCCTTCTTCACCGCGGTAATACCTCTTGCAGTTTCGGTATTCCGCCACTGCGCGGCATCCTCCGCGGTATAGCCTGCCAGCGCAGCCAGCTTTTCATAGCTGCCGTAATCAGACGCCAACTTATCCGGAGACGCCTCCGACTCACGCTCTATCAAAAGCCGTTCTATTCTGGTTTGCGCTTCTGCCGTTTTCGTACTGTAGGGAAGACCGTCAAAGAAAAAATCGATAAACTTATGGATTCGGTTATTCAATGTCTTTTACTCCGTTTTGCAACAGCATATCTATTGCCTGCATATGTCCGATTAATTCCAGCGCCTGCGAATCAGACAGAAGCCCAAACGTATTCTGAAAATAGCCGCGCACCCGCGCTTTCAATACCGGTATCTGCTCCGCTCCCTTGCCAGTGAGCGTCAGGAGGACAGAACGGCCATCCTCAGGATTTGGTTCGCGGCTAATGAAACCCCGTTCTACTAAGCGCTTGACCATGCGACTCAGAAAAGCCAGGTCTGTTCCGTAGCGCTTATTGAGATCCACTAAGGTCTGCTTTTTGTGAAAAGCAAGGACCAGCAGGCAACGCGCTTCCGCGCCGGAAAGATCATCACCGGCAGCGGCATTGTCCATTTCCAGCAAAAAACGCTGATAGCTTCGGCTGAAGTGCATGACTTTTTCTAAATCTGTATCTTTTATCATCTCATTCACCCAAAACAGAGAATAGCACAAATACTTGTCTTAGGCAAGTATTTGTGCTTCTTCGTTTACACTTCCGTCTCCATCCCGCAGGTCAGCCGGAACACAGTCCGATCCCTGCTGTATACCGTCATGCTGTCGACCAGCCCGGCCCACTGGCCTGCGTCAAACTCGGTGTAAAGCTCCGGCAGAGCGGTGACGGCTTCGATGAAAGCCTTTCAGCAGGTAAACCGCTAATCCCTGATAGTCGCCCTCACCGCAAAAACGGAGCACGTCAAATACACTGAGACTTTCAATGACAAGATTCGGAAAGCAACCGGCCTTTTCCTGCACGCCGTACTCAATCTGACGGTAATACTCTACTGTTGATTCCGGCCCGGTGCCGCCGATCAATCCGAGTTTTTTCATGCTGTTCCCTCCATCTCATGAAATATTGTTCTATAATTATTCACGGCAGACTGTTCTGCTGACAAATCAGATCATCGATGAAGCGCTTCGCAGCGACGGGCAGCTCATTCGGATTCCTTGTAATGATGCTGATCTTCCGCATGACCATCGGTTCGGTCGGGAGCATCACAATGTCATAGCTCTGCTTGTGAAGAACCAGCTCCGGCAGGATCGTCACACCCAGCCCCTGCTCCACCATGGAGAGGATGGAATAGTCGTCATGCATGGTCATGCGGATGTTCGGCTCCAGCCCCGCAGCATGAAAAGCTGCCAATGGTTCACTGTATGACCCCTCCTCCAAAAGCAGAAAGGGTTCCCAGGACAGCTCTTCCAGTGTGACACTTTTCTTTTCAGCCAGGGGATGGTTTTTCGGAAGGCATGCCCGATGCTCACCGTATTTCAGGAAGCGAGCATCCGTTCCTTCTACGGCTTCAGGCGTCACAAAGCCGAAATCCAGCTCGCCCGTGCGCACCCACTCGGGAATGGTTTTGTAGTCGCCCTGGTGAACAATCAGCTGCACATTCGGATACTTTTCCCAATACTGCCGGATCACCTGCGGAAGCCAGTGGCAGGAGATACTGGAAATGGTCCCGATGCGCACGATGCCGGACTCCAGCCCGCGGATCTCTCCAGCGATGTTCTGCATGGACTGAAACTGCGCCACAGCGCTCTGGATCGAGGGCAGAAGCCGTTCTCCCTCCGGCGTCAGACGTACGCCATAGCGGGAGCGGTACAGAAGCTTGATCGACAGTTCATTTTCCAGGGATGCGATCATCTGGCTCATGGCGGGCTGGGTATAGCCCAGAAGCTCAGCAGCCTTTGTGAAGCTTCCCACTTCTACAACTTTTGAAAAAGCAATGTAGCGATTCATGTTTTCAAATAAGCCTCCCGCATGCGAATATGCAAAATAACAGTTTTACTTATTATTGGATGTAGTATATACTAAAGCCAACCAAAAAACAAGGAGGCATTTCCATGAGCAAGCACATTATTACCACTCCCAACGCCCCGGCAGCCATCGGCCCCTACTCGCAGGGCTATGTCGCAGGAGACTTTGTCTACACCGCCGGACAGGGCGGGCTTGATCCCATCGACGGCCACATCGTTTCCGAGACCGTAGAGGGTCAGGCCGAACAGGCTTGCAAAAACCTCGGCGCCATTCTGAAAGCGGGCGGTGCGAACTACGCCGACGTCATCAAAGCAAACGTCTTTCTGGCACACATGTCAGACTTTGCAGCTTTCAATGCAGTCTATGCCAGATACTTTACCGGAAAGCCTGCCCGTACCTGCGTCGCAGCGAAGGAACTCCCACTGGGGCTTCTGTGCGAAATCGAAGTTGTTGCCTATATCGGTTAATCAGAGAAAGGAGACAGAATCATGAAACAGTATGTTGTTGACGCATTTACCGACAAAGTCTTCCACGGCAACCAGGCCGCGGTTTGCGTGCTGGACGCATGGCTGCCGGAAGAACTGATGATGGACATCACGCGGGAGAACAATTTCTCCGAGACTGCCTTTACCGTCAAGGAGGGTAAAAAGTGGCACCTGCGCTGGTTCACGCCGGGTGGTGAGATCGATCTCTGCGGCCATGCCACGCTCGGCACCGCTTTTGTGCTGCTGAACTTCTATGAAAAGGAAGCGGAGAAGGTCATCTTCGCGACGCTCTCCGGCGATCTGATCGTTACCCGGAACGGCGAACTGTTCGAGATGGAGTTCCCTGCTTACGACCTTAGACCGGTCGATGTGACCGACGCGATGGAGGATGCCCTTGGCGTCCGCCCCAGTGCGGCTTATATCGCCCGCGATCTTCTGTGTGTACTGGACGATGAGCAGGCGGTTCGTGAGCTGACGCCCGATCTGGAAAAGATCAAACAGATCGACGGCCTGCTCCTTCATGTTACTGCACGGGGAAAAGACGAGGACTGCGTTTCCCGCAGCTTTGCACCGAAGCTCTCGGTAGCCGAAGACCCGGTCTGCGGTTCCGGCCATTGTCATATCATCCCTTACTGGGCAGATACACTGGGTAAAGATGAACTGGTTGCGTATCAGGCATCGAAGCGTGGTGGGACGCTCTATTGCCGCCGGGAAGAAAACAAAATCTTTATGGCTGGTAAAGCAGCGCTCTATTCCATCGATGAGCTGTTTGTTTAAGCTGTCGCGGTAAACAGCTGATACGTGTAAATCATATAAACCCCTGTCCGAATCATTGACCAGACAGGGGTTCTGTGTTTTCAGCCTTCAATCTCCATCCCGCAGGTCAGTTTCCAGACGACCCGTTCCTTGCTGTGCACCGTCATGCTGTCCACCAGCCCTGCCCACAGGCTCTCGTCGAACTCGGTGATGAGCTCCGGCAGGTTCTTCACACTCAATGGTTTCAGGTCATCCTTCCAGCCATGTTGGGCATATTGAATCCTGAGGAAGCGCTGAAGGCAGCCGTTTTTGCGCTCCCTCCTGATCCTGGCTTTGCTTTGTGCCCGGAATTCCGCGTGGGTGAGCTCCTTCTCCTGAAATTATCACTGTTGTTACCTCTTTTTCCCTTCACGACCCGATGCACTGCGTCGCGGAAGTCAAACTCCACTGCATCAGTTTTCAATCCCGTTAGCGCCCAGCCAGGCTGTAACATTGCCCGGCATGGAAGACCCGCCGGAATAATTGATTGCCAGACCAATTCCCATATTTGCATCCGGAGCAAGCTTTGCGATAGCGGTCAGGCTCTGGCCGAAACGTCCTCCGCCGTGGGAGCAGAAAGGAATGATCGTTTTACCTGTGAAGTCGTAGCTCTCCAGGAATGAGGCAATCGGCATGGGAATAGATGCCCACCAGTTCGGATAGCCGAGAAGGATCACGTCATAGTCGTCCATGTTCTCAACGTGCTCTGCCAGTTCCGGTCTCGCCTGATGGTGCTGGTCCCTCTGGGCTTCCATAAGCACCGTGTTGTAGTCGCTGGAATAGGGTTCGACAAGTGTGATTTCAAATATGTCCGCTCCGGTCTGCCGCTGGGTTTCCTGTGCGATCCCTCTTGTATTACCGCCCCAGGAGAAGAACGCAATCAATACTCTCCCGTTGGCGGAAGCGAGTTGGGTCTGCTCCGTCGCCGTGACAACACCCGTCAAAGAAGCGTCGGCGTTTCTGACCAGCCGGACACCGAGGTTATAGCTCCGCAGATCCGCCTGCCCGGCCGCGCGATAAGCGCTCCGCAGATTCTTTGCAAAATCGTTCCATCCGCCGCCGCGGTAGATATGCCGTGTCCCTCCAGCCGCACCTGTCGGATCTGCCGGCCCGCTCACATTGTAAGCTCCGTAATAGTCCCAGCACCATTCGTTTACATTTCCGTGCATCTCATAGAGGCCGAATGCGTTGGCCGGATAACTGCCAATGGGCATTGTTTGCCCCTCTGAACCGCTCGGTTTTGTTTCGAGAACAGAGGTGTTGAAATAGTTTTCCTCGATCTCATAAGGATAGCTGCCCCAGTAATTTGCTTCCTGTGTGCTGATAGATGTTTCTGTGTTGAAAGGCGTAGTGGTCCCGGCTCTGCAGGCGTATTCCCACTCTGCCTCGGTAGGTAGGCGGTATCCGTTGGCGCTCCTGTCCCAACTCACGCCGTCAGCAGTCACCGTATATGCCGGCGTTAGTCCGGCTTCTGTGCTTCTCGCGTTGGCATATAGGATCGCATCCAGCCAGGAGATATTCTCCGCAGGCAGATCTTTACCGGAAAACTCGCTGGGGTTTGTCCCCATCGCTCTTTCATAGTCCTGCTGTGTCGTCTCATACGGGTCGATATAAAAAGCAGACAGAGTCACGTTGTGCTGTACTTCGTCATCGATGCGCCAGTTTTCGGTTTCAGGGCTTCCCATGCTGAAGCTTCCTGCCGGGATCAGCACGAAGCCGTCCTGAACATCTCCGGCTGCCACAGTCTGTTGCACAGATACCGGCTGGTCTGTTGTCTGCACAGGTTCCGGCATCGCGCCCCAGCCGGAGGGATCATAGTTCAGATCATCGCGGCGCGGGAAAACGGTAATGAGGACACATCCAAGCAGGACAGAAACCGCAACTCCGCAGGCGGAAAGGGCAATTCTGCTCTTCGGCGTGTTCTTTTTCCTGAGGCAGAACACAGCGGTCTGCGCCCCGAGGAAAACCCAAAAACCGAGGATGAGAATGTTTTCCGCGAACACCTGCCACGCGGACTTTTCATAATCCAGAATGGCAAACGGAACGCGGAAAAAGAGATAGTTCTGCATCCCGTTCTTCAGGAACAGCCAAAGACCAAGCCCTCCAAACACGGAACAGACGACCGTAATAACCGTTTTTGCCGGTTCTTTTAATTTCCATCTCGCTGTCATAACAGGCACGTGGAGACCGAGATGCAATCCCATCATGAGAAAGGCCCAGTGATTCATAGCCAGATGCGTCGGCCGGACGAAAAAGACCTTTGACGTCCAGTAAAGGAAGGGCACTGCGTATTCGCTCATAGCCATCCCGCAGAAAGCCGTAAAGAACATCGCCGTGATCAGAAGCAGATCCATCACCGCAGTGAGTGTTCTGTACGCGTTGTATTTCCCCTTGAAAAGCGCTGTATACCATTTGCGGTTCAGAATCTGATGGGTAATCACGACGGCGGTCATAATGATCCCGGTCCATTCATGCGCTGCTTCCCCTGTGACCTGATAGGCCATCAGGCAAAGCAGGAGGACGGTCATGCAGACATCGACGATCCTCCGGATGTTTAATCTCTTTTCTTTCTGCATGTCACATCCTCCCGCTTTTAGCTGTTTTAATTGTTGCTGTCGATCCACTTCTGCAGCTCGGCGTCGGAAACACCGGCACTGAAGCGGGTGGATGATAGGAAAGTCCCGGTACCGGCCTGCACGCCAAGCGTTTCTCCGGTGCGGCCTGCGCCGCTTCCGCCGGAAGTGCAGAACGGAATCACGGTAATGCCGGTGAAATCATGGCTCTCAACAAAAGTACTCATGATGCGCGGAGCCTGTCCCCACCAGATGGGATAGCCGAGATAGACGGTCGTATATCCCTCCAGCGAGATGTCATTGGCGATCTCCGGGCGGGCATCGGCAGTGTTCTGCTCAACGGTCGCACGGGTCGTACGGTCGTTATAATTCAGATCCTCTGTTGTGTACAGCTGTGCCGGGATGATTTCAACCAGGTCCGCACCTGTCAGTACGGCAATCTTCTCCGCTACGCCGCGAGTCGTCCCGGTTGCGGAGAAATAGACCACCAGCACCGTATTGCCTGCCTCGGTTTCCGAGATCGGAACTTCCTCAGATGGGACGCTTTCGGGTTCCTGCGCTGCCGCGGTTTCAGGCTCCTGAACCGGAGCGGGAGTCTCATTGGCAATCTCTGTTCTTTCTTCCGCTGCAGGTTCGGTCGCGGTCTGGGCCGGTGCATTGCCGCATCCGGCGCAAACTGCTGCAAGCGTAAGAATGAGAATCATAGAAATCAGCTTTTTCATGGTCTTAACCTTTCAATCCAGTTTCATTCCCGAAACCCAGGTTTTGAGTTCGCTTTCCGAAGCGCGGGCAGAGAAACGTTTGCCGCGCAGCACGTTGGCGCCCTTCGCCAGCTTCTCGATCCGTCCCTGACCCTCGCCGAGATCGCTCCCGCCGGAGGTGAAGAAAGGAACCACCGTTTTCCCGCTGAAATCGAAGGCGTCCAGAAAGCTGTCGATAATGCTCGGTTCCCGGTACCACCAGATTGGGAAGCCGAGGAAGATTACATCTGCCTCAGTCACAGGGGCGATGTGGTCAGCCAGTTCCGGGCGGCAATTTTTGTCCTGCATCTCGATAGTGCTACGGGACTTCTTATCCATCCAGTTCAGATCCTTCCGCTCGTAAGGAACAGCAGGCCGGATCTCATAAAGATCTGTGTCCGCGGCAGCGGCCAAGGTCTTGGCCAGCTTTGCCGTGCTGCCGCTGGCGCTGAAATAGGCAACAAGTTTCTTGCTCAAATGATATTCCTCCATTCAGATGTCAATAAGCTCATACGTCCTGCGGCCAAAGCCGAGCTCTGCCGCCGCCTCGATGGTATGCACGCCGTGGCGGGATTCGACGCGTTCGATGAAGTGCGCCTGACCGGGATCGTCTTTCGCCGCATAGATGAGGTCGATACACGCCTGATCTATGGCAACCGGATCGAGAGATGCCAGCATACCAATATCCTTCATGCAGGGGTCTTCGGCTACAACACAGCAGTCACAGTCCACCGAGAGGTTTTTCATCACATTGATAAAAGCGATCTTTCCTTCAAAATGTTTTACGACGGACGAAGCTGCATCGGCCATGGCCTCACAGAATCGATCCTGCTCAGCATGTTTATTCCAGGCCTCAATGTTGTCACCCGAAACACCTCCGGAGTGGATCAGCGCCTTGCCTGCCGCGGAAGCGCAGCCGATGGAAAGCTGCTTAAGCGCTCCGCCGTAGCCGCCCATCGGATGCCCCTTAAAGTGGGCAAGCACCAGCATGGAATCATAGTTGAGGATGTTTTTGCCCAGATGGTTTTCTTTCAGTACTTTGCCGTTCGGGATCTCCCATACAATGTCCGGCCCTTCGGCGTCCATCAGATCGACCGTGAAGTTTTTACTCCAGCCATGGTATTCGATGAGCTTGAGGTGTGAAGCGGTATGGTCACGCACACCGCCGAATGCATCGCCGTAGGCGGTGTTGCACTCAACGACTGTACCCTTGATCTCATCGATCATTGGTTTCCAGAATTCCGGGCGAAGAAAGTTCTGATTTCCTTTCTCGCCTGAGTGCAGCTTGACGGCAACTTTGCCGGGAAGCTCGATACCCAATGCTTTGTACATTGCCACAACCTTTTCAGGGCTAATGTCTCTTGAAAAATAAACCTTTGCTGGCATTATGATTCCTCCAATAAGTACTATTAAGATTTAAGTTGATTTCTGAACTCTTTCATGCTACAATTGACATGATAACACCTAAACCTAACTTTAGGTCAAGAACTTTTTTCGCAAATTAAGGAGTTTTTTATGTACACGATTGGTCAGGTCTCTGAAATGTTCCAGCTTCCAATTTCTACACTGAGATATTACGACAAAGAAGGACTGTTTCCCAATCTGGAGAGGCAATCCGGACGGCGATTATTCAGCGAGGATGAAATCGAATCATTACGAGTCATAGAATGCCTGAAAGCATCAGGACTTGAAATCAAGGACATTAAGCTGTTCATGGAATGGTGCGTTGAAGGATCTTCCACATACGCAAAGAGAAAAGCTCTGTTTGAAGCACGCAAAGCCGCAGTTGAAGAAGAGATGATTGAACTCCAGAAAACTCTGGATTTGCTTAAATACAAATGCTGGTATTATGAAACAGCAATTCAGGATGGAAATGAAGACCGAATCAACCGGATGCTTCCTGACAATCTTCCGCCAGCTATTCAGGCTCTATATAATAACGGCCACAGATAAAACGCACTCCCGACCAATCCGCGGGAAAAATCTTGGAGGTCGGGAGTTCCCTTCTTTATACAGGACTTATGCTTCTATCTCCATCCCGCAGGTCAGCCGGAAAGTGATCCGGTCTTTGGCATACACCATCATGCTGTCCACCAGCCCAGCCCACAGGCTCTCGTCGAACTCGGTGATGAGCTCCGGCAGTTCCTTCACGCTCTCGATGAACCGCTCGATTTTCCTGCGGCGGACCATGATCTGATCGATCTCTTCTGCTCTGCCCCAGTTCGCTCCATCATTTATCACTACCGTAAAGGAAGAGCAGTCATCATTCGCTTTAACAGATTCATAGCGACGATAAGTTTGAGCAATCATTAAATAATCTTTCGCATGTATACAAAAGACAAATCCTCCGAACCTCGCTCTTCTTTATAAGCACGGTATCCAAGCTTCTCATACAATTTGATGTTGATATAGCTCT
>Ga0265301_10002930_pt1 | contig 18806 bp, 23 predicted proteins | sample AusTroGonzalo_MG_2_FD_193488 | JGI IMG/M metagenome (GOLD analysis project Ga0265301, IMG submission 193488) | Bovine rumen microbial communities from tropical cattle in Woodstock, Queensland, Australia - Gonzalo_04 | ecosystem: Host-associated > Mammals > Digestive system > Stomach > Rumen ... | reverse complement strand
TGGAGCGCAATCAATCGCCATCCAAAAACGAAAAGTGGTTTAGAATTTTTTAATTACAAAATTAGTAAGGAGATATACCTATGGGAAATATAGATATTTTTAGTATACAGCCGCATCAAGTAAGTCGAGATATGCATGGTTATAGTGTATTTATGTATGGTGGATGGAAAACTGGTAAGACAACAACCGCAGTAAAATTTCCTAAGCACTTTCTTTTAGCTTTTGAGAAAGGTTATTCTGCAATCCCTGGCGCAATGGCTCAACCAATTAATTCATGGTCTGAATTTAGACAGGTACTTCGTCAGCTTAAAGACGACAAAGCAAAAGCTGCATTTGAGACGGTTTAAAAAATAAATACGAAAGGAGCTTTTGATTGATGGGTTCATTAGATAAAGCTTTATATGATTATCATAATACTGATAAAACAATCACTACAATATTACAAGAAAATAATCTCTCTAAGAGTTATTTTTATAGACATTTAGATTATAAAGAAGGTTTTAGAGCAAAAAAGAAAGCTCGTTTATATACTTTTAATTTTGATAAATTTAAACAAGATAGTCATGATAAATATTATTGGTTAGGTTTTTTAGGAGCAGATGGTGCTGTTGTAGATAATACACTATCTATTGAATTGAAAGATATTGATAAAAAACATCTTGAAAAATTTAATCTATTTTTTGAAAATATAAATCCTATAAAAGAAAGAATTAATAATTTAAATGTATCTTGCGTTAAAACACAAATTAATTCTTATGAATTAATAAATTATTTAAAAGAATATAATATTTATCAAAATAAAAGTAAAACATATGTTATTCCTGAAGATAAAATTCCTGATAAATATATGATGGATTTTATAAGAGGTTTGATTGATGGAGATGGTTGTATAAGAATAAATAATCATCAACAAATTAGTTTAGAATTTTGTAGTGGTAATCAAGAATGTGTTGAGCAATTTAAAAAAATTCTTGGTATAGAAAATAAAATTACTCAAGATAGATATACATTTCATGTTCAAGTAACAGGAAATAAAAAAGCAAAAGTTTTTCTTGATAAAATTTATGAAAATAGTAATGATAATAATAGATTAGATAGAAAATATAGTATTTATAAGACCCTTAATTAAGTAATTAATTAAGCAAACCCAGAGAATTGCTGGGAAACCCTTAGAGCTATATAAACCACAACGTAGATATGAAAAATAATCAAGCGTGAAGGTTTGAAAATTATATAGATTGGGCAATCAGCAGCCGAGCCTCGAACAGAGGAAGGTTCAACGACTATCCATTTTGTGGATGAAATTTCCACTATAGGAGTAGGGCTTCTTTTCAGAAGTGGGTGAGAATCCCTTAAATCGAAGTACTGGGCCCCATAGGAATGGGTGATGATATAGTCTACTCCCATAATAAATATCGGGAAACTGAGGGTATGAAGGATTGTAGATACTGCAGATATTGCTTATGATTATTGTGTTAAATATATATGCAGTAATAATGGAGTTGATGCGGTAGGTGATATTCCTTATGGTAAAGGATATGGTTTAGTTGAAAAAGAATTTGATGAGTGTCTTCGTCAAATTGTTCAGCTTGGATATGGTTTAGTTGTTATTTCACATGAAACTGATAAAACCTTTAAGAGTGAAAATGGAACAGAATTTAATAAAATTGTTCCTACTCTTGATAAAAGAGCAAATAATGTTCTTGCAAGAATGTGCGATATTATTATGTATACTCGCTCCGTACCGGATGGAGATAGTGGAAAAGAGAAAATTGTTGGTTTTATGAGAGGAACTTCTCGATTTGAAGCTGGTTCTCGATTTAAATATACACCAGATTTTATTGATTTAAGTTATAACAACTTAGTTAATGCTATTGGCGAAGCTATTGATAAACAAATGGCAGAAGAAGATGCTTCTTTATTTACTACTCAAAGAGAAAATGTTCATATTGATACAACATCTAAACTTGATTTTGATGAATTAATGGCAGAGTTTACTACTATTATAGCAAATATTCCAGGCTCTAGTGATATGAGTGGAGAAACAGAAGAAGGCAAAACATTTCAAGATTATTGGGCGCCTCGTATTTCTGAGATTGCAACCAGATATCTTGGTGCAGGAAAGAAAGTTTCTCAATGCACAAGAGCGCAGGTAGAGCAGTTAAGTCTTATTGTAGATGATCTAAGAGAGCTTGTAAAAAAGAAATGAAAAAATTAATATGTTATTATATTCAAGGTGAAAAAGTATCTCGTCAAACTCTTGCGGGAAGCAATACTATAATAGATATTTTTATTGGAGATTTAAAAGAATTTTTCCCTACTTGCGGAAAACGCTATCATACTATTTATGTTGATGGTTGTTTTAATACAAAAGAGTATGAACTTTTAATAAAAGAATGTATAGCACCATCCGCTTGTTTGCGTGGCGGAGAAGGAATAATTTTTATATAAATAAAGCAGCAGCAGAAGAATAATATTCTTCTGCTTTACTTTTATTAAAAAATATGTTATAATATTTATATATGAAAATAAAATGTACTAACTTTTTTGATAGAATAAGGACAATTTTTTAAACTTATATCAAATCATTTTTTACATTTATATAGAAAAACAAAGGAGGTTTGATATAATGAGTTGTGGTGTTTATAAAATAACAAATTTACTTACTAATAAAAGTTATATAGGAGTAAGTATCCATATTGAGCAAAGATGGAAAGAACATTTGAATGGTAGGGGAAGTAAACAATTATATAAAGATTTTTTTAATTATGGAGTAAATAATTTTTCTTTTGAAATATTAGAAGAATGTAAAGAAGAAGAACTTTATGATAAAGAACCTTATTGGATAAAATATTATAATTCATATTTAGATGGTTATAATCAAAATCCTGGTGGTGATGGAAATAATTTACAAGCAATATCCGTTACTAAGAAAAAAATTTATTGTTATGATTTAGATGGTAATTTTATAAAAGAATACGATAGTTTAAGTGATGCAGAAAGAGATACAAAAATTGATAATAGTAATATTTCTAGAGCTGCTAAAACTAATGGTAGAACTAAAGAATTTATATGGAGTTATGAATACCAAGATAAAAAAGAACCATATAAGAGAAAATGCCATACAGGAACTTGTGAGCAAGGAAAACATTTAATTAAAGTTTGCCAATATACAAAAGAAGGAGTTTTTATAAAAACTTTTAATTCTATATCTGAGGCTGCCAGAGAAACTGGTGCAAATGGAAATTGTATTGGAGAAATTTGTAAAGAAAAAGGTAAGGGTAAAAGAAAAACTTCTGGAGGTTATATATGGCGTTATGAAGGAGATAAAGTATAATGGCTCATTTAGTAAAATGTTCTGTTTGTGGAGAAGTTTTTAATAGAGATATAGTGCAGGCCGTTAAAGCTGGGGCTCGTCGATATGCACATCAAACGTGCAAGCCTGATGGGGAATTAGTGCCACTTCCGCCGCCTAAAAAGAAAGAGGCTTCCACAGAAGATGAAGACTTAAAAAAATTAAAAGCTTATATAGAACATTTATATGGAGCTAATAATGTTAGATGGCCTCTTGTTATGAAACAAATTCAGCAATATAAAAAAGAATATGCATATACTTATAGTGGGATGCTAAAGTCTTTGGTTTGGTTCTATGAAATAAAAGGAAATCATGTAGAACTATCCAAAGGTGTTGGTATTATTCCTTATGCTTATCAAGATGCTTATAATTATTATTATTCATTATTTGTTGCTCAAAGTCGGAATGAAGAGAAAGACTTTCAGCAAATAACTTCTAAGGTTAGAGAAATAACTATAAAACCGCCAGAAGTTAAAAAGAAAGAAAAATTTTTTAATCAAGATGGAGAAGATGAAACATGAGTAGCAAATATATTGATATTAGTGCAATAACAAATGTTATTGGAAACATTTTTAATAATCCTGCATTATTAGACGCTGAAGATAAATATTTTTTTATTGAAGATGATTTTGTAGATGAATTTCATCAAATTGCAGTAGAACCCCTTATAAATTTGCATAAACTTGGTGCAAAAGAATTTACTTTAAATGCAATCAATGATTATTTTGAAGCAAGACCACGAAAGAAGGCTATCTTTGATACCAACAAAGGAATGGAATATTTGTTAAAAAGTGCAGAAAATGCAAGTATTGCTAGTTTTGATGTTTATTATAATAAAATGAAAAAAATGACTTTATTTAGAGGATTTCAAGAAAAAGCTGGTATGGATTTAAGCTGGCTGTATGATCCTGATAATTTATTTGATGTAAAAAAGAAACAAGAGCAAGAAGAATGGATAGATAGTCATTCTTTAGTAGATATTGCAAATACTATTCTTGATAAAATAAATATTATCAAGTCTCAATATGCAGATAATGAAATTGAAGGATGCGAACAAGCTGGATTAGGTATTGATGAATTAATCAATGGATTTATTGAAACTCCAGAAATAGGATATCCTCTCTATGGCTCGTTTGTAAATACTGTTGTAAGGGGAGCAAGATTAAAAAAGTTCTATTTGCGGTCTGCGGCGACCGGTGTAGGAAAATCTAGAGCCATTGCCGCGGATGTATGTTATATTGGTTGTTTTCAAATGTATGATACTAATGAAAAAAAATGGATCAGTATAGGAAAGTCAGAGCCAGTATTATATATTGCAACAGAACAAGATCTTGGAGAAATTCAGACTATGATGTTGGCTTTTGTTTCTGGTGTAGATGAAGATCATATTTTAAATGGACAATATTTTGCAGGCGAACTTGAAAGAGTTCAAAAGGCTGCACAAATTATTAAGAACAGTCCTATTTATTTTAAATCTTTACCCGATTTTTCATTAAAAGATATTGAAAACAATATTGTTAGAAATATAAGAGAAAATGGTGTAAAATATATTTTTCTTGATTATATTCATACATCAATGAAGATTTTGGAAGAGATAACCAAGCGGTCTGGCGGAGTCCGCCTAAGAGAAGATAATATCTTGTTTATGATCTCAATTAGATTGAAAGATTTATGCAATCAGTATGGTGTGTTTATTCTTTCTGCAACACAGTTAAATAGTGATTATGTAGAATCAGAAACTCCAGACCAGAACCTATTAAGAGGTGCGAAGTCTATCGCAGATAAGATTGATGTCGGTATGATTATGCTAGAAACAACAGCCAAAGATAAAGAAGCGCTACAACCTCTATTGGTAAAATATGGAATTGAAATGCCAAACATTAAGATTTCTGTATATAAGAATAGACGCGGAAGATGGAAAGGAATTTATCTTTGGGTGTCTGCGGATAGAGGTATTTGTAGATTTAATCCTGTATTCGTTACTAAATGGAATTATGAATTAGTAGAAATGGAAGACTTAAAGATTAAAGTGGAAGATCAATCCGCATTTTAAGGTGGTGAATAAATGGAATATACTTATGACAAGAACTTAATTAAAGAGAGTTTATCATCTGAACAAATTGAAGAGGTGTTAACTGAATTTCATGGTGAACCAGAACAAAGAGGGGGAATAATTGTTTCCCGCACCATATGTCATTGTGGAAATTCGCATAAGTTATATTATTATCCTAATACTCATCTATTTAAATGCTATACAGATTGTAGTGAAACTTTTGATATATTTGAATTAACGCGGAAGGTGCTTAGTAGAGAACAGCCAAAAGCAAGGGAGGATTCAGACTGGAATCTTCCTGAAGCTATTGATTATATAGCACAAAAATTTGGTTTTCAACCAAATGAAAAACAAAATGGATTTCAAGATGAAGCATCTACCGCAAAAGATTTAATTTTATTTAATGAATATGAAAGAATAAATAATATTAATATAACTACTCAAGAAGTAGAATTAAAAGAATATCCTTCTACTGTTTTAAATAACCTCCCGCATCCAAAAATTCAGCCCTGGTTAAATGAGGATATTTCACAGGAAGTTATGGACTCTCACGGAATTTGTTATGATCCAAAAAATCAAGGCATTGTTATTCCTCATTATGATATAAACAATAGATTAGTAGGAATCAGAGAAAGAACTTTAATAAAAGAAAATGAAGTATTTGGCAAATATCGTCCAGCTAAAATTGGTAAGCAATTATATAACCATCCACTTTCTTTTAATTTATATAATTTAAATATGAGTAAAGATATTATAAAAAGAAATAAGAGAGCATTCGTATTTGAAGGTGAAAAAAGTTGCTTAAAATTTGCATCTTATTTTGGACAAGAGAATGATATGTCTGTGGCAGTTTGCGGAAGTTCATTTATTGCATATCAAGCTTGGCTATTGATTAATCAAGGTGCAGAAGAAATTATTATATGCCTTGATAAACAGTTTAAAGAACTTGGTGATAAAGAATTTGAAAAATTAACAAAGAATTTAACTTCTATACATAAAAAATATGGGCAATATGTAAATATTTCTTATATGTTTGATAAAGATAATTTATTAGGATATAAAGATAGCCCCATAGATAAAAATAAAGAAATTTTTATGGAATTATATAAAAGGAGGATAAATTTATATGCGTGATGAAAAAGTGGAAGAAGCTTTAGATTATCTTTTTGATTTTGATTGTTATAGCAAATATAATGAACAGTTAAGTATAGTTTATGATTATATAGAAGAATTGGAGAAAAAATTAAATGAAATACAAATTAATAGCACCTGTTAATAATAATTTAAATGCAAAACAACAAGTTCTTATTAATCGCGGGCTTGAGGCATATGAATTAACTCATTATATGAATTTAACTGAAAATGATGTAAACCCTCCGGAGGCTCTCGGTGTTGATGAAATGTATAAAGCAGCCGAAGTATTAAATAAAACTTGTGAAAAACGAGGAAGTATTGCTGTATTAGTAGACTGTGACTGCGATGGATATACTAGTGCCGCGACCATGATTAATTATATTGCTGATTATGTTAATGATCCAAATTATATTAAAAGTAATATTTCTTGGTTCCACCATGATAGTAAGCAGCATGGTCTTTCAGATGCAATGGAATGGGTGAAAGATATTTCTCCAGATTTATTAATTATTCCGGATGCTGGAAGTAATGATATTCAATTTTTAACAGAATTGGTTGAAAGTGGTATGAATATTATTATTCTTGATCACCATGAAGTTGAAGGTGATAATGAAAAAGCTAATATATATAATTGTGCTTACAATGGCAGATGTATACTTATCAATAGCCAAATTAGAAATTATCCAAATAAAGAACTGTCGGGTGTTGGAGTAGTATATCAATTTTGTCGTTTTATGGATAAACAACATGGTCTTAATTATGCAGACAAATATCTTGATTTGGTGGCATTGGGTCTTACGGGAGATATGATGAGCCTTCGTTCATTTGAAACTAGATACCTTATTTCAAAGGGACTTAAACCTGAGAATATCCGCAATCCATTTATGTATGAAATGTGGCAAAAGAGCAAGTTTAAACTTGGTGATAATCCTACTTCTTGGGGCGTTACCTTTTATATTGTACCTTTTGTTAATGCAATAACTAGATCTGGTACTCAAGAGGAAAAGGAGCTTATTTTTAGGTCTATGTTGAAGCTTGATGCTTTTAATGTAGTACCCTCCACCAAGCAAGGACATAAACTTGGGGAGACGGAGAGAGTTGTAGATCAAGCTACTCGTACTTGTACTAATGTTAAGAAGAGACAGAGTAGAGCAGAGGAAGTTAGTCTTGCATTAGTTGAACATCTTATTAAAGATAATAATATGATGGATCATAAAGTATTGCTATTTCTTATGGAACCTGGTCAGATTCAGCCTGAAATTAGAGGTTTAATTGCGAATAAACTTATGGCTAGGTATCAAAGACCTTGTTGTATTTTAACAAAACGAGAATATGAATATCAAGGCGGAGAAGTAGAATATTCATCTAAAGCAATTTTCCCTATCGTGCATTCAAAAGATGAGAAATATATTACTTATGAAGGTTCTGCGCGTGGATGCGACAAAGTGGGAGTAACAGAGTTTAAAGATATATGTGCGGAAACCGGGGTATGCGAGTATACAGTCGGACACCAAGGCGCCTTTGGTCTAGGCATCCGTAAAGAAAATATTGATGCTTTTATTAAAAAGACAGATGAAGCATTAAAAGATATGGCATCTGAACCTGTTTATTATGTAGACTATATTTGGTCACAAAATAAAGTTGACAGTCAAGCTATTATAGATATTGCAGAAATGGCCCCATATTATGGGAAAGACATGAATGAAGCTATCGTTGCTATTGAAGATATCAAGATTACAAAAGATAATTTAGTTATGATGGCATCTAATACTATGAAAATTATATTACCAAATGGTGTTTCTTTAATTAAATTTAGAACTCCTGATGAAGAATTTAATAAATTGTATTCAGAAAATGGATATGTAGCTATAAATGCTGTATGCAAATGTCAAATTAATGATTGGAATGGAAATAAATATCCACAGTTATTATTAGAGGATTATGAAATAGTGGGGAAATGTGCTTATGAATTCTGAAGAATTATTAGTTAAAAAATTTTGCCGCTATGCTCACTTTATTGTAAGAGTTTTGAATGGTTTTAAGGGAGATTAAAATCTCCCTTATTTGATTTTTGTAAAAAAATATATTATAATATTTATATAAGAAAAATAAAGAGAGGAGTAATCATATGATATTTTTTCATAAATTTGAAAATCTAAAACCAGCAATAGGAGAACAAATTTTAATAAAGATAAAGAAGAGCGATCCTGTTAAATATTATGTGGTGAAAAGAGTTGTAGATTATGTAGAGGGTTGTTCTATGTACGAAGAAGCTGGTGGAGAAGAATATGCTGCTTGGAAAGAAGAAGATCTTGAAGGTTGGTGCTCTTTATTAGAAATTGAAAGGAATGAAAAATGGAATTAACAGCTAAACAAGAGGAAGGATTGAAAATTGCATTAGAGCGTCACAAAAACAAAGAACGCTACACTGTTATCAGCGGATATGCAGGTGCAGGTAAGACTACCCTAGTGCAATATATTATCCAGGCTCTTGATGTAGATGAGGATAAAGTGGCATATGCAGCTTTTACTGGTAAGGCGGCAGATGTGCTAAAGAAAAAAGGAAATAAAAATGCTATGACACTTCATAGGTTGCTTTATGATAGTTTCCCCAGACCTGGCGGAGGCTTTATTAGAGTACCTAAAAAGAAACTTGACTATACCATTATCGTGGTAGATGAGGTGTCTATGGTACCTAAGTCTATGATTGATCTACTTATGTCCTTTAAGGTATATATCTTGTTCCTCGGGGACCCATTCCAGCTCCCGCAAATTGATAAAAATGAAACACATGATCTGCTTGAGAAGCCTCATATCTTTCTTGATGAAATTATGCGTCAGGCACAAGAGTCAGAAATAATTAGATTAACAATGCAAATTAGAGAAGGTAAGCCCATTGAATATATAAAGGGAGAAGAAGTATATGTAATTCCTAAAAAAGATTTAGTTACTGGTCATCTTTTGTGGGCAGATCAAATCATTTGTGCAAAAAATATAACTAGACATAACATCAATAATCAAATGCGGCAGCTGCTTGGTTTTAATGGTGTGCTTCAGACAGGTGAGAAAATTATCATTAAGCGCAACTATTGGGATTTATTTAATGATGAAGGTGATGTACTTGTAAATGGAACAGTTGGCAAAGTAGATAATCCATTTGAAAGTTTTGTGCGGATACCCGCCTACATTAAGAATAATAGACGAGATCTTCCGACTATTATAGCTAATTTTACTCCAGACGGAGGCGAGACCTTTGAGAGCCTCGATATTGATAAGGACTTCTTACTTACGGAGGAACCTTGTGTCGATTGGAGGGTGGCATACAAGATTGGTCAGTTAAAGAATAAGATTGGAGATATTCTTCCTAAACAAGCTACTTATGGATATGCCTTGACTTGTCATGCAGCTCAAGGTTCTGAGTGGGACAAAGTTCTTGTTATTGAAGAGAATTTCCCTTTTGATAAGCTAGAACACGCTCGATGGCTCTATACAGCTGCCACTCGCGCGTCAGACAAGCTTGTTATAATGAGGTAACTATGAAATATTATATTATAAATGAAAAAAGATTATTAGAATTATTAGAAAAAGAAAATCAATTAAATGCTTTAGAATGTGCTGGAGTAGATAACTGGTCTGGGTATTGGGAAGCTAAAGATCTTTATACAGATAATCAAGATGTAAGTTATGAAGATATGGCTTTAGAAGATTTAAAAAATGAATTTGAAAACATGGAAACGGAGTTGAAAGGAACATTTTAATATGAAAACAATTATTGAATTAAATAGTCATGATATTAAAAAAATTCTTGCTGAATATTTTCAAGTTCAAGAAGATAAAGTTTGCATTGAAAGCGCTGGCTATGATAAAGGGGACGGTCCTTATCCTGGAACTGGCTATTATTGCCATATAGGAGTAGAAAAAAAATGATTAACTCATTATACCCAATATTTCAAAAATGGAGTGTAGCAGGTTCAGTTTATATAATTTCTGATACTCACTTTGATGATTCAGATTGTAAACTTATGGATCCAAACTGGATTACTCCACAAAAGCATATGGAAATAATAAAACAGGATGTGCGGAAAGGGGATACTCTTATTCACCTTGGAGATGTAGGCAATCCAAATTATTTTGACGAATTAAAATGTTATAAAGTTCTTATTACTGGGAATCATGATGTATTAAGTAAAGTAGCTAATCATTTTAATGAAGTATATACTGGTCCATTATTTATCGCAGATAGAATATTACTTAGTCATGAACCAATTGAAGGATTAGAAGATTGGTGTATGAATATCCATGGTCACGATCATGGACATACATTTAGACATAATCATGTTAATTTAGCTTCAAACATTTATCATTTTAGAGTATTTAACCTTGGAGCTAGTATTAAAGGTGGATTACTTAGTCAAATTGAAAATTATCATAGAATAACGATTGATCAAGCTATTGAAAGAAAACAATGGAAAATAAAACCAGATGAAATAAAACAGATAATTGAAAATCAAAAAAATATGCTAGAACATCTTATGCCAATAGAATGGGTAGACCCATGTGCAACTTGTTCTAATAATCCTAATAATGGTGGAAATGGAATATGCCATTGTATTTTAGGAACACCTAAAATAACTTGTTAAGGAGATAAATATGGAATTTTTTGTAACAACACGAAAAGTTGAAAAAATTGATATAGATGAAGAAATTCTTTTAGATTACTTAAAAAATGATTTTCCTCAGGATGAAGAAATCCAAACAGCTACTAAGTTAGAAGATATTGAAAATATAAAAGATATAATTATAGATCTTGCTGATGAATTAGTAGAGGATGATACTTTTACTAAAACACTTGTAGACAGCAGCATCTGTTGGCTGTCTTTCTCATGAGGAAGCATATCAAATCATGGAATGGGGGGGATTCATTAATGAAAATATATCAAATATCTGAAGAAAGGCTAATAGACCTACTTAGAGAAGAGGCTGAATTTACCGCTCTTTTAACAGGAGGTGTAGACAATTGGCCATGGTATTTTGACTCATTAATTGGGTATTTAGATGAAGTAGCTCCTTCTGAGTCAGAAGATTTAGATCAAAGATATGATGAACTAGCTTTTATAAATCTTTTAAATGAGTTTGGAGATAATTCTAATGAAGATTAAAACCAGTTATTTTTATCAGATCCGGAACTTTACTCCTAATATGGTACCTGTATCCACGGCGATTTCTGATCCGGCATGGTACAGACCTCCAATAAATGAAAAATATTACATAGATAAAAGAGGAATAGTATGCGGGCTTCGGTATGAACCGCTTATAGTCCAGAAATATGGAACACATACTTGTCCTTGTAAAGAACGAAGCGACGCCTGCATATGTCCTACAATGATAGAATATAGAAACTTGTTATTTTCTCTTGTTGATAAAGAAAAAACATTAAAAGCATTTGAATATTATTTAAATAAATTTAATGCTGATACTATTGTTTTAATAGTCTATGAAGCTCCAACCAATTTATGTAGTGAACGGGCGGCATTGCAAGAATTTTTTAATTGTAAAGAATTAGAATATCCAATTTATTGACTTTTAATAAAAAATATGATATAATTATTATATAAAAATAAGAGAGTTTTTTAACTCTCTTAATTTGGTCATATCAAATTAAGGTTCATATTAACATAATTATATATTTATAGAGACTAAAAGTCTAAATAAATATAAGGGAGTGTAATTATGGCAAACTATCAAGAATTAAATATTGTTTATAAACAATATTATCAAAAAGATTTTCCCAAAAGTACATTATCTAAATGGAGAAAAGAAGGTAGAATTAAATCTGAATTAATTCCAGAACCGCAGCGAAAAGGCGGAGAATTATATAATTATGATTTAGAAAGTTTTAAACAACAAATTTTAAATCCTGATTATGCAAAAAAAATTAAAGCATATAAAGAAAAACCAGAAAATTATATTGGTAAACAATGTGGATATTTGTTAATTCAAGGAATAGTTCCTAAAAAAGAAAGAAAAGAATCAAATTATCTTGGAACATTAATGTATTGTAAATGCTTAAAGTGCAATAGACCTGATTTAATACAAGTGAGATTTTCTTATCTAACACCAAATGGAAACTATATTCAAACAACTTGTGGTTGTGGAAGAAAAGAAAGGGCTTTTTTAGCATCTTCTCGACAAGATATTACAGAAGATTTTATATCTAAATTTGATAATTTTGAAAAATTTTTATGTATTCATAAATTATTGATGACAGGTTCAACTGATAATTATTATCAATATTGTGATATAAAAGAATATGAACAAGCAATAGAATATTTCTATTCCAATATTAATTTTAATAAAGTGTATAATTTTTGGTTAAAGCATCAAAAAGAGAATAATACATTTTATGATTGGGCAAAACCAAGTTTGGATCATATTATTCCTAAATCTAAAGGTGGCACTAATAAAATAAATAATTTACAAATATTAACTGTTTTTGAAAATTTATCAAAAAGAGATTTAACACAAAAAGAATGGGAAGAATTTAAAATAAAAACACATACCAACTCAGATTATTTTATTGAGAATATACGGTAAAGATAGGAGGGAAGAATTAGCTAAATGAAAAGATTTGAATGCCATAGTCATAGTCATTATAGCAATATTCGCTTACTTTGACAGTATTAATAGACCTGAGAAACTTATTGATCGAGCTATTGATATCGGCTTAGCTGGTGTTGCTATCACAGACCATGAATCATTATCTGGTCATATTGAGATCAATAAATATGCAAAGAAAATAAGAGAAAAGAATCCTGGCTTTAAGATTGCTTTAGGAAATGAGATTTATCTTGTTGATGAAGCAGGAATGGGTCAAAAGTATTTCCATTTTATATTGATTGCTAAAGATAAAGTTGGTCATAAGCAACTTAGAAGATTATCTTCTCGTGCTTGGATGAACTCTTATTTTGATAGAGGATTGGAGAGAGTTCCAACCTTAAAGAAAGATTTACAAGAAGAAATTAGTAGAGATCCCGGTCATATTATTGCGACCACAGCTTGTATTGGTGGTGAGCTTGGCTTTAGTATTCTTGAACTTGAGAAAGCTAGACAAATCGGGGATCAAGAAGGAAGTTTAAACTATAAACAAAGAATTATTAACTTTGTTTTATGGTGCAAAGGATTATTTGGCGATGATTTCTATTTTGAAGTAGCACCTGCTGCATCAAGAGAACAGATCATTGTAAACAAGAAGATTGCAGAATTGTCTGTGGTTTTTGGTGTTAAGATGGTACTTGGTTCTGATGCGCACTATCTTACAAAAGCAGATAGATATGTGCATGAAGCATATCTGAACAGTAAGGGCGGAGAAAGAGAAACCGCACAATTCTATGAGTATGCTTACTTACAAGATGAAGCAGATATTATTAAGAATTTAACTCCATCTATTGTGGATAGTTATGAGCAAATTTGTCAGAATAGTATGAAGATTTATGATAAGATTGAATGGTATAGCCTTGAGCATCCGCAAGTTATTCCTTCGGTGGAAGTTAAGGATTATGATAGAAGTTATTGGGGTAACTATGGTGCTAAAGAAAATGATCCTAAAGAAAAATATCCTATCTTATATGATATGTATAAATCAGAGGATAAATATGAAAGATATTGGGTTAATGAGTGTGTAAATAAGTTAGCCGAGTTAAACAAAGCAAATGATCAATATTTTTCTCGTCTTGAGGAAGAAGCTGATATTAAAAGAACAATAGGAGAAAAATTGGGAACAAATATGTTCGCTTATCCTATCACCCTTCAGCATTATATCAATTTATTCTGGGAATGCGGCAGTACGGTTGGAGCGGGACGAGGCTCGTCATGTTCAGGTCTAAACCACTATCTGTTAGGAGTAACCCAGCTTGATCCGATTAAGTGGGATCTTCCATTCTGGAGATACCTTAACAAAGAAAGAACAGAACTTGGTGATATTGATTTGGATCTATGTCCTAGTAAACGTCCTATGATCATACAAAAGATCAAGGAAGAGAGAGGAAAGAAGTTCGCGGCAGACATAGATGATTTGTCACGTAAGAATTTGGGTTGTACTTTGATTGCAACATTCTCAACTGAATCAACAAAGTCAACAATTTTAACCGCTTGCCGCGGATATAGATCGGAAGACTATCCAGATGGCATTGATGTTGATGTAGCTCAGTATCTCTCATCCCTAATCCCGCAAGAAAGAGGTTTCCTTTGGACTCTTGATGAAGTGCTTCATGGAGATCCGGAGAAAGACAGAAAGCCAGTAACTACCTTCATCAATGAAGTTGCACAGTATCCTGGTTTGCTTGAGATTATGAGGGGTGTTGAAGGATTGGTAAGCTCTCGCGGCAGCCATGCTTCGGGTGTTATCTTATTTGATGAAGATCCATATGAGTTCGGTTGTTTTATGAAGACCCCGAGTGGAGATGTCATCACCCAGTATGATCTGCACATGGCGGAAGCCGCAGGCATGACGAAGTATGATTTCTTGCTTACTGACGTACAGGATAAGATTACTCAATGTATCAAGTTCTTACAGGAAGCGGGAGAAATTGAGTCAGATTTAACTTTAAGAGAAGTATATGACAAGTATCTTCATCCAGATGTACTTGACATTAAAAATAAAGAAGTATGGAAAAATATCCAGGAAGGAAATATTCTTAACATCTTCCAGTTTGATAGCGATGTAGGAAGTCAGGCTGCGAAGAAGATTAAACCTGGAACTATGTTGGAGTTATCGGACGCAAATGGTCTAATGAGATTGATGACCGCAGAAAAAGGCGCCGAGACTCCAATGGAGAAATATATCAGATTTAAGAACGATATTAACCTATGGTATCAAGAAATGAAGTGGGCTGGTTTAACCGAAGCTGAAATGAAGACCTTAGAGCCATACTTCAAACCATCTTATGGAGTTCCCCCTAGTCAGGAACAGCTGATGAAGATGTTGATGGATGATGCAATCTGTCATTTTAATCTTGCGGAAGCAAATGCCGCAAGAAAAATTGTCGGTAAAAAGCAGATGTCGAAGATCCCAGAATTGAAGGAGAAAGTTTTAGATCAAGCAGCATCCGCAAATCTTGGTCAGTATGTATGGAAATGTGGTATCGGCCCGCAGATGGGATATTCATTCTCAATTATCCATGCTCTAGCATACTCATACATAGGCTATCAAACCGCATATCTCGCAACAAGATGGAATCCTATCTATTGGGATACTGCGTGTCTTGTAGTGAATAGTGGTTCATTGGAAGATCCGGAAAAGGAAGTCGTGGATATCTATGAGCCAGAGGATTATGAGAACTACACCTTTGAAGATTTGCCTGGTCGTAAAGGTAAAATAAAAGAAAAGAATGCTGATTATGCAAAGATTGCTAAGGCTATTGGTGATATTACTTCCAAAGGAATTGATGTATCATTAGCCAACATCAATACTTCAGATTTTGGTTTTGAGCCAGATGTAAAAAACAATAGAATCCTATATGGTTTGAAAGCATTAAGCAATATCAATAAAGAGATAATTGAAAAAATTAAGGCGGGTCGTCCTTATATTGGAATCAAAGATTTTATGCAAAGATGCCCCCTTAATAAAACAGCTATGATTAATTTAATTAAAGCTGGAGCATTTGATGAAATAAAAACTCAATTGCAGAATAGAAAAGAGATTATGGTTTATTATATCTCTAAAATCTGCGAACCAAAAAAGCAACTTAACTTACAGAACTTTAATGGTTTGATTCAAAAGGGAATGGTTCCAAAAGAACTTGAGTTGCAAATAAGAATATTTAACTTTACAAAACATCTTAAAGCAAACAAAAAAGTTGGACAATATTTTGAATTAGATCAAATCTGTATTGCTTTTCTCGAAAAGTTTTTACCAGATGTTCTTGATTTAGTACAAATTATTAATGGAGTCTTTTGTATTGAACAAAAGGTTTGGGATAAAATTTATCAAAGATATATGGATACAGCTCGTGATTGGTTAAAAGAATCTCAACAAACAGTTTTGTCTCAGTATAATATGTTGTTGTTCAAAGAATATTGGGATAAATATGCTAAAGGAACTCCATCACATTGGGAAATGGAATCTCTTTGTTTCTATCATGGAGACCATGAATTAAAAAATGTAGATTTCTTTAAATATGGAATTGTAGATTTTAATTCGCTCATCCCTTCGGAAGTTGATTATTACATAAGAAGAAAAAATGTTGAAATTCCAATTTTTAAATTATACAGAATTGCGGGAACTGTAATTGCTAAAAATGATACAAAATCTTCTATTAGTTTATTAACTACTACGGGTGTTGTAACTGTGAAGTTTACTAGAGAATTTTATAGCATGTTTAAAAAACAGATTAGTCAAATTCAGCCAGATGGCACTAAAAAAGTGGTTGAAAAAAGTTGGTTTAAACGTGGAACTATGTTGATGATAACTGGTTATAGACGAGATGATCAATTTGTTGGAAAAACATATGCAACAACAGAATCACATCAGTTATACAAAATTACTGAAGTAGATGACTGTGATATAAAACTTGAACATGAAAGAATGACTGTTCAAGGAACAATAGAAGAAGAGTATGAGGAGGAAGCATGTTAGCTAGTAAAGATTTTAAATATTGTCCAGTTTGTCAGCAAGAAATTTGCTTGTATAATTGTAAAACAAGAATGGTTTCTCATTTTGATAAAGACAAAAATTTTATTAAATTTGATTATATAATTTATTATTGTCCCTATGACAGATCTGTTTTAACTGCTAGATTATTTGACAATATAGAAGATGCGGATTTAGGCTAGTTACCAACTAGCCTTGGTCTCCGCAGAAAGAGAATAATATGAATTATAGAAATTTACTTATATGGCAAAATGATGTTATTCAATTAATTAAACGATATGAAATAGAAGATATTATTCCTGAAAAAACATATCAAGGAAAATTTGAAAAAACGCCTATTTGGGTTATGTGGTATCAAGGTTTTGATAATGCACCAGAGCTTGTAAAAATATGCGTTGAGTCTATGCGGAAGCACCTTCCGCAAGATAAAGTTGAATTGATTTTTTTAACAAAGAATAATTTAAATCAGTATATAAAACTACCTAATTATTTAAAAGTCAATATTAAAGATAATATTACTGCATTATCTAATATAATTAGAGCATTTTTATTATATAGTTATGGTGGAATGTGGATTGATGCAACATATTTATTTATAGAAGATTTTTCTTTAGATGATATAATAAATAAAGATTTTTGGGCAATAAGAGAAAAATATATCTCTGATGACAAAAAATTTTTCTTTAATAATTTTACTTATAATTTAATGTATTCTAAACCTAATAATGATATGTTAGGATATATTTATAAAATGCTCTGTAATTACTGGAAACATTATAATTATTTAAAACATTACTTTCTAAAAGACGGTGTTATTTTCTATGGATATCAAAATAATTGTTTTTCTAAAGATTGGATTGATAATTTAAATCAAGAACAAACCAATATGTATTCCTTTTGTTCTAATATAAATAATATTTATTCTGATGAAGAGTTATTAAAAAAACAAGGAAATGATCATACAATTTGTTTTAAATTATCTCATAGATTTTATAATTTAAAGGAAAAACAAAATAACAAACTAACTTTTTATGGATACTTTAAACAAAAATATTTAAATAAGGAGAATAAAAAATGAGTGAAGCAGTAAACCACCCTAAACATTATAATAGAGAAAATGGTATGGAATGTATAGATGAAATGGTCTTAATTTTTGGAATTGAAGAAGCTATGACTTTTTGTAAATTAAATGCTTGGAAATATAGATACAGAGCAGCAGATAAGAATGGCGAAGAGGATTTAAGAAAATCAGATTGGTATATAAATAAATATAAGGAGTTATGTGGGAAGGAAGAAAAACCTCCCGCAGTAATTCGCATACCTGAATCTTATCCTTGTTATCCTTCTGGTACATCATATCCTCCATATGAGCCAATTATTACTTGGGCAAGCAATGTTGCTAAGGACAATATCAATTAATTTAATATCTTAGATTTTTATATATATTTACAGCCTTAAAATATAAAAATAATTAGGAGGTAAACAATGGCTAAATATTTTATTATCAAGAGAGATGGTACTAGACAAGAGTTTAATCCAGAAAAGATTAAATCTGCTGTCTTAAAAGCATTTTCTGCGGTAGATGGAGAAATTACTACCTATGCAGAAGAAAAAGC
>Ga0265301_10002927_pt1 | contig 18814 bp, 25 predicted proteins | sample AusTroGonzalo_MG_2_FD_193488 | JGI IMG/M metagenome (GOLD analysis project Ga0265301, IMG submission 193488) | Bovine rumen microbial communities from tropical cattle in Woodstock, Queensland, Australia - Gonzalo_04 | ecosystem: Host-associated > Mammals > Digestive system > Stomach > Rumen ... | reverse complement strand
AGCGCGCCCAGCCCCCGCCCGTTGTCATCTCGACGGCGAGCGCGAGATACGACGCGCTGCCGTACATTTCGGGGGTTATGATGTAGCTGGTCGCAGCGCCCGAACCGCTGAAACGGACCTTGTCTGACAGATCCACGAGACGCCACTCCGTTTGAGGCGCGGTGACGTCGTATATCCATGACAAGACTATGTTAGAGCCGCGCGGCGTCGTCCTCGGCCCGCTCAGGACTACGGTCGACGGTATGGTAATCGGAATCCCAGCAGCCATGTCGCTGTAGTCGCCGAAGTGCTTGATTCCGTCTGAATCCACGTCGAACGCGCGCGCCTTGACGTAATACTCGGTGCCCTCGGTCAATCCTTTGATGACCAGGCTTGAACCAGCCGTGTCGAACGTCGACGGCTGGATTGTGGACGACCATGCATCTGTGGCGTCAGACCAGCTCACCTCGTAGCCGTCGTCGTCGGCTTCCTTTCCGCTCAGCGTGATGGCGAGCGACTTGCCGTCGTCGCCCGATGCGATGCTCTCGATTTTCGCGCGCCCGGTCGTCTGCGACGAATCGGGCACGTTGATGCATTTCGCCTGGACGGGCACGCCGTAGGTCGTATATCCGTCGCGCTTTGCAGCGAAGCGGTACCATGTGTACTTCCCAGCATCTGAAACCGCATTCACCCACGTATCGGACAAGCCGTTCGTCGTACCGTTGTCGGTTGCGACGTTCTGCCAATTCTGCGAGGACGCCGCACCCGATGCGTCGGTCGGCGAGGTGTAGTTCTTCAGCCTTTGGAGCACTATCTCTGTCGGTCGGATTGACGTGCTGCCGTCCTTGACGATTCCTGGCGATGACAGCGGGATGCGCATGGAAGCGGTGGACAGCACGCCCTTGGTCGCATACAGCAGCGACGGCGTTCCGCACACGGGCGGGTTCGGGTGGCATACGTAGAGCGTTGCGCTGGCCGTCGCCGAATTGCCCACGAAACCGCGATTGACGGCAGTGCCCGTCACCTTGCGGAACTCGCCGATTCCCAGGATGCCCGAATCGGGCACCTCGTACTCGAACGAACGCGTCAGCGCGGTGTAGCCGACGTTCGTCACTGTCTTCGCATTGTGAACCGTCATATTGACGAGCGTGTCGTAGACCTCGGCAGCCCCGTCTGGATGCTCGGTCGTGTAAGTCATCGTCGCCTTGCCGGTTGACGCGTTGTACGTCATGTCAAGCGACGGTTTCGCGGGCGTCGTGAATGCGAGCGACTTATGCGTCCACGGCCCGTAATACCGCTTCAGCGGGGTCCCCTGGTAGTTGTAGCCGCGCACCCAGAAGTCCACCGAGGTCAGGCGCACGCTTGCGTTGAGCGGGTAGTAGTTTCGCCGCGTGATGCTGCGCGTGTCGCTCTTAGAGGCGTTTCGGCTGGAGCTGTCGCGGGCAAGGTCCTCTCTCCTGCTCGTCTCCTTGCTGTTCGCAGTCGGAGTGGCGGAGAAGACCCATTTCATCTCCTCGCCATCGAACCGCGTCCTGTCGCTCGCATCGGTCTTTAGGCATGCGGCTGGAACTTCCCACTTCGCCGTCACGTCCATGCCCTCGCGCGAAGGCGCGGCAAGGCTGGCCATGTTCCAATTCGGATTAGTCATTATGCTGCGCCTTCCATTGCGAGTTTGCGTTCGAGTACGTGGGCTATGTCGGTTGCGATCTGATTCGCATCCTCGCCCGCGTCATACTGCAAATAGACGGTCACGTTGTTGCCGCCGCTTATCCTGTCGGAGATTGCGTCGGCGAATTCGTCCATCAGAGCGCCGCGCTGCGGGAGAATCATCTCAGGCCCCGCCTCGCCAGCGCCTATCAGCGTGGCTCCGTCCACGAAGCCGCCTGTCGCGTACCATTGCACGCGCGGGATTGCGATGCTCTTACCGAGCACTTCGATGTAATTCCATGAGACGTGCGGCTGCGGGAAGTAGACGTTGCCGAATGCGCTCGAAAGGCTGGAGCCGATGCCCCTGAAGCTGCTTATGATGGTGTTCGGCGACGATGAGATATCGTATACAGCATCGTCTATCGGCTCGGTCATCTCGTACTCGACCTTGTCGAACGTGTAGCCGACCTCGTACGGCAGATTCGGCATGCCCATGTCGGCTTCGATGTTGTCCGTCGCCGTTTCCACCGCTGCTTCCGCTCCCTGCACGGAATCGGTCACGGTATCCTCGACGTATGCCCACGTTCCGTCGGCCTGCATGCGAAGGTTGCGCCAATCTTGGTCGACCGAGCCGTACATATACGACGTGCTGTCGATGACGGCTTGGTTCGCCTGATCCATCGACGTGGACATGACCTCGCCTGCCCGCTGGAAGAATCCGCCGACGGCCTCGATGATGGGGCCGAAAGTCTCTTGAAGCCACTCGGCGAACGGAACGAAGACGTTGTCCCATACCCATGAGATGACGTCAGCTACAGTCTGCACCGCCGTCGCGATTGCCTCGAACGCCACGGCGAGGACATCGCCCAAGAACGAGCCGAATGCTTCGAGCCCTGGCGATATCGCCTCGATGACGGGCCCCAGCCTCTCGCCGATGCCAGCGGCGATATTGCCGATGACCTCGCGCACGGGCTCGGATTTCTCCCAGATGAAGTTCATCGCATCGCCGATGCCCTCAAGGATGCTGCCGACGGTCGAGAAGATGCCAGTGGCTATCGGCTCAAGAGCGGAAGCTATGCTGCTCTGGATGCGCTGCCATTGCTCAGGCCAGCTCTCGGTGGTCTCGTACGTTTCGGCGATGTTGCCTGACGCACCGAGCGCGGCATTCGACAGGTTATCCATCTCGAAAGCGCCAGATTGCAGCGCGCCGATGAACTGCGCGGCACCGCGCGTGCCGAAAAGCTGCTCGGCGATCTCAAGCGCAGCGGCCTCGTTGCCCTCATCAATGTACGCCTGCATCTCGTCAACCGTGCGGCGGAATGTCTCCTGCGCAGACTCTCCGGGCTCGTTCAGCTCGGTGAGCGCCCTGGACAGCTTGTTCATGGTGGACGATGCGTCGATGCCAGACTTATCCAGCATGCCGGCAAGGTTCGCGGATTCTTCGAAGCTGAAGCCGAGCATCTGGAGCGTCGAACCGCTCGATTGCATGATGCTGGTCAGCGAATCGAAGCCTATGCCCGTGCTCTGGACCACTCCGAACATGTAGTCCATTTTAGAGGTCATCTCGTCTGCGCCCACGCCCCACAGGTTGAACATGGTCGCCATCTTGTCGTAGTTGATTCCGCCGAGGATATGGTCCAGCTTCGCGGCATGCGTGGCGACTTCTTGCAGGTCGTCGCCAGCCAGCCCCAGGCGCGTGCTGAAATCCTGGACGATGTCGCCGCTCGTCCCGAAAGATACCGCCACATCGCGCGACATGCCCATCGCGATCTGGCGCATCTCCTCAAGCGATTCGCCCGATGCGCCCGTGCCGACGATGATCTCGTCGGTCATGGCGTCGATTTCCTCGCCGATTTTCTCAAGCTGGATGAGCGCCTCGACACCGATGGCAGCTACGGCTGCGCCTATCGCCAGCTTGCCAGCACCGCTCAGGAACGATTCCATCCCGCCCGAAAGCGCGCTGCCCATCTCGCCGCCCGTGTTGAAAAGGTCGCCGACGGTCGACTCCAGCGTGCCCATTATGCCGTTGGATACCGCCTTGCCGCCTTCGCTTCCAGCGTCTTGGGCTGCGTCGGCCACGGACGCGCTGAATCCGTCGGTTTTGGGGATTATGTTGACGTATGCAACGCCGACTTCCGTCGCCATCACTCACCTCCGTAGTACCAATCTTCGAAATCGCCGATTCTTATCGGGTCGCGCCCTATGTGGCGTATGCTCTGGCTCTTCACCCATGGGCGCGGATACGGTTCGAGTTTCGGCGGTCTCTTGCCCGTGCCCTTGTAAGCCAGAGCGGACGCAGACGCTCTGACCACGTCTATCAACTCAGCTATGAGCGCACACTCGGCGGTACCGTCGAGCCATGCCGCCGTCCCGACGTCGTCGGGATGCGATGCCTGGAAGAACGCCGAATCAGCGCCGAGCCCGATCAGGAATCGGTAAAGCGAGCGGCTGTCGAGCCGCCCGCCCTCCCAATCGCGCAGCGTCCAGCGCGTCCGAGTCATGAGGTCGAAATCGATGGCCTCGCCGTACTCTTCGACTGTACTGACGAGGCTGATTATTTTCCCAGGTCGGCACCGTCTTTGCGCGAAGCCTCGTTCCAGCCGTCGAAAATCGCCTTGACGGTCGCCAGATTGAGATTCTGATCGCCGTCCAGCTCAGGGCAGAATTCATGGAGCATCGCGAAGGCGAAGCGGTCGTCCGTCTCGCCGTTGCGCGCCCTGTCCACGAAATCGCACGGCAGATATGCCGCGAGCGGGATGCGGTGGACCTCCTTCTCGTCCCCCAAGGCGAACTCGAACATCTTCGCCTCTACGCGCTGGATCTGCACGGTCATGTCTATGCTCCCGTCGTCGTCGTCGTTGTCGTGGTCACGCCATCATCGGTCAAGATGATGATGTTGTCGCCGTTGCTGTCCGCGTTGCACTTGAGCGAGACGCCCCATGTAATGGGCTCGTCGGCGGCGAAGGACATGGTGCCGTCGAGGACTGGCTGCGCGTTCGGCAGCACGATGCGCACGCGTGCGTCGCCGTCCTTCATGCTGAAGCACCACGACTTCGCAGGGGCCATGCGAGCGCCCATCTTGACGGTGATCTGCTCGCCGTGGCCAGCGGTTGCAGCCGTCTTCGTTACGTTGGAAGCGCCGAAGATTGCGACCAGCGCAGCGTAGTCCGTCTGGATGAAGGCGAATTTCACCTCGCCGGTGAACTCGTTCAGCAGCGTGCGGACGGCGCCCTTGCTCCAGTCCTTGATGTCGTTCGTGTTGTAATTGGGCGTGAGCGTGACGCCGTCCTCGCTCACATATCCCGTATCAGCCCACTTGGAGGGGTCGAGCGACGCGATAGCGGTGGTCGGCAGCGCCGTCCCCACGTCGGCGTACGCGACGGCACCAGTGGTGGCCTGGTCGGGCGCGCCGATGATGATTTTTTTGGAATCAACAGCCATTTACGGCTCCTTTCTTTATCGTCAGACGTGCGCCGTCGCGGAGACGGCAAGCTGATACCGCGCCTTCCGCGATTGCAGGTCTGGCCAGTGATAGATTGATTCGACGGTCACGGCTCCAAAGCCGCCCGTCCCTGTAAGCGATTCGAGGTCGCAGCGCACGGCATCGGCCATGCCAGCAGCTTCCTTGCGCGTGTCGGCCCAGCATTGGACGGTGATCGCGGGATGGTCGACCTTGTCGCGCGTGCCGCCGCCCGTCCGCTCAACCGTGACGAAATTCGTCGTCGGCGTCGGGTTCGGCACGCTGGCATAGGCATCCCATCCTTTGCCCACCAGCAGCTCGATTAGCGCCTGCTCGACGTTCATCAGAATCACCCCAATGCTTTCAGTAGGACGTTATCGGACAGGCAGGCGTTGTAGCCGTGCGGGTTGCCCGTGTAAACCGATGCGCGCGCCATGCTCTTGGAATCCTTCGTGTAGGACGAGTAGAACGCGTCGTTGACCATCGTGTCGGAGGACACCATCGCGTTCGCCCTGTCGCGGATGTTCGCTGCGCATTCGGCGACTGCCGCGTTTATGGAATCGGAGCCGAGCAGCTCGACCATACCTTCATGCGATGCGACGTACTTTGCGTCAGCCATCTGACCTCACCGCCAAAGCGCGACGGTTCCATGGCGTCGGCGTGTTCTCGGGCATGTAGCCCGCCGGGTCGCCGAGTATGCGGTAGGATTTGCCGCGCACCTCGACAACGGCGCCCTCAAGGCTGCCCGTGTACGCTTTCGGGAAGTCGAGCGACAAGTCGCAGGTGACGCCGAACATGCGGTTCGACTCGTCAATGTCCTCGGTCGACGCCTCGTGCCACAGCACGTTGCCTACCGTCGTGGTCGTTACGGCGAAGACGGGTTCGCCCATCTCGTCGCGGCTTGCGACCGCGCGGCTCGTCAGCGTCACATCTGTTCCCCTAATCATCGGGCGCCACCTCCGCATTGCCGTACGAAGGGATGGCGACCGCGAATCCACCGCTGCCGATTCCCAGCGCGCGGCGCTCAGCAGCCTTGAGGTACAGGTCGCCGTAGGGGTTGTCCATCGTGAAACTCTGCGTGTAGCCGCCAGCGGCCATGGACGCCTGCTTCGCGCCGAACGGGATACCCATAGCCGAAGCGGAGCCATCGCCGATAGCGCGGTGGACCATATCGCGGCAAACACGGCACAATCTGGCAGCGAAATCCTCGTCGGGGTTCGAGTAGTCGATTCCCGCCTTGTCCATCTCCGCCGCCATGATGTCGGACGCGTCCGCGAGCCAGACGGCCAGCGAGGTGTCTGACATGTCCGTGTCGTATTTCGCCTTGTACTGCGCTACAGTCGCGAACGCCGTCATCTTATTTTCCCTTCGTCTGCGCCCTGCGCCTCTGCGCGGGCGATTTCTTCACGAAACCCTTCTCCGCGAGATAGTTGACGCGGGCTGCGGTGCCCTCGAACGTGTCGCCGATGGCGTAGCAGTTCTCAGGCACGCAGCCGAGCCCGGTCTCGAGGTCGTAGAAGGGTTGGATGACCTCGGCTTTCATGGTTAAGCGCCGGTCGTGGTCGTGGTCGTGGTGCTCGGAACTTCTCCGGTCAGAAGCGCGAACTTGTTGATGTCGCGGATCATGAGGGCGAGTTCGATCTCGAAGCGCACCGCGAACATGTTGTGCTGCCAGAGCGCCAGCGTGACGTCCTGGTTAGCCTCGTTCTTGTAGTACAGGGTCGCCTCTTCGGAGATGTCGCCGTGGATGGCCTCGACCACGCCGTAGGCGCACTCGTCGAAGTCGCCCGCAAGGCCGACGACGGCGGGGATGGCAGGCGCGGCGCCAGCCACGTAGACGCCCTTCTTGACGGACACGTCGGCTCCGAGGATGTCGCCGACCTGGCCGGACTGGACGCCGGGGGTGAACAGCGGCTTGCCGTCCCCGTCCTTCGCGCCGAGCACGATGGAGCGGCCCTTCGGGGCGAGCGCGATGCCCGTCATGATGCCGTCTGCGTCGCTGATATGCGCGTCGACGCCGACGAATCGGTCGTACACGCTGATGCCCGTGTCGGGCAGGATGGACATCTTCGCGGCGCTGCCGAATACGTCGAAGTTCTCGCCCGGAGCGGAAGTGGACATCGCGGTTGCGTCGAACTTGCGGCCGAACAGCTTCGGCAGGCGGTTGATGCACTCGGCGTACAGAGCTGCCTTGTCGCGCTTGAACTCGTTGGAGAACGGCACGATCAGGGCCATCTTGTAGGGCATGACCTCCTTGGTGCCGAAATCGAACTTACCGACGGGCTTCGCTGCGGTCTCGCCGACCCACTCGGGCACGGGGTCGCCGGTGATGGTCTGGTACTTCTTGCCGTTGCCGGCGATGGGCATGCGCTGCGCGAGCTGCATGATCGCCGAGTTCTCGATTGCCTTGCTGATGATTTCGCTGGAGACTTCCTTGTCGAAGATGACGCCGGAAGTCTGGCGGGAGATATCGATTGCCGTCATTGCGGAATCCTTTCTACTTGGTGCCGAAAAGCTGCTCTGCGAACCTTTCGGCGTTCGTTTTCTTCCCGACCGAGCCGCTCGGCTCTCCGTAGTCGGGCACGCTGCCGTGCTTTGGCAGCGCGTCTACCTGCTTTTTGAGGAATTCGGCATTCTCCTCGACGTCGCCTGACATACGGGAAAGCAGCTCGGCGTCGACACCCTTCTCGGTGGCGACCTTCGCCACCAGCTCGGCGCGCTCGCGCTCCTTCTTCAGCTCGTCCAGCTCGGCCTTGAGCCTGTCTCGTTCCTCTACCGCCTTCTGCAGCTCGCTCTTGGAGGCTTCCTCCGCTTCATCGAATTTCGCGGCCTTCGCCTGGAGTTCGCCGTAGTCGGCGTACTTTGCGCGTTCGCGGCTGAGGCGTTCGCCGATGATGGCGTCCATCTCCGTCTGAGTGAACGTGCGCTCCGCAGATGCGCTCTGCGTGGCGTTCTCCACCTGTGAGGTGTTCTCTTCGGACATCTCGGTCCCCTTTCCAGCCTTTGGCTGTCGTCATCCCGTGGTCAGCCACCACGTGGGCATATGAAAAAACCGCCTTTCGGCGGTTAATTCCTTGGTTGTGCGTACTCGAAAACATATCCGTGTACGTGTTTTTGCTTCGGATTCTTTCTACAGCACTGGCAAATCCTGCCTGGGTCGCATCCAGTCTTTTGGCCTGCTTCCTTTATTGACTCTTCCCAAATCACTGACTTCGTAGCTCTCGAATCCTTCGATTGCTTTCCACTGTTCTTCTCTGTTTGGCATTTCTGCCCCCGTATCTCCCGCATCTACGAACCGAAGAACCCGCCCCCGATACGGGAAAGGAGCGGGTTCTTACGTCTCGCGATTTCACACAGGGAGCTACCCTGTAATCGCCATGAAAAAAGGGCCCGAAGGCCCTTGGTTCATCGAAGTTAAAAACAATGCTTCACAGCAGATCGGCTATGAAGTCGCATACCCTCTCGGCTGCATGCCCGTCGCACATGTCTGCGACCTTATCAACGAAATCCCGCTCCATGTCCGTCATGCCGTTCTGCGCGGCTTCGCGGAGCATCGCGAGCAGGCTCTCCTCGTTGTCCTCGGCATACAGCCATCGCGAGCTGTACGCGTTCGGGTACTCGAAGTACATGCCGCGTGTCTTCAGATACGATTTGGCATCGTCCACAGTCAGCACGACGGGTTTGCCGATCAAGTAAGCATCGAATAGCACGGAGCTGTAATCCGTAATAACCGCGTCGCAATCGTTCAGATACGGCGCGATGCCCTCGCTCGTCGGCACCTCCACGATCCTGTCAACGTCCTGCGCGACTATCGGTTCGCGCTGGAAATAATGCCGTTTGACTACGATTATCTCGTCATCTTCAAGCATCGCGTCCAGCTTCGCCCAATCGATTGATGGAAGCCTGTCGCCGTCGTTTCGCCCACGGAAGGTCGGCGCGTAGAGATATGCGCGCTTGTACTTCGCCATGAACGTCCCGCCGTCGCCCTTGCGCTTGCCGACATGCATGTCGGAGCGCGGGAAGCCGAGCGGCACGACGCGATCCATAGGGATGCCGTATTGCCTTGCCACGATGTCGCACGTCTTTGTGGACGCGTTGATGACGTAGTCTGTCTGCTTCAGCCCTTCCTTATCGATTCCGCGCCTCTTCTCGTCAAGCGCGTAGCGTTTGCCGCCTGTTATTCCGTGTCCGATGTTCACCAGCACGAAATCCTTGTTCTGAACATGAGGGGTCAGCGTGTCGGTGACCACGACATCGTATCCGCTGACGTTCGCTATCGCCTCGACCGGCTGCACCAGCTCCTTCTTGCCTTGATAGGCGTCCCAGACTGCCCTGATGCCCTCATCGCGCTCAAGGCTGTGGTTCGAGGCGAACAGCACCGTGCCTTTGCCGGCGTATCTCCGTGCCGCGATCGCCTCGTCCCACGTCATGTTGCGGTAGCGCGTAGGTTCGCTCCCGACCTTCCACGGCGCGTCGCCCAGCGCAGCGTAGTGCGTGATGACGGGGTTGCCGACTGGGTCGTTGAACCACATGTTGTTATACTCCCTCGGCATCTCGCAGATGCGGCCCTGGCACAAATAGTTCATCACGTCTTGCTCGGGCCACGCGTACTTGCGTTTGTTCAGCACCTCGATGCACTCGTCGGCCTTGCCGTCGCGCAGCTGCGCGAGGTTGAAGAGCGCGACGCCCAAGTTTGCGTACTGAAGGCCGTTCGCGCTTTTCTGCCGCTCGGTCACCGCCGCGAAGTAGCATCCGTCAATCGGCAGCTCCCAGATGCCCGACGCGTCGCGATGGCATATCGTGTCTGTGTCAAGAGACAGCACGGCATCCACGCCTTCGAGGATGTGGCACAGCGCAACTCGCATCAGCACCATCCATGTCCAGCACGTATTGGCGTTCGGCCCGTCGAGCGGGAAGAATCCCTGACCGCTGACGTCGTGGACCTGCACGAAATCGGGCAGCGGTCGCGGAAACTCCGAATCCTCTACGACGAAATGGACTACGTCGACGGGCGTGGTCGCCACGAGCGACTTCGCCGCCGTCTCCATCTCGTCGTAGATGTTCCGCGTCGCACAGTACGCCGCGTGTCTCAGCTCGGCCATATCACCTGCCTGAATTCGTGCCCGCACGCCACGCGCGCGTCGGCGATTATCTCGATTCCGTCATCCCTCGCCATGTTGCAGAAGTTGATATCCTCGCCTCCCGACGAGAACTCATCCTTGCAGGCGTACACGTCCTCGCGCAGCCTGTCGATGTAGCCGTCGTCCGTCCACTCGAACCACGGGAAGTCGAGCCGCATGAATACCGTCGAGTCAATCAGCGCGCAGCCGAGCCCGCCGCCCTTCACGGCGAACGCCGTCGTGCCGCCGTCCCTCATTGCGCGCAGCTCGTCGCCTGTGTACATCTCCCAGCCGTCGCCCAGCTTGTAGAGCGTGGCGAATCGATGCTCGCCGCGCGCGTACCTGTTCAAGTAGTACCCAAGCGCGATGTCTGCATCATGCTCGAGAAGATTCCCAAGCGCATCGGACGGCAGCGCGATGTCGTTGTCCACCATGAGCACGCGGTCGTAGCCTGCGTTGAGCGTATCCGCTGCGATGCGGTTCCGAGCCATGGCGCAGCCATAGCCCGTACGCGGCCTGTAATCGACGTGATGTCCGCATTTGTCGAGGCGCCAGAGCGATTCGGAGGTTGCCTGCGAGATTCGACCGTCGTATGTCGGCACTTCGATGAGGATGCGCACATCCGCCCCTATTCTTCGTCGTCTTTCCGATATCCGTTCATCGCCGCGTAGCGTTCGCGGTGCTGCTCGTTGATCTTGTCTTTGTTTTCCTGGTATAAGTCGCGCCTGATGCTGTTTATCTTCGCTTGGCTGCTGCGACCGTCTGCGTCGTCGTAAATCTTCTCGTACTTATCAGGGTCGTATCCCGCGTACTGCGTGTCGCGGTCGAAGCGGATGGCGAACTCGCACTCGCAGTTGTCGTGGATATGGTCGGCGTGGTTCCCCATCGCCGTCGACCTCGCGGCTGGTTGCCAGCCGTTCGAAGCGAGCGCGATGCAGAACGCGCATGTCTCGGAGCCGCCCGGTATCCAGGCGTACTCCGCCCCATTTTTCTGCGCGTTCAGCATGATGGTGTTCGTCGCCTGCCGCTTCACGTCGGCTGCGACAGCCGATGCGATCGAGCGAGCGAAGCCCTCTTTATCGCCCGCCACGTACTTGGCGAGCGATTTGTTCGAAGCAATCGCAAGGCGCTTCACCCTTACGTTCGGCGGGTCGTTCACAGCAACGGCCTTTACCACGTTCTTAGCGCCCTCGGCTGCTGCCATCTGGTCGAACCATGACGCCGCGAGCGCCGACGTCGACTTGCCGTAGTTCATCGATGCCCACGTCATGAATGCGCGGAGATCCTTCATCGAGCCGTCGAACCGCTTCATGACCCAGCCGTAGGTGACATCGAACGCCTCGGTACGCTGCGCCTCAAGGCGTCTCGTATAGTCAGACCACGCCTTCTTCGAGACACGGCGCGCCATTCTATTCCTCCTCGAACTCCTCGAAGCCGACCATGTTGGCTATGCCGGCGGCGCGGTCGGCGTCCGAATTGATTCGGATGATGTCCGTCTGAGAGATGCCGAGCTGCTCTAGCGTGTAGTCGCTCTGTGCCAGCTTCGGCACCGCCTGCGTGGCCTTGAGGATCGCGTCGGCCTGCGCCACAAGCGACGGTTTGCGTGGGTCTTTGAAGTGCGCGGTGAAATCGAGTTCGCGCACGTCTTCATAGGTCTTGTTCATGTCGATTGCGAGAGCCATGGCTGCGATGTTGTCCAGCGCCTCCTGGTTCGAGCGGTTGAGCGCCTCCGCCTCGATGCACAGGTTCGAAGCCGCCGTCTGAACCGCCTCTGCGCTTACGTAGGTCGACTGCACGACGCCAAGGTCGCTGACGGGGATGTTCGTGACTCCGCTGAACTGATTCGCCAAAGAGTTGATGTACTCGATGTGCGGCGACATCGACATCTGCGAGAACTGCCCGACCACGGGCGCCTCGCCCGTCTGCGGGTTCTCCGTGAAGCCCATTATCGAGCCGATCACGTACTTCCACTTGTCGCCGATGAGGGCCTGGAGCTGGTCGTCTGACAGCCCTGACGCCCATCTCTGCGGGTTCGTATAGAACTCCGCGCTCACCTCGATGCGCTCCATCTCGCGGAGATAGTCGTCCGTGAGGGCCATGACCGGGTGCGTGATCCTGCTGCGTCCGAACGGCTTGAAAACGTCGGCGCGGTAGATCATGGGCTCCATCATCGGCCTGCCCATGGAATGCTTGACCTGCTCAGCCGACCACGCCCCGCCGTTGCTCGAGCACACCCACGTCGAATCGTCCAGGTAGATGTTGACCAGGCGCGGGCTGTACGTGCCGTCGAATTCTGACGTCACGCCGTCGATTATCGCCAGACCCGCGCTGATGCGCTGCTCGACGTTGTCCCAGAGCGCCGACGCGGTCTCCGCGCTATGGTAGTTCGCCTGCGCCCTGTTGTCTTTCTGCGCCACGGTCGCGAAGGTGCATCCGCATATCAGCTCGGACGGCAGCGCCTTGGTGTACTTGTCGACAAGGCGCGTGCGCGCGACCATCTCCATGACGGCCTCCGCATCCTCGCCGACGAATCCGTCGAAGTTCGAGCGGTTCGCCAGCGACGTGACGGCCTTCTCCGGCCACGAGCAAGAGACGTCGAGCCGCACGTCGTCGGGGATGCTGATGCCGAGCGTCTTCGGCTTGACCTTGCCCTCGAAATAGCGGCGCCTGTCGACGTTGCGCGACAGGTTCCTGTGGAGCACGTCCACCAGCTTCTGCGTCGTCTCCGCGACGGCGTCAGGCAGTCCCGAAGACTGCGGCAGGCTGGAAAGCGTATCGAAAATCATCCTACGAGTCCCTTTCTGCGCGGATCGCGCCGCGCTGTCATGACTCCCCAGACGGCGAGCGATGCCGCCGCGATGGGTGTGGGATTCTCTCCGCCGAATCCCCAGGAACCGCTGTTCCCGATGTTTCGCCTTATCGATGTGATGGCGCTGTCGCGCAGGTCGTCCTGGCCCGCGTACCACGACAAGCGCCCCTCGTTGACCATGTCGAGCAGCGTGCCGGCTGACGCCACCGCGTCCGCCGCGCTCGCCACGTGGATGTAGTTGTTCGGCATGCGCCCAAGCCTGTCAACCAGCGCCTGGACGCCCGATTTCCCGTCGATGACGCACACGCACGCCTTGTCTGCGCGTTGCGATACGAACTCGGCGAGCCACGTAAGGCCAGCCGACATGTTCTCGCGCCGCACCTGCTCGACATGGACTCCGCCGTCGTGCTTGAGCGCAGCGCACAGGCTGACGTCGGAGCCGTCTGCGCTGAAGCGGATTCCGTAGGCGATCGCGCCGTCTGCTGGCGGGTCGTCAGTGGACAGCCCGTCCCATTTCCTCTCGGATATCGCCGTTGCCGGTTTGCCTGCTGTCGGCGACCACCATCCGAGGCGTTCGCGCGCGAACCCGTCGCGGCTCATCGTGTCATGCTCATTTCGGACAACGCGTTCGCTCATGCGCCTGCCCATCGCGGGGTTGCACGCGTACCACAGGTCGACCGAATGAACGTCGACGTCTTCGAGCGAATCCCCCGTCGCAGCCCATTCGAGCCACCAGACGGTCGAATCGCCTTCATGCGCCCGGTCGTGCAGCTCGCGGAAAACGGTTCCCCTGCTTTCGGGACCTGGCGTCGTGCCGATGTAGATCATCTGCGGGTCGGCTTCGCCCTCGTCTATCTCGCCCGCTGCGGAAGCCGTCGGAAGCACGGCGTCCTGTTGGCCCGATGTCAGCTCCTGCGCCTCGTCGAAGACGATGATCTGGTACGTTCCGCCTCGTCCGCCGCTCTCGGTGCGCGTCTGGAACTCGATGCACGCGCCGTTGGCGAAGTAGATGCCCTCGTATCCGCCTGCGCGGTAGATGTAGTCCAGCTCGTCCTTGAAGTCATCGTGCGCCTCTATGAAATCGCACATCTCCTTGAACATCTTGCGGACTGTGCGCCCGTGGTGCGCGGTGTACAGCACCGACTTTCCCTCGACCGCAGCCATCCAGATGCAGTAATCACGGACCGCGAAGCTTTTGCCGTTCTGGCGCGGCTTGTTTATGCCAATCGACATCGCCGCGAACGCGCCGTCGACATCGCGCGCGAAGAACAGCTCCATCTCGTGCTTCTGCGAGCCGTAGTACCTCCGCCCGTACGCCTCGAACATCTCGACGGCGTCGAATCCGCGCGTGTACGCGTAGCCCCCGATGCGCTCGAACGTCGGCTCCTGCCCGCCCGTCCTACGCACCGCGCTTCGCCTTCGCGAGCGGCGACTCCTTCTTCGGCTTCGGCAGGGCGTCCAGCTCGCCCATGACCTCCATGAGCCGCTTCGACAGCGCGGCGACGTCGCGCCCGCTCTCGCAGCCCTGGATGCTCGCTGCTATCTTGTCGCGCAGGGCCTCAAGGGTCTCGCGCCTGCTGCCGCTGCGTGCGGCGCTAACCAGGTCAGCCACGTCCCGACCTCCTTTTGAACCGTGGAAATGAAAAGCGGAAAAGTGCCTCGCGGCGCTGTGGAAAATCGAATCTGTCTATTTCGACGCTGGGCCGCCGGGAGCTTTTCGGGGACGCCGAAAAATAAAGCCCCCCTATCAGGCGTTTTGCCCCGCCCTACCAGTCTCTCGACGTCTTCTCGCGTTGTCCTTGCGAACGACCTGACCCAACATTTTCCGAAGCATCGCAGCTCCCAGCAGGCGGAAATCCCGCCTCTCCCCGGCGCTTCCAGGCTTCGGCTATCGCCAGGACCTCCCTTACCGACCTAGCGCCTCGCCAGATGTTGCACTCGCGATGGGCTGCGTCGACGTTGTCGTAGGAGATGGGGTCCCCGCCTTTCGATACGGGGGTCAAATCGTCGACCTCGAAACTCCTGGGGTGCCTTGCGGGGAGGGAGTAATCGATTGCGTCGGGTCGACCGAATGCGCGGCAGATCCAGCATCCTCGGCCCTCGGCTGCGAGCCTCCTCCGGAGTTTCGCCCGGGCCGTGCCTTTCGCATACCGGGGGTTCGAGCTGCCCCCCTTCATGGCAGCGCATGCGGGCATGCGGGCATCCCCATGGACGGGCGGAGGGGCACCCCCCGGGGTCTTTTCTGGAAGGCCATCCCGCTACACCCCCCTTATTCCGTGTCGCTGCCTGCGGCACTCGTCCAGCTCGCGCTTGGTCGGCTTGCGCCTCTTCGCTCTGACGGCGCCGCCCGCCCATCTGTCTGAAGGCGCCAGACCGAGCGCGCGAATCCACGCCCACTGCATCGACGAGTACGGTCGCGTCCATGCTCGTGCGGTATCGCGGGCGTCCATGCGTCTGCCTCCGTGCATTAGAAAGGCCGCCCCGAAGGACGGCCATCGATGTTATCTGTCTCAGAGTACCGCTATGCGCTGACGAGATGCTTCATCCCCATCTCTTCGCGTCTAGCGTTTAGCATCTTGCGCATGTTGCTTCCGAATACGGCATGCCTCTTCATCACGGCATCGGCAGGAATATGCCTTACGGTCCACCCATCGCCGAGCATGTACCGAATCGCATAATCGCGCACCTGCTCTTTTGCCTCATCGGTATGGTACAGGCTTCCGTCTATCTCGATGATCACCTTCTCATCGGGCAGGCAGAAGTCGACGGTGTAGTCCCCGACCTTCTGATGGACTATGAGACGCGCCTTGATATGCAGCAGCTCTATGCACGCAACCACTTCGGGGATGCTGTCGAACTTTCCTATCGCCTTGCGCGCGACTTCGACATCGTGCGCATATGCCCTGCTGAACTTCGCTGCGCCCTTCTCGAATCTGTGGAAGTGCTCGTAGTCGACACCTGCGTCATCGGCAAGCAGGCGCTCCGCCTGTTCCTTGGCAGCTTTTGCCTTCGCATTCCGCTTCTTGACGATTTCCTTTTCGCACAATTTGCATTTGTATGTGCGATTGACGCTGAAGCGCCTCGTATAGACCGGATTGCCGCATATGATGCATGGAATGCTGTATACGGTTCCCGTTTTCGTTTGTTTTCGTGATACTCCGAGCTGATTCAGCTCTTCGTCGGTGAAGTACATTCGCACCGCCTACTCTTCCAAATACGTATTTTAGCAGAACTTACCGTGTTTTTGAAGACGCCTGCCTAAATAGCTGGGTAAATGGGATCGCGCCTCCAGAAAGGCATATGGTCGTAATACGCTTCGAGCGCCTTCAGATGCTTGACGCTCAGGTAATCCTTGTCGTAGTTCTTCCATTCCTCCCGCTCTGCGATTTCTGACAGCTTCATGCCGCAGATGTAGTGCAGCTCCAGCAGGTCGGCTTCCCATCCGCCCAGCGACGCCAGCGACACGTTGCATTCCTCCACCATGTCGGCGAAGTCGCGCGCGGCCTGCAGCGCCTCGTCGCGCACCTCGATGATGCGGGCCACGGCGTCTGGCAGCTTGTCGGGGTTCGATGCGCCGTCCACGCGGATCGCGTCATACTCCACCGACTTGACGCCCTCGGCGTCCTCCAGCAGCATCGCCGCCTGCTCGACCTTAGCCTTCATGTGGCGATGGGCAGCGCGGACGGATTCGAGGTACGCCCGCGCCTGCTCCTGCCGTCTCTTGGCTCCGTGCTCGTCGTACATTTTCAGTCCTTTCCGCTCGCCGCCATCAGCGCCATGATCGCCGCGCCCAGCACGAACGCGAGTATGTGGGTGGCCACTAGCAGCATTCGTACTCCCATCCGTATCCGTATGCGCTCTTGCAGCTAGGCTTGCCACTGCATACCCTGCTGATATTCCCAGCCATCGACACCTCGCACGCGTAATCCCTCGGCATGCCGCATGACTCCCGCAGGTCGCGCGCAGCCATCATGATGCTTGGATACCGCCTGCCGTCACTGCGTATCACTGGCTTTCGCGTCCTCATTCCGCACCGCCCTTCGCAAACAGCCGCTCGAACTCGTCGCGATCGAAATGCGCGAGCCTGCTGCCCGAATCGCATACGACGGTCCACTCATCTACGTAAACAACCATGAAGTTGCGCGTGACGCCCTGCATGTCAGTGAGTGCTACGGTGTCGTGAACCTCTGGGTTCTTCGGAGTTCCCATCACGCACCGCCTTCCCGCATCTGCAATTCGGCGGCGTACTTGGCAATAAGCTCTGGTATCACAAGCCCAGCCTGATGCCCTTGGCACACAACCTCGTTGGCGAACTCGTCAAGCACGTCCTCGACGGTGCGCGGCCTGCAATGCGCTATCACCGACGCCCTGTAGTGGCGGTGCTTCGAGCTGTCAGCATGTTCGTCGTAGTAGAAGAACACCTCGCCATCGCCGATTCCCGACACTGTGCAGACGTGCTTCTTCCCGCCTGCGTCCATGAACGGGAACTCGTCTCCGAGATGCCACGGCTCCCCTTTGCGGTCGAGCGGCAGCGGCATGTAGCGTTCGTCAACTTCATCTTGAATCTTGTCAGCAAGCTCGGCGAACCGCTCATGCCACGTGTATTCGCGCAGCTCCTTCAACGATTCCAGCTCCATCAGTCCACCTCGATTCCCAGCGCCGACATGCGCCCTTCAAACACCGTGCGCATTCCGCAATCATCACCGTAGTCTTCATCGCATCGTGCGCTCAGCTCGCACGTATCGCAGTATTCATCGCCGCCGACAAACCATGCGTGCATGTCCCGCACGAGCGATTCCAGCTCGGCGATGCGCTGCTCATGTGTGCGTTCGTTCCAGGCTTCGTTGTTGCCTTCGTAACTGCTCCTTTTCCTGAAACGGAGTCCGCATACGATGCAATTGATTTCACCGCTCTTCCACCCAACTGTTCCCCCGCAGAACGGGCATGGTTTCAGCTCGCTCATCGTCTCACCGCCTTCCCTCTAGTTCAGGCCAATGCTCAATGCGCTCTGCATGTTGTTCCATTGATACACAGCCATTTCCTCCGTGTCTGCGCCTTGTGTGCTTGGTTGGACGTTGCACATCGCGTTGTTGCAACGCATGAAGAACGGATAACTCTCATCGAAGTCTTTAACCTCGTCTTCGCAGCCAACCATCACACGCGCATCAACTAATTCTGGCGTGAAGCCACACCAAGGGCATTTCTTATCGTTCTCGCTCATCGCGTCACCTTCCTACCGCAGTTCTGGCAGAAATTCAGATTCTCTCGGTCAAGCGGATGGTCGAAGCTCATCAGCTTTCCGCATTTGCTGCATTTCCGAACGTCTTTCGTATTTGAGCACCTAACTATTTCGCACATCCCGCGCCACAGCGTCGCATCCTGCAACTGCTCGCGCAGGCTCTCGATGGTGTCGGCTGCTTCGCGCAGCATGCGGCTGATTTCGCCGTTGTTGTATCCCTCGAAGAGCAGCGCCTTCTCGCGCAGCTCGGTCGCGTTTCTATCGCTCATCGCTTCACAGCCTTCCCGCATTCAGGGCAATATTTCGGCTTGATTCCACGGTCGTACCGAAACGACCATCCGCACTCGCTGCACATGTAAGCCCATGTGTCCTCTGGCGCATCTGGTATGCCGTTTTGTAGGTAGTCCCAATCTGTTTCCATCTCGCACGTCCCACTCCCCAGCGTCGCGGCGATTGCCTGCTCGGGCGTGGCGTTCATGGCGATGAAATCGGCGCGCTCGTCGTTCTCTCGGAACTCGAACTTCGTATCTCCGACGCGCCACGTGGCTCCCCAGTACGTG
>Ga0265301_10002919_pt1 | contig 18867 bp, 15 predicted proteins | sample AusTroGonzalo_MG_2_FD_193488 | JGI IMG/M metagenome (GOLD analysis project Ga0265301, IMG submission 193488) | Bovine rumen microbial communities from tropical cattle in Woodstock, Queensland, Australia - Gonzalo_04 | ecosystem: Host-associated > Mammals > Digestive system > Stomach > Rumen ... | reverse complement strand
GCTATACGACATCCTCTCCATTGGCCTAAACCACCAAGCAGTATATTACCGCAAGAAGATTCTACAGAAATATGGTTTTGACGAATCATACAAGCTAATTGCAGATCTAAAATCCGTCGTTGAACCATTGGCAAAAGAGAAGATTTCCATATCATGCATTACAGATATTCTTGCGATTTGCGAAGGTGGAGGAATAAGCAAGCAAAGGTGGAGAGACACCCTGATTGAGAATCGACGCATAATAAACGAAGTCATAGATCCTTTCTACAAAGATGACTATATCAGGTTTGCGCGCATCAACAATAACATGCTTAGTGACTTCGTCGTGCTGTCACACTTCCAAAGTATTTTCCCGCTACTGAGGTGTCTTGCGAAAATAGTCCGGTTCCTCAACAACAGGTTCAAGCATATACCTATTGAGTAGATAACAGGCTATGCATGATCAATATGTAGTTTCCTCTTGCACCAGAACAAGATTTTCCTGTAGCTATTGAAAATGGTATAGAAATATATAGGTTGAGGAGCATAATGATGCTTGCGCCAATAATTCACGTACCGGATGTGTATAAAAGGGCCCATAGTGATATGCCCACAATCGGAGTAGAGCTGTGGTAGTTCTTTTTCAAGACGTTTGTCAAAAGCAATTAAATCGTTCAAATTTAACCCAGGAAACTCTGCAAGAAAAGTACGATAAAGACTTTTGATTTGTCGATTAAGCCGAAAATAGAGATAATTGTATATTGCAGGTTCTACGTCACCAGTCTCAGTGAACATTGTCAACATTGAATTGGCAAGTTTTATAACATGATTACTCGAACGCTTGATTTGCTCACTAGAGATGGTTTGTCCCTCACGTCCCACTAAATATTTATAGAGGGGAATTGGCAGGTATGTAAAGGTACGCACATGTGCCATAGGCGCGAAAATCCATTCCATGTCAGTATATGAAATTCCCTCTGTTTGATGATAGTCGAATGTACTGAAGATACTCTTCTTGTATGTAACATTGTGCATCTGAATACACCCCATAAGGGTCTCACAATGTTCAGCAAAGGCTTGTCGGGAATTTGACGGGACTCTGAAATTATAGTATTTTTTACTGATGTCATTGTTGCCAAAGACAATATTGTCAGTCAGAATCAAGTCTGTATCGATATCTTTTATACTTTGAATGTACTTTTCCAAGACTGCAGTGTCGAAATGGTCATCAGCATCAAGAATTTTAACATAACGACCAGTTGATTCCTTCAGACCGCGATTGATACACGAACCATAGTTGCCATTTTCTTTGTCAATGACATGAAACGTGCCTGGATATTTTGTTTCGTATTCATGTGCAATGGCCGACGACGCGTCTTTACTGCCGTCGTTGATGACAAGTACCTCTATTTGTTCCATACAATTGTCATTAGTAACAAGTGACCCAAGACATGTATGGAGATATTTCTCCATGTTATAGGTTGGAATAATGAGTGTAACTTGTTTTTTCATAGCATTAATGTGATTTTTTTTTGTTTTTAATGAATTGTACACATTCATTGAGGATTTCTGCATGCAATAATCTGAGTAAAACGAGATAGGATAATGTCGCAATGGTAATGCGTACAATCAAGAGAAGAGGCAGATGGGTGATAGAATATGTTATGACATAAGTTCCTCCCATACTAAAGGCAGCAATGAGCATAAAAGGCAGAATGTCCTTAAACAATTGCCAAATTGTTATGCGACAAAGTGGCGCTGTTACAATCTGCCACACAAAAAGAAATAATATGGTAAAAATGCTGTAGGCAATAACCATCGTGGTTATGCCCCAATTAGAAAACAAGATAACAATTGCCAACTGTACAATAATCTGCACAATAGTACAACAGAGATAGAGGTCTGATCGTCCATGACTAATTGACAAGTTATGGTGCAAAGTGTAGAAAGGCAAGAACGATCCTCCAATACACAGAATTTGTAATATGGGAACACAGTCTGCCCAGTAATCAGTAATAGTAATTACAATAAACTCATCGCTAACCATGGCTAATCCGAACATAGCGGGAAAAGATAGAAATGCAGCGAAACGTGTCATCTTTCGAAACACACGCTGTTCACGAATAGTATCGTCATTGACTGCACTAATCACAGGCTGTGCTACCTGGCTAATGGTGTTTGAAATAAAACCACTCCCTGTCGTATTCCATTTGTTGGCTTGATTAAACACCCCTACACTTTCAATGGGGAAAATACGTCCAAAAATAAAAGTTAGAACATTTTGGTTAATGCTGTTAAGAATGTTGGTCAACAACAACTTTACAGAAAACTTAAACATCTTGCGGATGGGACTGAAGTCTACTGGAAGGGTTGGCAACCAATGTGTGTAATAGTATCTGACGATGTTGAGTGTCGTGATATATATGACCTGCTGCCAAGCCAGACTCCAATAGGCAAAGTCGTGATATGCCATCCAGATACCAGTGCAGCCAGAGATGACCATAGCAAAGAAGTTGGCTGTAGCCAGTTCGCGATTCCGAAAGTTAATCCACAGATAGGCGTTGGGCACAATGCCGAAAGCAGATATAAAAAATGCCAAGAACGTAAAACGTGACACCTCAACCAATACAGGCTGATGGAAGAACCATGCAATAATTGGTGCACAAAGGAATAGGATGGCATACATGATGCTACCGGCCAGAATATTAAACCAAAAGACAGCATTATAGTCATTATGTGTGGGCTTTTTTAAGTTAGCCAATGCCTGTGAGAAGCCTGCGCTCTGAATGCTACCAGCCACCAATGTAAAGATAGAGATAACAGCTAAGATTCCATAATCTGCCTGTGTCAATTTGCGAGCCAGGAATATGCCAAACAGGAGATTTAGCACCTGCGTCGTTCCATTATTGATGCTCCCCCAGAATAATCCTCTTGACGTTTTTTCTTTCAGCGTGCTTTCTGCCATTATTGCTCATTCCATTTCTCAAAGGCACGGGCCATTACTTGGTCCATGTCATAGTATTTGTATTCGGCCAATCGTCCGCCAAATATCACATTCTTATGTTGTTCTCCCAGCACTTTGTATTCAGCAGCCAATCGGTTGTTGCGCTCGTCATTCACCGTGTAAAAAGGTTCTTCGCCTGCCGTCCATTCGCTGCTGTATTCGCGACTGATAACGGTAAAAGGCTGCTGTCCGAATTCAAAGTGCTTATGTTCTATGATACGTGTGTAAGGGGTCTCGCTGTCGGTGAAGTTCACCACGGCGTTGCCCTGATAGTCGGGTATGTCGAGTCGTTCGTGATCAAAGCGTAACGTGCGCCAGTCAAGTTTGCCCAACTGATAATCGAAATACTCATCGATGGCACCGGAAAAGACAGTCTTCTCTGCCAATGTCTCCAATTGCTGACGTTCGGTAAAGAAGTCCGTGTTGAGCCTCACTTCTATACCATTGAGCAGTTGGTTAGTCAGAATATTATATCCCCCAATAGGAATACCCTGATAGGGATCATTGAAATAATTATTGTCAAAAGTCAGGCGTACAGGCAGACGTCGGATAATAAAAGCTGGCAGGTCTACACATTTGCGTCCCCACTGCTTCTCGGTATAGCCTTTGATGAGTATCTCGTAGATATCACGTCCCACGAGCGAGATCGCCTGCTCTTCCATGTTCTGTGGCGTACGGCCCTCCATCTCCTTGCGCTGCTCGTCGATCTTGGCCTTGGCTTCCTGAGGTGTCTTCACACCCCATATCTGATAGAAGGTGTTCATATTGAACGGCAAATTATAGAGGCGACCCTTGTAGTTCGCAATAGGCGAGTTGACATAACGGTTAAAGGTGACCAAGCTATTTGCAAAGTCCCATATATTTTTGTTCTTAGTATGAAAAATATGGGCACCATATTTGTGTACATGGATGCCATCCACATCCTCACAATAGGAGTTTCCGCCAGTGTGCGGACGTTTGTCTACAACCAAGCAACGCTTACCAGCCAGTTTGGCCCGATAGGCAAAAGTAGCCCCAAAAAGACCAGCTCCCACTATCAAGTAATCGTATTGCTTCATGTTTTTATTATTTTTTTGCAAAAGTACACTTTTTTATTGGAAGTTCAAAATAAATTCACTAAATTTGCAGCAATTATGGAAAATAATACAATCAAAAAGCCTCGTTTAGAATGGCTGGATGCCCTCAGAGGTTTTACAATGATACTTGTGGTTGCCTATCACGTCGCAGAACAAGGGTTTGGTGAGTCATGGCGTCATTCTTCATCCATGCCCTTTTTAGTTCTATTCCGTATGCCCCTGTTTTTTTTTGTTAGCGGTTTCTTGGCTTATCGTGCTTCACAGGTGTGGAACCTTAGAAATCTGAGAGCATTACTTTGGAAGAAAGTCAAGGTGCAGACTATACCCACTGTAGTATTCTTTTTCTTTGCAATGGCAGTATTGTATAAAGACTTTTGGCCAGCAGTAGAAAAAGGATTTCATTCCGTTTTTAAAGGAGGCTATTGGTTTACAATAGTATTGCTTTACATGTTTATTATCTACTATGTGTTTTCGTATCTTGAGTGCAAATTGAAATGGAAATCGTGGATACCTATTACGCTATTGTTCTTAATCTCAATCTGCTTTTACGAGACATACTATCAGCCAAATTATTTTTCTTGGGCATTAGGTTATAAGGGGAAAGAAACGTGGATAAGTTCTTTCCTTGTAGATAGCAGTTTAGTACAGTTACTACTCTATTTTCCATTCTTCCTCTATGGCAATATGGTACATCGCTATTGGGACAGGTGGCAGCGCATAATGGACAGCAAATGGTTCTTCCCCATGGTTATTTTTGTTGTAATATTGGCTACGCTTGATGCCTTGAAATGGCATACACTGCGTATGACATGGGCAGCCTTTCCATTGACTGTGGCAAGATTTGGCTTACTGACGATTGTTTTCATGTATTTCCGTCACTATAAACAGTATTTTACAAAGTTGTCGCCTATTGGCGCTTCTCTGCAATATATCGGCAGACGTACTCTTGATATCTATTTATTACATTTCCTGTTTATCCCGGATTTGCCAGGTTTAGGTTCTTTTTTCAATGCTCATTCCCATAATTTTGTTATTGACACAACATTGTCTGTCATTGTTGGATTGATTCTCATCGCTTTTTGCATAATCACCTCAAACATCCTCCGCATCAGCCCATTCTTTAAGAAATGGTTGTTCGGACGAAATTAAATAGATATTCAAATGGAAGTATCAGAGAAACAAAGACCGCTATGGAATGCTATCATTACCGACATTCTACGTGAGTTTATAAAGATATGCAAAGAGAATAATCTTGTATACTATTGTTGTGGTGGAACGGCCATTGGCGCAATACGCCACCATGGTATAATCCCTTGGGATGATGACATTGATGTTTTTATGCCACAACCAGATTATGACCGTTTTATCCAGATTACAACATCGAGGGATATGGGTAATTATGAAGTCTTGGTTCCAAGGGTCGATACAAGTTGTCCAAACTGTATGACAAAGATGTGTAATCGTAGAACTACTCTTCTTGAATTTGCAGACATTCCCTTCATACAAGGATTGTTTATTGATATATTCCCCATTGATGGCGCTCCCGATAATGTTGAGGAAGCAAGGAAGATGGAATATTGTTTCAGGAAGTTAAAATTTCAACTAGATGCAATCTCAGCTCACTATTCATTTATTAGATATGTTTCACTTCTGAAGAAGCGCAAAGAATGGGGGAAATTCGTATGGAAAACCATTGGTTTCTTATTTAGAAAATTCTATCGTCAGCATTTGCTAAATAAGATGAAAGAGATACGCTATCGTTATCCTTATGAAAACTCAAGTATAGTGGCAGTATACACAGGTTCATATGGCCCCAAAGAGGTATTCCCCAAAGCATGGCTTGACGGCATAGAAACATTCTGCTTCGAGGGGCTTAAGGTTAACCTTCCTAAGGGATATGACGAATATTTGCGTCAGTATTATGGTGATTATATGCAATTGCCTCCTGAAGAAAAACGTATCGGCCATCATCAGAAAGCTTATTTCAACTTAGAAGCGCGTGAAGCTGATGAGATTGTATTCAAGAAAGCAAGACAAAAATAAAATCGCCATAAATGGCTGCATCCTAATCCCTGGCAAAGAAAGAAATTGCCTTGTCTGTTTGATAATTTTTCTTAGCTCCAAACGTCTTTTTTAACCAGAATATTGCCCTTGCAAGTCTTTCAACGACAATATATTTATTCTTCAGGCAGCGTTTCCAATTTGGTTTTGCAGGCCATGGCGTATCTAGTCGATACTCCCAATAAAGTTTTCTGTAAACGCCCCCCATTTGTTCATTCCATGGTTTCCCCAAACCTGTCAGATGAACAATATATGGATTATCTTTTGCCTCTTGTAACGATGCGGAATCATAATTTGCCTCACATCCTCTTGAAAGTATTAGTGTATTCCATTTGGGCGATAATATGCAGAATCGACCTTTTAAAACGCTATTCAGAAGATCTTGATCCACAGCAAAAAAATAATCATAATCATTGAGATTCTTAAGAATTTCTTTTTCAAGATGGTCTTCTCTCCATTTTTTCAGGTTAATATACATAATTCCAGTACAGAAATATGAAACATCATGAGGTATGCCATAGTATTTGTACGTTCTATAGTAGTGTGCATCTCTTATCGAATGCTCCTTCCAGTCCTCTGGTTCGTTTAATCTATCTAGGCTATCCAATCTCCTTAATTTATAGAGAGGATCGTATTCCTTGCATGCGGCAATATAATAGCTATTATCCACCTCATCAAGCATACGGCAAATATCTCCCGTTACCACGATATCGCAATCCAACCATATCACATAATCTTCTTCGATAAAACTTGGAGAGAAAAGCCTCAACCAGCATTCCAAATTCCCTTTTAAATGGAACTCAGTATCTGCTCCTTTTAATCGGCTCTCTATTTCAGGAGGTAATTCTGCTTTGATGAATTTAATAGACTTTAAACGACCTGAGTAATATTGCTCAAATTTATTGATTGTCTCCTCCGTTACGTTCTGATGAAGCACAAAGATTGACAACTTCTGGCTGCTATGACAGATAAGACCAGTTATTACGGCTGCTGCGTGTGATGCATACGCTTCATTGAATGACAATAATATATTCATGCTCTCTTACTGTTTAATCTTTATTGTGCAAAAATAGTCATTTTTAGGATCAATACTATATTCCGTTTTAAATAATAAGATAAATTAACATCTCTCACAACTCCTAAAGCCTCAAGTATAATTCGAATTCCAACGATGGCGATTCGGACATTTATAGAAAGAAACGGCCTACACTTATATATAATTTGGCCATTCCCCAAAAACATTGTATCTTTGCAGCCTAAAAAGCAGTAATAATCCATAAATAATGGAATAGACTATTATTTGATAGAAAACTAAAGATATGGAAATAGACATAGTTGTATGTATAGACAATAAATTTGTGATGCCAACAGGCATCATGATACACTCAATTTGTGTAAATAATCCTGAGGTAGAAATCGCATTTCATGTCATTACAAATCAAGTAAGCGACAAAAACAAAAAGAAACTACTAGATACAATAATACCATTTCATAGTAAGTCCATAGCCTTTTATAACGTGGATGGTATAGACTTCTCTGACGTACCACGAATGGAAGATGGAGCGCGGTTGTCCATCACCACCTATTACATATTGTATCTCACAGAAATCCTCCCCACAACGATCCAGAAAGTATTATATTTAGATGGTGACATCATTGTACGCCAATCATTGAAGTCTCTTTGGGATACTGACCTTACAAATATTGCGATTGCAGCCACAACCGATGCGCACTACCACCTCGACTCTTACTATGAGCGTTTAGGATATCCTGTAGACAAAGGATATTTCAATGCCGGGGTTTTATTAATCAACTTAGAATACTGGAGAGAGCACCACCTTCTATCTGCATTTAAGGATTTTATGAAAAATCATGCCGATCGCATTGTATATCACGACCAAGATGTCCTTAATTATGTTTTACAGGATTCCAAGAAAGAGCTCCCTGTCAAGTTCAATCTTCAACAAGGCTTTCTATGGCGTAACAAGCCATACCCGCAGAAGTATATAAAGGAAATTAAAGAAGCCATCAACGACTGCGTAATCCTTCACTTTACGGGACCCAATCCCTGGTACAAATCTTGCCGGCACCCATATCGAAACACCTTCTTGAAATACAAGGCGAACACAATATGGAAAAATGAACGTCTGCGAGAAGACAGACCAAGAACTCTACGGTTTCAAAAGGCAATTAGCCAAACATTGCGAAAAATCCATCTGATACCGGGATTACCTCCATACGGAAAGGGGTTCCTACCAAACTTAAAACCTTTGGATTGAACAGAGGACGTTTTATTGTCAAATAAAAAAGACTGCGAAATTCGCAGCCTTTTTTATTTCAGTACGGAAAATCTTATCCTACCTGACTGCCAGGCTTCACGTCTTTCGTTGTTGTAACAACGCTGAGACTTTCGTCTGCATCAACAGCACTGAGAATCATACCCTGACTCTCGATGCCCATCATGGTGCGAGGTGCGAAGTTGGCCACAAAGAGGATGCGCTTACCAATGAGTTCCTCGGGATTCTCGTAGAAGGCTGCAATACCAGAGCAAATGGTACGGTCGGTACCAGAGCCATCGTCGATGGTGAACTGCAGGAGTTTCTTCGATTTCTTCACCTTCTGACAGTCCTTCACCAAGCCCACACGGATATCGAGTTTTTCAAAATCCTCGAACGAACAAGTATCCTTGATGGGCGCAGCCTTATAGGCCGCTGCCTGGTTGGCTTTCTTTGTAGCCTCAAGCTTATCCAACTGTTTCTGAATAACCTCATCCTCAATCTTCTCAAAGAGCAGAGCGGGTTCTCCCAACTGATGACCAGCCTTCAGAAGGTCGGTGCTACCCAGCTGCTCCCACTCGAAGTTGTCGATAGCGAGCATCTCACGCAGTTTCTTGCTGCTAAACGGCAGGAATGGCTCAAAGGCGATAGCGAGGTTGGCTGTCAACTGCAAGCAGATGTTCAGGATGGTCTCGCAGCGCTTGGGGTCGGTCTTCCAAACCTTCCAGGGCTCGCACTCAGTGATATAGCGGTTGCCAATACGAGCGAGGTTCATGGCCTCAAACTGAGCATCGCGGAACTTGAACTGCTCCAGCAAGGCCTCAACCTTCTCTTTTACGTCCTTGAACTCCTCAAGGGCAGCCTTATCGACATCCTGCAACTCGCCACAAGCAGGCACCACACCGTTCCAATACTTCTTGGTCAACTGGAGGGCACGGTTCACAAAGTTACCATAGACGGCCACCAACTCGTTATTGTTACGATCCTGGAAATCCTTCCAGGTAAAGTTATTATCCTTGGTCTCAGGAGCATTGGCCGTCAGCACATAGCGCAGCACATCCTGTTTGCCGGGCATATCCACCAGATACTCATGGAGCCACACAGCCCAGTTACGCGAGGTTGAAATCTTATCATTCTCAAGGTTCAGGAACTCGTTAGCCGGCACGTTATCAGGCATGATATACTTGCCGTGAGCCTTCATCATTACAGGGAAGATGATGCAGTGGAACACGATGTTGTCCTTACCGATGAAGTGCACCAAGCGTGTATCCTCGTCCTGCCACCATTTCTCCCAAGAGCCCCACTTCTCAGGATTCTTCTCGCAGAGTTCCTTGGTGTTCGACACATAGCCGATAGGGGCATCAAACCACACGTAGAGCACCTTGCCATCAGCTCCCTCAACGGGCACAGGAATACCCCAATCGAGGTCGCGCGTCATAGCACGAGGCTGCAGATCCATGTCAAGCCAGCTCTTGCACTGACCATAGACATTTGAACGCCACTCCTTGTGACCTTCCAGAATCCACTGTTTCAGCCAGTCCTGATAATCGTTCAGCGGCAGGTACCAGTTCTTTGTCTCTTTGAGCACAGGCGTTGAGCCGCTGATGGTTGACTTCGGGTTGATGAGTTCTGTCGGCGACAAGTCGCGACCGCACTTTTCGCACTGGTCACCATAAGCGCCTTCATTATGGCAATAGGGGCACTCACCCACTACATAGCGGTCGGCCAAGAATTGCTTAGCCTCTTCATCGTAGAGTTGAGCAGTGGTCTTCTCAACCAGTTTTCCCTCGTCATAGAGCTTCTTAAACCACTCAGCAGCAAACTTGTGATGAGTCTCTGAGGTGGTACGGCTATAGACATCGAACGAGATACCGAACTCCTCGAACGAGTCCTTAATCATCTTGTGGTAACGATCAACTACATCCTGCGGTGTGATGCCCTCCTTGCGAGCTCTCACAGTAATGGGCACACCATGCTCGTCACTACCACCGATGAACATCACCTCGCGTTTCTTCAGTCGCAGGTAACGCACATAGATATCTGCCGGCACATAGACACCAGCCAGATGACCGATGTGTACACCGCCATTGGCATAGGGCAGCGCCGAGGTCACAGTTATTCTCTTGTATTTCTTCTGTTCCATAATATAATAATGTGTATTTGGGGTGCAAAGGTACCACTTTTTGCCGAGACTCGTAAGACAAAACGAAAAAAAAATGAGGAACAAGTGAAATATGTAGCAAAAATGTATGGCGTTTTATGTTTTTCTTCGTATATTTGCAACCAAAATGGAACAAATCCTTTGACAAATCAGACATTCATATTAATTTCTATAATAAACTAACAAGCAATGAAACAACTCTTTTTATTAACTTTGGCCACTATCTTCGGCTTACAGACCGCAAGTGCACAGAGTTATCAAGATTCTGGAATCTTCGACCACCTTGGCATAGGTGCATCAGTAGGAACTGATGGTATCGGCTTCGACTTGGCTTCCCCCATCACCGACTATGCAGCTCTTCGTGCAGGCGTGTCGTTTTTTCCCGGGATTAAGGGGTCTGGCAACGTAGACATCAAGGACGACGATCCCGAACTGACCCCTGATGTGGATATCGAAGTGAAAATGAAGATGTTCGACTTCAAAGTACTGGCCGATTTGTATCCTTCAAAGAACAGCGCGTTTCACTTCACCCTTGGCGCTTTCTTCGGCAATGGAACGTTGGCTTCTGCTACCAATACTTCGATGTTCATCAAGAACCCCGAAAAGTATGGCAAGCTGGGTCTGACGATTGGTGACCATCGTGTCACTACCGATGAGAATGGTTACGCAAATATTGACGTCAAGACCAATGGTTTCAAACCATATATTGGCATTGGTTTTGGACGCGCCGTTCCCAAGAAGAACCGTGTCAGTGTATCGTTCGACATGGGTGTACAGTTCTGGGGCAAGCCGCAGTTGGCTGCCGACACCAAGGACGACTGGGGTAATGTTATATACCATAAGTTCAAGTATTCTGAGCTCAACGACGATGACGACGAGGACTTGAAGGACGCCCTAAAGACGGCCGAGAAGATTACCGTCTTTCCTGTTATTAACCTCCGCATCAGCGGTCGTATATTCTAATACGCTTTTTATGAATCACTAAATTACAATCGAAATGACAAAGAAATTTTTATTCTATGCATTTGCTGCCATGACAGCAATGTGTATGACTGCTTGCGGCAGCGACGACGAAAACGAAGACAAGGGCAAGAAGGAGAATCAGGTGAACCTGCCCACTCCGCCGAACGCCGAAAACGCCAAACAGTTCCAACTTGTAACTCCCAAGGTTCCAGAATCACTTGACGATAACGCTCCTCGCCTGACGACTATCGACATTACTGAGAGCAACGATGTGTTGCTGGAGCTCAAGAATCCCAAAAACAACGACATTACTTATGTGAGAGGTAAGGTAACGCCTAAGGACAGAAAATATGAAATTACTGGCGATTTTGTTTTTGGAACCATTGAGTATGCTGCTAAGGCTTCAAGAATGACGCGTGCCGGCTCGGCTGAGATTATTCTGGATCTTGATGTCACGTTTGGCGATGTCACCTACACTTACAAGACGGAGAACGGCAAGCAAGAGCTGGTGAAGGAATTCACTCCTATTGCAGGCAATGTGGCTGTCGATAGACTGACACGTACATGGGATGTCCTCGGTCTGATTTTCGATCTGAAGGGCGAGACAAACGCATTCGAAACTTGGGAGGCCAAGAACGGCGTTCTCGACCTGGAGACAACTATCCTGAAGACGGCTTTGGAACGCAAAGTCAGCCTGACCGAAGACGAGAAGAATGAGCTGAGAAAGAAACTCCAGTCCGTCATTCTCACGAAGTCGCGCGTATTCACACTTAACTATGTTGGCGGCTCGGTTGATGCTGCTTCATGGGAGTGGACTGACGAGACCAAGATGGATCAGTTCCGCATCACCCTGAAGGACGGCAAGATGGGCAACAAGTTCATCCAGAACGCTTCGCTCTTTACCGCCGAGTTCAATGGCGACCGTTGCAACCTGAAGCTGGCGACGACATTTACCGATAACTCTAACAAGACGTGGAATGCAATCGTTACGCTGCAGCTGAAGTCACAAGACTAAAGTTCCCTGCGTAACTGCACTTTAGATAACGCATTATTTGGTCAGTTCGCAAAATTGTCGTACCTTTGTCGGCAGTTTTGCGAACTAATTGTTTCAAGAACATGAAGATACTGATTATCAACGGCCCCAATCTGAATATGTTGGGACGCCGTGAACCCGGCATCTACGGGCAGGAGTCGTTCGATAGTTTCCTGCCCCGTTTACAGTCCCGCTACCCAGACATTGAGATTGCCTACTATCAAAACAACATCGAGGGCGAGCTCATCAACAAGATGCAGGAGGTGGGCTTCGGCCAGTGCGACGGCATTGTGCTCAATGCCGGTGCCTACACGCACACCAGCATTGCACTGCATGACTGCATCCGTTCACTGCAGTGCCCAGTCATTGAAGTACACATCTCCAATGTCCACCAACGTGAGGAGTTCCGCCATCACTCCATGATTAGCAGCGCCTGTCGTGGTGTCATCTGCGGATTCGGACTCGATAGCTACCGCCTAGCCATCGAGGCACTGACAATCAAATTGTAAATAGTAAATTGTCAAATAGTAAATTAGAGGACTATGTCCTCGCTCACACATCGCCGGAGCCAGACTACCTGTACCGGCTATGGCGGGCCACCAATGTCCACACCATCCATGGACGTATGGCCAGCGGGCACCTGCAGGGACGGTTGCTGAAAATGCTCGTCCAGATGATACGGCCTAAGAATATCCTCGAAGTGGGTACATTCAGCGGCTATTCGGCCATTGCGATGGCTGAAGGATTAGAGCCTGGCGGTCGCCTCTATACGTTCGAAATCAACGATGAGATGGAGGACTTTACCCGCCCGTGGATTGAACAGTCGCCCGTGGCCGACCGCATCGACTTCCGCATCGGCGATGCCCTCACAGAGGCTCCGAAATTGGGTATCATGTTCGACATGGCGTTCATCGACGGCGACAAGCGCCACTATCACGAGTGTTACGATGTCGTCCTCGACATCCTACGACCAGGTGGTTACATCATCGCCGACAACACCCTCTGGGATGGACATGTTGTTGAAACAGAGTATGCTCACGACCACCAGACACAGGGTATTTTGGACTTCAACGACTATGTGGCTGCCGACGACAGAGTGGAACAAGTCATCCTACCACTGCGCGACGGACTAACACTGATAAGGAAGATTTGAACTTTTGGAGCAGCGAGCGCAGAGCCAAGCTTGCTTGAGCTATGCCGAGTCGTGACAAAACGTCAACGAAGTTAAGATTGAAAGATTGAAAAATTGAAGTTAAAGAAAATATGCAAGAGACAAGACAAAACAAAATTGCGCGCCTCCTACAAAAAGAGCTGAGCGTCATATTCCAACAGCAGACGCGTGCTATGCACGGCGTTATGGTCAGCGTTACACGTACTAAGATTTCGCCCGACCTGAGTATCTGTACCGCCTACCTGAGCATCTTTCCCTCAGAGAAGGGTGAGGAGATTCTGGCAAACATCAATGCCAATAACAAGTCGATACGTTACGAATTAGGTACGCGCGTGAAGAACCAGTTGCGTATCATCCCTGAGTTGCGATTCTTCATTGACGACTCTCTCGACTACATCGACCGCATTGATGAGCTTTTGAAAAAGTAAAAAGGTAAAAAAGTCGGATAAAGGTAAAAAAGACAAAAAAGTAATAGTTAAAGGGCAAGAAAGTGAATTTCCCATTCTATATAGCTAAGCGCTATCTTTTCTCTAAGAAGTCAACGAACGCCATCAACGTCATCAGCGGCATCTCCGTTGTGGGTGTCGTCGTGGCCACGATGGCCTTGGTGGTAACGCTCTCCGTGTTCAACGGTTTCCACGACCTCGTGGCATCGTTTTTTACCTCCTTCGACCCTCAACTCAAGGTAACTCCAGCTCAAGGTAAGACGGCTGCTGACAACGACCCCATCCTTATGAAGATTCGTCAGTTACCAGAGGTAGATGTGGCCACCGACTGCATTGAAGATCAGGCCTTGGCTGTTTACGGTTCCCGTCAGGCGATGGTCACAGTCAAGGGCGTTGACGACAATTTCGACCGTCTGACCCACATCAATGAGATTCTTGTTGGAGATGGCGAGTTTGCCCTTCATGCCGCCGACATGCACTACGGCACCATAGGCATCCGTCTGGCAGAGGCTCTCGGCACTGGCATCACCTACGAGTACCCTATGACCATCTACGCCCCACAGCGTCAAGGACAGCTCAACATGGCTGACCCCTCCACAGGCTTCAAGGAAGACGAGCTGTATTCCCCCGGAGTTGTCTTCTGCGTACGTCAGGCAAAATATGACAAGAGCTATATCATCACCAGTCTTCAGTTCGCCCGTAACCTTTTCCAGCAGGAGGGCCGACTATCTTCACTCGAACTTCGTCTGAAGCCCGGCAGTAACTTTGACCGCGTGAAGACAAAGATACAGGAGCTCTGTGGCAACAAATTCCTAGTTCGTGACCGTTTTGAGCAGCAGGACGACACCTTCAAGATTATGAAGATTGAGAAATTCATTGCCTACATCTTCCTCACCTTCATTCTCATCGTCGCCTGCTTCAACATTATCGGCTCTCTGTCGATGCTTATCATCGACAAGAAAGATGATGTGGTTACCTTACGCAATCTGGGGGCTAACGACAAGCAGATTACCCGCATTTTCCTCTTTGAGGGCCGTCTCATCGCCGCCATAGGCGCTGTCATCGGCATTCTCCTCGGGTTACTGCTCTGCTGGTTGCAGCAGACCTTCGGCTTTGTTAAACTCGGCTCCAGCAGCGGTACTTTTATCGTGAATGCCTACCCTGTCAGTGTCCACCCCGAAGACATTGTCATAGTATTTATCACCGTCATTCTCGTCGGATGGCTCGCCGTCTGGTATCCAGTCCGCTATTTCTCCAAACGATTGCTTAGCTAAGTTGATATCATGATATAAAAAGAGGCAGGAAGTCTCGCTTCCTGCCTCTTTTCATGCCTCTCTACCCCATCTACACCACCTTAATCTTGACAACATAGGTACAGCGGTAGTACTTCGTTGACCCCTTCGGCTTATAGCGGATGGCCTGACGGACGGTATAGACTTTACCCTTCGTCAATCGGCCAGGAAACTGTCCAACCTTACATTTGAAATCAGCAGGTGTAAACTCAGCATATATCTGCGCTGAGCCATCGTAGCCACATACGTTACCCGAAGCGTTGAACCAATGACCGAAGACGGTAGACGAGCTGGTGCTCGTCGTCGTATTGGCGGTCTGCGTCGTATTGTTACTGTTAATACCAACAAAACCGGGATTGGCAGAGGCACTGCACTTCACGGCCTTCAACTGCGCTGTTGAGAGTCCGAGGGACTTGCTGGCAGCCTCCATATCATAAGGCGCGTAGACGTAAGAGTAGGTATAGGCGTCATAGGGCAGCTCGATTTCAATGGTTATTGTGGTGTCACGCCGCTCGTAGTCGGCTGTATATTCGGGAAACTCTCCATATTTGTCCGTCCCCTCGAAACGCACCTGATAAGGCCACTGCTCGTCGTTTGCAGCATTGTCATCCCAAGCATGACGCCAATGCTGGGTAGGAGCGCCCGTCACAACAAACCACAGTTTCTGCGTGCCGTCTGGCACAATGAACTCAGCCGTGCCAACCTTATTGCTGTAAGGCTGTCCATAGACACGGCTGCCGTCCTGCAGGTAAGCACAAAAGCCGTAGCGCCAGCCTTCACGCGAGGCCCACACCTTCCGATAGCCATCGGCTCCCGTGATGCCACGGAAATTGGCCTTGACAATGGTGCCAGCCTTGGGGGTGTTGACGCGGATGATATTGTAGCCGTAGTTCTCAACACAATGCGCGGCATCGACTTCCCATGTGGTGGAGCCCGACGTAGAAGCGTCGGAAACATCGGTTGCACGATGGAGCCAGGCGGTGTGGTTGTCTATATAGGAACGGCCACGCTCGCGGATGCCGTCGATGTCCCAAGTGCAGACACGCTGGGCATAGTTAAATATCTCGTCGTTGAACTGAGCCTGCGTGATGCCCGTCAGGCGTTGGTAGGCCTCCACAGGATCTTCGGGCATTTTCTCTTCACGCCACAGACGGCCGATGAACTGCTTGCCGTGCAGCATGCACCAGTAGTCCTGAATGAAGTAGTTGGCATAGCGCCAGTCCTCGTGCAGCAGGTTCTTGTTGCATTTGTCCAGATACTGCGACGAGTAGTCGTTAGAGAACTGCTGTTCTGGATAGACCTTGAAACCCTGCCACTGTGCACACGACTCCCACCATCCGTTGCCGCCACTGGCATTATCGCCGTAACCATAGCGCCAACCGTGGTTCATACCGAGATCACAGGCCACAAGATACTGGAACGAATGACCTATCTCATGCGCCAGCGTATGACCGCCGGCAGCCTGCAGCGCCCAGGGGTTGCACCATAGGGCACCAATCACGTCATCGTAGCCAGAGCCAGTGGCCAGCCACTCCGTCTGGTACATGACGAAAATCTCTATCTTATAGGTATCCGTCGCCTTCGACTGTCCTGGAATGACAAAGCCCAATGAGTCGGTATAGATATGGAAGAGGTGCTCGGCACGTTCCAGCATCAAGTCTACGTCAAGCGGGGTGTCACTCTTCTTCGGATCCAGACCAAAACCTTTCTCCCAGAACACAATGAAATGTTCGCTCTCACGGCTACGTTGGAAACACCAGCGACTGTTGGTGCTGTTGAAATCCATCGATGCAAACTCCTTGGGCTTGTAGATTATACGCCCTGGATTCTTGAACGTGTAATAGTCGTAGTTCTGGGGATTGATGCTGCGTGTCTTGTACTTATCCGTCTTGCCCAGTTCGGGCTTATAGTAGAAATATAATGTTGAACCCTTGACAACAACGGAGTCGTACTGTCGCATCACTTCCTTGGAGTGAGCCTTGAAACGGTCAGCGCTATGAAACCACAGCGTGTCCTGCGCCTTAGCGGCACAGGACACGGCCATGAGAAGTATGAGCGCTAAAAGCGTTCTCATATCGTAAGATGTTTATTAGTCGGTAATCAGGTTCTCACCCGTCATGTCTGCGGGCTGCTCCAGTCCCATGATGTGGAGGATTGAGGGAGCAACGTCGGCCAGACGGCCGTCCTTCACCGTAGCACTGTTATTGTTGGTCACATAGATGAAGGGTACAGGGTTCAGCGAGTGAGCAGTGTTGGGCGTACCATCGGCGTTGATGGCGTTGTCGGCATTACCATGGTCGGCAATGATGATAGCCTCGTAGTCGTTCTTCTTGGCAGCCTCAATGACATCCTTCACACAATTGTCGACAGCCCAGACGGCCTTTGCAATAGCGTTGTAGATACCAGTATGGCCCACCATGTCGCCATTGGCGAAGTTCACGACGATGAAGTCATACTTAGCCTCGTTGATAGCAGCGACGAGCTTATCCTTCACTTCGAAAGCGCTCATCTCAGGCTTCAGGTCATAGGTAGCCACCTTCGGCGAGGGAACGAGGATACGGTCCTCACCTTCATAGGGCTGCTCGCGGCCACCATTGAAGAAGAAGGTGACGTGAGCATATTTCTCGGTCTCGGCAGTGTGCAGCTGCTTCTTACCCTGCTTGCTCAGATACTCACCCAGCGTGTTCTCAACGTTCTCCTTGGGGAACAGGATGTTCACTCCCTTGAAGTTAGCGTCATACGGCGTCATGCAGTAATACTGCAGTCCGGGAATGGTCTTCATACCCTGCTCAGGCATATCCTCCTGCGTCAACACGATGGTCATTTCCTTTGCACGGTCATTACGGAAGTTGATGAAGATGACAACGTCACCCTCCTCGACACAGCCGTTGACGCTGCTGTTGTGGATTGCCTTGACGAACTCGTCGGTAACGCCCTCGTCATAGCTTTCCTGCATGGCCTTCACCATATCGGTGGCCTGCTTACCAGTTCCGTTGACAACGAGGTCGTAGCCCTCCTTCACACGCTCCCAGCGCTTGTCACGGTCCATAGCGTAGAAACGGCCGATAATAGAGGCGATGGCAGCGTCGTTGTCGGCGCAGACCTTTGTCACCTGCTCTATGAAGCCCTTACCGCTCTTGGGGTCAGTGTCACGACCATCCATGAAGCAGTGAACGAAGACCTGATTCTTCAGACCATAGGCCTTGCCAATCTCGATGAGCTTGAACAGGTGGTCGAGGCTTGAGTGTACGCCACCATCAGAGCAAAGACCCATGAGGTGCAGCTTCTTGCCATTCTCCTTGGCATATGTGTAGGCAGCCTTCACCTGAGGATTCTCCATGATAGAACCGTCCTTGCAGGCACGGTTAATCTTCACGAGGTCCTGATAGACGATGCGTCCGGCAC
>Ga0265301_10002918_pt1 | contig 18868 bp, 18 predicted proteins | sample AusTroGonzalo_MG_2_FD_193488 | JGI IMG/M metagenome (GOLD analysis project Ga0265301, IMG submission 193488) | Bovine rumen microbial communities from tropical cattle in Woodstock, Queensland, Australia - Gonzalo_04 | ecosystem: Host-associated > Mammals > Digestive system > Stomach > Rumen ... | reverse complement strand
CAAGGGCGATCAGGGCGCGGGCCAGCTGGTCGGGGCAGCTGGTGCCGCGGGCGCGGCAGTCGATGCCTTCAAGGCGGCTGACCACGTCGGCAACGTGCTGGCCGGCACAGAGGGCGGCTACGCCTTGGGTGTTGCCGTGGCAACCGTCCGTAAAGAGGACTTTGCGGATGATATCGCCTTCCAGTTCAATGTCGATCTGCGAGGAGCAGACCATGTCGCTAGTCTGGAACGATGCTTTCCGGATTCCGTTTTCCGTCCGGTCGCTGCGTTTGATCACATCATACATATCCATATACTTATACTTCTTTATGACCTAACAAAGTTAGCAATCTTTCCCGAAGCATGAATAGAAATCTTGTACGGGGCGGAGAAAATGGCTATCTTTGGAATTCCGGAGCATCTGCGTTTATCATGAATTCAAAGGTATTTGCGCCGTCCAGGCGACGGATCATCTTGCTTTCAGTGCTGGCGGCACTGCTCGTGCTTGTGCTGGCCGCTATCTTTCTCATCCGGAAGATGCAGCAGCCCTCGCGCGAGGAGCCGCATGTAGAGACCGGCTCCATTGAGTTCTTCCTGGATTTCCCTTCGCAGTGGATCGAGCCGCGGGCGATGGCCGTGTGGCTGCCGGACGGTTACGAGCCGGGCGAGCCCTGCGACGTGATCTATATGCACGACGGCAAGATGCTCTTCGATGCGGCCATATCCTGGAACCACAAGGAGTGGAACGTGGACGGCGTGGCCGGGAGGCTGATGAAGGAAGGCGCCATCCACCGCTGCATCGTCGTGGGCGTCAACAGCACGGAAGACCGTCTCGACGAGTACTTCCCCGACAAGATCGGGCAATACGTCACGGGGCCTGCGGCCGCATCCGTGGAGAAGAAGCATTTCAAGGGCGACGCCTACCTGCATTTCCTCGTCAAGGAATTGAAACCTTTCATCGATGATCGCTACCGGCCACTGACAGACCGCGAACATACCTTCATCATCGGCTCCAGCATGGGCGGCTTGATCTCGCTCTACGCCCTGTGCGAGTATCCTACCGTCTTCGGCGGCGCGGGATGCCTGTCCACGCACCTGTCTTTCCTGCTACCTTCGGTGGGACGCGACGGTGACGCCTGGGCAAAGGCTTTTACTGAATATCTCCGGGAGCAACTTCCGGAGGCCAATTCTTGCCGCGTCTATATGGACCACGGCACCCGGAGCCTGGACAAAGCATACGACCGGTACCAGCCTGCCGTAGATGCGGTCTTCCAGGAAAAGGGCTGGGACGCCGACCACTACCGCAGCCTGGTCTTCCCCGGTCACAGCCATACAGAAACTGCCTGGTCGAGCAGACTCGACAAGGCACTCCTGTTTCTTTGCCGGCCATGAATGGCCATTCGGCATTGGCGATGATCCCTTATTCCGGCATCTGTGCACCGTAGCCGGCGACTTTGCCGAAGAGATCCTTGGCTTTCTCCCAAGGATACTTGTTGCAGTACATGCTCGGGCGGACGATTTCGGTGCCCTGCTGATTGAGGCCGAAAGCACGGTTCACCTGGTTGGCGGCGGAATTCGGGTTGTAGGTCTGGGACGACATGATCTTCAGGCTCAGGTAGCCTTCCAGGTACGGCTGGTCGATGGCCTGGATGAAAGCGTCGTTGCCGGCCGGCATCTCCACGTTGCCTTCGTAGCGGGGGCCGATCTGCTCGGCTTCTTCGATCCGGGCGGCGGGCACGGAGATGGTGGCGGCGCCGGGCGCAGCGATTTCGAGGTCACGCCGGTTGGCGAAGTAATAGTTTTCGTACAGGTTGCTGATCTTGGCCGATTCCAGGGACTTGTTCGATTCGTAGTACACCCTTTCCACGCCGCAGTTGCTGTTGCAGCCGAAGATATTGTTGTGCACGTCGATGGTGCGGATGCCGTTCATGAAGCGGAAGCCCTGGCCCATATCTTCGAAGGTCTTGGTCCGGGTCCAGGTGAAGAGTACGGTATTGTGGTGGAAATCAAGGGAAACCTCGTCAACATCGTCGTCCCGGACACTACCGCGCACCTGGCAGGAGGCATAGCGGCAGGCGATGAAGATGTTGTTGCAGATCTCCATGTGGCCCTTGCCCATCAGCGCGGCGATGCCATAGTCGCGGCAGTTGACGAAGATGCAGTTCGAGACACGGACATTGCCTTCCACATCCATGTGCAGGGCATATTCGTCGCCGTTGGCGTATCCCACTTTCGGGCAGTTCGGAGAACCGCCCGGCTCGATGAAGCGTCCGGTCAGCACACCTTCGTTCGGCGTGCCGGTGACCTCGTTGCTCACGTCTGCGGCACAGTACAAGTTGTTCTCGCCCAGATCGAAGACCAGGCCGTCGATCACGACATTCCCCACAGGGCCAGTGTAGCCGTAGGGCCGCCGGGCGTTGACATTGAACAGCGGGGCGATGAATTGCTGGTCGACCGGCTGGATCTTGGTCACGTGCTTGATGACGTCACGCTCGCTGAAGTCGGTGGAATATCCGCCATAGATGCTGAGGAACTTGCCCCGGTCGTTCTGTGCATTGCCGAACTGGCCGATCTGCAAGTAGCCGCGGTCCATGTTGCCGAGATAATTGCCTTCCGCGACGAAAATCTGATCGTTGTCTTCCGCCTTATCGATGGCCTTCTGCAGGTCTTTCATGGCGGTGGCGGGGGTCAGGCCGTCAGCGCGGGCTGAGCCGGTCGATACGCTGACATAGAACGTTTTACCCGTGGCAGCCACGGTTGCGCCAGTATTCTCGCTTGGCTTGTTGGCGGGCGCGTTGGTGTTGGCGTTGTTATTTTTGTTGTTACTGGAGGAGGAATTATCCTTGACAGCCTTCTGTGCCGTCTGCTTGAGTCCGTTCAGGAAACCCTGGGCCTGAAGCTGGGTGCCGCATGAAAGGAATGCCACCAGCGCGACGGCCATGATTTTGACGCATGTGTTTTTCATATCCGAATAAATTATATTTGTTGCATGACTGTAAAAACAATGCAAGTTACCGAAAAAACCGGTAAAACACAAGGAAAAAGCACGCTTCAAGCTTCAGGCCTCCCGGCCGTAGCCATACCGGTTCCGGAAGGCCAGCAGCAACGAGACGCTGATGATCAGGCAACAGACTTCCGCGGCGTCGACGGCCAGCCAGATGCCGTCCGGGCCGAAGATTGCGGGCATCAGGAACACGAAGCCCAATTCCAGCACCAGGTTGCGGAGGAACGATACCATGGCGGACACTTTGCCGTTGCCCAGTCCCGTGAACCAGGCAGAGGTAAACAAGTTGACACCGACCAGTACGAAACTGGCCATCGATATCCGGATGGCCTTGATGGTCAGCGCCGTGAGATCCGCATCGTAGCCCACAAACAGCCGCGCCGCCGGACCGGCGGACAGCTCCGCGGCCAGCGTGATCGCGCAGCCCAGCACCAGCATCAGGATCAGCGAACGCCGCAGCAGGTTCCGCAACTCAGCCTTGTCCCCCGCCCCGTAATGATAGCCGATAATGGGCGTGACCGTGATGTTGTAGCCGAAGAAGATGGCTGCAAAAATGTAACTGTAGTAGAGCAGCACAGAGTAGGCTGCCACGCCATTCTCCCCCATCATCCTGAGCAGCTGCAGGTTGTAACAGATGGCCAGCACGTTGAACGAGATGTTGCCCACATACTCTGAGAGGCCGTTGCTGCATGCCTGCCGCAGGGGATGTGGTTCAAACCGGGCATACACCAGGCGCAGCGAGCTACGGTTCCGGGGGCCGGCGAAATACCAGACCGGGTAGAATCCACCCACGCAGCAGGCCAGCATCGAGGCAGCAGCCGCACCCGCCAAACCCCAGTGAAACACAAGGATAAACAGCGCATCCAGTGCCATGTTGGTCACCGCACAGATGACCGACATGATCGTGCCGAGTTGCGGCTTCTCAGCCGTCATATAGAACGACTGAAAGGCCATCTGCAGCATGAAAGCCGGCAGGCCGAGGGTACAGATGCGCCCGTAGATCACGCACTGATGAAGCATCTCCCCTTCCGCGCCCAAGAGCCGCGCCAGCGGTTCCATCAGCAGGTACATCGGGACCATGAAGATGACGGCCAGGATGACGGTGAATTGGACCAGCATCGTGAACATCACGTGGGCACGGTCGCGGTCGCCCTCGCCCATCGTCTTGGCTATCAGGGCCGAACCGCCCGTACCAATCATTAGTCCCAGCGAGCCGACCAGCATGACGGCCGGCCAGATGACATTCAGCGCCGCAAAGGCCGTAGTCCCTACGAAGTTAGACACGAAGAGCCCGTCCACCACACTGTAGATGCTCACGACGAGTATCATTGCGATGCCCGGGAGCGACGAGCGGATCAGTCGCCGATATCCGAAATGACCGTCAAGGGCTACTTTCATCGGTCAATGGGGTGCTACCGCGAAATCCAGGCTTTTGTGCCGCGGCGGTCCGCTTCCTGGAGGAAAGCCTTGAGTTCCTCGTTCGCCAGGATAGCGTCGGTGTAGCGTGAGCCGAAACGGCGGGAGAAGTCTTCGATCGAACCGCCCTTGTAGAAATCATCCGGCAGGTCGTGCCGGAGCGTTCCGCCGCCGTTGTTGCTGGCCGCCCAGCCGGGGCAGACGACGTCTTCCCAGATAAACGGATGCTCGCCCCGCTGGAAACTGAGCGTCAAGGTCGTACTCTCACTGTGTCGCTCCTCGTAGTATCGGGCCACAGTGATATTCTTGTGGATGAAAGTCAGGCCAAGCTTGCGGGCCAGCTTCTCCGCAGCAGAATGGAAGGTGCCGCGAACGATTACCTTGTTGCCTTTCAGCAGGCTTTCCAATGCAGGCGTCAGCGGAATGCTGCCCAAGTCGGCTTCCACGATCAAGTCCATGAGATGGGGAAACGACTCGATGAATCCTGCTTTGACGGCGCAGACGCCCGCTTCGATGACCAACGTCTTGAACTCCCGGGGATCCAACTGGCCCGGACCGGCGTCCAGGTCCTCGGCGGATACACTCACCCGGCGTTTGCAACCGACCGGCGCTCCCACCGTAAGAACATCCCCATAAAGGGTATACGGCCCCGGATACCACGTACAGAAGACGACGTTTTCGTGCAATTTGGAAAAATACATGGATCAGATCGTTTTATCAATATACAGTACCCCGTCGAGATGGTCGGTTTCGTGCTGGAAGATCACGGCAGTGAAACCGGTCACGGTCTCCGTCGTGTCGCGTCCGCTTTCCGGCTGTGTGTAGCAGATGTCAATATCCTGGTAGCGCAGCACCTCGCCCCGCCTGCCGGGGACAGACAGGCACCCCTCACGCCCGGGCTGCGGTTCGCCCCGGAATGCCGTAATACGGATATTGGGATAAACTTCGAAGGGCTCCCCTTCCTTGTCGAACCGCTGCACGGCCACGACGCGACGCGAGAGGCCCACCTGCGGGCCCGCGATACCCACGCCATCCTGCTCGGGAGAGGTGACCGTGGCAACCATCTTGGCCGCCAGTTCCGCATACAGCGGATTCGCCAGCGCCGCGGCAGAGAAATCGCAGCACGGCGACCTGAGCACTTTCAGGTCCGCCTCATCCTCAATCGTCAGCACCCGCATCACCTCCGGCTGCCCCGAAATCAGCGCCCGCTCCCCCTCCGTCCACGCACCCGTATCCTGGCACCCGACCGCCATCACGCCCGCCACCAGCGCTGAAATCAGCGTCATTGCAGGAACGGACTTACCGGCTTTTTGCTTATTGTCTTTCATCCTAATGAAGAATCAATGATACCCAGCAAAGATAATCAAATTAGCCGACATCGGAAATATTGCTTATTTTTGTCATGGGTAAATCGATTCTATGGACATCATCAAAATGGACACCAGCGAGTTGGAGCGTTATTTCGCCGGGCATTCCTTCAACGAGGAGGAGAATGGGGCGGATGTGGCGGTTGTCCGCGAGGCGCTGGAAGCCTTTGAGCGTGGAATCACTACGGACACGACGCTGAAAGACGTCAAACTCCTGTATGAAACCCATTGGGACAAGATCGCATCGCCCCATCCGACCGATGGTTTTCGCGAGTGGTTTCTGATGAAGATTCTCTTCTATGCGGTGAGCCTCACCAACCGGGATCTTCCCAGGGATGCCGATGAATCGGATATTTTCAAGGCCAGACGGAACGACCCCGGCGAGGATGGCGTCTGGGTGGAGGGAGTCCGTATCGCGCTGCGTAACGCTTTCATTTTCTTCGATCATTGGGATATCCAACCGGGACCCGGTACTGCTTTCAGGAAGATCCGTGACCATTACAGTTCCACCGTCACGGCCATGTGCAAGGAAGCGCACGTGCCCGTCATTTCCTCGGCAGAATGGGAACAAATCCGGCAGAACAGTGAAGTATCCAAGAAAGAAAGAACCAAAAAATGGATTATCGCCGGCGTCATCTTTGTCATTGGCTTCCATCTGGTGCGGTTCATTCTGAGCCTATTTGTCAACTGACAGTGGGCTGTATTCGGGCAGTCTGGCACTTAATATGCAGTGATTTACGACATGAACATCATCAACAGGAAGAATATGGACTGGAAACGCCTGGCAAGAATCACCGGGAACGCCCTCGTAACTTACGGCAGGAAGGCCGGAAGGGCGGGCGCCCGCATCCTTCTGAAGTTCTACTACACGATGCTGTACGGCAACCTGTCCGCCAGCGAGAAAGCGCTGGTCTGCGCGGGCATCCTCTACATCGTCGTGCCGCGTGACCTGATTCCGCGGAAGATCCTGGGCCTGTTCGGCACGCTGGACGACATCGGCGTGGCCGCCTGGATCTTCGACCGCATCGGCAAGCACATCACGCCCGAAATTGAACTGAAAGTCGAAGAGACGCTCGACCACTGGTTCGGTCCGGTCGTGACCATCACATACGTGGATTAGCGGCGCTTGTCCGCCTCCGGACGCCCTACTCTTCTTCCGTTTCCTTGAAGCTGTCGAGCAGTTCCTGATAGCCCGGAATCACCAGACCGGTGGCCTTGTGAAGGTCTCTTTTGTCAGAGACATACGTCAGCACACGATAATCCGGCGTGACCGTAGCAAAAGCCTGCTTCGGCGGGATGCGTGAATCCCCCACTTTTCCGCCGTATGTGTACGAATAGTCGTAGTACGCGACGTTCAGCGTGTCGTCACCCATCATCTCCTTCATGGCATTCAGTTCGTTGTAGATCTTCGTGTCTTTCTGCAACGATTCGAACATCAGCGATGCGTTCTTCTTCTTGCCCTCGCGCATGTACTTCTCCATGCGCGCCGTGTTCTGGTCGAGCCGCGTGTCATAAATGCCGATGCGACGATTAAATTCAACCGCAAACGTGGTGGAATCCAGCAACTGCAGGTCCGTGATGCGGATGTCGACCGGCTGGTCGATGTCCTTGGTCATCGCTTCGATGATGACCTGTGAGACCGGATCGACCTCTTTCTTCGTGCAGGCAGCCAGTGAAAGCGCCACGCACAACAACATGATAATGCGTTTCATTCTATTGATTTCCTTTGTATAGACAACCTCCGATATTGTCGCGCGAAGCCCCCGTGACCGACGCCAGGCAGTTCGGCATCCCCGCCACGTACAAAGCGCCCAACAGCGCGAAAATGAGCGCTTCCTTGAAGTCGATGGTCAGCGGATCGGGCACCACGAACGACGCCTGCGGCGCTGCCGCCCGCATCCGCTCGATCAAATACACGTTGCGCGCACCACCACCCGTGACCAGCACCCGGCCACCCTGCACATGCCTGGCCACCTGCATCGCCACATGCTCTACGAACGTCGCCAGTATATCCTTCACTTCCAGCCGATAAGAATCGATCAGCGGATACACCTCCGCCTCGACCCATTCGCGTCCCAGCGACTTCGGCCCCGCCTGCGTGTAGAACGGCAGCCCGTTCAACGCCTCCAGCAGCCCCGGGCAAACCTGCCCGCTCCGCGCCAGTTCCCCATCCTTATCGTAAGCCAATCCCAACCGACCGGCATAATGATTCAGTACATAATTGACCGGCGAGATGTCATATGCAAGTCTACGTGCGCTGGCCTGGTGCAGCGACCGGTGTTCCTCATTGCCGAGTGCCCGCAGGCAATGAGGGTTCCGGTCGCGCGTGAGCCCTCCCTCAGCATAAGAAATATTTGAAAAACCGCCGAGATTCAGGCAATATTCGTAATCGCCGAACAACACCGCATCGCCGATCGGCACCAGCGGAGCCCCCTGGCCACCCAACGCCACGTCCGTCGTCCGGAAATCGCAGACCGTGTCGATGCCGCAGGTCGCCGCAATGCCCGCGCCGGAGCCGATCTGGCCCGTGAAACGAACCGAAGGCTGATGGAAGATGGTCTGCCCGTGCGAGGCCACCAGGTCCGGATGCAAGCCGTTGCGCGCGACGAAATCACGCACTTGCGCGCCCAGATAAAGCCCGTAGTCCGAATGCAGCCGCGCGTATTCCAGCGCCGACATCGACTGCGCCGTCGCCAGTTTCTCACGCAAATCTGCAGGATAATCCACACTATCCGCCTTGAGAATCCGATACTTCCACGTGCCGTCGAAGTCGAAGTGCACACAACAAAGGTCGAGACCGTCGAGCGAAGTGCCCGACATCAGGCCCACCACGTCAATATGAAAATTCTTTGGTTGCATAAGCTTCATTGCCACAGATATCCGTAACGATTACCTTTATTTCGTGTTTCTTGCCCCGCGACACCCGGCCCGGCTTGAGCTCCAGGGAGATGGTGCTTCCCTTGAGCATGGACAGGTACCAGCGGCCGTCGATCTCCACCCGGGCCGATTCAACCCCGGAAGCATCGTCGCTCACCCGCACCCGGATGCGCCCGTCCCGCACCAGGCCGCCCTTCCCCTCCACGAACCGGATGGTGGGCGCCACCGTGTCGACGGCCACGCAGTAGGTGCCGAAGCGCACATTCACCCCCGCATGCGAGAGCGTCTTGCCATAGTTCGCCACATAGGCCTTCCCTTCCAGGGATTCCGGCACTTCAGCGGCGATTTCCAGCGCACCGGGACGATGCAGCGGGATGTCGGGCGAACCGATCTCCCAAACGTCCGACACAATGCCGCGCGCTGGGTCCGGCCCGGCTACCTTGCGCCAGGTAAAATAGATGTTGTCGTAGAGCGCGCCGGCCGGCAGATAGTAGGTCAGCGAGCCGTCCGACACGTAATTCTGCATGTACCAGAGCCAGGGCGCGCACTGCAGCGAGCTGTCGCGCACCGGAACCGGAAATGCCGCGTCGTCGCGCCGCACGCGGAAACGCTGCACCGCCCGGTTGCCGAAACCGTCGATGGCCTCCAGGCGCACAGTGTGGACCGCGTCGTCGCAGAGTTCAATGATGCCGTCGTTCCGACATTCAATCCGGTCGGCCAGCAGGTTGCCCGGGTCCACCCGGCTCTTCACCAGGTCGCGCCCGCCGCGCCGGCTCTCGCCGTATTCGATCAGTGACTTGATATAGCGCCCCTTGTCGAAAGGCACGTCACCCACCTTGAAGGCGAACAGCAGCGTGTCGTCGAGCGACACACGGTATTCCTCCACGGCCAGCTTTGCGCCGGTCCCCTCCTGCCGGTCCGTGGCGTCGAAGGCCACGTAACTGCGTGCGGGGAGCCGCAGCGTATCGCGCACGGCACTGGGATTCTGCAAATTATGGATGCGCCAGCTTCCGCCCAGCGGCAGCGTGTCAAGCGCGTAGAAACACACGCGGTGGAATTGCGGCGCCTGCGTGTCAACGGGCCCATACACGCCCATCGACAGGTAGTTCAAGGGCATGTCCAGCTCCGTATCGCGAATCTCCATATGGAGATGCGGGCCCGCCGAGGAACCCGTGTTTCCCACCTGCCCGATAACATCGCCCTGCTGCACAGGGAATTCCTCCGGGCCAAAAGTCAGGTTCACGCTGAAACTTTCCTGCGCGTACTGGGCGGCTTCCACGCGACGGGCTACCGGTTCACAGAAGCGGAGCATGTGGCCGTACACGGACGTGGTTCCGTCCGGGTGCGTCACATACATGCCGTTACCGTAGCCCCAGGGCGATACGCTCACCCGCGAGATATACCCGCTTTTTATAACATGGATGCTGTCGCCCACCTGTCCGCCCACGCGCCAGTCCAGGCCGCCGTGAAAATGGTCGTGCCGCAGCTCGCCATAGGTGCCGGCAAACGACATGGGCACATTGAGCGGCCGGATGGCCTGCTCCTGTGCCCATGCGCTCAGGCTGAATGCCAGTGCGAAGATCAGTGCGGAAACGCGCCTCATGACTTCGGCGTAAAGGACGATGAGGTCCGCAGGCTCTCCATGATTTCCTTCTCCTTGCGGTCCAGCTTTTTCGGTACATAAACCTGCACCTGGACAAGGTAGTCGCCGCAGCCATAGCCGTTTACCTCAGGAATGCCTTTGCCGCGTACTTTCAGGATCTTGCCGGGCTGCGTGCCGGGATCCACCTTGATCTTGAGTTTGCTGTCGATGTAAGGGATCTCCACGTTGCAACCCAGGATCGCGTCGGGAATCGACAGGTTCAACGTGTATATGAGGTCGTTGCCATCACGCTGCAAGCCGTCTGCCTTGGGGGCTTCCTCCTCAATGACCACCAGCAGGTTGCCGGGGACACCGCCGTTGCGGGCCGCGTTGCCCTTGCCCTGGATGGTGAGCTGCATGCCCTCCTGCACGCCGGCGGGGATCTTGAAGGTAATCTCTTCGGCGCTCTTTACCAGGCCGGTACCGCTGCACTTGCGGCAGGGATTCGTGATCTTCTTGCCTTCGCCGCCGCAATACGGGCACGGCGAACTGGTCTGCATCTGGCCAAGGATGGTGTTGGCGATCTTGGTCACCACGCCGGTGCCGTGGCAGTGGTCGCAGGTCTTGATGTCGGCCTCGCTCATAGCGCCCTTGCCCTTGCAGTCGGGGCAGGTTACCATCTTGTTGATCTTAACGGTCTTTTCGACGCCTTTCACGACGTCGGCCAGGCTCAGTTTCACCTTGATACGGATGTCGCTGCCGCGGGCCACACGCCGGCCGCTGCTGCGCGAACCGCCGAAAGCGCTTCCGAACGCACTGCCGAAACCGCCGCCGAAGGCTCCTCCGAAGATGTCGCCGAACTGCGAGAAGATGTCCTCCATCGAGAAGCCGCCGCTGCTAAAGCCGCCCTGTCCGCTCATGCCGGCATGGCCGAACTGGTCGTAGCGGGCACGCTTCTGCGGGTCGCTCAACACATCGTACGCTTCGGCCGCCTCCTTGAACTTCTCTTCGGCTTCCTTGTCACCGGGGTTCTTGTCGGGGTGATATTGGATGGCCTTCTTCCGATAGGCCTTCTTGATATCCTCTGCGCTGGCGCTCTTGTCAACGCCGAGGACTTCGTAGTAATCTCTCTTTTCCGCCATTGCGATTTCTCCTTATTAAATGCCGACCACCACCTTGGCGAAGCGGATCACGTTACCGTTGAGCGTATAGCCCTCCTGCGTCACGTCGATTACGGTGTTCTTCTTCTCGGGGTCGTCCACGGGGAACTGGGCCACCGCTTCGTGGTAGTCGGTGTCAAAAGCCGCGCCGCGGGCCGGAATCGGCTCCACGCCGCGCGACTTGAGGTAGTTCATCAATTTGTTGTAGATCAGTTCCGTGCCTTCGATGGCAGCCGGATCCGCACCGGATTCGCGCAGGACCTGCAGCGCCCGCTGGCAGTCATCCACGACAGGCAGGAAACCCACCAGAATGTCCTTCCCGGCGTTGTCAATCAGTTCCAGCCGCTCCCGCGCACTGCGCCGCCGGTAGTTGTCCCACTCGGCCTGCAGCCGCAAATGCTGGTCCTTGATATCGGCCGTCTCCTCGTTCGCTTTCTCGATCTCCTCCTTCGCATTCTCCAGTTTCTCAGTCAGTTCCTTTATCTTGGCCGCCTGTTCGGCAAGTTTGTTTTTCTTTTTATCTTTTTCTTCCTTTTCCATGACTTATATTGGCTTTTATTCCGGTCACAAAGATAATCAAAATACCTGCCATCGAGAAATACAGGACAAAATGGCAGGCAACGAGAAAAATTTTGCAATTCCAAAATGTTTGTATACATTTGCAGTCCCAAACCCAATGGCGCTATCGAATAAGGGTTTAGTTCGCGGCCCTCTCAAGGCTGAAATCCGGGTTCGAATCCCGGTAGCGCTACCAGAAAAGGCTCAACTGCTTGCAGTTGAGCCTTTTTCGTTAGCTTCTTTCGTAGCAGGGAGATCGAGGGCGTCGGCAAGGAGGGAGATGGGATGGGCGACTTCGAAGCCGGTGGACATTTCGATCTGCCATTTGCAGGTTTCGCAGTCGGTGGCGACGATGTCGGGCTTGGCTTCGCGGATGGACTTGAAGAGTTTCTCCCCCACTTCCTGCGCGTAATGATAATATTCCTTCTTGAAGCCAAACGTGCCAGCCATGCCGCAGCAGGCCGAGTCCAGCATCACGAAATCGACACCCGGAATCATCTTCAGCAACTCCGTTGAATAGAGCGTCCAGCCCAGCTTTTCCAGATGACAGGGCGCATGATAGGCAATCCGGCGGGCAAAGTCCGGCCGGAAGACCAGCTTGATGCGACCCGCATCCACCGCCTCGTAGAGCCAGCGCGTGGCCAGCGTAATCCCCTCTTTCACATCGCTGTTGTCGACCCCCAGCACGTTCGGGTACTCATCACGAAGGGTCAGCGTGCAAGTGGAGCCCGTCAACAAAACGGGACGATCCTCCGCCAGCGAGGCACGGATCGACTTGAGATTGGCGGAAGCATGCCGCAATGCACTCTTTTTCATGCCGTTGGCCAACAACGCCACCCCACAGCAACGCTCCCGCTCAAGCAAGCGCACCCCCACCCCGACCGCATTCAGCACCCGCACCAGGTCGCGCCCCAGTTCCGGGAAGTTGTAGTTCACGTAGCACCCGTGGAAATAGCTCACCTGCTGCGGATAGGATTTCTGCCGGTCCGCCGCCTCCTTCTTGTACCAGCGCACGAAAGTCTGCTCCGCATAGTCCGGGAAGGTGCGGTGCGCATCAACGCCCAGACTGTGGTCGAGCGCGTCCTGCACAAACTCCGATTTCAGCGCCCCGTTGGCCAGCGGCGCGAACGTGGTGGCCAAGCGTCCCACGAGATCGGTGCTCCCCAGCATCGCGTTGCGCAGGCTCGGATAGGTCGGCGCCTTTTCCAGACGAGCCAGTTGCACCAGGTCCGCGATGTGAACCCCGGACGGGCATGCCAGCTCACAGCGCTTGCAGTTCAGACAGTATTTCAGGTTGTTGTCGAAAAAGCGGCCATCCTTCAGGCGGTAACGCTCCCCGTCCGGACCGGCGCTCTTGGGGCCGGGAAACAGCGGATTGACCGCCAGCATCGGACAGTAGTCGTTGCAGATGGTGCACTTCATGCACCGTTCGAAAGTCTGGTCGCCGCGCGGGTTCATGGCAGTATCAAAGCCGGCTCACCACCGAACCGATGGCATACAGATTCTCAATGGGCTGCCCGTTCAGGAACGGATGACCCGCTTCGTCCACTCGCACGCCAAAGCGCATGAACGGCTGGTCGGCATAAAAATCGGGCGAAACCCAGTCGGCATGGCCACCTACGTAGTCGACGTCCAGCCCGAACACCGGTTCCAGAATGGCATCGTGGGTAGCCACCAGGCCACCGCTGAAGAAGCTGCCTGTAGCCAGATAGAAGAGCGGCGCCTCGAAACGCGTCCGGCCATGGTTGGCAGTCTGGACAGCCATCAGGCGATGATCCGTGAAAAGTCCGCGGACGACGCTGTCGCCCATCAGGAACGTACCCCCCAACGCTTCGAAAGCGCGACGGGCTTCCTTCTGGGACCACACGGGCTCGACGAAACGGCGCGGGCTTTCTCCAGCACAGACCACGAGGCAACGGCGGCCGCTCCGCTGGAGTTCCGTGGCACGGGGCAGGCCACTGTGCCCGCCTCCTATGATGATGGCGTCGAATTTCATGGCTCCTGCAGGTATTGAGGGTTCTTATAGATCCATTGCGCGAGCTGGGCCTCCCGCATCGCCTCGCCCCAGGCCACGGGATAAACGCCCTTCCAGCGCTCGTTGACGAAGCCGCGCAAATCAGGGTCGGGCAGCATCTTGGCCGCCCGCAGAGCACAGAGCTGTCCCTGGCAGGTGCCCATGCCCACGCGCGTGCGACGGCGCAGGTCCACGAGGTTGCGGGCACCCAGGTTGTCGATAGCGTAGCGGATTTCCTCTTCCGTCACGTTCTCGCATTCACACACGAGTTTGCCGCCGAAGCGGTCGTTGCGCACGATGGCTTCGGGCAGCGGCGTCTCGGCCGTGGTACAAGGCACATCCCAGTGCAACTTACGGCACACCAGGTCGGTGGTCATCTCGGCCATGAGGCGGTAAGTCATCATCTTACCGCCCGCAATGGTCACCAGCCCGGGGATGCCGTCGCGCTCCTCGTGGTCGAAGAGCACGATGCCGCGGCTGATGCTGCGGCCGTCCGAACCGTCGGTGGCCACCAGGGGCCTTACGCCGCAATAGGCGCGCAGGATCCGGGTCTGCATGAGCTGCGGGGCCAGTTTGGCGCCCTCGCTCAGCAGCAGGTCCACTTCTTCGGGAGTCGGCCGGGCGCCGGCAATTTCGGAGGGTTCAAGCCGCTGCGAGGTGGTGCCCAGAATCGTCACGGACTCGCCGGGCACGAGGATGTCGGCGTCTGACGAGGGCCGGCAGCGGTTCAGGGCCATCTGGTTGACGCGGTGGCCGAACACGAGCAGGGTGCCTTTATCGGGGTACATCGTGATATGGGCGCCGGCCTTGGCGGCAACTTGACCGCTCCAGGTGCCGGCGGCGTTCACGATGATCGGGGCTTCGAGGTGTTTTTCCTGGCGGCCGCGGATGTCATAGAGGTCGACGCCAACGACGCGGCGACCGTCCATTCTCAGGCCGCGGACTTCATGGTAGCTGAGGATATCTGCGCCATGTTTCTGGGCGTCGAGGGCGTTGGCGAACACGAGCCGGAAAGGGTCGACGCTGCCGTCGGGCACGCGGACGGCGCCGATCAGCTTGGGGTTGACGGCGGGTTCGAGGGCGATGGCCTCTTTGGGGTCGAGGGCTTCGGCGTGAATGCCGGCCTTGCGGCAAGCCTTCAGGAATTGTTTCTGGTAGTCGAGGCTGTCTTCGGGCAAGGTAATGAACAATCCGTCGCAAGGATCGACGCAGTGCGGAGCTATCTTCTTGAGGATCAGGTTCTCCTTAATGCATTCTTTGGCAGATTCGGCGTCGTTCACGGCATAGCGGGCGCCGCTGTGGAGCAGGCCGTGGTTGCGGCCGCTGGCGCCGTTTGTCAGGTCGTCGCGCTCGACGAGGGCGACTTTCAGGCCGCGGAGGCTGCAGTCACGGGCCACGCCCACGCCGGTGATGCCGCCGCCGATGACAATGACGTCGTAGACAGATGGTCTGGCCGGGGCATCGGGCCTGCCCGAAGCCATTTTTTCTCGTATTTGGGTGGAAGAAATATCGTACAAAGTTGCTTCAGTAAATAATTTGACGCCTTTGGTGGCGCGTCGGGCGTTCAGGCGGTCGACGATGGGTTGGGCATCGGTGCCGGGACGGGGATAAACCCAGATTTCGAAATCGCGGAGGATTTCGTCGGCTTTGTGCCAACGTTCGAGGCTGGCGATGTTGTCGCCTCCCATCACGAGGACAAAGTCCTTGTCGGGCTCGGTTTGCCGGAGATGGTGGAGGGTGTTAATGGTGTAGCGGGGCTCGGGAAGGGCGAACTCCACGTCGGTCACTTCCACGGGGAGCTTTTCGCGGGCGATGGCTTCGCGAGCGGCTTCCAGGCGGTCGCGGGCATTGTCGAGGAGGCCCTGGCCTTGCTTGAAGGGGCTCTGCGGCGACACAACCAGGCGTACCTGGGCGGCGTCGGTATGCTCGCACAGGTAGCGCAGGATGGCCAGGTGTCCTTCGTGGATCGGATTGAACGAGCCGAACAGCAGGGCGACCTTGGGCTTGTCGCGGTGGATAACAGAGCGCATGCTATTTCTTCAGGAAATCGGCCACCACGCGATCGGCTTCGGCCAGGCAGGCAGGCAGGTCGTCGTTGACCAGGATGTAGTCGAAACGGGGCTGGTACAGCATCTCGATGCGGGCCTTCCGGACGCGTTCCTCGATGAATGCGGGAGAATCGGTGCCGCGGGTGACGAGGCGGCGGCGCAATTCCTTGATAGATGGAGCCTTGACGAATACCGAGAGGGCGTCGTCGCCGAAATATTTCTTGAGGCTCACGCCGCCTTTCACGTCGACGTCGAAGAGAATGACCTTCCCCTCTCTCCAGATGCGTTCCACCTCCGACTTCAGCGTACCATAATAGACGCCCTGGTACACTTGTTCGTATTCCACGAATTCATCGGCCGCGACGCGACGGAGGAATTCATCGACCGAAATGAAATAATACGCTTCCCCATCCTTCTCCAGTCCCCGCGGGGCCCGCGAGGTGGCGGACACCGAAAAGGCGAAACAGTCGAAGGTTTCCAGCAGGTGGTTCACCACCGTGGTCTTGCCGGAACCGGACGGCGCGGAAAAGATCACTACTTTACCCATTTATGATGATTTTCGTTTCTCAACGCGCAAAAATAGTCAATTCTTGCTGAATTTCCACTATATTTGTGACCTGGAAAATTCTTAATAATCTTATAATATGGTTTCTTACAAAGAATTGGGCCTTGTCAACACCCGCGCGATGTTTGCCAAGGCAGTCAAGGGCGGCTATGCCATCCCCGCATTCAACTTCAACAACATGGAGCAGCTGCAGGCCATCATCCAGGCTTGCGCCGAGACCAAATCGCCCGTCATCCTGCAGGTTTCCAAGGGTGCCCGCAACTATGCCAACCAGACCCTCCTCCGCTATATGGCGCAGGGTGCCGTCGAGTATGCCAAGGAACTGGGCTGGAAACGTCCCCAGATTGTCCTCCACCTCGACCACGGTGACAGCTACGAGCTCTGCAAGAGCTGCATCCAGACCGGTTTCTCTTCCGTGATGATCGACGGCAGCGCCCTGCCGTACGACGAGAACGTGGCCCTGACCAAGAAGGTCGTGCGCTACGCCCACCGCTTCGGCGTGACTGTCGAGGCTGAGCTCGGCGTCCTCGCCGGCGTGGAAGATGAAGTTGCCGCCGAAGAAAGCCACTATACCAAGCCGGAGGAAGTCGTCGACTTCGTCACCAAGACGGGCTGCGATTCCCTCGCCATCTCGATCGGTACCTCGCACGGTGCCTACAAGTTCAAACCGGAGCAGTGCACCCGCGATCCCAAGACGGGCAAGCTCGTTCCGCCGCCGTTGGCCTTCGACGTGCTGAAGCAGATTGAGAAGAAGCTTCCGGGCTTCCCCATCGTGCTCCACGGCTCCTCCAGCGTTCCGCAGGAATATGTCGACATCATCAACACGCACGGTGGCAAGCTTCCCGATGCAGTGGGCATTCCGGAGGAGCAGCTCCGCAAGGCCGCCAAGAGCGCTGTCTGCAAGATCAACATCGACAGCGACTCGCGTCTGGCCATGACGGCTGCCGTCCGTCTGGTGTTCGCCAACAAGCCGGGCGAGTTCGACCCGCGCAAATACCTGGGTCCGGCCCGCGACGAGATGCTCAAGCTCTACAAGCACAAGATCATCAACGTGCTGGGTTCCGACGGCAAGGCGAAATAAACTAAATCTTGAGTTTCAGGTGGATCCTGGTGAAGAGCCAGGTGAAACCGATCATCAGAAAGGCGAATCCCAGGGCTTTCAGGAGTCCTGGGATTCCGTATGTAAGGACGGAAGGCCAGTGAAAGCCAGCCAGTTGCTGGATAGCGTACCAGATGGAGGGCATCATGTAGCAGGTCAGCGTGGCAGTACCTGCGGGTGAGATGGGACGGGCCCAGCGGGTATGGCCCTTGACGTCCGCGATCCAGTGCAGGAGGCCGAACAGGGCGATGAAGATGGCCAGGCAGAAGAAGGCCCACGTAGGCGTGGCCAGGTTCTTCGAGATGATCCACACCCGATGGCACACCAGGCCGAGTACCAGCATCGACCCGGCCAATGCCAGGCAGGATTTCATCCATTTCCGGGTCTGACCTTCGCACTGAATCAGATGCATCGTCGTCATCATTCCCGTGGCACAGATCAGCGGATGCGTCCAGCCGCCAGGCCAGAAGCCCAGGATCACGGCGCGGCTCGACCAGTCTTTCGGAATGGCCGGTACGGCGTTCAGCACGCAGAGCAACTCGATCAGCAGCCAGCATACCCATAGCTTCCGGAAATCACCCCGCAACACGACATAGGCCAGTGCACAGGGCAGATAGGCCCAGCCAATCAAGCCCAGGATCCCCCACCAGCCGTGCCGGAAGGGCATTCCGTGTACATCCTTGTACACCACCAAGGCGATGAGCAGCGCCACACCCAGCCCTTGCAGGACGCGGACCCACACCGGGTAGCGGCCGTCACGCCCGCGGGGATACACATTCCATATCAGGAAATAGCCGCAGATGGCCAGGAGGGTGAAGACGGGGCGCGACAGGCCGCCTTCCACGCCGCCCATGTTCATCGAGAAGAGGCCCATCACGACGAGGGCCAGCGTGCGGAGACACACATGCCCCAGCACCTGCAAGGCATTGTCACCCTTCTGGTAGCGGGCGCCGACAGCGAAAGGGATCGACAGTCCGACGCAGAACAGGAAGGCCGGGAAGACCAGGTCGGAGAAGCCCAGCATGTCCTCCTCCGTCGCGGCATGGTGCAGCCAGTGCGGCAGCCCGCCCATGCCCGCGAAGTCGTTGACGAAGATCATCATGAGCATCGTCAACGCCCGCATGATGTCGATGGAGGCGATGCGTTTCATCCCGGTTCCGAATAGTCGCTACAGGGAGATCGACGACAGGAAATTGATG
>Ga0265301_10002916_pt1 | contig 18873 bp, 51 predicted proteins | sample AusTroGonzalo_MG_2_FD_193488 | JGI IMG/M metagenome (GOLD analysis project Ga0265301, IMG submission 193488) | Bovine rumen microbial communities from tropical cattle in Woodstock, Queensland, Australia - Gonzalo_04 | ecosystem: Host-associated > Mammals > Digestive system > Stomach > Rumen ... | reverse complement strand
GGTCTGTTCCTCATCGGCTGTTTCATCTACGGATTCATGGAAGAAGTTTAAGATAAGGAGATAAAAAATGAAAAAGTTCATCATCTCGGCTCATACTTTCCCCACCACCGGCGGCACAACTTGGTTCGTCCGAACCATCCCGGCTAAGACCAAAGAGCTTGCCATCAAGGCCTTCTTCGCTCACTTTGGCAAACTGAATGCCATCGATCGGATCGTCGAAGCCAAAGAAAACGGTGATCCGAGGAACGACTGATCTTGGTTTACTTTTCGGTCATCTCTGTTATATTTTAATATAACCACCAACCAAAAAGAAAGGAATTTCCACCATGACCAAGAAGACCGCAATCATGAATTTCGTCGAAGAAAACGGTGGGACCGTTCGCCGTAAGGACCTGGTCCGCTTCATCTGCGAACTCAACGGAAATGTTTATGATCCCATCCTTCACCGCGGATATTACTCCGCCGCTCTCTGCCCCACTTCCATTTGGAGAGACGGTCATCTTCTCAAACCCTCCAAGAACGAACCCAGGTATTTGATCCGTTCCGGGCGTGGTCTCTACACCGTCTGCCGTTAATCACACAGTTAACTGGGAACTCAAAAGAGTTCCCAGTTCTTTCACTTTTACAAAGAAAGGGATCTCTTTATTATGCTTTACAAAGTGTTTCTTGAATTTGATCATACCAAGACCTGGCTTCCTTACTCCAAAGAGGCTTTTGTGGAATTTGATCCTTCTTTACCCATAAGTGTTCCAACTCAGTTTTGGCGGTGGGTTTGGAAGCAGCATGGCAGCGATGTGGTCTCCGGAATGTGTTGGCCGGCCAAAGAAGAAGACAAACTTTCCGTAGGATAATTCGGTTTACTTTCTCGGACTTTTGGTTATACTATAATATCAACCACAACCAATCAAACCGAAAGGAAACTAAATATGATGTACTGTGTCGTCAAGAGCTGTCCCGGCGGGGATGTTTTTTACGGTCCCTATTCCTCTGTGGAGGATGCCGAAGCCTTCATCAAGGATGATGCCAAGGCGGAAAAGGCTTCCCTGATGGAGTATACTGTCAACGAGGAGACCGAGACCCACTTCCCCTTCTATCGGCTCACCCTGAAGCTCACCCAGCTCTGGGACGGAAAGCCCTTCTCCTGGAATTGGAATGTCCGTTTTCTCCTCCCTTCGGAGAAGTGATTCTGCCAGAAAGGACTACAGAATGCATACCTACCGCTTTATCTTCACCCTAGATGATGCTCCTTCTACCTACCATAGCGACATCCTTGCTTTCGACCGCAAAGAGGCTGGAAAGATGTGGAAGGAAGTCAAAGCCATGATACCTTTCAGCCGCCGCAGAGTCCACATCGTCAAAGTCATTCCTCTGTCTTGATATCTCTAAACTTGGTTTACTTTTTGATGGTTGAGGTTATATTATAATACAACCACTAATGAAAGGAACCTCAAAATGAAGAAGACCAAAGAGCACATCATGATCGACCTGGAAGTTCGTCACAGTTGGGGAAGCTGCCGTCCCTACACTCGGATTCACAAATCAAAGAAAGCCTACAACCGCAAGGACCATTCTTGGCGGAACATGGAGGACTGAAAAATGGTAAAAATTGTTATCAATACCGAAGGAGCTGCTTTCGCCGATGCCGCAGGCAATTACACGAACTTCTCTGTCAATTTGGAAGTAGCTGACATCCTCCGCAAGTTGGCGGATCGCTTGACTCTCGTCCCGGATGCCATGACAGGAAGAGAGGTTCCCATCATGGATGGAAACGGAAACAAGATCGGGACTTTCATCTCCACCAAAGAAGAATAGTTTACTTCTAAACAACTTCTGTTATAATAAAATAAATCGGAATTCACTGAGTAGGTGGGATGGCCACTGGAAGGTGATTAAGAGAAAGTATCGCTCGTCTCATTAAAAGAGAGACCGTGACGTCCGCCATAAAGAGTGGAATGATTCGACCAAGAGCCTCTACAGATTCTCTCCGATCTTTTTATCGGCAAAAGAGAGACCCGGGTCTCTTGAGCAGCGATTAGTGTAACGAAGAGAGCACACCAGTTCGGAAGCTGGAGGCGGAGGCGCAAACCCTTCATCGCATTTACGCTCTTGCCGATTTTTTTGTTTACTTTTCAGTCATTCTTGTTATATTATAATACAACAAATAAAAGGATATCAAAATGAATCAGAAGCTCGCCGAAAGAATCCAATCCGAATTGCTGGAAAAAGAAAATCTTTTCAAATCCATTGACTCGCCATCCGATCTCGTTCCTCTCCCTGTCCGCAAAGTTCTTTTCGACCAAGCTTGGTCAGACGGCCATGCTTACGGAGATCATGAAGTCACGGCTCTCTACGACAAGTACTTGGAGCTGCAGGAACATATCCAAGCATGGTATGCGGACTACGAGGACACTTGCAAAAAACTTCAAGCCGCTTCGGATCTGTGGAAGTAAGTTTACTTTTCGGACAAGTCTGTTATATTATAATATACCCAACGGAAAGGAATCTAAAATGGCTAAGATCAAACGAATTTGCGGAAACTGCTGCTACATGGACACGAACAACCACTGCTTCGCAGAAGGTACCGAAGGTTCTTCCGGCCCTTATCAGTGTGCTTGCGGTCTGTTTGATCCCTGGGACAATCCGAAGTACAGGGAGCAGCCCAAGGAAAAGTAATCAGCTCTTTAGGACCGATCTAACCAATCGGTCCTTTTTCTTGGTTTACTTTTCAGATAAATCCGTTATATTATAATATCAACAACAACCGAAAGGAATCTAAAAATGCTTCTCGCCAACAAAGCTTACATTCTCTTCAAAGCCACCTTCTCCGCCGATCCTTCGGTCACTCTGGAAGATCGGGAATATCTTCCGCTCATCCGCCGTGCCAAACGGTACATTCTCGACCATTTGGCCAAGGAAAAGTCCTCTTTCACCATCACCGCTTCGGTTTGTTTCACTCCTCCCACCCCGTCTCAGCCTCTGACCAAGATGTCCACCTTCGTCTATTACCCCGAGGGCAACCCCGCGGCGGTCAGTCTCCGCCAGCGTTTCTTCCTCGTCCCCGAACTTTAAGGTTTACTTTTCGGACAATCCTGTTATATTTTAATACAACTAACGGAAAGGATTACTTCAATGCTTCACAAATTCGTCCTCACCTTCCACGTCAACACGGAATTCGGCAAGCGTCGTGACCATGCTATCGTCCTCGCTCTCAATCCTCAGGATGCCATCGAAAAGTTCAAAGAAAGGGTCCCCGGCATGGGGTACCTCTGGGGAAGCCATCACGTGGAGTCTTACTCCGCCTTCCTCGTCCTTCCCATTGAAAAGACCAGATTTGCCAAATGGGCCTGAGGAATCGGTTTACTTCCCAGACAATCCTGTTATATTGTAATATCCACAACAACCACCCCAACCGAAAGGAAACACACCATGATCACCGCAAAATTCTATGTCATCACCAGGTTCTCCGTCATCAGAGACACCGTCTACAAGGTCAGCAGCGAACAGACCCCTTACTCCGACTTCGGTGAGGCCTACGAAGCCATGCGGCAGGAGGCAATGGAGTGGTTCAAAGCATTCTCCAATCCCACCGCTTGTTTGGAGAGTACGACCAACGGAATCATCTTCAAGTACCGGCTCCAGGGTATGAATCCCCGGGAGTGGGTGACCCACTCCGAGCAGTGGGTCCTTTCAGAGGTCGAAGCCCGCCTCTTTTGAAAGAGACCAACCGAGGAGATCGGCTCCCCAACCGATCTCCTTGTTTACTTTTCGAACATCTCTGTTATATTATAATACAACCAACCGCCTAAACGAAAGGAGACTCTATGGCTACCAACTATACCCGTCTCGAACGTTACATGATCGAAGCTTGTTTGAACGATGAACTTGATGTGATGTACGGCAACTTCACCGTAAACCAAGTGGAACGGATCACCGTGGATGCCTCTGACATCATCAAGAAGTGCACCCCGGAACTGTACGAGCGGTACTTCAAGGATTACTGCGAACGGAACTCCATCCTCATCAAAAGAGAATCCAATCAGACCATTTATCTGGAAGTCAACCCAGATTGAGTTTTACTTTTTGAATTCAGGTGTTATATTATAACATCCACCAACCAAAAGGAAAAAGTGAAAATGAGTGAAAAGATTCTTACCGTGAACCTGGATTCTTGTTGGTCCAACTCTGCTCGTGTGAAAATGTTTGTCGACCAGCTGAAGGACAAAAATGTCGAAGGGTCCTTCCACGATGGCGGAGATGACGGTTCCTCCTGGACTTTGAAAGGCACCAAAGAGAATCTGGTGAAAGCCATCAATGCCCATTGGCTTCTTAACGGTTTTTTATCCTCCAGAAGATGTGATGGACCAAGAGACGATGAGTCTCCTCGGTTTTGAGGTTTCCAAAGAAGGCAAAATTGATCTGATGTAAGGAGTATCTTTCAATGCACTTCATCATCATCTTTGCCGTTATCCTCGCTGCCGCTGCTATCATCTCCGTTGGAGTTAAAATGTATCAAGTCGAGAAGGCTTTTCGGCAGCAAACCAAAGAGAGCTCAATTCTCCATTATTGAAGTTCTAAATCTAGACTTCGGCTTCACTTCAACCAAAGTGAAGCCGTTTCAGCTAACTTAAAGTTGAAACATCAAAGCTTAAGACACTAACTTTGTAGTTGTGATTGAAGTTTTCAACTTCTCTTTGAAATAGATTACTCCAAATTAAGTTCAGTGAAGCTTAAGTTCTGTCATCTATTTTAGAATAAATAATTTCATGTTTTGAACTGAAGGAAAACTTATATGAAAGTTGATGACATATTCAAAAAAGTTTATTTGGAAAGCATTATCAAAGAATCTGCTGAAGAAGATGAAAACATGCACGGTGATATGGATGATGTTGATTTCAAGAATGGCAAAGATGAAGGCATAAAAGAGATAGATGCTAAATCAGGGTTTCGTTTTGGAGTTGACAACTTTGGCAGATATTATATGACTGATAAGGATGGTCTTTGGAAGGATATGAAGATTGAACCTAAGACCAAAACTCAACTTGACGTCCAGAAAATTTTTGATCAGAAAGTGAAAGAGCTTACAGAAGAAGATACTTGCTGTGAAGATGTGGATGATAGTAAAATCAACGTTGTGACATCAAGAAGCCTCGATGGTAAAGAATACTTCTTAGGCAGCGATGGGGAGGATAACTTTTACTTTGCTGAATTTAGTCCAGATGGCTGGAAACAAATTTATGGAGTTAAAACCACTTTAGATGCTGAAAGCATGTTTGATAGAATGATTGAAAACTGCCACAAGCCTTGGGGGGGCAGATGACGAAGGTGATGATGAAAGTTATGGAGATGATGACGATGATTATGATCCATATGAAGAATTAGCCAGTCAAGGTATCTTCCCAGGCCGTCATGATGATTGGTGATAAAGTCAAAAATACGGATATAAAAAAGGACCGGGTTCTTCCCGGTCCTTTTTTGTTTAGATTGCGTTGGAAGGGATGACGATGTCACCCCAGACGATGGTAGGAGAGTCGGTCCGGACGGCGGAGAGCAGGGTGGGTTTCCCGAAGGATGCCTTGACGGCATTCCATTTTTTGGTGGCCTCCCGTTTGTTGGGAGCGAGGATGTCCTGCCAGTGGGTGGCCTTGGTGGTAGGGAGGGTGAAGAAGAAGCGGTAGAGTTTCATGAGGAGGTTCCTTTCGGTTGGTGGTTGATATTAAAATATAACGGGGAATCCAAGAAAGTAAACCAAGTTGTCTGAACTTTCAGGTTTACTATGAACACTTTTGGCCGCCCCTCGGGGTCGGCAGGGATTAAAAGGTCCTCCTTTGTTCCACTGGTTGATATTTTAATATAACAGATAGATCAAAAAAGTAAACTGAAAAAAAAGGGACCGCCGCGGCGGTCCCTTTTGGAGAGCGGAGAGTTGGGCCTTAAAAGGAGATGAGACCCTCTTCGGCGAGATTGCGGCCGTCGACCCTCACCAGGAGATAAATCTCCCTGGGGCCCACAAAAAAGTGAGACCGCCAAATTTCCGTGGGATTGGAGTTTTTGAGAGAGTTACGGAGACTGAAGAGGGCTCTCCCGGCCTCGCGGAATCCCTTGATGGGCTCGCTCACCCATTTGAACTCCCTGTCCCAAAAGCCGCCGTTTTCGGGGAGAGTGATGTGGGAGATCCGATAGGTGTGAGTGTGAGTGTGTCTCATGTGAGTGACTCCTTTGTGTTGGTGATTGGTGGGAACCGATATTATATTATAACAGGGAGATCCGAAAAATAAACCAAGATCCCATACAAATTTTAGCGGCGATGATCGGTTTACGAACCCCGTATGTCTGTTATATTTCAATATCAACCACCCCAACCGAAAGGACTGCCACATGGAATTCCGCATTCTCTACTCCACCCCGCTCCTCGCCGCCGCCAATCAGCGCATCGAGGCCTACGTGAAGGCCGGCACCGAAGAGGCCGCGATGGCCGAACTTCGGTCTTGGTTCACCCCCGCTGAATGGTCCGAAGTGAAAATTCACAGGGTCAGGGTGGCCTAACCCAACTTGGAAAAGACCAGGGGCTGCCCGCTTCGGCTCCTGGTCCACCTCTCAGACAATCTTATCGAAAGGAACCTCAACATGAAACGCATTCTCTTTGTCCTCCTGCTCATCGCTGCCGCTGTCTTCATCCAGACCGCTCCTCACTGCCTCACTTGGTTCGAAGCCATCCGTACTTGGGGTCTCGGTCTCTTGGCCGTGGTCTGCGGCTTCCTCGGAACGATCGGTGCCTAAGAAACTCAGTTTACTTTTCCAACTTCTCAGTTATATTTCAATATCAACCACCACCAACGAAAGGAACACCAAAATGAAGAAGCTCAACATCACCGTTCTCACCACTCTCTCCGTCGACGTCCGCCCCGCCGTCCAGGCCACCGTCAAGTCCGAAGCCGCCATGTGGAACTACCTTCGTCAGGTCCGGGACAACATCACGGACGAGGACCTCAAGGTCGGCATCCAGGCCATCGTCACCACCGAGGACGGGGCGGAATTCAAGAACATCATCTTCCGCCGCAACTCCAAGGGCAAGATCGAAATGCCGAACTCGGTCAAGGCCACTTGCCGCCGCCAGGTCGAAAAGGCCCGTAAGGCCGCCAAGGAAGCTGCCGAAAAGGCCGCCGCCAAGAAGGCCCGGAAGGCCGAGGCCAACCGTCGGTACCGCGAACGGAAGAAGGCTGCTGCCGCTGCCGCGACCGCCGCGGCGGTCGCTGCTGAAGAGGCTGTTCCGACCGAAGCCTAATACCTCCCCGCCTCCCAGAGGACCGACTCACCGTCGGTCCTCTTTTTGACATAATAGTGAACTTGCACTCTATGGGAGAAACTTAGAAACTTCTCTTGCATCTTCATTGTAAGCTACTTAGATTACATGGGAGAAACTTAGAATTTTTTCTTATGAATCTCAGTTTACTTCTTAGTCCTATCTGTTATATTTCAATATCAACAACAACCACCAACGAAAGGAACCCCATCATGGCTTACTCCATCCTCGAGACTCGGAACACCACCACCACCGTCATCGGCCCTTTCAAAACCCCCGAAATGGCCGTGAAATTCATCAAGAAGTTGGCGGACGATATCAAGGCGGAACACCACCACGATCCCCGCTCCTATGTTCCTGAAGCCATCATCTCCGAGCTCGAATACTGCGACTACGGCCCGGAACAGTATCGCCTCGACATGAGTGTTGTGGATCGGTTCATGCATGTGAATTCCACCTTCCGCTGGGAAGTGAAATACCTCCTGAATCCGAAGAAAATCTAAATCTCGGTTTACTTTCTCGGTCCTTTGGTTATATTTTAATATCACCAACAGAAAGGTCAACACAATGCACACTTATCACATCGTCTTCAGCCTCAACAACGATCCCACTCACTATTGGTATGACATCCCCGCCGCCGACCAGAAGGATGCCATCAGGGCCTGGAACGAGATCCGTCGTGTCATTCCGGGTAAGACCACTCGGCTTTATGTGGCTCGCCATAACCCCAAGGATCTTCATTGGAATGACGGTCTGACCGAATATCAGATCTAAGCTCCTTCCGACGGCGGGAATCCCAGTTTACTTTCTGGGATTCCCTGTTATACTATAATACAAATACAATCAATCCAACCGAAAGGACCGCACCCATGAAGCTCTTCATCCACTCTGTCGCTTCCTACTCCCCTCGCTGCAATCAGGTCATCCTCTCCTTCGCGGACGACGTACCGGCCCTTCCCAAGGAGGTTTACTCCTTCTCTCTCTTCATGCCCAAATCGGTCCAGCTGACCGCAGGTCAAGTCAACGAAGTTCCCTCCTGGATCGCCAAGAACATCTGGCATTCCCAGTCCACTGCCTACATCCTCAAGGACCTCTTCAAGCAGGGAAAGGCCACGGTCCATAAGAGAGCCGAGAAGATCGAGATCGTCATCGCGATCGAGGAAGCCTTCAAGGCGGCGGAAGCCCTGAATGTGGAGGAGCCCATCGTCGAGAGCGGCGAATTCATCGGAAAGCCCGGTGACACCATCATCACCACCTTCAAGGTGGACAAGCTTCTCAAGAGCTGGGAGAACTACTACGAAGGAGTCTGGCGGCACAACGGACATGGGTGGGAGCATCCGACCGCTGCGGTCTGTCTGTGGCAGCTCTCTGACGAGGAAGGCCATACCTTCATCCTCCGCTGCACCAACGACGGCATCAACTCCGACATCGCTGAGGCGAAGTCCGCCGGAAAGTCCTTCCAGATGGAGGCGAAGATCGTCGGCCATCAGACCTTCCGTGGTCTCAAACAGACCAACATCAAGGTGAAGAAGCAGAAGATCGTGATGATCGGCAGCGACGGCCAGCCTACCCTGGAGGAACCGAAGGTGGAAGCACCGGTGGAAGAGCAGGAATACACCGATGAAGTCCCGTTCTGAGGTTTACTTTCTGGGATTCTCGGTTATATTTCAATATCAACAACAACCACCAACGAAAGGACCACCCACCATGATCACCCTCGTCACCACCGCTCTCCCCGCTCCCTTCACCACCGAGACCGATCTCCAGGTCAAATCCATCTCCGCCGCCTGGAATGCCATCCGGGCGCTCCGGGACGGAGCCGACCCTGCCGTTCTCAACGGAGTCACCCTCAAGGTTCTCTTGGACGAGCCCTCCGACCGCATCCCCGCCACCATCCGCTTCACCCTGAACTCCAAGGGAAAAATCGAATTCAAGGATGCCGCCAAGGTGTCCGCTCCCAAGGCTCCCAAGAAGGCCCAGAAGGCCGCCGCCACCGTCGTCGAGGAGGACGAAGACGACAGCTGGGACGACGAGCGGGGTCTCCGTCAGATGGAGGAAATGGCCGCCTACATCCACTCCGGGGCGGGCTTGGACAACTACTTCGCCGACCGAGATGCGGGGTTCGTGGAATAAGTTTCCACACACCGAGGGGAGTCCGCGGCCTCCCCTTTTTCTTCACATTAGAATGCATCCTCTGGATAGCTTCCTTTCCTGTCATATATTCCTTCGCCCTGTAGATCGGACAGCATCCTGGCTTTCTAGCAGCAGAGGTCATTTCCCAGTTTACGAACCTCTCATGCCTGTTATATTATAATACAATCAAACGAAAGGAACCCACAATGCACACCTACCTCATCCCCTACGTCGCCAAGAATGCCCGCACCAACAAGAAGGTGGAAGCCGTCTTTCGGATCCAGACCGTCAGCAAGGAAGCAGCGATGGATGCCTTCTCCGACTTCTACTTCCAGCACCCCACCCTCGTCCAGGGAATGATCAAGCAGATCATCGAGGCCTGAAGGAGAGGAAAAGATGCCAACTTTCTTGATCATAGTCGTCTCCGTCTTCTTTCTCATCCTGTTCGCAAGCTTAAGAAGATGCTTTACCACATATAAGAACGTTTATGAAGATAAGACGAAGAGTGCTGTCCAACAACGGGCATCTTATCACGGACCTCACCCCAAAGAAAAACCCTATTTGAGTGGAGACATTGTGGAGTTCAAGCTGACCGTAAGGTCTGATCTTCAGATGAAAAGAATGACCGAGCTTGAAAAGAAGTTCTATTCTTTCTAAGACGATCGGATCGAAAGATAACTTCAAAGGAGAGAGAAGATGAAGCAGAAAGCAATTACCGGCCTCTCTACAGGCATAGTAGAACAGACCAATCCCAAAGCACTGTATGAGCTGATGGATCGGTGCACCACCGAAGCGAAGCACGTCCTCGCCCTTGCAGAAGGCTACAAAAGGACAATCCGTGCAGGAGAAGATACCTATTCCTGGGATGGGAGCCTGCACTTCTGGAAGATCGAAAGAGACAACGGGTTCTCGAACTACATACCTCTCGGGGTGGCAGAAGAGTCCCTTTCTCACCACCTCTTCAAAGGCGAAGACTGGTCCTGGAACCTCTGCTGAGATCGGTTTACTTTCTTAGACTCTCTGTTATATTATAATATAACCAAACAAGAAAGGAACTCTTACAATGGCCACTCAATACCGTGTCTTCCGCAATGTCGCCGTCCGTGCCAAGGACACCAAGGAACTTCTCCGCACCGAAACCGCTCTCTACGGTCTCTACGAGGACTGGGAGGAAGCCAGGAAGTTGGTCAAGGTCATCTCCAGGTCAAGGGAGCAAGTCCTCAAGGGTCAAGGTCTGGAAGTCAGGGTCCAATATCTCTTCCTCTTCGGCAGGGTCACTCTTCACTTCAACACTCTCTGGACCGAAGTCACCGTGACCTTCCAAGCCGTGAAGGAAGATCAGTTGGAAGATGCCATCAACAAGGCCAACGGGATCTGCTCCGAAAAGGAAGCCTAAAACTCAGTTTACAAGCTCAAGTTCTCTGTTATAATATAATATCAACAACAACCACCAACGAAAGGAACACCAAAATGAAGAAGCTCACCATCAAGTTCGAAAACATCAGCCGTCCGTATTCGCCGATGACGATCTCCACCGTCAAGTCGGAAGCCGCCATGTGGAATCTCCTCCGCGAGGTCCGAGACAGCCTCACCGATGCCGACCTCGCCAACGCTCCGAAGGCTTTGGTTACCGACGAGGAAGGCAACCTCTTCAAGGACATCACCTTCAAGCGGAATGCCAAGGGCAAGATCGAGATGCCCAATGCCGTGAAGGCCACTTGCCGCAGGGCGGTGGAGAAAGCCCGTAAGGCCGCCAAGGAAGCCGCGGAGAAAGCCTCCGCCAAGAAGGCTCGGAAGGCCGAGGCCAACCGTCGGTACCGCGAACGGAAGAAGGCCGCCGCCGCTGCCGCCGCGGCCTGCAAGGAAGCAGCGGTCGAGGAAGCCACCCAGCAGAACTAACCTCCCCACAACCGAGAACCGATGATCCCCGTCGGTTCTCGGTTTACTTTCAGCCATTCCCTGTTATATTGTAATATCCACCACCAATCAAACTGAAAGGACCGCCTACCATGATGAAGAAGACTGCCATCCTCAATTTCGTCGAATCCATGCCCAACCGCACCGCCACCCGTCGTGACATCGTGTCCTTCGTGCTCGGCATGAAAGGCATCACTTACGACCCGATCCGTCACCGCGGCTATTACAGTTGTGCCTTCTGTCCCACGGGTGATCCTCAGCACATCGGTCACCTCATTCGTCCTTCCAAGAAGGATCCTCGCTACCTCAAGCGGATCGGACACGGCATCTACACCGTGGCAGAGTAACCTTTACCTCCACAGCCTCCAGGACCGATTTTTCACAGATCGGTCCTTTTCTTGGTTTACTTTCTCGGACTTTCGGTTATATTTCAATACAACCAAAGGAAAGGAACCTCAAAATGGCTAAGAAGCTCTCCATCAACCTCGACCAGATCGCCCTCGAAGCTCGCCGCTCCTGGGGCAGCTGCAAGCCCTGTACTCGGATCCACCGCTCCAAGAAGGACTACAACCGCAAGGACCGCTCTTGGCGGAATGACATCGACTGACCCAGAGTCAAGTTTGGCAAGCAAGACTTGGTTTACTTTCTGAGACTTTCTGTTATATTTTAATACAACCAAACGAAAGGACCACCCACCATGCTGAACTACCGCATCGCCTACCGCCTCACCACCGACCCCGTTCTCATCTCCGACCGCTTCATGGAGGTCACCGCTCCTTCCGCTTCCGAGGCCATGGCCGCGGCCGCCGATCCTTCCCGTCTGCTCCTGGACTGCTGGGTCATCCGTCCCTCCGCCGACTGAGCGGAGGTTTTTCGGTTTACGAATCCTCAGTTTCTGTTATACTATAATATAAGCTGCCGACGTAATCGCTAGTGTAGCTCAGCGGCAGAGCTGCCGAAAAGGCTAAACCCAGTTGGGTGAAGGTCGGAGGTTCGAGTCCTCTCACTAGCTGGTCGGCGCCATTTACCACCCAATCGAAAGGGAACTCCTCATGAAGATGAAGTTTGCTGTTTGTTTCAAGCCCATGACGAAGCCTGTTGAGGTCCTTGGTCGCTTCGATTCCCTGGAGGCAGCGGAACGACTTCTCCACTGGGAACAGACCAGTGCCCTCCTTGACCGTTCTTGGTATCGGTTCTACCACTTATACATCCAAGCTCTGTGAGTTTACTTCTCAGACATCCCTGTTATAATATAATATCAACCACCACCCCAACCGAAAGGACCAAACACAATGAAGTTCGCCGTCTGTTTCAAGCCCGTCATGCCCATGGACCCCATCGAGGTTCTCGGGCGCTTCGCCACCCGCAAGGAGGCAGAGGAATGCCTCAGCCAGGCGAAAGCCGCCGCCTGGGGCCACTGGTACAGGTACAACAGCCTGTACATCTACGAGTACGCCGCTCGGTAAGCTTGAAGGCGGCCTTTGGAGGACCGCCTTTTTTATGCCTAGAAACTTGGTTTACTTCTTAGACAATCCTGTTATATTTCAATATCAACAACAACCACCCAACCGAAAGGACTCTCGCCATGATCTTCAAAGTCACTTACACGGTCGCCACTCCCAAAGCCACCCTCACCAAGACCATGCCGATCTCCGCGGACAGCTCCGACGAAGCAGGGCAGACCGTCCGCACCCTTATGGAAGCCACCTATTGGAAGTGCCTCCACACCCAGGCCAAGGTCACCATCCTCTCCACGGTCCACTCTCATCTGATGGCTTTGGCCTAAATCTCGGTTTACTTTCTGGGATTCTCGGTTATATTCCAATATCAACACCAACCACTCCAACCGAAAGGACCACCCACCATGCTCTACCGTGTCACCCTCTGCATCGCCACCGCTTCCACCAACCGCGTCGAAGACCTCCCAATCTCGGCGGTCTCCCGGGAAGAGGCGGCCTCTTCCGCCAAGTCCTTCATGGAGTCCAAGTACTGGAACTCCTACCGCACCGAGGCGAAGGTGGAGGTCATCGCCATCGAACCTTCGCACCCCTCGGAATGGAGGTAACCGCCTCCCTTTTCCACCTCAACCTCAACCCAGAAGGACCAGTCACCATGATGTACGACGTCACCATCTCTGTCACCACTCCTCACACCATGACCATCCGCACCGTTTCGATCCCCGCTGCCACCGAGGAGGAAGCCGGTGCAATGGCCTCTCTCTACATGGAGACCGCAATCTGTACTGAGAGCCCCACTCCAGTGGAGACCTCTATCATCTCGGTAGTCCCCAAACCTTCCATGCCTTTCAAGCACTAGAATGCACTGGAAGAAGGGTCGTGATCTTGGTTTACGATCCTTCTTTTCTTGTTATATTGTAAATATCCATCTAATCGAAAGGAACTCCGCTATGATGTACACCGTCACTCTTTCCGTCTCCTCGTCCGCCACCGGCACCTTCAAGTTCGCTGCTCACTCCGATGCCTGGGACGAGGAGGATGCCTGCCGAGATGCCGAAGTGAGGGTGAAGGACTACTTCCAGGAGCTCTATCCCACTTCCTCGGTGGAGGTCAGAGCCATTTCTGTCAGGAGAGGCTACTACTTCCCCGACGGTAAACCTCATCTCTGAGGTTTACGATCTTCCTTCTCTTGTTATATTTCAATACAGCTAATTCTAAACAGAAAGGACTTAAGTCACATGAAGCTCTATGATGTCACTTTCACTTACTCCGTCTTCGGTGCAAAGGAACATACCCGCACTCTTCAGGTCGCTGCCAGATGTGCAGCAGAAGCCCGTGACTGCTCCGACGGTCAGATCGCCGCCTACATCCTCAACCTCACTGGCACCTCTCCGGCCTTCTCGATCAAGTCCGTGGTTCCTTCCCAGGATATGTGAGATTCTTGGTTTACTTTCTGGGATTCTCGGTTATATTTCAATATCAACACCACCACCTCTTAACGAAAGGAGATCCTCGTCATGGCTAACTTCACCAAATTCTTCCGGAACGGCAAAACCTTCTCCGCCTACTGCCGCATGCGGTACGGCCAGTCCAAGGAGATCTGGGCGGACACCACCCTGTGGCAGAAGTCCGGGGTCTATGCGATCGCCTTCGACCAGGAGGCGGCCGATGCCAAGTTCGGCTGCCGTGAAAACGGCCTCAACCCTCTCAAGCCCCGCCATCGGGAGGCCGCCTTCGACGAGGAGAACTACCAAGAGCGGAAGATGGAGGAAATGGCCGCCTACATCCACTCCGGAGCGGGTCTTCAGGCCTACTACGAGGACCAGGAAGCGGGGTACACCTACTGAGGTGGAAGTCCCTGGGAGGTCTAAACGGCCTCCCAGCCTTCGTGCATTCCAGCCCATTCAAAGGAGATCAGAATGATGAGAAAATTCTTCTTCAAAGCACTTCCATATGCGGAAGCCGATCCGACAGAAATTCCACTCAGCCTCATACTGTCCCCACCAATCACGATGCATCTAGAGGCAGAGAACAAGGATGCAGCAGTCATTGCCTTCAAGAAGCTTTACCCTCATTCGTCGATCCTGACCGTCTTACCATGTCCGGCAAAAATCCCAGGAAAGCAGTGAAGATCGGTTTACTTTCTTAGACTCCCTGTTATATTATAATACAACCAAACAAGAAAGGAACCTCGCAATGAACACTTACCGCTTCACCTTCTTCATCGACGACCCCGCCACCACCTACACCCACGACTTCACCGCTCGGACCTTGGAATCCGCCACTTGGAAGTGGAAGCTCTTCTTCATCTACTACACCCTTCACCCCGCCACCCTCGTCAAGGTCAGCCTCCTTCACTGACCTTCACTGACCTTCCCTTTTCTCCCTTGGGAATCCCAGTTTACTTTCTGGGATTCTCTGTTATATTCTAATACAACCAAACGAAAGGACCTCACAATGGACACTCGCCACTCCTACCGTTTCACCTTCATCGATCCCATCACCAACCAGACCTACGAACTCCACACCATCCCGCAGCCGGACCTCCTCACCGCCATCAAGTTCCTCTACGGCCGGAACAAGGACCTCAACCAACTCCACCTCGTAGAGGTCAAGGAGATGGAGGACTAACCTCCAACCTCCGGGAACCGTGGTTTACGAATCACGGTTCCCTGTTATATTATAATATCAAACTCTCACTACTTCAACTGAAAGGACCCTCACCATGCGTTACTACCGCTTCGTCTTCTCCCGCCCCAATTCGCCCGACATCTACTGGGAGGACATCCTCGCCCAGAACCAGAAGGCCGCCCGTGCGAAATGGACCCTCATCAAGGCCACCTACGGCTTCAAGGTCCGCCTCCTCTATGTCATCAGACCTGCGGCAAACACCACTCAGCTCCGCAATCTGGCCAATCTCTTCTACAACGCCTGAGGTGGGATATGAAAGAAGAGACCTGCTATACATTCTTTTTCTTTCTTCTTATCATCCTGTTTCTTGCAGGGTGCGGCCTCTTTACTTATTTCGGAATAGAAATGGGTTTCTGGAATTTATTCCGGTTTTTCTGCATCATTATGCTTGCATGTCTTTTCACCAGTGCCATCCTTTTCTTTCTGATTCATGTGATGTGCGGTTTTATTTCTCTTTCCAATAAGAACTGAAAAAGAAAGGAAAATATGAATGTCTAAGTTCAAAGCGAAGTTCATACACTCAATTCAAATTCTAAAGGAGCAAGTTGGATATGGAAAAGAAAAATGATCCAGAACAGTTCATCTTTGAAGAACAGATGGAACAGATCAAAAAGTCCCTTGCGGAATGCAAAGATGTCTCAGGGATAGACAAAGTGGAAGTGAAGTTCCTAAAAGACCTGATAGCATTAGGAGAAAGGTTGAAGGAACTAGAAAAAAACAAGAAATAGGGGAATGAAAAATGAAAGTCGTTTATTGTCCTCATTGCAATCAGAAGTATCAGGTAGGAGAAGACTATTACGGCAAAACTATTGAATGTCAATCTTGCCATAAGTGGTTTGAGATCCACTTCAATCCCTACACTCCTTCTCAGTCTTCTAACCCTGTTCAAGTAGAGCAGAAGAAGGAAGAATCTATAGAACAGAAACAAGCGAAGGCAGGAAGAGATCATTGCCTTCTTACGAGAATTTGGAAATGGGTAGGCTACTTTTCAGCGGCCATTGCATTGTTCTGCCTTCTTCTAATCATCTTCAAAATAAGTTCAGAAACTTACAAACAGTCCTTGATAAAATATCAGAAAGAACTTGAAGGAGAACTTTATCTAGTAAAAATTAGAGCTCCTATTGAACCGAGAAGGGATTGGGATCACTATAATGATTATGTGAAGAAGAAGGCAGAATATGACAAAAAAATGAGAGAGACAATTGATAAGATCTCAGAACTGACTGGAAAGATTGTTGACACTAAAATGAAGATTAAGAATGTTCCTGATCTCTCTATTCCTTCCTGGGTCTTGTTTACTTTCTTATTCAACTTCTTCTTCGCTTCAGTAATCTCATTCACCATCAGAGAATGGACTTTACTACTTCAAACTTGTGCAGAAGGATTAAAAAGAAAGGAGTAATTCGATTATGTCTACTACACTTACAAAAATTCCTTGGTGGAGATGGTTTGTCGCTTTCTTCTGGGCTCTTTCCATAATTGCATCTGTGGTCTTTATTGTATCACTTCTTCGATCAAAAGATACCTTTCAAGATGCCTTGTGGATCTACATATCCGCAGGGGTGATTGCGGACTCCTTCATCAATGTCTACCTGTTTGACCAGAGCAGATGGTAAAGCGACTTGCATAGGGTACGGAGGTCATCCTTCAATCGAGCAGAATCACTTCTACATGCATGAAACATTCACTTGAGTCTAGATGAAAATGAACTATTCACCTGGATCAAAATTCGGCGCAAGTAGTTTTACTCTCTGAATACAACAAAGGCTAGAAAACATCCTCTAGCCTTTTCAATATATTAGAATATCTGTTCTATATGCTGTTCTTGAGCCTCTATAGTGTCAGTTGGCTGAGAAAGTTCACGAGAACCATCTCTAACCCAGTCTGGATGTTTTTCTTCCCAGATCTTGATAGCTTCTTCCAAACTATCTGCTCTAACCTCTGTAGCGGATTGGATAGAGGTAGAATTCACGTAATGGTGAGACAAGATCCTAAAATACTTATTCCCTTTCTTTTTCTCCTTCAGGTTGTTCCAAGGCTCCTTCCCTGGTAGATAATAGATCTTTACATCTGATTCAATGACAGTGAAAGCTCTCCTTTCCAGCTTATTGAGGAACAGAACTATTTGATCTCCTCCTTCTGCATGTCCAATCTTACTGGAAATGTCCTCTATCACCTCTATCTTCTGATCCATGTCTTGTATCTTTTCTACTTCCTCTGGCAATTTGAATTGGAACAGGCAGACATAAGCTCCTTGTTCACGACGGAATATGCAAGGATATTTGTATTCCTCTGATGGATATTTCTTTAGATCTTTCCATTCTACACCTTCTGCAGGATTTCCATCCTTTCCAATCACAGGAGGATCATCATCTCCTTCAGTCATTTCTAGAATTATTCTAGAATAAACTTCATTGAACTTATCTAAACTCTTCATGTTATTTCTTTTCCTTACAATGTTTGATTATTATTAGAACGGTTCATCTGTCCACTTCTCTGCTTCTTTAACATCCTCTGGTGTCCTTTCCTCCCAGGGTATCTCATTCTTCAGATAGAAGTTCTCCACAGGTGTTTCAATCATTGTGAAAGTCCTTGGTGCTTTATGATTACTAAACATAACAACATAATCATCAGCATTTCTAGTTACATGCTTCACTATATCTTCAGCCATGTGGAGGCGATCCTCTGGTACTTCTATATTTCTAACAGCGTAGGGTACTTCAAATTGTACGTATCCTTCCATAGTCCCTTGCTCAACCTCCTTCATCAGGCTAGCATATTTGTATTCCTCTGAAGGATACTTACGGAAGTCTGACCATTCTATATCTTCTGCTTCCATACCCTGTCCATCTACTATCTTATAGAACATGTCCATATTAGAAAGGATATCTTCGCAGGCTAGTTTAAATCTATCTAACATTTCTATATCTCTTCTAGTTATAATTACTATTATTTATTCTAAATTCCGGTGGAATCTAGAAAAGATGGAGAAAAGAAGAAGCAATCATGAGCTTTAGAAAATCTCATGCAAATTTTTCGTGAATGGAATTTTCAATGCTAGATTTTTCGCATGCAATTTTTCTCACGCAAGTTTTCAACTCTTGAAAAGTGCGAAAGTGCGAAAAACCCAAACTATGAAAACATATGGTCTAGAAAAATAGGGCTATCCTGAAAACCGAAAATGCTAGCGAACTTAAACTTTCATTTGAATTCTTATGGAAATTTTTGACAATAAATAATAAATCTTGAAAATTTTTTCTAGAATATTTTTCATTGAAAATCAAATAGTGAATTTTGAAAATTTTTCTAGAATATTTTTTATTTGATTTTTTCAGTGAATTTTGAAAAATTTTTTCTAGAATTTTTTTTTGAAAA
>Ga0265301_10002915_pt1 | contig 18875 bp, 26 predicted proteins | sample AusTroGonzalo_MG_2_FD_193488 | JGI IMG/M metagenome (GOLD analysis project Ga0265301, IMG submission 193488) | Bovine rumen microbial communities from tropical cattle in Woodstock, Queensland, Australia - Gonzalo_04 | ecosystem: Host-associated > Mammals > Digestive system > Stomach > Rumen ... | reverse complement strand
TATAGGGACTATGCACTTTAAGGTATGATTCAAAAATCAAACAATCTCTGTTTGGCTGATATATACGATAGTGTTCGTATTTAATCATTTTAAGAAATTCTCTTAAAGTAATCATATAATCTCCTTTCTAAATAAGTATAATAAATTATTAAAAGATAGGCAAGAACTTTTTCCGCCTATCTTGATTGTTTCCTTAGTTCATTTTTAGGAACGTTATATTCTACTCCATCAGTAGCTCTTTTAACCCGCACAGTAGTAGCGTTTACTTCTTTTATTATTGTGACTTTTTTATTTGTTTTAATATCTATAAAGGTCATACTACCACCTCCTAATTATCTTGGCACCCACAGAAGGACTCGAACCCTCGACCCAGGGATTAGAAATCCCTTGCTCTAATTCCAACTGAGCTATGTGGGTATTTGGCACCCCGTGAAGGACTCGGACCCTCGACCTTTTGGTTCGTAGCCAAACGCTCTACTCCAACTGAGCTAACGGGGTATATGGCGGAGAGTTAGGGACTCGAACCCTAAACGCCCTGAAGCGCAACTGTTTTCAAGACAGCCCGACTACCAATTATCACAACTCTCCATTTGGCGGAAAACCTCAGACTTGAACTGAGACCCCGGGAGACCCGAGTACTCACGGTTTAGCAAACCGCTGCCTTACCATTAGGCTTAGTTTTCCATTTGGTGCGTCTGGAACGAATCGAACGTTCGACCCCGAGATTAAAAGTCACGTGCTCTACCCCTGAGCTACAAACGCATAGTTTTGCCTTTCTCATTTGTTCAAAGACGACGAGCTTTCATGGGTCAATCCGAAGATTTCCAAGGGCGCTTGGTACTCCCACGAGGACTTGCACCCCGAATCCACTAATTAAGAGTTAGTTGCATTACTATTATGCTATGGAAGTATATGGTACCGGAAGAGAGATTCGAACTCCCAAACTACTCGTTCTAAGCGAGCATTGTATACCATTCCAGCATTCCGGCATTTGGTGCCCTCGGTGAGACTTGCACTCACACGACATTTCTGCCGTACGCCCCTCAAACGTACGTGTCTACTAATTCCACCACAAGGGCATTGGTGGCCACGGACAGGGTTGAACTGCCGACGCAAGGATTTTCAGTCCTTCGCTCTACCAGCTGAGCTACGAGGCCATTAGATAGAATCACTATGGATTCCACTATTTTTACACATTTTAATTACTTTATTAAGTTCAACAGGTGTGTAATCCCATCGTTCTACACAAAGACAAGCACCATCACGACTAATTGTTGGGAAGGAGGCGTTAGCTCCCTTTGAATGAACATGCCCATAAAAGTGCATATCATAGGTATCGTGTTGATTACCTGGGCGTGTGTCTGGTTGATGTGAGAAGAAGATTTTTACTCCATCGTGTTCTTCGATGAATGAAGGTCTTACTTCTTCGAAACCGCAATCAAGGTAGAAATTTTTTGACTTCTTATCATGATTGCCGCGGACAAGAATTTTATGTCCATTAAGAGAAGGAATAATTTCTTTGAGTAAACTTTCTTGACCAAGTCCTACATCACCAAGATGATAGACAATATCATTAGGCTTTACTACTAAGTTCCAGCGCTTAATCATTGCATTATTCATTTCTTCAATAGAATTAAATGGCCTATTTTCATAAGTAATAATATTCTTATGATTGAAGTGCGTGTCGCTAATAATGTAAATCATAACTATTCCTTTCTTTACATATATATTATACCATATCTTTTTAGCTTTGTCTATGGTTTTTTACTTTGGTACCAGCAGGTGGAGTCGGACCACCCTAGAACGCTTATGAGACGTCCGTCGTCACCGGACAATACTGGCATATGGTAGGGGTACTAGGTCTCGAACCTAGACAAGATACGGGTTCAAAGCCCGTTGTTTTACCAATTAGACTATACCCCTATATGGAGCGCAATGAGGAATCGAACTATCTAGAATACTCACACCGAAGATCAGCCCGGGCCACCTAGGTTGCGCTTGTTGGTACTCCTATGTGGACTTGAACCACAATATCTCGCTTATAAGGCGAGCGCTCTGACCTTTGAGCTATGGGAGTATATGGAGACACTGGTTGGATTTGCACCAACGATGATATTACGGAGGTTGCAGCTCCGCCCCTTCGGCTTCTCAGGCACAGTGCCAAAATAAAAACCGCTGGTATGTGCCAGCGGTATTCGTCCTTTAAATTGATTAGACCTTGTTATTTAGCCAGCACAGAAAAATAAACACTACTTGAGCGTCTAAATTGCTTGGATTGCATACAAAGTATTCCGTTCATTTGTTTATTCTCCTATACTTTCTATAATAATTATAATTTAATTTTAAGTCTTTGTCAAGAAATTTTCCGCTTTATTCATCCTCGCTAATTCGTTTATTAACGACAGAAGCTCCGCATAATATTTCTAATCCAAAGAAGACAGTAGTAATAATTGGAAGAGCTACACCAATAATTCCTTTAGAATATAGCACCCAACATAAAATCATTGTCATCATAAGTTATTTAGCCTTTCTTTAGAAAGAGAAAATTCTTTTAAAATCATTATCATCAGGTGTATAATGTATCATACCATCAATAACATATAATACACCTTCAACACCATCATAATTAACGATCATCATATCAGTAGCATTATCAGGAATTTCAACAACTCTTAATGTTTCTACTGAACCCCAGGCATCAGTTTCACGACCTACAAAGCGGCCAGATTCAACATCTTCAATAAACTTTGGATCGCGGCGTAGTTCGTCACTTTCAGGACTGATTGCGCCATAACCATTATTTATTACGATTTTCATAATATCTTTTTACTCCTTTGAAGTAATTTTTTATTTGATGAAATTCTTTTGGGTTATAAACCACAGTAGGATTTTCTTCACCAAATTCTTTTAATGTATCATAAGTAGCAAGATATTCTTCATATCCTTCGCTATCAATAACAAATACTAGTTCACCTGGGTCTCTAGCGATTAAAGCTAAAACATCCATTGGTTGTGTAATTTCGCAAGTATATTCCATAATTAATCCCACCATTTCTTGATGTCTCTTTCGATAATTCGGAAGATATCATGTCTAATTTCATTATATTCTCTATTGAGAGCTGTTGTGTTTTCTTTTACATCTTCAAGCAAAGTAAGGTAGTAATGATTTAACATTGTTGGTTGTTCACGTTGTAAGTGGAAACCTTGTCTAAGATATTTTTCAATATCATCTCTTTCACAAAAGACAATATATTTATCATCAATCTTTTCCAAATCTTCATAAAGAGAAAGAACTTTATTTAAGCTCTCAATAATTTCATTTTTGCTTTCTTCAACTTGCCAAACATTTTCACCAAGTGTATAGAAATCCCGCATGAAACGGACATATTCCATAAAGATATCAACAGCATATCCATAGTCCCATGGACATTGACTCATCTCTTTTGCTTTTGTGCGAATAGACTTTTTATACTTTCGCATCATTTTCTTATACTCTTTACTTCTTTTTGGTTTCATAAAATAATTATACCTTTTACTTTTCTATTTTATTATACAATATTTTTTGCTTTATGTCCATTAAAAAACCTCCCATAAAGGGAGGAAAAGAGCACCAATCAACTAATCGCATAAGTACTTAATGTTAGTGATGGAGCCTATTGACGGGACAGTAACCGACGCGCGCCCCTTTCGTTTAGTGATTTTCATCCATTGACCTTATGTCTGGTCGGTAATTTCTCAATGGTATCTTCCCCTAAACTTTTTGTATCTTTGAGGAGGATAGTTCTGACTAGGCATATCCAGGCTGTCTAGAACCACTTGGCTCATCCTCATTTTACCACGTGGGCCGACATTTATACTCTGTTGCACGAGTTTAAGGTTTTGTTTATTTGTCCTACTTGTTTAACGAGATGAAGCAATGCCGCATTCGTCTAAGCCGAGTCTGTTTATAGCCCGCATAATCTCGGTTGCGGAGTCTCTTAGGATTTCTCCCTCAACATACTTTTGGAGACGCCAACCTACTCCAAATTCATAGGCCCCGACCGATACAATATCTAAATCCAGTTAACGGATGTATTATGGTCCTCTTTTGTGAAGAGTGTTCGACACGTCGATCATTTAGATTTCTCGGATTCCTATTAGTCCCATGTGCGATACAGCACGCTAACAAAGTGAAGGGCGTCACTGAGGGTCTTTAACCATCAACTCTCTAGGCTAATTTTTTGATCATTGGCATTAGTGCCGGGTCCCATTATTATCCCAATTTCCACCGACTAGAAGTGAGGGTCCATGGTATTTAACGTCTTCCGTGCGACGGGACATTATTCGTGTATTCTGCCCTAACTTGTGTACTGCAAGTCTGCCCTTTTTCAATTAAGTCTAACATGGGCTTACGTAGACAGCGGTTTGTTGGCAGGAGGCGTCGCTCCTTTCGAATAGTCGAACACGACTATTCTATCTAGGCATATATATTATAAATGATTAAATTATGGTTGTCAACTAAAATCCCCAAGTTTTCTTTCTTAAAGATTTACGAGCCCTTTCTGACTTCGCTTTTCTTTGACGTACAGATTGTTTCATAGAATTGCGCATATTTTGTTTTGCACGTCTATCTTGCGCTTGTCGTCTTGTTTGTATCATTAGAACCAAATTTCCCCATTCATCAATATCATTTTTAAGCGTCCTTCTATCCAGTCTAAAGCATTAGAACGATATGGTTCGGCACTTTCTTCTTTACGGAAGCCGTCAAAATAACGCCAATCTTTTAATGCCTTTACTATTTGTTCGTCGCTTGCTGTTTTTAGAAATTCTTTTGAATATAATGTTCCTAAAATATAGGTTCCAACTATCTCTAATGATATAGAGTCACTATCATTGTAGTTCAAAATATTGGACTTTAAGTTCGCATAATTTATTCCGTACTTTTTAGCCGTTTTTTTCGCGTCTTTAGCGTCCTTAAGTGTAGTTCTTTGCCATTCATTACATTGAATGACTGTTGCAGTTAAACCTGTATCTTTTAAGAACTTTATTTCTTCTTGTGTAAAAGGTTTCATTTTATTTTCCTTTCTTGAATTTTCTTTCTGTTGCGTTATCTATTGTTGCTCTGTGAATATCTTCAATTTTACTTGCCACACCTGTTTTTAATAATGTAATTAAAGAAATAGGTGTATAATCAATATGTTCAGCACAGACATTTAAGTGTTTACCATCTTTTGGATACCAATCACTATGGTCGTGTCCGTGAATGTTAAAGGCATATGGAAAATCTGCAGGTTCATGTGATAAAATAATTTTAGGATTGATAGTAAGATATCCTTCATAAACTTCATTGAAACCTGCTTCTAAATAGCGTTTTGCGGAGCCTTCATCATGGTTACCCATAATTAAAACTTTGTAGCCTTTAATTCTTTTAACTAATTCTAAATTACCAACATCACCTAAGCAGATGAAAGTATCATTTTTACCTACTTTTGCGTTGATGCGGCGGATTTGTTCTTCGTCGCCAATATAATCTTTTCGGAGATAAACCATTTCGGCATCACTAAAATGCGGATCGCTGTATAACCAAATGTTACCACCACGATACCAGCGTTTTGCGATTTCTTCATATAAGCCTTTAATCATAGTTTACCTCCTTGTTAAAAATTAATAATAATAACCAAATCCACCAAAACTATTTAGAATACCTATTGTTTTTGTAACTTTAACTAATGACTTTGCCAATCTTCTTACAGATGGTTTTACTTTCAAATCTTTCTTAGTGATAAGGTCTTGTCCAAGAAAGAATAAAATATTTGTTTGTTTAATTTGTTCCATAGTAGGTAATTTTGGTTCAATATCGCGTTTATAAACGATATTCCATTTTCTACTTTTACGAGTTGCTTTTTTAATTCTTTTCTTATTAGTCATAAATATACCTTTTTTTCTATAAGTTATTATACTAAAAAAAATAGAACTTGTCCATCTATTTTAGCTTTAAATCTCTTTTAATTGTTGGAGCCGCATGTGGGAGTCGAACCCACGACCTTTCCTTGGCAAGGAAATGTTTTACCGCTAAACTAATGCGACATAAGGTAGTGGTTTGTCCAAGTCCGTAGTTCATCATTACGATTAGTACGCGTCTGGAGTAGCCACTAGGAGATTTTAATTGGCACCGGTACCATGGACTCGAACCCAGATCCGCGGTTTTGGAGACCGCTATTCTACCCTTGAACTATACCGATAAATTGGTGGGTAAAGAGAGACTTGAACTCTCACGACCAACCGGTCAGCGGATTTTAAGTCCGCTTTGTCTACCATTCCAACACTTACCCGATGGTTGGGGATATCGGATTTGAACCGATGGTCTCTTGATCCCAAATCAAGCGCGATAGCCAAACTACGCTAATCCCCAATGTTTGGTGGAAGTAAAGGGGTTCGAACCCTCGACATCCTGCTTGCAAAGCAGGCGCTCTCCCAGCTGAGCTATACCCCCATCTAAGATGGTATGATACAGGGACCTCATACCCGGTCCACCGCGCCACTATAATTTATACTCCTGATGCTGCGGCCGTGGAGTTGCGGTTGTCAGTGGTTTTGAGAGGTACCGTGACCGCAAATCAACCTCTAATCTTTATTAGTTTCACGAGTCTGGGTAGAAACTAACTAAATCCCCTTCGTCTCTTTTACGCCACGATAGCGTATGCTTATTCTTTCTCGCCCAAAAGCACTAAAACGGTCTGGTCTATCTGGCAGGAAGATTGTCCTTGCCGCGCGTGAGACTGCCCGCACTAAATGGTAGGCAATGACGGGCTTGAACCGCCGACATCTAACTTGTAAGGATAGCACTCTCCCAGCTGAGTTAATTGCCTATATGGTGCCCCCGGGTTGAATCGAACAGCCGTCCGATGATTACAAGTCAACTGTACTACCACTGTACTACAAGGGCATATGGTTACGGGGGAGGGATTTGAACCCTCGACCTCCAGGTTATGAGCCTGACGAGCTACCAAGCTGCTCTACCCCGCGATATTAAAAGTTATTATTCCCTGAAGCCTCATTTTTTGTACCGCCAGGCTCTCTTTTTTTATCGGTACCCTTCGTCGACACCTGGTCTTTTTTATTGCCATACGACCACACTTTCACGCTATGCTTGCGTACCTCAGCTTAATGTGGTTACTCCTTTAGTAGCAAGTAGTTTTAATCTACAGCTCTTCTCCCTATAAAAACTGTACATCTTTTATAAGGTAATACGTTGGGAATAATTTATTGGAGCCGCAAGAGGGAGTCGAACCCTCATCTACAGTTTGGAAGACTGTGGTATTGGCCGTTATACGACTGCGACATAACAGGATTTTCTCTTCTCCGTCGAGCGATGCACATCCTGGGTAATTTGAATTCACTATTACACCACCAATAGTATATCTTTTTGCGTGTGTTGGAAAGATAATTTCGAGGGAGATGCGCCTCCACGCGGTGTTAATTTATTATTTCTAATGAACTAACATCGCATGACACTTTTATAAATAACTTAGATTCTCGGTCCCCGGCTCTTATCCGTTATCACGTGTTCGGCGAGCTCCACAATATGAGTTCCAGCATCCGCACCACTTACGTGGATGTAGGTTCAGTACCTATACGCTTCATCAGCATTTACCCTACAATTTTAATGTAGTTCCCTGTTTCCAAGTCATTCTAACTATTCCTTCAACTCAGTTTTCTTAAGCCGGTAGCCTTTTATCTTAATTTGCATCATGAATTCCGGTTTTCTCTATCCGCATGTCCTTTTCTTACTATAATACCCTATGGCACGACTAGCCTTAAGACGCTACGCCCATACTTAGCATTATTTCAGTGCGGGGCTATCTCGCTAGCCCATGTTACTCTAATCGCGTGCACATTTGTTGATTAGTAATGCATTGGAATAGTTATATGTTAATTGGCGGGGCCAGTGGGAATCGAACCCACGTTCTCCACAGTGACAGTGTGGCATGTTAACCGCTGCACCATGACCCCGTATTGGTGGAGAACCAGGGAATTGAACCCCGAACCTTTGCCTTATCAAGACACTGCTCTGACCTATTGAGCTAGTCCTCCATAATTGGTGACGACTACGGGATTCGAACCCGTGGATAATAGCGTGAAGGGCTACTGAGTTAACCGTTTCTCCAAGTCGCCATCTCTATATTTTATTATAATATAAGTTTAAGGATTTGTCCATAAACTTTTTGGTGTGAGGTGTGGGGATTGAACCCACATCTCTGATTTCACAGACCAGAGCACTAGCCATTGTGCTAACCTCACCATGACATTGGTAGGACATGACAGGATCGAACTGCCGACTTCTACTGAGTCAAAGTAGCGCTCTCCCAGCTGAGCTAATGTCCTATATTGGCGGGCACTAAGGGACTCGAACCCATAACCAATCGGTTAACAGCCGATTGCTCTACCATTGAGCTAAGAACCCATATTGGTGGGCAGAGAAAGACTCGAACTTCCGAACTCAAATGAGGACTGATTTACAGTCAGTTGCCGTTGCCGCTTGGCTATCTACCCAATAAAAAAGCAAGGTTTTTCACCTTGCTCATTAGTTATTTACTTATTAAAGTAATTATCTAATAAACAAGGCGTTGTTAAAAGGAATGGCATAACCATTATCGACTGTATGTTCTAAGGTCCATAATTTTTGCATTTCCTTTTTCTCCTATACTAAATTAGGTTTGACGTCTTTCTTATCGTTACCACTAAACCTACAACGTTGACCGCCATCTTTTCGCTTCAGATGGTCAGAAGCTACCACATCCTTGCGTGGTTCCAATTCAATTACCCTTGAAAAATCGGGGAGAGCACCCACAGCCTCTCGGGGTCGCATTTGCCTTGCTCTCATAGGTTTGTCACTTGTATTGTGCAGTTCGACATTCTGCACAAGCGCGCCTTTTCCACTGGGGATCGGTATTACGTATCTACCTGAGGCATTGCATCGTACCCTGAGCTTCGTTTTATAGTCCCCTCAAGCTCTGAGATAGGGGTGGTTCCGACAACCACCAAGCTTCCTTGTTTTCTCACTCTGTCGTAGGTAAGGATTAAACTAATTATAAACCATAATCACGAGCCGTTTCCACCCTGCGTTGTCGGTATACGGCTAAACTTCACTACGGATAGATTTGTGGTTATCGTTCTGCTACTATCATTCACGCGTGGTCTTGGAAGAACTTCTTTTCCATTAAGGGGTCACATTGCCCCGCCACGATAGTTTCCTCTGCCAATATCTTGTTAGTCGCATTAGTTGAAGGGAACTATAACCTTGGCTTGCGATGTAAGATAGAAACGGCACTATGACAGTATTGTGGTCTTCTTTCCTCGGTAGTTTCACATTACTAAACTATCTTCTTTTATCTTACATAATAATTATATAGCGAATTTCAGGGTTTGTCAAGATTTTTCCCACTTAACAGCAATATTCTTCCTCACTGTAGTAGTCTTTAACCATATCATGTTCAATATTTCTAAACTCATCATCATTGATATCGTTTTCAATAACTTCTACAAGTTGTAAACAATATGTATTTAAGAAATCCGCATCCCTTATCGCACTAGATAAGTTAGATGTTTGTCTATCGACACTTTCACCTGGATTGAAACCATAGTCATAAGCAACATATTTCTTTTGGTATCTGCTATAACCAATTTGCGCGTTATCGCTAGTTACTCCAATTAAATCATTTAATGCTTGCATACAACTAATTCTTTCCGCACAGTCTTTTAATGTGTTTTCATAATCTATATCATCTGAATCCATAGAACAGCAGTAGTCAAGATAATTGGCAGCGCAATCCATTGGATCTTCGTCATAATCTGCATAGTCATACATATCATAATCATCATATTCTTCTGTGTCTACTTCTTCCATAATAAGTAAATATTTACCAGAATAGTAGATATGAGCAAGAGGATAATAATCATGATGGTCTTTATACATTGCTGCTTCATTTTCATTTTGTTGAAGTCCACCAAAACCAATGGCAACTTTAACAACATATCGTTTGTCTATTTCTAATTCAGGAAGAATTTCAAATAAATCAGCATTTTCATTTTCATTTAACGCAAAAAGCATACGTCCGTTTCCGTTCGCGAAAATTTCTCTTTCAGCGAGTATCTTTAATATCTTGACTTGTTCTTCTGTTGTTAAATGTTTCATATTTGTTCTTCCTCTTTCTTATATAAATAATTATAGCATAAAAGGCTGACCTAAGCCAGCCTTTCTTTCGTTAAATCTATTTTTATTTTGGGCGATATTTAATTGGATCCACATCACTTTCGTAAACGTAAGCATTTACTTTGCCGCCATGTTCCCAATTAGAACAACCATCAATAGCAATAAGTTTAGTGTTGCCTTGTTCATCTTTTAGAACAAAGGTAGAACAATCTATATGCTTTGAGAGTTTGCTACTTCTCTTTTCGCCCTTTGCTTCCGCAAGATCAAATGCCCACCAGTGACCGATAAGTAATGGTTTATCAATAAATTGCTCTTGAACCATTAACTTTCTACTTGGACCCCAAGAACAGTCATACCATTCTTCCCAGGTGGCATTTCTCCAGTCTTCTCTTACTCTCACCTTTTCTAACCATCTACTGTAAGGAACCCAGGCATGAGCAACTACTAAATCTGGGAATTCAATAGCCCAAATTGCTTCATTGATATATTGAGTAAATTTCTCATTTCTTCTCAATAGATAAAGCATATCAGTAGCAGACATAGGAATGTCATCACCATATTGCGTATAGTCACAAAACGCCGCAGGTTTTTCTTGGTCGCGAGTTAAACTTTTTAGCGTTTCGTTAATTCCGTTCTGGAAGTCCGCACCAGTAATGAAATGCGGCACATTTGTTAATTCATACAATCTTGCATCGTGATTACCCCAGATTAAAATCCTATTTGGACAATTCATTAAGTAATCAAGGACTTCTTTACTTTCTGGTCCTCTATCGAAAGGATCACCAATGTTTACGATAGTATCTTTTTCCGCATTAAAACCAACACTATCAAGTGCTTCTAACATCTTATGATATTGTCCGTGAACATCGGAAATAAATACATATCTCATTGTTTACCATTCCTTTCTAATTGCGTTTCCATTTTTCCACTCTAAATAACCCCAAATGTCTTTCTTGCGGTCAATAACGTGGTTTGTATAATCTTTAAGTTTACCACCTTGAAGTGTACAATAAACCGCCAATTTATCATCTTTATTGATAACCAAATCAATTTGATGAATGTTGTTAATTTTCATATACTCTTCAATCTGGGCTCTTAACATAATTAGATTACTACCTTTCTTATATAATAAGTATAACAAAAAAGCCTGGCTTAGTCCAGACTTTTTAAGTAAGTATCAAATTCTTTTGTATATGTATTTTGGATATAAATGGTAAGACACATCAATTGACGGTAATCTTCCTTCTTACCTGAGCTGAGCGCCGCATGTAAGAGGTCTTCCCAGATAGTAAATAAATACCCTGGTCCATCAAATTTTAAGTGTTTTTCATTATATTGATTTCCAGCAATAATGATGTTATCAATGAGCTTTTGTTCTTCAATTGGTCCGAGGAATTCTTCCGACCACTCATGTATTTGTCTTTCTATTTCATTGAAGTCAAACACATCATTTTTCTTCTTGAATATCCTCTCTCCGTAGTATTGGAAATAGGTGAAGTTTTTATAGGTCATTTTAATCTTTTTACCTGATGTATAGAAATAAACCCGCATAACAATATCTTCTAATACTATTGTAGAACATACAACATTACGAGAAACAATATCATGGCTTATTGTTAAATCATCAAGCTGAACCTTGTGCTCTGTGCAAAAGCTCGCGCAGATGTTTTTGAATATATTTTCGGCGACTTTGTCGTCTATTTTGTCCGGCACATAATGAAATGCCGAGAATGAATTAACGGTATAAATCAATATCAATAAAAATGATATGATTATAACGATTACAAGGAATAATTCCATTAGGCTTCAACGTCCGGATCTTCACCGAAGTAGAAGTTTTCATCATAATCATCTGCGTATTCTTCATCATCAATATCAGTTTCGTAGTTATCTTCACGAATAAAGTCTTTGACTACATCTTCAATATTGCTTGTATATTCATGACTTCCATCATAACCAACATAAGAAACTTTTGGTTCGTCCTCATAGTTACCATGTTCAATGATATCAACGATTTGGTCCCATGTATATTGCGAAAGCAAATCATATTCACGAGCATGATTTTCTCTCCAAGAACTAAAATTACCATTTTCATCTTTTGGTTGGTCCCTGAAGGTTTTTAACCATGCGAGTAATTTTTCAAAATCTTCTTTATCCCATCTGTTACTTCTGTATTGCCAGACGAGTTCAGCTCTTTGTAAAGTAATTGTTTTACCCATAATTTACTTCTCCTTTTCTATCTTAATTAAGTATACATAATCTTTTTTGATTAAGCAAGAAAAAAGAGGTATATAACCTCTATTTCTTCGAACCCTTTCCGCCGGTCTTATCTTCACGGTATTTACAACCGCTATGTAAAATCCAGCAACCCGGACGAGAGCATTCTCTTTTTTCGGGGTCGAAATAAGGACAAATAGGTTCAGTGTTGTTCATAAGTAAATCTCTTTCTTTTATTTATTGTTTCTTGCTTCAAGTTCTGCTAATTTCTTTGCTCGTTTTTCGTTAATTGCTTGGATTTTTCTTTCTTTTTCCGCAGCGCGGGCTTGTTTCTTAGCTTCTTTTTCCGCATTCTCATCATCGAAGGCATTAGCTTCGGTGAATGGGTCGTAGTCGATAGACTTGATTGTGGTTTTAACTTCCCAACTAAATGTGAAGTCGCCTGGTTCATTTTCCGCCACAATTACAATACCATCTTTTGTCTCTACGACGCTAAAATCTTCACCGTATAATCATTCAAGGTCAGCTTTAAAAGCAGCGACACCTTTCTTACGAAGAAGGTTTCTTTGGGATTGTTGAATTGTGTTAGCACCAGTCGCAGTAGTATTTATATCATACTCTGTTTGTTCTACTTCTTTGAGAAAACCACTAAATTGAGGAACATAATCTTCTCTGTTCATTCTAATCTCCTTTGATTTTCTTATAATTTATTATAGTTAATATTTTGTGAAGTTGCAAGAGATTTTTTCATTTTTAATTGTTCTTCTTCGTATAAACGCGCATCCGTTCATAGCTCGCGCGGCAGGTAATAATTCCTAGACAAACCATAGGACGAAGCATAATTTGATCGCTCAATCAAACCTTTCTGTTCTGTCCAAATAAGTATTTCTGAAACTTTTGAGTGGTCCATTTTTAGCGCCGCGGCTATGTTTTCTACGCTGTTCCCTCACTGATTTGAATTGGCTGAGATATTAAAATACATAAATAAAAATACTCTGGTATAAAGATTTTTACTTTTAATCGGCATATCGTCAATTAACGCCGCAAACTTTTCTCAAACCGGGTAAGGCATTAAACACAAATAACCTTCAGTCCGCACAACAAAATCCTGAGTTAGTTTTCCTCACCACTTATAAAAAGTTGTTCTTGAAACTTTTAAAGCTTGAAAAACCGCATCTCTTCGTTCTAATCCCAAGTTAATTTGTAATTCCCTTGATGATTTGTTATATCACAAAACCTGATAATTAGTTAAAAGTTTAATAGATACTGCGTAATAATATAAAGAGTTAGAATACTCTTGTAATACTTCTTTTGAGATAGGTATATAATTATCCATAGTTAATTATAGAAGATTTTTAAGGGCAAGTCAAGGAGATATGGTTGTAAAGAAGAAACTCCACCCATAATTATATAGTAAGTATCATTTTACCTTCCAAGAACTAATTTTTCCTAGTCTAACTTGAGCCTTCTAAAGATTACTTCCCTAAATTTTTACCGCATAATTTATTGCGAACTCGAGAGCTTCACTTGTGAAGCGATGAGTTCCGCAGCCCCTGGAAGGGGTTGGGGTGGATGCAATACGTGCTCGCATGCGAGCGACGTTTGCAAGATGATGACGTCCTTGTATCTTTAGCGATGACTCACTTCGTTCGTCTATCGTAACGTGCGTATCCCACTAACGGGCGTAATAAACTTCCTTTACTACTGCTTTCCTTTTAATCAAGTGATGAAAAATAAAAAACCTTCCAAAGGAAGGTTTTATTTATTTTGGTAACCGTTTAATTAGTCAATCCAATAAACTTTGTAGCTGTGTTTTGCACCGCAAGTTGGGCAGATATCTTCTCTGTCTTCTTTGTAAACAACAACGGCATCACCTGGGAAGTTAACTGCTTTCTTTGAGAGAGAAGTTAAGACGGCTGGTTTGATACCTAATGCTGCTGCAGAGAGCTTTTCGCCACGATGGCTTCTGAGTGATTCTAAAGCCATTTGTTCATTTTCAGTATAACTGAGTTCTGTTGCTTTTGCCATTTAAGTTATTTCCTTTCAATTTAATGGTTGCTTCATGCTCGCTACGGCTTGGGGCCTTCGCTCGCATTACGTCTAAGGTCCGCGTCCTTAATAAATAAAAGGGATTTACCTTTTACCTAAATAAATATACTAATTTATTTGGGATTTGTCAATAATTTTTTCGAGCCTAGTTTGGAAATCTTAAAGTAATTGGAGGAACTACTTTTTCTTCGGAGTGATCGTTGCTTTCCATTTTCCATCATCTCCATATGAGAAAGTTATTTCAACTTCGTCATAAGTAGTATCCTCTACTTTAAATACGAGTGTAGTTTCCTTTGGATAGTATCTTTTTAAGGCTATTAAATCTTTAAGTTTCATATCTATACCTATATAATTATAAGACATTTAACCCTCCTATGCAAGTAATCTTCAGCATAAATAGTAGAAATTCATTAAAACTTGTAGCGTTTTAAGGATAGAATTTTTTACGGAAAACCGCAAGTTTTTATCTATTGTGAAGGTGAAATAGGTTACCTATTATAGGGATGTCTAAAGGGAATGGGATTGAACTAACTACCGCGCGTACTTCGTACGCTTGGTGCGGCGCTGCTTGTGGGGAAGATGCGGCCGGACAAAATTAATGAGTGATTAAATTGGTTAGAAAATGGTGGGATTATTATAAAAAATCAGTAGAAATTAACAGAAATATAGAGATTTGTGTGGAAAATATAAAGTTTTTAACGAAAATATAGGGAATTCTAAAGGAAAAAGGAGTGCTGAAGATCACCATGCGGTGAAAATTAGCGAAAACGTGCGTATTTTACATAATTTTTTCAAAAAAATTTTTGAAATTTTCCTTGCTTAAGGTAAAAAGTTATGGTAAAATAGCAGACGGAAAATTTTTTTAATTAAAAGCACGGCGAAGGAAGAAGGAATGCCGTGCCAAATAGCGTGTTTTGATAGTTGCCTATCAGGAAGAATATTCAGGAAGGAGAGAATACTCTTCTTGATAAGTACTAGGTTGCTCACTTTTCTTATCCTCCTGAACCTAGTGAAGCGTCGAGTCATAAGATTTACCGCGTTCCTCATGGTAAACGACTAACTACTTATCTTGTCCGTGATGCTAAGGCCATACGGTAGCCGCACTGTATCGTAGTGCCTACGAGGGATAGCACATAGCCTGGCTATCAAAGGCTTGCGGGATTCGTTCACGCGGACGCCAAGTTTTTCGTCTTATCTTGGCTGGCATCAAACCATGACCTAACACGAAGTTAGGATTTCTTTTTGCCTAGTTTAGAAGATGTCGGTACTAGGACTAACCGGAGATATATCATCATTTCTCATTAGTTAGATGCGGACTAACTCCGTGTAGCAGGATTCAATAGGAGCGCTACGCTCCTACCTATTGCGGGGCAATAGGTGACCCATATTTTTAAGAACTCTAAGGGTGTTTAACGTGCTTCCCCAAATTCCCTCAAGCACAGGTGTGTCAGTCACAAACTCAGATTATCCGGCAATCTGTTACGATCGGTTCTTGATTTGGCTTCGCCGCTGCCTAGCGACCTGCTCCCTGATGTCGCGTGGTGGTCCTAACCACTATTCCCATGTTCTCGCTTTGCGGGTTGCGCCCATTGTGACCCTTGATGCGGGGCGTTTTTCAGTATCGGCTCTGGGGCTTAGATATCATCTACACCGCCCAAGTGGAATAACTCTGTGTCCCTGAGCTACTCATTGCGGGGCAACATTTACCTCGGTTGCTGAGGCCCACATACTTTAGAGATGCGGATTCCTGTGGTTTAGGCTTTGAAACCACTAGTCAAGGGAGACTGCCCTATCAGACATTCTATTCGAGGGTATGCTACCTCACAGGGACCGGTTATTGTGGACATTTTCTACCCTGCCTCTTCGCCTCTGCATTCACCAGTGAATATTGTAGTGCCTTACATTCCGTGCGCAGTATGGTAGGAGTGGACTTTGCTCATTATAAAGGAGAGAGCTACCCTGTTCACTCAGTGGGTTCATATCCTAATTGCATTTAAGGACGAGCAATTATAAGTCCCTAGCAGTTTCAGTCTAGTCGCTAGATACCCATACGTTCAGGTTTCCATGGTCTACGGGTTTAGAGCCTTCATTAGGTTAATAGCGTAAGCTATGCGCGGACATAACCACGCATCCTAATTACTTCCCAGCTGAAGGGTACCGACAAAGTCGGCACCCTAGATAAATAATTTTAGTTAATTAGTTTATATACTAATTATTCAGCATCTTCAGGAATGTCGCTTCTGAAAATGTAAACATTAACAGAAGATTTTGTCTTGCAAGGAATCTCAACTGGTTCACCCTTTGAGATGTTACCTTTCTTGACTAATCCGTTGATAGAACCGCTGGAGAGTCTTTCAACACCCATAGCATCTGCTAATTGAGCAAGAGTGAATGGAGAGTCGATACCAGAGGCTGCCTTAAGAACAGCAACTTCACCTTCTGTGTAGTTAAAGGCTTTGCCGTTTTCACCGTTTAAGACATCACTTGTAACGAAGTTATAAGTGGAGACTTGACGAGTTGAATCACGGAAGACATCAACTTTGCCAGAGGCTTCGATTAATCCTTTCTTAAGTGCGCTAGTCATGTGGGCAGGTTTGAGTTCGATGCCAGTTGCTTCAATGAGTTGAGCAAGAGTCATGCCTTCGCTGCCACGGAGGGCTTCAACGATAGCGCGATCGTTTGCAGAATAAGTAATTTTCTTCATAAATAAGTTTTCCTTTCTTTTACCTTTCTAAATATATTATATATTTTATCTTCGGTTAACGCAAGAGTTTTCTCCGCATTAATTGAGATTTATTTGGGTTCCCCTGCGAATGGCGACTTCGACCGCCATATTGTAGAGGCGTTCCTTAATCATGGACTTGGCTTCTCTTGCCTTTAATTCTTTTGAGGCATGAACAGCGCATCCATAACCATCGGCTAATCTAACTTCGCCGCACCAACCTTCATTGACGTCTTTGCGCCATTTAATTGTTTTGGCGAATTTTTCTTTTTGTTTAATAAGTTCAGCTTCGGTCATAAAAATAATTTCTTCCTTTTCTTATATAATAATTATAGCACAGCCTTTCGGATATGTCCATAAGTTTTTTACTTATTTTCGTACTTTAATTTGAGTTCCTTAGAAGTTTGTAAGAGGATTTGTCGGACACGTTCACGAGTTAATTTAGGCTCGAGTAAGGCGCCGATCTCTTCTAAGGTATGCTCTTCAAAATACATAGGATCGTCGCCTGGTTCACCAAGTCCAAATCTTAACTTAAAGATTTTCTTGGTGCGGTCAGGCAACTCACTAATAATCTTCATAACGAACTCATGTTGGCTGTTTTGTTCAACATATTCAACAGGAGTTTGTGTATGTGTATCTTCGCATAAATCTTCTAAGGTGTCGCTCTCGTCATCATTGATAGGAGTTGAGAGAGAAACTGTGTTTTGTTTCCAACTCATTAAGTCGTCATAATCCTCAACGCTGATGCCGAGTTTCTTCGCCATCTCATATTTAGTTGGTTCGCGGTTCAAATCGTTGGTGAGTTCTTCACGAGCTTTCTTCTCTTGGTTGAACTTTTGAACGATGTGAGCTGGAACACGGATCGTGCGGCTCTTATCGATAATTGCCTTCATGATGGCTTGTTTAATCCAAGGAACTGCGTAGGTTGAAAAGCGGTTACCTAAACGATAATCAAACTTATCTACTGCGGTGATTAAACCTGTGTTGCCTTCACTGATTAAATCTTCAAGGCTCATATTGTTATATGGGGATTTGAAAGGTTTAGCGACAGAAACAACAAGTCTTAAATTAGAGTTAATGAGTGTTTGACGCGCATCTTCATCGCCTTCCTCTTGAATGCGGCGACCAAGTTCTAATTCCTGTTCACGGTTTAAGAGTGGATACGCACCAATTTCTTTAAGATATATTGCTAATGAGTTGTTCATAATTTATTCTTCCTTTTTTCTTATATATATAATTATACTACAATTTGTCGGGTTAATCAAGAAGTATTTGCCATAGCTTCTTAATCTTCTCGGTTCTTGTGTTTTCTTTTGCGGGAGTATTTTGTGCGGTCACGAAAGATATTCATACGAGTCTTGCGTTGAATTTCAAAATGTAAGTCATTTGGGACTTTCGACAGATCGACCTTAATCTTCAGTTTTTCCATAAAATACTCTTCCTTTCTTTTGTATAATAATTATATCATAACTTTACGACTCAATCAAGAAAAAGTTTCATCTAACTACTGAAAAAGTTTTTGACTATTAAGCCTGCTGCTGCTTGACAAAGCCAAAAAGATATGGTACAATTAAAGGGGATATATATATTTAAAAAAATATCACTTGGATTTTTTATTGCTGCTTTTACTTGACAAAGCGGGAGAAATATGCATAATATGCATATTACTAAGGATCGCAAGATCTTTCCATCCTT
>Ga0265301_10002910_pt1 | contig 18934 bp, 14 predicted proteins | sample AusTroGonzalo_MG_2_FD_193488 | JGI IMG/M metagenome (GOLD analysis project Ga0265301, IMG submission 193488) | Bovine rumen microbial communities from tropical cattle in Woodstock, Queensland, Australia - Gonzalo_04 | ecosystem: Host-associated > Mammals > Digestive system > Stomach > Rumen ... | reverse complement strand
AGCTTACCCTGAGGGATACCTCGTCCGTAGTCGCGAACAGAGACACGCAGGTTTTCGTCGATAGTGATTTCAAGGCGGTCGCCTGCCTTCATCTTAAACTCGTCGATGGAGTTGTCGATAACTTCCTTCAACAACACGTAGATACCATCTTCGGGCAGTGAACCATCGCCCAGACGTCCGATATACATTCCTGGACGAGTGCGGACGTGCTCCATATCCGACAAGTGCCGGATGTTGTCGTCGTCATATTTGACGACCTCTTCTTGGGGGATTATGTTATTCTCTTCTGACATATTATAGATAAGGTTTTTCCGATTAAATGGGCTTTTTATAGCAACGACGGCGCTTATGTTGGATATGCTCCAGATACTGCCATTGGCTCTCACCTTCTCGTTGGTCTCCATTTCGACATTCGTCTCACCCCACTTAAAGCCAAACTTCTGATAACGGGGAATGAGGTCGTAGAACAGCAGGGCGTTGGCACCCTTCTGCTGGTATTCAGGCAGGAAGCCCACCAACATCAGGTCGAGACATTCTGCCTTATGGAATTTCAAGGCTCTCAGACAGTGCCACCAACCGAAAGGCCATAAACGACCGTTCTTACACTTCTGCAAGGCTCGCGTCATATTGGTAATCGAGATGCCTATACCAATGACATCATGATCAGGCGTATTCCAGTCTTCTATCAGACAAAGCATGTCCATATCAAGCATGGGGAAATACATCTTGAGGTACTCGTCAATCTGGCGTTCCGTCATCTGAGAATAGCCATAGAGATTGCCAAACGACTTGTTGACCACATCAAGCACCTTACGCCCATACTGCTCTTTACCAAACACCTGACTGCGTTTGGGGTGAATAGGATGCAGATTGTAGCGCTTCATCACCAATTCAGCCACCTTCTTATATTTCTCAGGCATCCCGTCTTTGGGGACGATGAGTTTGTATTCCACATAGTCATTATCTTTCTCCCATCCTCCCAACTGCTCTATATGCTGAGGATAGTAGGGATAGTTGTAAATGGTGGCCATCGTGCCCAGCTGGTCGAAACCCTCGATGAGCATTCCTTCTGGATCCATATCCGTAAAGCCCAACGGACCGACTATCTGCGTCATTCCTTTCTCACGACCCCATTGTTCGACAGCCTCGAAAAGTGCCTTCGACACTTCTAAATCGTCGATGAAATCGACCCATCCGAAGCGTACGCTCTTGATGTCCCAACGGTCGTTGGCACGATGGTTGATGATGCCTGCAATACGTCCGACGACTTTACCGCCCTTGTAAGCCAGAAAGTATTCAGCCTCACAGAACTCGAAGGCAGCATTCTTCTCCTTACTCAATGTGTGCTTCTCGTCAGTATACAGGTTAGGTGCGTCGTAGGCATTGCCTCGATACAAATCGTAGTGAAGCTGGATGAAAGCATCGAGCTCCCGTTTGTTGGTGACTTTGCGAATCTCTACTGATGGCATAAGCTAATTCTTGATTATTTCTGCAAAGGTAAACAAAAAGGAGCAAAACACCAAATTAATTAACCAATTTTACGGCAAAAGAACAACTTATGCTCTCCAGAGGCCAATGTTGTGGCAAAGATATACGTGTCGCCACCATCCTTCAGTTTCAGCTTTTTTCTGAGTTGTTCAGCACTCATCGGGAAGTTGCGTACCGCAATATTTGCCGATTCCATCGGGACTAAACTTTCGCTAAACTTTTTCTTAATTTCCTGCTTATTCATCGATGAAATGGACGTTATTTGAAACTTCCTGCCAGGAAAGTCCTTGATTTCACTATCAGAAAGGAAGAGGTGAGAGTTGGCAGAGACCTGTTGCACAGGGAACTGCGCCTCGACTTCAGCGAAGCAGCCAGCCTTCATGATACTGGCATTCGGCTCGTAAAGATAAAGGGGATTGTCAGCGAGGTCGGAGCTCGTCAAATATTCCCAGGCTGGGAACAAATCATTCCCAGCCTGGGAAGAAAACATTCCCACGCTGGGAATGTGTGCCACACTCCTTCCTTTAGGTGGGAGAATAAATGTGAAGCTACTGGCTCCGTTGACGCATGCCACGCGCAAAGTGTCCGTTTGCTCCTTGCTCAACAGCAACAAGAGCTCCTTGCACTCGTTGTCGACGCTGACGATATGAACTTCTGAAACTTTGAAAATGCCATCAGGCGATGCTTTCTCCAAATCGCTGACTGCTTTGCGCCAATCAAGCATGGGGGAAAGTTTAAGCAGGATGCGGTCAGCCTTTGCCCAAAGCAAAGGCAACAGTTCCAAAACATTGGGCGTACAGTCCTCAATGCCGTAGGTGCGTCCTCCATGTTCGTTCCTTCGCGCCGGGTCGAGAAAAGCTAAGCTAACGTGGGGCATCTCCGTCAGGTATGTTGCTGTGTCACAGCAACAAACACAACAATCGTGCCTCAGTGCACGGAAGTTCTCTTGGGCAATGGCGCAAAGCTGCTCGTTCTGCTCAACGTAAGTACGCTGACGAAAGCCTTGCGACATCCAGTAAAAGTCAACACCAAAACCTCCTGTCAGGTCAACCATACTCTCGCCCTCGCCTGCAATCTGAGCCTTATAGCGGGCTGTTTGCTCAGAGGAACATTGCTCCATATTGAGATGAGGGGGATAGACGACTCCTTCGACCTCAGCCCACGAAGGCAACTTCCGTCGAGCAGTCTGACGACCAGCGATCTGTTTCAAGGCCAATTGAAGGTCCACTTCGGCGTCCTTCGCACCCTGCAAAGCCAACTTCCGTACATCGTCATCAGCATGTTGACGAACGAATTCCCACGTCTTCTCATTGATTAACATGCTGCAAAAGTACTAAAAAGAATGGTAAAAAAGTAAAAATATGTAGCGTTTTTCATTTTTTTACCTTTTTACCTTTTTACCTTTTTACCTTTTTTTGTACCTTTGCACCGTATTAATACATTATTATTATGAAAATAGCTTTAATCGGCTACGGCAAGATGGGCAAGATGATAGAGCAGATAGCCCTGAGTCGTGGTCATGAGATTGTGAGTATTATCGACATCGACAATCAGGACGACTTCGACAGCGAGGCCTTCCGCAGTGCTGATGTGGCGATAGAGTTTACGGCTCCCCAGGCTGCTTATGGCAATTATTTGCGTGCTTTTAAGCACCACGTGAAGGTGGTGAGTGGCTCGACGGGTTGGATGAAGGAACATGGTGACGACGTTCGCAGGATGTGCGAGCAAGAAGGACAGACGTTGTTCTGGGCCTCGAACTTCTCGATAGGCGTGGCCATCTTTAGTGCTGTCAACAAGTATCTGGCAAAGATTATGAACCAGTTCCCACAATATGACGTCGAGATGGAAGAGACGCATCATGTGCATAAACTCGACCATCCTTCAGGCACTGCTATCACACTGGCTGAGGGCATTGTGGAGAACATCGACCGCAAGGAAGCTTGGGCTGAGGATACTACTGACCCCAAACTGTTGCGTATCGACCATATCCGTCGAGGCGAGGTGGCTGGTATCCATACTGTCCGCTACGATTCTGAGGCTGACATCATCACCATTACCCACGACGCCCATTCGCGTCAGGGCTTTGCCCTTGGTGCCGTGCTGGCTGCAGAGTACACCAAAGACCATCAGGGATTGTTGACCATCTCAGATATGTTTAAGTTTTGATTATGGAAAGAAGAGAAAAGAAAAAGCTGAATATGAAGGTGCAGTGGGCGAAGTTCATCTGCGTGTTGGTACTCTACCTGTTATTTCTCTATTGGGTAGGTTCATGGTGGGGACTGCTCGTCGTGCCGTTCATTTATGACGTGTATATCACCAAGAAGATCAAGTGGCAATGGTGGAAGGACTCAGAAGGACCAGTGAAGTGGGTGATGTCGTGGGTCGACGCTTTGGTGTTTGCCCTCGTTGCAGTCTACTTCATCAACCTGTTCTTCTTCCAGAACTATGTCATTCCATCGAGCTCATTGGAGAAATCGCTCTTGACGGGTGACTACCTCTTCGTGTCGAAAGTGAGCTACGGTCCGCGTATTCCTGAGACACCGCTGACAATGCCTTTGACGCAACATACCCTGCCTGTATTCGAGTGCAAGTCATATATTGAATGGCCTCATTGGGACTATCGTCGTGTAAAAGGTTTGGGCAAGGTTCAGCTGAACGATATCGTCGTGTTCAACTATCCTGCTGGCGACACCCTGACGTCAGACATTCGCCACCAGGCAGAGGACTTCTATCGCAACTGTTATGGTTACGGTTATGGAATCTGGGAGAATCGTCCCAACCCTGACTCGCTGAGCATAGAAGAACGCGCGAAATATTTCAACCAGCTCTACCGGCTGGGACGTGAGTATATTGAGAAGAACCGCCAGGAGTTTGGTGAGATTATCACCCGTCCTACAGATCGTCGTGAGAACTACGTGAAGCGTTGTGTGGGTCTACCTGGACAGACGTTGCAAATCAAGGACCGCATCATCTACATCAATGGCGAGGCCAACAAGGAACCTGATAACGTGCAGTACACCTATCACCTGAAGCTGAACCAGCGTCTGGAAGATGATGTGATGAAGGAGTTAGGCATCACGATGGAAGACATCATGAGCCTGAACACCCTCGGTTTCATGCCGTTGACCAACCATGCTGTCGAGGAACTGAAACAGCGTGGAATCGCAGAAAATATTGAGCTGAACAGAGATAATGACGAGTGGGACATCTATCCTTTGAATGGCAACCTGCACTGGACGCGCGACAACTACGGTCCTATTTGGATTCCTGCCAAGGGCGAGAGTATTGACCTGACGTTGGAGAATCTGCCCATCTATGAGCGTCCTATCCGCACCTACGAGGGAAACAAGCTCGAAGTGAAGAATGGCAAGATATTCATCAACGACCAGGAAACGACGAAGTATACCTTCAAGTTGGATTATTACTGGATGCAGGGTGACAACCGCCACAACTCGCTCGACTCACGCTACTGGGGCTTTGTGCCTGAGGACCATATCGTGGGGAAACCCATCTTTATCTGGTGGAGTTCTGACCCAGACCGTAGCGGATTCTCTGGCATCCGATGGAGTCGCCTGTTCCGCTTTGTAGATAACATCAAATAAAGGAAAAATGTAAGAAGTATGGCTAATTGGCTAAAGTACGTAATCGCATTTGCATCAGCATTCGCTATGATGCTACTGATACGTACTTTAGCCTTTTCCATACATGGGGTGATGGGTGACGGTCTGGCTCCGCTATACAAAAGCGGAGATCGCCTGCTCATTAATCGTTGCAGCTATGGCTTGCGCATTGAGGGTAATGGCCTGCTACCCTATAGCCGTCTGTTACGCCAACCAGTGAAAAAAGGCGATATTGTCGCCTTCACAGTTCCCTGCGATTCAGTCGCAGGGCTCTGTATTGCCCGTTGCACCGCAGTTCCTGGCGACACTATCCGCACGAAAGACGGCCCTCTGCTTGTCCCTGGTCTCAAAACCTGCGCCAAGACAGACTACTACTGGCTGGAGGCTATCAACAAGGAGAACCCCATCGACTCCCGTTACTTTGGTTTCATCCCTGAAAGCAATATCATCGGACGTGTGGTCACAGTGCTGTACAATCGTCAAAACACCTTCCTCCCATGACCACAGCCCTGTTGCAAACTACCTACTTCGGGCCAGTACAATGGTATCAGAAGTTCTTTCGCTACGACCATTGTCTCATAGAGCAATACGACTCGTTCCAAAAGCAAACCTATCGCAACCGTTGCGTCATTGCTACTGCTAACGGTGTGCAAGCACTCACTGTCCCTGTAGAGCATTCAGATGAAAAGATGCTGACCAAGGACCTTCGCATCAGTGACCACAACCAATGGAGACGAGTGCATTGGAATGCCTTACAAAGTGCTTACAGTGAGAGCCCGTTCTTTGATTACTATGCTGACGACCTACGTCCCTTCTTTGAGAAGAAATTCACGTTTTTAGTCGATTTCAACGAGAACATCCGTCAGAAAATCTGCGAACTTATCGACATACAGCCCAGCGTCAGCTATACTTCAGACTTCACACATCAGACATCAGACATCGTCGACTATCGTGACATCATTCACGCTAAGCACCCACAGCCAGACCCCAACTTCGAGCCCAAAGCATATTGGCAGGTATTTCAGCACAAATATGGTTTCCTGCCCAACCTCTCGATACTCGATTTGTTGTTCTGCATGGGGCCGGAATCTGTTTTCTATTTGTAATCATGAAAATCCACGCACCCTTGCTGCCTTTAGCCTTTTGTCTAGCGTTTGGCATTGTGGTTGGAGAACTCCTCGGCAATTGGACATGGGGACTGATTCCACTAGTAATCATGTTGGTGGTGACCGCCTTGTTAGGTCGCTATCCTCGTTGGCAGTCAATCGGTATTGGGTGTTGCGTTATCCTGATTGGAACTGTCTTAAGTTCCAGAATCAGACAACAGCTGGACGTCGAATGGTCTGACAAGCCAATGGTGATAGAGGCTGTCGTCATCAGCGAACCCACCCTAAAAGAAAAAGTTATCGTTGCAGACCTCCTGACGATAGAAGGACACCATAAACTGAAATGCCGACTGGTAAGAGACGAGCTGAGCGAACGCATCCACATAGGTGATGGACTCCATATACACGCTTATATCAATAAGGTACACGCATGGGAGCAAGGCCATTTCGACTATCAACGCTATATGGCCTGTCGCGGATTCGTGGGTGAGGTGTTTGCCAAGCAAGGCGACTGGCAATGGAAACAGCTATCGTTGTCAGGCCTTAGTATACTGGAACGAGCAAAGCTTCGTTTTCTCCTATGGCGCCACCAGTTGTTGGAGCGTTTCCAGCAATGGGGCGTAGATAAAGAGGCTTATGGCGTGATAGCCGCAATGACACTGGGTGAGAAATCACAACTGGATAGGAATATCAAAGAGACCTACTCTCAAGTTGGAGCCTCACACATCCTGGCCCTCAGTGGATTGCACCTGATGATTATCTATACCGTCATTTCGCTTTTCTTAGGCTGGCGACGATTCAGAACGGTTTCACAAGTGCTTATCGTCTTGTCTATCTGGGCTTTCGCCTTTCTGGTCGGACTATCACCCAGCGTGACACGTGCAGCCTTTATGATTAGCGTTTATGCCCTGTTGGCGTTAGGCCATAGGGAGCGAATGTCCGTTAACACACTGGCATTTACAGCTATCGTCATGCTAATAGTTAATCCTTTGGCACTCTACGAGATGGGATTTCAACTATCATTCATGGCTGTGTTGACTATCTTGCTATTCTGTCCTATGCTGGAACGTATCATTCCTCTTCACATACAACTGGAGCACCGCTGGCTGAAAGCCATCTGGGGATTGACAACAGTCTCGTTGTCTGCACAAATTGGCACAGCACCACTAATCGCCTACTATTTCGAACGCTTTGCCACCTATTTCCTGCTCGGCAATTTCGTGGTCATTCCCTTGGCAACACTCCTGCTCTATCTGGCATTGTTCAGCATCTGCACCTGTTGGTGGAGTGCGTTGCTGACATTGAGCATCACCGCTCTCTCGTCTATTGTTGTCTTAATGAACCACCTATTGGAAGACATTGCGCACCTGCCCTATTGCAGCATAGAGGGCATCCGCCTCTCCACACTGCAATTGGGGTGTATATATCTGCTGATAGGAAGTGTTTACGTCTTTCTCAACCTAAGATTTCCAAGATTTCGCCAAAACGGCTGATCTCCTGCAGACGTTCGTGGGGGAACTCTTCCGACTTCTCCAGTTCCCATACCACATGGTATGGAATATATATGCTATAGGCACCAGCACACAACGCAGGAACGACATCCGAACGGAATGAGTTACCAATCATCACCGTCTGCTCTGGGGCTACGTCCAAGTTCTCACACAACTGCCGATACTCCTTTTCCGTCTTGTTCGATACTGTTTCCATGTGCGAGAAATACTGTTCCAAACCAGAACGACGCAGCTTATTCTCCTGATCCAACAACTCACCTTTGGTAAAAACCACCAATTGGTAACGGCGCGACTGAGACAGCTGCTCCAACGTTTCCTGAACTTCTGGCAGAGGTGTGGTCGGAAACAACAACAGCTCTCGTCCAAGATCCAGCAATTTCATCACAACATTACCTGTCAGTTGCTCATGACTCACACGAACGGCATTCTCTACCAGCGACAATGTAAAAGCTTTCGTACCATAACCTGTCAACGGCAGGTTCTTGCGCTCAGTGGCAAACAAACCCTCGCTCACCTCACGGGCTGTAGCCCAAGGACTGAGCAGTTCACAACACTTACGTTCCACCTCGTCGAACCACGACTGGCAGTCCCATAGCGTGTCGTCAGCGTCAAACGCTACCACGCGGATGTCGTCCCATCTTTTCATCATGGGCGCTGACGTTATTTGACAGGTTTAGCTGACACCAGCTTGTTGAGAGCAGGGATGATACGCTCGGCAGCCTCCTTCTTGCGCAAAGGATGAATATCATTCCATTCGCCCAAGTCGAAGATGTCAACAGCCTCAGCATAGGGGTCTCTGTCAGCAGCCAAACGCTGTTGCTCGCGCAACCGTCCCCAGTTTTTGTACCCAGGGTCGTTGGGCTTCATGTAGTTTGCCAACTGAACAATGCAGAAAGGCAGCGTCGGCTCATTCCACAATGCACGCCAAGAGCCCATCAACTTTGCCAACAAGTCGGCATAGGGTTCAGGATTGCCAGAGTTCGACTCACCCTGATACCACACGACACCACTGATGGCATAGGGAGCCAGCGGATAAAGGACCGCATTATACAGCGTAGTCGGAATGTTTTGCAGCGAGATATCACCACTGGGACACGACGGCATCTCTGCTCCGACGTGCATCTTCCACTGGTCGCCGAGAGGAATGATGTCCTTTGGCATGGGATTCTGCGAGAAGCGGTCGTCGCCAAAGGCAATCAGATAGGGCTTTTCTGGAATGAAATGCACAGCTCCGTATTTATTGATAAAACGTACGGCAATCACATTGTCGCCTTCTTTGAGCAGTCCCTCAGGAATGTCATAGCGACGTGGAGGATACTGGTAATAAGTATGACCAATCTCCTTGCCATTGAGATAGGTGATATCCTGGTCGAAGAGCGTGCCTAACAACAATCGGGCAGGCTTTCCCGCGTGATCCTTATTTATATATATATGCTGACGGAGCCAAACGGAACCAATGCCACGCCAGTTCCAATCGTTCTGGTTGATGGTCTGCCAGTCGGCATCCTGATAGGTAGGCAGGGAATAAGACTGTGTGGCATCAAGTTTGTTGAGCAGTTCCTCCCAACGCTTGTTGGCCTCGTTGTTAGCCTGCATTTGAGCACGTACATAATTATCGCTCTGATAGAATGCCAGTTTCGTGATTTGCATAGGATAGTCGGTCATCAGCGAATCGGCACTAATCCAAGCCTCAATGGGCGTACCTCCCCAGCTGTTGACGATAATACCCTGAGGAACACCAGTCTGCTCGTTCTTCAGCTTGCCAAAAAACGAGCCCAGCGCAGAGAACAGCCACGCATTCTCCTTTGTCAACGGCTTCCAGTTGATAGAGGTGGGACGGATGTCATCTTTCACCCCATGCGTACTCGTCTCGTTCTGAACGCGGAACAAACGCACCTTATCGTTGCCAAAATGGTCGATTTCATCGACATATTGTGGATAGACACGCTCGACGGTCACGTCCACATTCGACTGTCCAGAAAAGAGCCACACATCGCCTACCAACACGTCCGTAAGGGTGATGGCATCGGCGGGAGACTCGCCAACCACGTACAAAGTGTAGGGACCTCCTGCCTTCATCTTCGGCAGATCGATACGCCAGCGTCCCATTTCATCGGCAACAGTGGCATACTGCCGTTTATTCCAACGAATCATCACTTTTTCCTGTGGGTTAGCCTTGCCCCATACAGGGATAGTTTTGTTACGCTGAAGAACCATTCCCGACTGAAACAATTGCGGGAGTTGCACCTTGGCTTCTGTGGACATGATGCCCGTCAGTGCCAAAAAGAAGAATAAGATTTGTCTTTTCATTGCTTTATAGTTTTGTGCAAATGTAGTAAAAAAAAGTGAAAAAACCATCATATTAAGTCGTTTTTTTGATGTATGCAACAAAAAACTATACTTTTTGTTACACACAAAAACGTCGATTTCAGCGTTATTTACTATCTTTGCACTCAGAATTTATTAAAATCTATCAATCAATATGACACCTAACGAAACTCAAGGAGCAAAAGGCTTCTACAAACTCAACTGGTTGCAGCGCATCGGATTTGGCTCTGGCGACCTGGCTCAAAATCTTATCTTTCAGGTAATTTGCACCTACCTGCTGTTCTTTTACACCGATATTTACGGACTTACGCCCTCTGCGGTGGCTGTCATGTTCCTCGTAGGTAATGTGGCAAACGTCATTTGGGACCCTATTGTGGGTACGTTAATCGACAAGAGCAATCCGCGCTACGGAAAATACCGCTCTTATCTGCTTTATGTGGGTATTCCCCTTTCGGGTTTTGCCATCCTGTGTTTCTACAATGGCTTCGCACCGTCGCTGATTTATGCGTATGTGACCTATATTTCCATGCAGTTGCTCTATACATTTATTAATGTGCCTTACGGAGCGTTGAACTCTTCGCTGACTCGCGACACCGACGAAATCACCATACTTACCTCAGTACGTATGTTTATGGCCAACCTCGGTGGTTTGGCCGTCAACTCGGGTCTGCCCTTGTTCATTGCCCTGATTGCAGGTGCACCGTCCGACAGTCTTCCGAAAGACCCGTCAGCATGGTTCACCACCATGACCATCTATGCTATTATCGGTTTCTGTCTGCTCGTATTCTGCTTCTCACAGTGTAAGGAACGTGTGGTGATGGATGCAAAAGCCACTGAGGATGTGAAGGTCAGCGACCTGTGGATGGAGTTCCTGCGCAACCGTCCCTTGCGTGTCCTCGCCTTCTTCTTCATCACGGCTTTCGCCATGATGTCAGTAGGCAACGCTGCAGGAGCCTACTTTATGAATAGCAATCTGCACGGCTCGGCCCAGCAGTTGTCTATCTTCATGGCTTTGGGTTCAGCTCCGGCATTCTTGTTCATGCCCTTGGTACCTTGGTTCAAGCGCATGGTTGGAAAGAAGAATATGTTCTATCTCTTCCTGGGTGCCGCCATCCTCGGTATGGGTATGCTTTATTTCATTTCTAAGATGGAGCAGCCCAGCATGATGATGATTTATGTCGCACAGTTCATCAAGTCTACGGGTGTTATCGTGGCTACAGGTTATATGTGGGCACTGGTGCCTGAGGTGATTTCCTACGGAGAGTACACCACTGGCCGTCGTATCTCGGGTATTGTCAATGCCTTGACGGGATTGTTCTTCAAGGCTGGTATGACCTTTGGAAGCATTGTCGGTCCTGCCGTCCTGGCCTATGTAGGTTATAACAGCGCTACCATCGACCAGACTCCTTTTGCCGAAGAGGGTATTCTGTGGCTCGTCTGCGTGATTCCCGCCATGTTGCTGGCTCTGGCTATGTTCATCATCAGCCGCTATGAGTTGACTGACGAGGTTATCGACGACATCAACAAGAAGATTGAGGAACGCAACAAATAAAAGTAAAAAGGTAAAAAAGTATAAAGGTAAAATAGGTAAAAAAGTAAAAAGATGAAAGCAATCATATCAAACAAGGTACAAAGGTTGGTAATGGGTATTTTACCTTTTTACCTCTTTACCTTTTTGCCTTTCTCTTTAGGGGCGCAGACGCTGAAGGATGCCATTGGCAAGTACTGCCTCATCGGTGCTGCTGTCAACCAGTGGCAGAGCGACGGACAGGTGCCTGCAGCTGATGCCGTACTGGCCAAGCACTTCAACTGTGTTGTCGCCGAGAACTGCATGAAGCCCGAAGTGCTGGCTCCTGCAGAAGGCATCTTCGACTTCCGCGTGGCTGACAAGTTCGTCAACTATGCCCGACAGTTGGGTTTGAAAGTCAATGGCCACTGTCTGGTTTGGCACTCACAAGCCCCTGACTGGTGGTTTACCAATGGCTATACCGCCAGCCCTGCTTCGAAGGAGGTGTTGAAGGAGCGCATCATCAAGCACATCAAGACCGTTGTAGGCCACTTCAAGGGGCAGGTTTTCGGTTGGGACGTCGTCAACGAGGCTATCGAGGACGACGGCTCGTTCCGCAAGTCACCTTATTATAATTTATTAGGCGAGGAGTTCATCGAGATTGCCTTCCGTGCTGCCCACGAAGCTGATCCCGATGCCGAGCTCTACTACAACGACTACTCGATGGCAAAGCCTGAAAAACGAGAAGCTGTTTGCCGTTTGGTTCGTAACCTGAAGGCCAAGGGTCTGCGCATCGACGGAGTAGGTATGCAGAGCCACAATGGCCTCGACTATCCTGACCTTGGCGAGTACGAGAAGAGCATTGACGCCTTTGCTGCCTGTGGCGTAAAGGTGCTGATTACCGAGCTCGACATCAATGTGCTGCCCAATCCCGAGGGTTTTGGTGGTGCCGACATCGCCCAGAATTTCGAACTCCAGCAGAAGTACAATCCCTATCCTGCCGGATTGCCCAAGGACAAGCAGCAGGAACTGGACAAACGCTGGCTCGACCTGTTCAAGATTTATTATAAGCACCGCTCGCAGATTGGCCGCATCACCCTGTGGGGCGTCTGCGACGACAACTCCTGGCTCAACAGCTGGCCTATCAAGGGGCGCACCAACTATCCGCTGCTCTTCGACCGCCAGTATCAGGCTAAGCCCGTAGTGAACGAGATTATCAAACTTTATCAATAAAAACAAACGACTATGAAACCAAAGTATCTTTTTCCCAGTGACTATATGGCTGACCCCTCAGCCAATGTGTTTAACGGCCGCCTCTACATCTATCCCTCTCACGACTGGGATGCCGGCGAGTGTTTCGACGATGATGGCGGACACTTCCAGATGAAGGACTACCACGTGCTTTCTTGGGACGACATTGAGAACGACGACGCTACCGATCATGGTGTCATCCTCGACGTGAAGGATGTACCCTGGGCTGAGAAGCAGATGTGGGATAACGACTGTGTCGAGAAGGACGGCAAGTACTACCTCATCTTCTCTGCCAAGGCCTACGACGGCGTGTTCCGTCTGGGTGTTGCCGTAGCTGACAAGCCCGAAGGCCCGTTCATACCTATGGAGAAGCCCATTCGCGGCTCGTTCTCCATTGACCCCTGTGTGTTCAAGGACGACGACGGACAGATTTACACCTACTTCGGCGGACTCTGGGGCGGTCAACTCCAGTGGTGGCGTCCGCTGCCCAACGGTCTCGCACCCATCTTCGGCAAGTATGGCGACCAGAACGGACTCATCGACCTTGGTGCTGCTCCTGACCACAAGGGCGAGCTCTTCACCACTGCCGACAGCCCTGCCATCAACAGCTGCGTAGTGCGCATGAGCGACGACGTCCAGCAGTTTGCTGAGGCTCCACGTGCTGTAGTCGTTCTCGACGAGAATGGCGAGCCGATGAAGGCTGGCAATCCACATCGTTTCTTCGAGGCTTCTTGGATGCACAAATACAATGGCAAGTATTATTTCTCTTACTCTACTGGCGACAGCCACTTCCTCTGCTACGCCATTGGCGACAACCCCTACGGCCCGTTCCGCTATCAGGGTGTCATCCTCGACCCCGTCGTAGGCTGGACCACCCACCACTCCATCGTTGAGTACAAGGGTCAGTGGTATCTCTGCTATCACGACTGCGTTCCCTCCAACGACATCACCCACCTACGTTCGCTGAAGGTTCAGCGCCTGTTCTACAACGCCGACGGCACCATCCAAAAGGTCGTGAATGAGTAAGTAAAACGAAAGTCCGCTATATCTAAAGGCAAACAAGGTATAAAACTTGGTCACGGGCGGGCGGTCGCATTAATGCGGCCTCCCGCCCGCATTAATAAGCACGGCACTCTTCCCTTTCAACTGCCCCCGTAGCGTCAAATGAGATTGCCATCATTGTCAGGTCGTCGTTGGCTTCGGCACCCTGTCGGTGTCTGTCCACCTCGGCGGCCAGTGTTGTTATCAGCTGCTGGGCACTGCTGTTGTGGTGGTCGCGCATGATTTCCAGTATGCGTTCTTCGCCGAACTGTTCCTGTTGGGGATTCTCGGCCTCGTTTAGTCCGTCGGTATATATCAACAGTCTCCGACCCTTGACGTTGGCAATTTCCTCGCCCTCATACACCAAGTCGGGGAGCAATCCGATGGGGGCGTTGGGAAGCATCTTTATGAATTGGAATTGTGAAGTGCCAATGACTGGCGGGTTGTGACCTGCATTACAGAATCGCAGCAGGCCTGTCTCCAAGTCCAGACATCCTATGAACATCGTCACGAACATGCCTTCTTCGTTGTTCTCGGTCAACTCGGCATTGATACGGTTGGCAATGGTGACGGGTTTGTGACGCTGTTTGGCTATCGAGCGGAACAGACGTATGGTCTGAGCCATAAACAGCGAGGCCGGTACACCCTTTCCGCTGACGTCGCCAACGCAGAAATAGAGGCTGTCGTCTACGAGGATATAGTCGTACAGGTCGCCTCCGACCTCCTTGGCGGGCGTCATTTGTGCAAACATATCGAGCCCCTTGCGCTGGGGGAATGTACTCGGCACCATCGACATCTGTATGTTCCTGGCAATGCGCAGCTCCGATTCAATGCGCTCCTTCTGTGCCGACAAGGCGGCCAGTCGTCGGGCGGCGGTACGACGGTTCAGTGTATAGATTACAAAGAACACTACCGACAGTACGAAGGCCACTGCTACGGCTACCAGCCGCTGGCGTATCAGGTCGGCGCGCTGCTCGGCAATCTTCTGTTCCTTCTCCTGCGTCTCATACACGACCGCCAGTTCTGCGGTGTTTTCCTTGTTGGTTGCCTCCTGCACGGTGTCCAGCAGGTTTATCAGTTTCGAGGCCGTCCTGAGCGCAGCTTCGCTTTGTCCCTGTTTCTCCTGCGCCATGAATCGTCGCGCCATCACGTGGGTCAGATACCCCATCGTCCGATCCTCGTCATTTTCCCTGTAGAACGTGTCGGCCGCAGCGACAGCCTGCTCCAGTTCCTGCCACCGTCCGTCCATCATCAGGTAGTCCACTGCTCGTCTGCGCCCCATGGCACTCTGTGCGAAGTTCGTCTGCTGGTAGGCTTCGTAATGCCGTTCCGCTTCTGCGCGGTTTTTGTCGCGTTGGTAGAATAGCGCCAGCACGATTTCCATGTTCGCCGTACAGTCGTCCTTCACCGATGCCGGTATGTCCGTCGTTGACACCGTCCGTTCGAAGCTGCTTTGCAGTCTGGGCAGCCACTGCCGTGCCGTCTCCATGTCGCCGTCGGACGAAAAATCGTTTATGGCATCCATCGTCAGCATTAGCTCGGGATAGTACCACGAAAAGCTCTTGGCATCCTTCAGAATTTCTTCGTACGCCGTCCATGCCCGTTCGTAACTCTCGCTGGCCTCTTTGGCGTGTCCGAGCTTCATCTGGCAGTTGCCGACACACACCATGAAGTCTGGTGCATATAGCCGTGCGTGGCGGCTGGTGTCCTCGCGAGTTGCGGCCAGTGCCTCAGTGGCATATTTCAGTCCGTTCTCCGTATCGCCAACGTTCATGGCAGAATTGATGAGCAGGTTGTAGGCAAAATAGCGGTGACGGGCGTCGTTCTTAAACAGTTCGTTGGCCAATGCGCGCTTGGCATAGATGCCCGACACGCGCGGATGGTATTGCTCGGAGTAAATCTGCGCCTTCCGGCAGTTCGCCAGCGGCTCGTTAATGATACCAACCTTTTCCAAGCTATCCACCAGCGCCAGCGCTTCCTCCGGCCTGTCGCTCATCAGGTCGTACAATCTACTCGTCAAACTGTCCGTCACGTAGTTTGCCATCGTTTCCGATTTCTTACCCTCCTGACAGCCCGCCAACATCATCACCGCACCCACAAGTGTGGCGGCGAACGCACGTTTTATGTACCACTTCCTTTTCATCTTGCCTGCAAAGTTACGAATAAATGAGCGAAAAACCAAATAAAATGTAAAGAACCTCCGACAATCAGGAATCGTCGGAGGTGCAAGATATTGGTTGTGTGAATGAAATCAGAAGATGTAAGCCGCAGATATCTGCCAGGCGTTTTCTTTTGCGCCTGTGACAGTTTTCCAAACAGTGCTTGCAGCATCTTTCACCTCTACCTCACCAGTCTTACCAAAAGCAATATTATAATTTACTTTCAGTTGTATATGGTTGATAAAGGTTGCACCGATACCGACATTCGCACTGAAGTTTGAACTTTTCAGCGTCCATTGGGCAACATCGTCAACAAGTTCTTTTGTCTTGCTACCAATGTTGAAACCAAACTGAGGACCAGCAAAAGCAAAAATCTCAGCTAAACTTCCCAGACCAAAACCATAGCGAACATTAATGGGAATCTGGATCGACTGCGATTTAAGAGCCTTGCTTTCCCCATTACTTTCAATCTTACCCTCACGCTGGTCGTAGAGAGCAGAAGCATCAATGCCCAATCCTACTATAGGAAGTGTGAACTTGACGGTCGGTCCAACAAAGAAACCTGCCTTGTTCTTAATAGCATTTTCAACACCCGATTGACTGAAGGAAAAATCAGAGATATTCGTCAGGTTCACACCAGCCTGAATACCAAACTTAGTCTGTGCTTGTGACGGCATGGCCATAGCCACAGCCATCAGCATAATAGTAAAAATCTTCTTCATAATTTCCTTTTTAAATGATTCAATTACGTATTCGCTGGCAAAATTACACAATTTATCTGAAATAAACAATAATTATGCCAGTTTTTTCACTTCTCAGCATCTTAGTGTCTCTGACGACGCACACTCATTTTGGCTGAACTTGACGACGACGAAGAGCTGCTCTTCTTGGGCTTACTACTCTTCACCTTAGCTGATGACGAGCTTCCCGTCTTGCCATTCTTCGACTTTTTGGCAGCCTTCAGCTGACGAGGATCGAGCTTGGCAATAGAGTCCAGCGAATCCTTCTTATGCTGGTCGCCGAAGATGTTCTGTTCGAAGGCCTTCAGTTCGGCCTCAATCTTCTTCTGCTCCTTGGCCAAAGCGGAATCGTTGGGACAATACTGTGCCAGCGTCTTACCCAGCATGTTGTTAGTTTTGTATATCTTACCCTCGTAACGGTTCATCGTGAAGTAATCCTCCATCGACATGGTGGCGGCGTTGTTCAGGTTCGAGGTCATCACCGTCTGACGGGCTAAGAACGGCTCCAAGTCTGCATACTTCACCCAGAACAGCGGATATTTCGAAGCCTCGCCTCCAAAGTCGTCCTCACGTATCATCACAGGACAAACGGCCTGTACCTTACGGTGGAACGTCGAGTTGGCATCATCGAAATAGGCGCTCTCCTTCAGATAATACATCTTCACCTCTGCCGAAGGAATATCGCTATTGTCAACACGCAGTTTGCCATCACGGTCTTCATAGAAGATGTGATAGTTATCCAACACCGTCCTCATCTGAACCTTGGCAGAATCGGTAAACACCTCGTTACCGTCCAAGCGATACTCGTAGACGGGGATGTAACCGTTCAACGCCAGCTTGAAGACGTAGGTAAACAGGTTCAGCTGCTTATCGATAGGCTCCACGGGGTAGTAAAGACCTGCGTTGGGATCGTCGTTGAGGTCAATCTCACGATAGATGTCACGACGCCATACGACGTTCTCGGGCATTTCCACTGCTGTGGGAAACGACAACCGTGCACGCATCGACATTCCCTGACTCTGCGTAGGCTGCTGCTGTTGTTGCTGCTGAGCCTTCTGCTGCTGTTGTTGCTGCCGACGAGCCTTAGGCTGAGCAGCAGATGTTAAAGGTAAAAAGGTAAAAAGGTAAAAAAGTAAAATACCTTTTACCACTACCTTATACCATAACTGATTATTTATATTCCTCTTCATATCTTTACTATTTTTACTTTTTTACCTTTTTACTTTTTTACCTTTACTTCACAATAACTTCCATCGAGGTATTCAGCTTTCTGGAGATGCCGTCAGGACCAATCGCATTGACACGTGTGATGTAGAAACGCTTGTTGCGCTGCAACTTGCGGAAGGTATCCTTCTGACGGGCCGAGAAGTTGGCACCTTCAGAAACCATCGGCACGGCATTACCCATATTGTCGAAGAAGACCGTCTCAAAGCTCTGTACCTTGAAGGCAATATCGAGGATGCCGTCGTCAATGGCCGCACCAATACCATCAACACTCATCAGTTGCTGCTTCGACAGTCCGCCACCCTTATAACGTACAGGACTGCCGGAATCGTCCTTCATAGCAATATACGGCGTGGGGTCGGGCAGACGGCGTACACGGAACGTAAACTGTCCCATCTGCTGAGCGCGTCCTGTGTTGGTCGATGTCACGGTAATGGTCACGTTCTGGCCGACAGTCGTCGGACGAGCGATATAGCGGCCCGGTCCTACAGGCTGCAACGTTCCACCTGACATCGTGGCCTGCACCTTGTTGAGGGGTACACCAGGAACACTGACGCTCAACGGGTTGTTATAACCAGCATAGAGCACGTTCATCAAGTCAGCACTGACCGTTGCCGAGGGGTCTACGACAGTGTATTTCTGTTCGAAGTCACGCTTGATGAGCTCACCGTTACCATTTTCCACTTGGATATAGCCTGACAGTGTGAAGTCACCTGTACGGCCAGTCACCGTCTCATACAGACCATCTGGCAGATTCACTTCCTTGCCTCCGATGAATATCTGCGGCTGTTGCGTGGTGTCAACGGCTGCCATTACAATCTTTGCCGAGAACTTATCTCCACGAACGATGGTCTGTGAATTGGGAATGACAAAGGCATTCAGCGCATTCACACGGATGTCCTTCACGTCGATGTTCGACACCAGTGTGTGAAGTATCATTCCCTCTGCATGGCGCACGT
>Ga0265301_10002906_pt1 | contig 18968 bp, 19 predicted proteins | sample AusTroGonzalo_MG_2_FD_193488 | JGI IMG/M metagenome (GOLD analysis project Ga0265301, IMG submission 193488) | Bovine rumen microbial communities from tropical cattle in Woodstock, Queensland, Australia - Gonzalo_04 | ecosystem: Host-associated > Mammals > Digestive system > Stomach > Rumen ... | reverse complement strand
AGGACAGTTGTTGACCTTGGTATCGATCGTATCGATGACCTTCTGAACATCGTCATCGGTCAGGTCATCGGATATAGCGTCGCCATCTATATCCACACCGATATACACGCTGGCTCTGTTATATTTGTTGAGCATGGCCGTCATGGACTTGATGGCCTCATCGAGATTGTCCATGGAGTCTATGAACTCTACCGTCGCCCCTATCCTGCCTGGCATCGATAGTGAATATGCGAGCAACGTTTGAACTTTTTCTATGGTTATAGTTTAAAAGTGAATAATCGATGCTAGACACTCACATCTTGCGGAATCCGCGGAACATCCATTGGAAGATGGATTTGAATCCGTAATGCAACGTACCGACGATGTGGCGGCTGTGGCTGGAGACCTTGCATTCGTTGTTCATGATCGCATGTACAGCCTCCTGCCATGTGGTGATGTTGTCGGGAAGTTCCACATAGCCGCGTCCGATGTAGCGAGGAGAATGTGCATCGGAACCGGCTGTGATGGGCTTGCCTATGCGTGCTGCCAAAGCCTCGGATTTACGGTTGGCTGATGGTATGGAACGGGCATTCCTCGCTTCCGTACCATCGAAATCGTATGCCAAAGTATTCTTTTCACCGAGTCCGGACCACCATCTGTACGGATGGGCCGCGAAAGCATATCCTCCTGCTTCATGGATGAGGTCGATGGTCTCTTGGATCGATTTGCGGGGAGGGATGACCCTGTCGATCCCCAATGCGACGATGTGCCCTTCTGAGGAGGAGACCTCCTCGGCGGGGATGATAATGATCTTCCCGTTGTCCTTCAGCAAATCGAATGCCTTGAACTCGTTGTGATCCGTTACTGCAATGCACCTTATGCCCAGCTCTTCAGCTCTCTTGAGCAGTTGTTCCGGTGTGGTCCTCCCGTCTTTGGAGAACATGGTGTGCACATGCAGGTCGGCTTTCATCTTATGTCGGCTCCGTCAAGGATGCCGCAGCCCTCATCGACGGTGATCACACAGTCCTTGCCGTCCCCGAACGGAATGACCTGATCGCCATCGATTACAGCGACGACGTATTTGGGTGCGTTGTGGGGTAGTTTGATGTCCTTGCCCATGAACTTGCCGTCCACGACTGTGGAGGCCTTGATCGTCACGGCCTCGAAGTGCTTGAGCTCGATCCTCGAGGACGAGTTCTCCATTCCGCAGTTCAGCTTCGTTCCGTTGGGGACATCGATATTCGGTTTCAGTAGTGCGAGATGGTCTCCGCCGACCTTCTCGTCGTCTGCGGCCATCAGCATTCCGTAGGATTCGACACCGCGGAACTTGGCCTTCTTGAGATTGGAGATCACAAGAAGTCTGCGTCCCATCATGTAATCCTTGGGGAACAGTGATTTGATGTTGGTGACAAGCTGCCTGGGGCCCTCTTCCTCGCCGAGGTCCACCTTCAGAACGTACAATTTCTCGGCCTCGGGGTGATCGTCCACAGCCACTATTGTTCCCACACGGACGTCCAGACGCCTGAAGTCGGCGAAGGGTCCGGTGAAGTTGGAAGGCTGTGAATCCTCTTTCTTCTTCTCCTGCTTGGGCTCCTTCAGTTCGGGTATGTCCAGCTTCTTGAATACGGGAACGGAATCATTGAGCTGCTGTCCTGCCTTGAGCGGTGAGAGTACGGCATCGAGGCCGGCGGATTCTATGGTTCCTTCGTTGCCGAGGAATCCCCAGACCTTCTCGCATGCGGCAGGGACGTAGGGCCATGCCATGACCGATAATGCCTGAACGAGCCTGAGCACGTTGTAGATCACCTTTCCGCAGGCGTCCTTGTCCTCCTTGACGAGTTTCCAGGGTGCCGCGTCGTTGAAGTACTTGTTTCCGAAGGACGAGAGGTTCATGACTGCTTTCAGTCCTTTCTTGAAGTCGCAGTGTCCTACGCACTCCTTGTACTCCGCGAGGGCCTCCTCGATAGCTTTTGTTACCTCGGGGTCCGCCTCTCCCGCAGGGATTGTTCCGAAGTTCTTCTTAGAGAAGTCCAGGCTCCTGTGGAAGAAGTTACCTAGGTTGGCGACCAGTTCCGTGTTGACTTTGGTCTGGAAGTCCTCCCATGTGAATTCGGAATCGTGTGTGTCGGGCATGACAGCCGACAGGTAGTACCTGATGACGTCCGCATCGTATTTCTGGAGCACGCTGGGGATGTCTATCGCCCCTCCGCGGCTCTTTGAGAGCTTTCCTCCGCCGATCATGAGGTATTCGTTGGCGGGGATGTCGTAAGGCAGCTCCAGTCCGCCGACTCCCATGAGTATCGCGGGCCAGATGATGGAATGGAAAGGTATGTTGTCCTTTCCGATGAAATAGTAGTGCTTGCACTCCGGGTTCTTCCAGTACTCTTTCCAGTAGTCGGGCTTGCCGATCATCCTGGAATACTCGATGGATGCCGAGAGGTATCCGATGACTGCCTCGAACCAGACGTAGATGACCTTGTCGTCCCATCCTTCCACCGGAATGGGGACTCCCCAGGACATGTCCCTGGTGATCGCCCTGTCGGTGAGGCCCTCTTCCTGCAGCCAGTTCTGGGTGAAGGACTTCACGTTGGATTTCCAGTAGTCCTTGTCCTTGATGTAGTCGATGAGCCTGTCGGTGAATGCGCTGAGTTTCAGGAAGAATTGCTTTGTGGGCCTGATCTCGGGCGTCTGGCCGCACAGGGTGCAGTATGGTTCCTTGAGGTCTCCGGGTTCGAAGGTGGTTCCGCAGCTGTCGCACTGGTCCGAACGGGATTTCTCCGCTCCGCATTTCGGACATATTCCCTCGACATACCTGTCGGGGAGGAAGCGGTTGCATTTGGGACAGAAGTACTGCTCCGTCTCCTTCACGTAGATGTAGCCGTTGTCCTTCAGCTTGTTGAAGATGCACTGCGTGACCTCGAAATGGGTGGGGCAGTGTGTCTTGTTGAAGAAGTAGTGGATGTTCAGGTCCTCGATCGCTTTCTTGTTGATCTCGTGGTACTTGTCGGCATAGGCCTCAGGAGTCATACCGTTCTTCTCCGCGGAGATGGTGATGGGGGTACCGTGCTGATCGGATCCTCCGACCATGAGCACCTCGTTACCGAGGAGGAGGTTGTATCTCCTGAATATGTCCGGCGGCAGGAGCGAACCTGCCACGTGTCCGAGATGAATTGGGCCGTTTGCGTACGGCCAAGCGATGTTGATGCATACCTTCGACATTTTGAAACCGGCTCACAATCGCGCACGCGGTATAAATGTTTACCATGGACTGACTGGGCGTTTATGACATAGGTAACACGAAATGACAATTAGTGTTACTCAATTTCCAAATCATACTGCTGGAACGGCGGATTCCCTTCCGGCGACCTTCTCCAGGGCAATCTTGCCGTGGATCAGCATAGCTATTCCTCCCAATCCCTCGACGATGATAAGCGCTATACCGATGTCCAGAAGACCTCCGTGGAAAACCATCGCAACTGCCGCGTAGGCCAGAGTGATGGCTATGTTCCTGATCAGGGTGTTGACCATAGCCTGTCCCGCCTTCTCTATCGCCTGCATAAGCGAGGATCCGACGAAAACCATCGAGAAGAACGGCATGAATATCGCCATGGACAGCGTGAATTGGACCATCGATTCCTTCATGAACTCCATATCATCGGTACGCAGGAATATGTCCGCCAGAGGCACTGCGGTTACCGCGAACACTATGCACAGCCCTACCAGCCAGATGAACGCGCGCTTGGTCGTGAAGCTGTACGCGTCGCGTATCATATCGAATTCCTTCATACCGTATTCTGCGGAGCATACGGCGACCAGGGCTCCGCCCAGCGCCTGTGCCGGGATGACCACGAAATAACCGATCCTCCAGACCATGGTGTAAACTGCGAGTCCGGCGTTCCCGGCGCACATGATGACGAACATGTTGAGGAATATGTTGAAGATGTTCATCACCGACAGTTCCACGGATTCAGGAAGGCCGACGCTGAGGATCTCCTTCATGAGGCGGGTGTTGATCCCGAAGTTCTTCCTCTCGAAACGGACGTACATGTCGCTGCTCCAGAAGTACCAATGGAATGCCATCAACGACGAGACGATGAATGCGATGACGGTCGCCCAAGCCGCTCCGGCGACCCCGAGGTCCATCCAGAATATCATCACAGGGTCGAGGATGATGTTGATCCCTGCACCGACGACCTGTATCGCCATGGAACGTCTGGCAGCCCCTTCGCCGCGCAGCATCCCTGACATGACACCGCTCAGTATGATGAAGAATGCACCCAGGTAGATCGGTATCCCGTATGAGAGACACTCCTCCACCATGTCCTCTCCGCCCATCAGTATAATCAAGGGTTCCGCAGTGAGCATCAGGACTATCGTGAAGACCACCGAGACCAGTAGGGTAAGTATGAGCGCCTGGGCAGCGACACCGTTCGCATCGTCATGGTTCTTCATACCGATGTTGCGGGCGATTGCCGCCGACGTACCGATACCCAGGCCGTTCCCGACCCCGATCAGGATGCAGTAGACGGGATACACGATACCGAGCGCCGCCATGGGGTTCTGTCCGAGATCGGCCACCCAGAAGCTGTCGACGATGTTGTTGAGGTTCTGAACGAAGAGGGCCACGGCTATAGGTATCGACAGGGTGAGCACACCCTTCCTCTGGTTACCCAGAAGTACCTTAACTCCGGACGTTCCCTCGCTCATAAGATTCTCCATCTCCGCGCCATATAATAAACCTCTGAATTTCTGAATTTCACAGAGCATTTATCATCTGACTGCGAATTTCGTAGGTATATAAACGACTATATAAACATGGCGTAAAGAAGTGTATCTCCTGGGACATCTGATGTAAAGAATCGGACAAACTGGGGTCATGCGTCTGTATAAACCGCGGATCAGGCCTGTCCTTCGCTACCACCCTATTTATATTATAATAGAATCGGGCAATCTATGCGGATAGCAGCGGTCCTAGTGGATAGATGTCAGAACAGGAAGTGCAATCACGAATGCGAGAAGTTCTGCCCACTCAACAGAACGGGTGTTGAATGCGTCACCTTCGGCGAAAGGGGAAAACCGGTCATCTCTGAGGGATTATGTCAGGGATGCGGTATCTGTGTGAACAAATGTTCATTCGATGCCATCAAGATCATCGGTCTGGCCGATGAGCTGAAGGAGCAGATGATCCATCAGTACGGCGAGAACAGCTTCCGCCTGTACAGACTCCCCGTTCCCAAGAAGGGCCTGGTGACAGGTATCCTGGGACCGAACGGAATCGGAAAGTCCACCGCTATCAAGATGCTCTCGGGAGCGGAGATCCCCAACCTTGGAAACTACGAGAACCCCCCGTCCAAGGAAGAGGTGCTGAAGCACTTCGCGGGTACCGAGCTCCATGAGTTCCTCAAGAACGTTTACGAAGGCAACATCAAGACCGCGATCAAGCCCCAGTACGTCGACCTTCTTCCCAAGGCATCCAACGGAGTCGTCAGGGATCTGCTCTCCAAAGTCCAGGAGCGCATGACCATAGACGAGGCCGCGGAGATGTTCGACCTCACAGAGGTCCTGGACAGGGAGCTCTCCAAGCTATCCGGAGGAGAGCTGCAGCGTCTGGCCATGGCGGCCACGATGATGAAGGATGCAGACGTCTACTTCTTCGACGAGCCCACATCCTACCTCGACATCTACCAGAGGGTCAAGATGGCAAGGCTCATCAAGGCATTGAGCGCGGAGAAGCAGGTCATGGTCATCGAGCACGACCTCGCTATCCTAGATTTCCTTGCCGACAACGTCAACGTCGTTTACGGTACCGAGGGTGCATACGGAGTATTCACCATGGCAAGGCAGGTCAGGACCGCCATCAACGTCTATCTGGACGGTTACCTTCCCGAGGAGAACATCAGGTTCAGGGACAGGCCCATCGAGTTCGAGGCATCACCCCCCAGGGCGGACTGGCAGACTGCTGACATCATTTCCTTCAAGAATCTCAAGAAGGACTTCGGCGAATTCAAGCTGGACATCACCGGAGGGGCCGTGAAGATCGGAGAATCGGTCGGTATCGTCGGACCCAACGCGACAGGAAAGACAACCTTCGTCAAGATGCTTGCCGGCGCCATCGAGGCGGATTCGGGAGATATGGACAACAAGGTCAAGGTCGCATACAAGCCGCAGTACATCTCGGCAGATTTCGACGGAACGGTACAGGACCTCCTGTTCATGAAGTATTACGACACGGTCACGACCAGCTTCTTCACCGGAGAGGTGCTGGAGCCTCTGGCCATCAAACATCTCATGGACAAGCAGGTGAAGAACCTCTCGGGTGGAGAGCTTCAGCGCGTCGCCATCACGATGTGTCTCGCAACGGAAGCGGATATGTATCTCTTCGACGAGCCTTCCGCATATCTGGATTCCAACCAGAGGATGAACGCCGCAAAGACCATCAGGAGGATGATGGAGAAGACCGGACGCAGCGGAATGATCGTCGACCACGACATCTATTTCCTCGATATGGTCTCGGATTCCATGATGGTGTTCGGCGGGGATCCCGGCCACCACGGTGTCGGTGACGGACCGTTCGACATGCGCGAGGGAATGAACAGGTTCCTCGAGGCAGTGGACATAACATTCAGAAGGGACGCGGATTCCCACCGTCCCAGGATCAACAAGCCCGAGTCCAGGCTGGACAGGGAACAGAAATCCAAAGGGGAATACTACTATTCGGATGCGCTCCAGCAGACGAACCAGTGAATTAGGATCATCAAGGGGGGTAAACATGGGAAAAGCGGACACACATCTGCACACTCAGTATTCAGGATTCAGCAGGCTCGGCGTGATGAAGTTCCCCGAGTCCGTATGCTCGCCTGCAATGCAGGTAGAGAAGGGAAGGAAGAACGGGATGGACGTCATCGCGATAACCGATCACGATGAGACTTGCGCCGCATTCATCGCACAGGAATATGCGAAGAAGTACGACGATATCGAGGTCATCGTCGGAGAGGAAGTCACCACCGCAGACGGAGAGGTCATCGGACTGTTCCTCAACGAGAGGGTCCCTGACAATCTTCCCATCGAGGAGACCATCGACATCATACGTTCGCAGGACGGACTCGTCATCGCCCCCCATCCGTTCAGCTATCATGTCTTCGGCCTCAAGGAGCAGATCCTCACATTGGATATCGACGGATTCGAGACGATCAACGGAGGCCATCCCGACAAGTATTCCAACAAGTTCGCCAAGCTCGTGATGGACAGATATCCCGGCAGATGGGCAGAGATGTCCGGGTCCGATGCACATTCCGTTTACACATCGGGATACAACTGGACCGAGTTCGAGGGCACCACCGCAGATGACCTCAGGAAATCGATTCTGAACAGGACCACTAAGGCAGCCGGGGTGCCGGCACCGGTCCTCGGACAGGTGCAGTGGAGCGTCGAGGTGGCCCTCGGAGGTGCGAAACTTATGTATAAGGCACTCCGCGGCAAGCTCGAACCGGTTGAGAACGACCATCTTATCGAGAAGATCCTGAGCGTCAACGATCTGAAGAAGGTCACAGGAATCTTCGCCGCGTTGGCATACGCCACACCGTGGATGAGCGGACTGGCGACAGTTCTCAGCACACAGTATCTTGCGATCGGTGCGAGGAAGTACAACAAGATGATACCGGAGCGCATGGCCGAGGTCGAGAGGATCATTGCAGAATATGACGCAACCCGCTGAGATCTACAAGATAGGGGTGAACGTCCCCGGAGGATTTCTGGAGCGTCTGATGGACGCCATCAACGATTCCATGTCGCCTGTCTATCCGAAGTATGATCGCACTTTTTCCTATTGGCCGGTCAAAGGTACATGGAGGCCTTTGGAAGGCGCCGATCCGTATGACGGGAAGATCGGTGAGATATCCGTTGCGGATGAGATCAGGCTCGAGTTCGCGGTTAGAGCGGAGGACCTGAGATCGGTAATAGCAGTGATCGCTGAGGTGCATCCTTATGAGGAGCCTGCGATCGACGTCATTCCCATGATACCTTGGAAGGATCTCATTCCTTCGGACGATACATGAACACGTTGTCGAAGGTCTTCTGCATCCTGTGGATCTTCAGGCTCTGCTTCCTGTAGTTCAGCTCATCCTCCGAGAGGATGCCTATGCTCACGAACTCATCAAGAGTCTCGTAAGCGGTCTCGTAATCGGATTCCACTCCGACCAGTACATCGATGAGCCTGTTGCGGCAGTAGATCGTCTTGGGAAGCTCTCCGCCGTTCTCGTTGAGGAAGCGGTCCATGATGGCAGGGAAGAGGTCGAGGTTGTTGCAGCACTGCACCTTCATCTCCTCATAGTCTTCAGCACCGAAGAGTCCGTCGATGTATGCCTCGGTGACCATGAACCTGTCGTAATCCGGGAGGTCATGCGATAACGCGTATTCGCCTGCGAGGACAGAAAGCTTGTAGTTGTGATCCTCGCTGGAGCGTTTCATAAGGTCTACCAGGAAATTCTGCGGGGATGTGGTGTCTATGCAGTTGAGATACCTCTTCACCTTGACCTTGTTGATGTCGTTGAGTGAATCGTACCAATCGTTCAGATTGACAGCCGCTATCTCTGCCGGAATGTCCTGTGCCATGCTCGGGAATCAGTCATCCTTGTTTATAGAACCGTCGATGGTTATCACTCTGGGCGGGAGGTGCATATCTTTCGTCATGATGGTCTCGGGCGTCCATTTGAGGTGCCTCTCGAATTCATCGACCCTGTTGAAGCAGTTCCTGTCGCAGTACCTGCAGAACATCTGGTTGCAGGGTACCGGCGTCATCGATATCTGCGATGACATCCCGTATTTCCATTCGAATGCCTCTCTGAGCTGCATCTCCTCCTCGAAGGTGTAGACGATGGGCTGCTCCATCGGGAGCACTATATGCATATCGATGAACAGATTGGGGCCGTACTTGATGGCCCTGACTCCGTAGACGTCGATCCAATCATCATGCCTGTACATGTTGAGAACATCGGATATGTCCTTGATAAGATCCTCATCGGTCTTGTCCATGGAATCGTCTATGCTCTGTTTGATGACCTTGATTCCGGTGTATCCGATGATGATTCCGAAGATTATCGCGATGGAAGAATCTAGCCATGCCGCATCGTAGCCCATGGCCATCGCGACGTAGACGACGAAAAGTCCGATGAGGATACCTACGGAAGAATATGTGTCGGAGCACAGATGCTTTCCGCTCGCCACCAATGCGGGGGAACGTGTCTTCTTTCCCTTGCTGATGGCCCTTCTTCCTACGATGAAGTTCACCGCAGCGGCGAAGGCGACGATGGCCAGACCGATGTCCAGCTTCTTGATCTCCCCGGGGTTGATGAACGACATGATGGATTCGTAGATGATGATGGCACCTGCGACCGTAATCATCGTTCCTTCTATGATCGCAGATATGTTCTCGATCTTACCGTGACCGAATGGATGCGTCCTGTCGGGAGGCTGGGCGCTGAGATAAAGTGCATACAGTCCGACGAACCCTGCAACGACGTTGACTATGGATTCGAGCGCATCGGTGAGGATGGCTATGGAACCGGTCAAGTAGTAAGCAACGAATTTGATAATCATCAGGATGAGGCCGACTGCAGCGATAATCTTCTGATATTCGAAGTTGCTCTTCGCAGCGTCATCCATGGTAGAAATGATGTAAATTTAGGTATAAAGGAGTTGTTTTCAACAAGTTGTATTTAAAAATTTTTAGGCTTTCCTCTAAATGCAGAGGTTATCGTACCTATGACGCACATTACGAAGCAGGTTATGAACGAATATCTTATGACTTGTATGAAGAGATCGTACGTATCGGGTCCTAGATTGTCGGTGGAACCCATGATGGTGGAGATGAAGACCATGGCGATTCCCATGCTTACCATCATTCCGCTCTGCCTCATCACGGACGCAACTCCCGATGCCTCGCCGGAGTATTCCGGAGGTACCGATGACATGATGACGAAGGTGTTCGGAGCCGAGAACATCGCGAATCCGAAACCTACCAGCACCATTGTCGCGGCAACGAAGTACAGAGGGGTATCCACATCGTAGAAGACGACTGATAACACTCCTATGGCAGTGATCGCCATTCCGATCGTGGGCAGGAGGATCTTGTTCGTCATCTTATCCGTCAGCCTTCCGAATGTCGGCGAGAATATGCATTGGACTGCGGGCTGTATGATCATCATCAGTCCCGCTTCCGTTGCGCTCAGATTACCGATGCTCTGCAGGTACAGGGCCATGAAGAACGACAGGCAGTACGATGCTGCGTAGTTCATGAACGTTGCTATGGATGATCCTGTGAATGTACGGTCCCTGAACAGTCTCATCTCCAGCAGGCAGTGGGGGTTATGGAACTGCATGTACACGAACAGGAAGAGAAGTATGATTCCAGCGACTGCGGATATGAAAGCCCATATCTGCGGAAGGTTCATTATTCCTCCCATCGCAAGCAGGATGGCCGTACCATATACGATGGAGCCCTTCACATCGAACTCCCCGCCTGCATCGTTGGCGATCTCCCCTTTGAATCCCCTCATAATGATGAAAATGGAGATGAAGGCGAGCGGGAGGACGATCAGGAAAAGGAGTCTCCAGCCTATGGCATCGTTGAGGATACCGCCGATTGCGGGACCCAGGGAGAGGCCGAGGTATATGCACATCGTCATGTAACCCAATGCCCTTCCCCTCTTTTTGATCGGTATCACATCGGTAAGAATGGACATTCCTACCGTAGCTAGTCCTGCGGAACCGCCTCCTATTATTGCTCTGCCCAGGATTATTACCCAAAAAGAAGGCGCTAGGCAGCCTATTATGCATCCTGCCGCGACAATCAGCAGACAGATGACGAACATCTTCTTCTTCCCTATGATGTCCATCCTCTTCGCCAATGGCACCATGAAGATGACTGAGGTGAGAAGGAATGATGAATTGACATACGCCAGATCATGCGAACCGACATTGAACTCCTCTCCTATGTTGACAAGGGAGAGGTTCATCATGGTACTCAGAAGCGGAGTGATGAATGCGGAGACATAGCATGCCCACATTACGGCCTTCACTTCCTTCTCCGAGTATTCCATGAACGCAGCAAAAGAAAATCCGTAATTAAGTGTTACGTCAAGATTGAAATACGCTGTATTAGTTTTCGGCGTATGGCAGTTTTCAACGACATCACCGAGACAATTGGGGAGACACCCATCGTTCGTCTGAACAAGATCGCTCCTTCCGGGGCAAAGGTCTATGTAAAGGTCGAGAGGGGGAACCCCGGAGGTTCCATCAAGGACCGTGCCGTTCTCTCGATGATCGATGCTGCCGAGGCCAAGGGCATTCTCAAGAAGGGCGGGACCATAGTCGAGCCCACATCCGGTAACACGGGGATCGCCATTGCCATGATAGCCGCGGTCCGCGGCTACAACGCGGTCATCGTCATGCCCGATACGATGTCCAAAGAGCGTATCCAGTCCATGCGCGCATACGGGGCCGAGGTCATCCTGACTCCGGGAGCGGAAGGCATGGGCGGTGCTCTGAAGAAGGCCGATGAGATCGCAGCGGAAAGAGGCGGTTGGGTTTGCGGACAGTTCGATAATCCTATGAACTCCGTGGCGCACCGTGTCGGTACCGGAAAGGAGATACTCCGCGACCTGCCCGACGTCGATTACGTATTCTCGGGATTCGGCACCGGCGGAACCGCCTGCGGACTGGCGATGGCCTTCAAGGATGCCGGATCCAAGGCCAAGGTCATAGGGGTCGAGCCTGCCGAGAGCCCGCTCGTCTCAGAGGGCAAAGCCGGACCTCATAAGATCCAGGGTATCGGTGCCAATTTCGTTCCGAGCATATTCGATGCGGACCTTTTAGGAGGAGTCGAGACGGTGAAGGGCGACGATGCCATCAGGATGACCGTGGAGATGGCAAGGAAAGAGGGTATTTTCTGCGGAATATCATCCGGAGCAGCTGTGTTCGCCGCATTGCGCATGGCCGAGAAGGAGCCTGATAAGGTCATACTCGCAATCCTGCCTGACGGCGGAGAGAAATACATGAGTACAGGGATATTCGACTGATCCCGGCTCAGGCGATGGTCTTCGGATTGAGGAGCTTGCCGATCACGGCCTCCTTCACGAAGGGATTGTAACGGTCCAGATCGGGCTTCTCGTCCAGGATCTTCTGTATCTCAGAGGATACGTGTCCGAATATGCGCTTGTAAGCTTCGCACGAGGCACCGCCGTTCTCTTCAAGGCCTTTCTCATAGCATGCATCCACGCTGCATCCTCCGTTGCAGAACTGATATATTTCGCACCCGGTGCATTTCTCGCGCCTCTTGATGGAGCCGACGAGGATGTTCCTGAATCCTTCCGACTGGAATGCGTCGTTGATCGAGCCGATGGCGTCAATGTTGCCTAAGAGGAATTCCTTCGGGCATGCCTTGGCGCAGGGGTAGAGCGAGCCGTCTGGATACATGCAGATCCATTTCGTCAGACAGGATGTATGAGCGCAGTCCGAGGGGACCGGTTCCCCAAGATAATGCTGGATGTAGAGGTAGAAAGGCATCAGGGGGACCCTGGCCTTGTTGTCGAACAGCCATTCGTCGAAAGCTTCGATGCTCCCTTTCACGAATTCCTCCGTGTCCGGGACGTAGCACGCGCCGCACCCTGCAGCGATAACCGGTGACAGCGATACGCTGACCGCCTTGTCCCTGAAGTATTCGTATATCTCCTTCTGCTTGGATGCCGTCTCCTTGGAGATGGTGGCCGATACAGAGTATTTGTTATCCTTGGCGGACAGGGTATCGAGGGTCTTCTCCACATCACCTGCCCTCAGGACGCTGTTGTAAGGGCCCTCGTAGGATACTCCGACGTTGATCTTCTTCTCCCTGCAGTAGGCCATGAGCCTCCTGTTCAGCAACATACCGTTGGTGTTGATGGTGTTCCCGTACCTCATGGAATCCTTTCCGAAGTACTTCTCCTCAAGGGAGATCACCTCTTTGTAGAACGACATCGGAAGGGTCAGCGGTTCGCCGCCGTGCCATATGAACCAGGCCGTCTGATATTCCTCGGAGGCCAGTCTGATAAGTTTCTCAACGCGTTCCAGCGAGATCTCGCCTTTGACACGGTCCTCGGGGATATGGTAGCAATGCTTGCAGTCGGTGTTACAGAAAAGAGTGGGTTTGATAACGATGGTGATGTGCGGTTTCATAATATGAGCCCGTCACGGACGATGCACCGTGACGGGTGTGAATGTAAGTTCAGAAAGGCCAGAAGGGCCAGGCACCGAAGAATCCGTCTGTTACGTAACAGCAGCAGGCGACCAGTACCACGACGGTACCGATGACGCAGAGGTGTCCTTTCCATGTCTTGCACAGTCCTCTGTCGTTGCAGCAGGGGTATCCGCAGTGTGAGAGCTCGCTGTGCTCCGCGTCGGCGCCCTTGTCGAAACGCTCGGCGTGCTCGTTGTTCTCGGGAAGCCCCTCCATCGCGAAAGCGATGAACGCATTGGGGGACTGGCTCTCATACATTGCTGTCAGTTGTTCGATGGATTGTGCATCGTAGGACATGAAATTCACCCTATCAGATGGTGTGGTCTGATAGACTGGCTAACAAGTTAACCATATTTAATCGTGAGGGTGGCCCCAGAACTGGCTAGCCATGCCAATCAATTTATCGAACCATGGCGATTGAGAGTCCATGTTGGGATACACCCTGCCCTATTACAACAGGCTCTCACCGGCCGATAACAGGGTGTACCGCAGGTACTACTGCGAAGGATGCCATCATCTGAAGCACGATTTCGGGCTGAGGAGCACCCTGACTGTTAATTACGACATGACCTTCAACACGATCCTTCTGAACAGCATCGCCGGGGATGTCCTCGATTTCGAGGGCACCAAGAGCAATTTCTGCGTATTCAGAGAGCCGAAGGCCGATTCCAATCTGATGAGGCGCATGGCCGCCTATACGCTGATCCTCACCAAATGGGAGCTCTACGATGACGACGAGGACAAACCGTCGCTCAAATCCAAGGCCGCCTCGGCGGCGCTGTCCGGTGCGATAGCGAAGGCGGTCGAAAGCTATCCCGAATACGACAGGATGGTCGGCGAGGGGTTCGCGAACCTCAGGTCGCTGGAGAAGCAGGGATGCAGGGACGCGGTGCTGATGGGGCGTACCTTCGGAGAAGGTCTCATCGGTGCGCTGAGGGACATCGCAGGCAAATATGCCAGCGATGATCTTGATAACGTCTTCAGGCAGCTCAGCACGGTGGTCTATATCATGGATGCGATAGACGATCTCGACGAGGACTTCATGGACGGAACCTACAATCCTTTCCTCCCGGAGGAGGGCTTCGTGAACGCCAGCCAGTTCAGGCTGAAGCACGTGTACGAGCTGACGGAGATACTGAACGGAGAGATAGGGAAGCTGCAGGAATCGTATTCCAGGGTTAGGCCTCAGATGAGGGCCAACACGGGCATCTGCGACAACATCGTCTATCTCGGCATACCGGAATCAGCAAAGAAGGTCATGACAGGCGGATCCACCGCAAAGACCAGCGTGTCCAACGTCCTTTCCAACAGGAAGCAGAGGATGTCAGATGGAACCTGACGGGTCGTAAGATGTGCATACGTCGAGCTCGAACATTTCCTCGCCGGTCAGTTTGCATTTCCCGTCGGAGAAAGAGTTGCAGTTCTCGCAGCATCCGGGACGGTACCTTCCGCATGTGCCATCCGGTTCTGTCGGTCTGGTCTCCGCTACGCATATCCACATCTTCCCGTGATGGTTGCAGAACCTGCAGGTACGGCATTTGCGGTAGGCCTCGTTGCTCATCGTTCAGAATATATCCTTCCAGTACATTTATCGTTTCGTACCATGAGCGAGATCTCAGATTCCATAGAGCAGGACCTCCGTACCCTGGACGAGATCCTGAAGGAGCTCAACAAGGAGGCCGCCAACCATAAGGCCGAGAGGGACAAGTACCATCAGCAGGCCGATATCCTTGCGGAGAAGCGCGACAAGCTCCAGGAGAAGGCCAGGAGGCTCTCATCGGAGGCCAGGGCGCTGAAGGCCCAGAGGGACGATTTTAACCTGTCGGCCCAGGAGAACAAGCAGAAGCGCGACGAGTGGAACGAAAAGGTCAAGATGATGAAGGCCAGAGGCGGTCTGGGCGACATCAGCGGTGCCAAGCAGATGGCCGAGACCTATCATCAGAAGATGGTCAAATGCAACACCAGCGGCCAGGCGATCCACGAGAAGATGCACCTTTTATTCGACGAGGCCGATAAGCTGAGGCAGGAGGCCCAGGTCTGCCACGATCAGTATCTGGACTGCAAAAGGGCCGCGGATGCAGAGCACGAGAAGTACATTCAGGCGGTCAAGAGGATCAATAACGTGAAGGACAACCTCCCGGACTGATCATATTACCTTGATGCCCATGGATTCCATGATGGTCAGCGCCTGTTCCGCCAATTCGCCGTCCTTGGCGGCAACCGCGTTGCGGCTGACCGTTATCTCGGCGGCCGGATTGGCTGTTCTGGCTATTATGACGTTGGCCAGCACGCTCAGATGGGTCTCGACGCCGCAGAATTCTATCTCATCGAACCCTCTGATGCTGCTGTAAAGGCCGTCGGAACCGTAGGTCCTCTTCACTATGACATGGGCCTTCGAGAGATAATCCCCGACCTTGCCGTAGAGTTCCGCTCCTTTGGATCCTCTGAGGCAGTGTTTTATCTTATACCTCTTTCCTTCGGCAGTCTTGAAGAATCCTTCCTCGAAGCTGTCCATGATGAAGAATATCTCGTCGTTGTAATCCAACGCCTCCTCTATCTTTGCCACGATGTTCTTCTCGATCATCTTGGCGAACCTGCTTCCCAAATAGCCGATGACGTGGTCATTCTGATAGCATACCACGACCAGAGCTCTTCTCATGGCCAGAGTATCTGATTGGATGGATAAATATGCTACACTCGGGTGTTTTCCGCTGTTTCCCTGCGGTTTTCTGCCCCATATCCCCTGCCCCGGATTTTTCAGAGAAGAGAAACGACTTCATCAGTAATGGGCGGATGTGTGGTCCATCAGACCTTTCTTCTGCCATGGAACAGACTTGTCAGACCCATGGAATCGACCGTCTCGATATACGGTATTTATTAGATACAGTTAAGTCATTGATATCCAATACATCATCATCGGTTGGATTAAAGTGAGCTACAGTTTCTGCCCCGAAAGGATGCGTGCCTGAGGTATGGAGCCTATCATTATAGTGTATGCTGTAGCCATAATAGTGCTGATATGCTTCTCAGCCTTCTTCTCGATGTCGGAGACCGCTTTCACCAGTGCGAACGACATCAAACTGAAGAAGATGGCCAACGAGGGGAACAAGCGTGCGAAGAGGACATTGGAGATCCTGAGCGACTATGACAGGTTCCTTACGACCATCCTGATCGGGAACAACCTGGTCAACATCGCAGGTACCTCGATCGCTACCACTATGTTCGCGATCCTCCTCGGTGCGGAGACCGGAGCCTTGGCCGCGACAGTCATAATGACGCTAGTGCTGCTGGTCTTCGGTGAGATCACACCTAAGTCGTATGCTAAGAAGCATCCCGAGAGCATATGCATGGCCATGTGTTCCGTGATCCACTTCATAATCAAGCTGCTATATCCGCTGTCCTGGTTCTTCACCAAGCTGACCACTTTGGTCGGAAGAGGGGAGGAGAAGGTCATAACCGAGGATGAGCTCGAGGTCATGATCGATGAGATTCAGACCGAAGGTGTCCTGGAGAAGAGCGAGAGCGAGCTTATCAAGTCCGCGATGAGGCTGGATGACATTACCGTCGCAGATGTCTACGTCCACCGTGTGGATATCGTGGCCGTCGAGGCCAATGAGTCCATAGATGTACTGGGCGATGTGATCGTCAGTTCAGGATTCTCGAGGATACCGGTCTACGAGGAAACGATAGACAACATCATTGGTGTCGTCTACTCCAAGACCTACTTCACCAACAAGGCCATGGGCATGAAATTCGAGATCCGTGACATCATCATGCCTGTGAAATACATCCCTGAGTCGGTGACCGTTGCTAACGCATTGAATGAGATGCAGAGGGCCAAGATCCACATCGCGGTCGTTCTCGATTCCTATGGAGGCACCAGGGGAATAGTCACTCTGGAGGACCTTCTCGAGGAGCTCGTCGGAGAGATCTGGGATGAGAGCGATGCGGTCCAGATGGACGTCAGCGCGGTCGCCGGAGGCAGATACATCGTCAAGGGAATGGCGGATCTGGACGATGTCATGGAGAAGATCGGTATCCACATCGACCGTGAGGATTACACTGACCCTTCGGTATCTGGATTCATCATGTACAAGCTCCAGAGGGCTCCCACCAAGGGTGACGAGGTTGATTTGGACAACGCAGTGATAACCGTGAATTCAGTCAAGGGACACCGTGTGGTGGACTGCGCCTTCGTCGTAAAGAACGATCAGTGATCCTTAACTTCGTTCTCGATGAATGTTTTCAGAACCTTCACAGCCACTTCTTTTCTGGCCGGATGGGCCTGTATCTTACCGAAGATGGATATTACGTCGCCGTGATGGGCCACCTCGTAGATCCCCTGGACGGCCTTCTGCTTGTCCAGACGCAGGTAGAAGATGTCGTCGTCATCGACGCGGTTCTCAATGTCCTCGATGATGAAGTCGAGGATGTCGTTGCCGAGATTGCAGAAAAGGTCCCTGAACTCCCTCTGCTTGGTCATACGGGTCTCGAGGATCATCATGGAGTTCCCGTGCTCGCTGTCGCAGATCTCCTCCTCGAACTCTATGTCGCCGAGGAGTTCCTTGAGAGTATCCTCGATGAGGTCCTGCCTCTCCGTTGCATAGCAGAACGTCTGTACTCTGAGCCAATGGAAAGTCACGTTCATTCCTTATCCTCCTTGGGCAGCAGCGATGCGATGCGTTCGGGGTCCTCTGCGGACATGAAGAACACCCTCTTCCCGGTGACCTTGAGGCCGATTCCGAGGTCCAGACCGATGACGGAATAAGTCTTGTACTTCACGCCCTTCAGGGTCCAGTCGGAGTAGTTCTTGATTATGTTCAGCTCCCCGGCCCTTGTGTCGATGATCTGTTCCTTGGGGATGGATGTGGTCGAGAATGCGTATTTCATCTCGATCCTGTCATCGTATACGGATACGGTGAACTTCAGCAGGAAGCATACCAGGCATACCAGGATGAACGATATCGCTATGCCGACGATCGCCAAGGTGGGCATATCCGGGTAGAATACGAACTTGTAGACGATCATGAACAGCAATGTGGCTGCGAAGATACCTGCGGTTATGAATGCCAGATTCTTCGGCAGAACCATGTGAGACTCCTGATATACCGGGTCCATGCCAGACCATCGTCAACCGCTTATAAATGGATTGCCTGGTGCTTTTCTGATTGCGGATACATTTATATGTGACTTATCTATCCTGGGAAATGTTGGTCCCGTAGCTTAGCACGGTTTGAGCGTCCGGCTGATAACCGGAAGGTCCTGAGTTCAAATCTCAGCGGGACCACTCTCTTCTTCATCATTCTCTTCTGGACTTCTCTATGAAACGATTATAGTAACACGATTTACTGATTCGTGTTACTGAAGTTCTGTATCATATCCGTGAAGTTCGGCCGGATCTGTGAATTAGAAAAAAGAACGGCCCCGAAGGGCCAAAGTTTCAGTTGCGGTTGATGCGCCTGGAGGTGGTCCTCTTGTAGAGGAACTGGTCCTCCTTCACCTTCAGGTTCATACTTCCGTCGCGATAGTAGTGGCGGGCACCATGCTGGTATTCGACTGATTTGAGCTGCGACTTGAAGTAGGCATAGATCACAGCAGCGATTATTCCGCTGAAGATGAATCCGCCGATGGTGACTCCGATATCGAATTCTTCCATGGCGAAGTAAGCTCCAATTGCGATGATCGCACCCAGTCCGATGAATATGCCCAGCGTCACGGATAC
>Ga0265301_10002905_pt1 | contig 18978 bp, 16 predicted proteins | sample AusTroGonzalo_MG_2_FD_193488 | JGI IMG/M metagenome (GOLD analysis project Ga0265301, IMG submission 193488) | Bovine rumen microbial communities from tropical cattle in Woodstock, Queensland, Australia - Gonzalo_04 | ecosystem: Host-associated > Mammals > Digestive system > Stomach > Rumen ... | reverse complement strand
CCTCTACGCTGCGGTTGCGCCAGGGGCTCTCCTTGCCGGGCTGGGTCACGGTGCCGCGGCCCAGACGGATCTCTTCCTGGCTCTGGTCGTCGACATACGCCAGACCCTTCTTGATCAGGTCCACAGCCCACTCGTACAGCTGGTCAAAATAGTCTGACGCATAGAATTCGTTGGCCCATTCGAAGCCCAGCCACTTGATGTCCTCTTTGATGGAGTCTACATATTCGGTATCCTCCTTCACGGGATTGGTATCGTCAAAGCGGAGGTTGGTCTTGCCGCCGTACTTCTTGGCCAGGCCAAAGTTCAGGCAGATGCTCTTTGCGTGGCCTATATGCAGATAGCCGTTGGGCTCCGGCGGGAAGCGGGTCATTATGGATTCGTGCTTTCCGCTGGCCAGGTCGGCCTCGATAATGTCTTCAAGGAAATTGTTGGGACGCTGCTCCAATGTTGCGCCTTTGGTGTTCTCTTCCATGTCTGATTTGATATAGAATGCAAAAGTAGCAAAAAAGGGCTAATTTTTACTATTTTTGCGCTGCCAAATCACATTTGTAAGCTTATGGTAAAATCCATGACGGGCTACGGCAAAGCCGAGGCCATTATCAACAACGTTAAGTATACAGTAGAGATCCGTTCGCTGAACGCCAAGTCGGCCGATATCACCCTCAAGACATCCCTCATCCCCCGCGAGAAGGAGATGGAGGTACGGCAGCTGATTGCGTCGCGGCTCAACCGGGGCACCATAGACCTCTATATCACCACCGAGAAGAGCGTCGCCGGCGCCACCTCCTCTACCCTGAACAAAGATATCTTCAACGCCTACCTCAACCAGGTAGACGAAGCCCTCAAGGGGACCAAATGGAGCGCTGCCGCAAGCGGAGAGTACAGCGCCGCCCTGCTGGGGAGCGTGGTTCGTATGCCCGACGTGTTCGAGACCACCAAAGAAGACTTGAGCGGTGACAACTGGGCACCGCTATTCGGTGCGATATCCACAGCCGTGGATATGCTCGACAACTTCCGCACCACCGAGGGCGCCTCGCTCCGCAAAGATGTGCTGGGCAACCTCGAGAGCATCGAGAGTTTCATCCCCATGGTAGAGAAGTTCGAGGCAGAGCGCGTTACCGCCGTTAGGGAGCGCATCGACGCCCGCATGGCCGAACTCGCCCTGCAGGTCGACAAGAACCGCCTCGAGCAGGAGATTATCTTCTACATAGACAAGCTCGACATCAACGAAGAGAAGGTGCGCCTGCGCCAGCACTGCCGCTATTTTCGCGAGACGCTCGAGGGCGAGGAGTTCCCCGGCAAGAAGCTGGGCTTCATAGCCCAGGAGATGGGTCGCGAGATCAACACCCTCGGCAGCAAGGCCAACCACGCCGAAATCCAGAAGATCGTGGTCAAGATGAAGGCCGAGCTCGAGAAGATCAAAGAACAATCAATGAATATCTTATAGCGATATGGACACACCCGGCACAATAGTTCTTCCCGCAGCGCGCCGCACCGGCGGAATGCCCATCATGGATGCCTTCGCCGCCCGCCGCAGTTCCCGCGATTTTGATTCCGGCCGCGTATTGGACATGCAGACCCTCTCCGACCTGCTTTGGGCCGCATGGGGCATCAACCGCACCAAAGGCCGCACCGCTCCCTCGTCGCACAACCGGCAGGAGATCGAGCTCTACGTGTTCTTGAAATCGGGCGTGTACCGCTACAATCCGGTAGAGCATTCGCTCATCGAGCTTTTCGCAGAAGATTTGCGGGCCGCCACCGGCACCCAGCCGTTCGTGGGAGAAGCCCCCGTGGAGATTGCTCTCATAAGCGACACCACCAAGATCACCGGCAAGACTCCGCAGGGCGTCATCGAGTCGACTTATGCCGACACCGGCTTCATCTGCCAGAATATCTACCTGTTCTGCGCATCGCAGGGCCTCTCTACCGTGGCCCGTGCACTTATTCCGAAAGCGGAACTCTCCGAGCGTCTCGGCCTGGCTGCAGGGCAGATCATCACCCTCATACAGACCGTCGGTTACCCAGCAGCAAGAGAGTAGCCAGAGCCGGGCAGAAGCCTTGCCGCATGAAAGCCATGCTTCCTGTCGCTTCGCCCGCTTCACTCGCGCCCGGAATGCGCTCGTTCCCGCGACCTCGCTAGCGCCGGTCGCATGCTCTTTCATGCTTCGGCTTTTTCTGCCCCGCATTAGTGAACAGTCATATACTTAGACTTGCAAGTGACGGGCAGATATTGCCGGATGCATGAATTGGGTTGCGACTGGTTTTTAAAGGAGCAACCAATTGCATGCGGAGGCATCTGCCCGGAGCCGGTGCTCCCAATGGCATCATAGCGGGTCCATTAGGTACAAATACGGCCATTTTCGTACCCAATGGCGTCATTTTTCTGCCATTGGGAACAGTGACAGAGTGTTCGCTCGACATGACACGAGGGAGGCCCATATGCCCTGCTACTTATGGGATAGGCACCAGTCGCAGACTCCGCAGGGTTTGCCGGTCTGGCCAAAGTACTCGAGAAGCATCTGGCTGCGGCAGCGGTCGGTGTTCTGGGCGTATGCGGCCATGGCGTCGTGTCGCCTGGCACTTCGCGCCACCCGGTCGTCATACTCTTTCTTGTCCAGACGCAGGTTCTCGGGATAGAGCCGCTCGGTGGCAAGATACAACACCGGTGATTTGACCTTGGGGACATAGCGCAGGACATTGCGGGCCGCCAGCCATTTGAGCTTTTTCTCTACCGCCAGCACAGAGTATTTGCCCACCGCTGCGATTCGCTCTTCGTCTATCGTGACAAAGCCGCTGAAGAGTCCCTCGTACATGCGCATCAACACCTTAAGGAAGGTGTCGACCTCGGCACTGCCAAGCTGTATGCTGTAGAGCTCGTCGCGGGACACGGTGATAGACAACTTGGAGGGAATGTCGAGCTCTTCCGTAAGCGTCCAGTAGCCCGACATCTCTATGTATTTGATTGCGTAATAGGCCTTTGCCGCCTGAAGCTTATACTGCTTGGCAAACGCCGCAAGGTCAAACTTGTAACCTTTGTCCTTGCCCGTCTCGTAAGGTATCTTCAGGAAACTGTGAACCTTCTGGTAGATGTCTTTGATGTAGTCCAGCGGCGGATAGTTTGTCTGGAGAATCTGCGACAAACGCTTGAGGTCGGTGGAATTCCAAATCAGCAACGCGTACGACTTGTTGCCGTCGCGACCGGCACGGCCAGCCTCCTGGAAATAAGCCTCCGGTGACTGCGGCATATCGTAGTGACAAACAAAGCGGACATCCCCCTTGTCGATGCCCATACCGAATGCATTGGTAGATACAATTATGCGCTTCTCCCCTTTTTTCCAGGCATCCTGCACCGCGGCGCGCACCTTGCCGTTCATGCCGGCGTGGTAAGTAGCCGCGTCTATACCCTGGCTGGTCAAGAAGGCGGTAACCTCCTCTGCTGTGCGCCGCTTGGCGACATACACAATGCCCGAGCCCTGCACCCCCTGGCATACCTTGAGCAACTGCCCCAACTTGTTCTCGCACTTGCGGGCGCTGTAAGAGAGATTGGGCCGCTCGAATCCGCTCACCAACAAGTTGGGTTTGGCAAACCCCAGCCGCACCATGATATCTTCCGCCACCTCTTGCGTAGCGGTGGCGGTAAGCGCTATCACAGGGACTTTATCGGGAAAAGCCGTACCGGCAATCTTGTCCCTCACCTCGTTTATCATCAGGTACTCCGGCCGGAAGTCGTACCCCCACTGGGAGATACAGTGCGCCTCGTCCACCACCAGATAATTGATGTTCATCTTGGCCGCCCGTGCCAGAAACAAATCGGTGCGCAGACGCTCCGGAGAGACATACAGAAACTTATAGTCGCCATACACGGCATTGTCCAGGGTGGCGTCTATCTCACGATAACTCATTCCCGCACACACCAACAACGCCGGAATCCCCCGCTTGCGCAAATTCTCCACCTGGTCCTTCATCAAGGCAATCAGCGGCGACACCACAATACATATCCCCTCCTTCATCATCGCCGGCACCTGGAAGCACACACTCTTCCCACCGCCCGTCGGCATCAACGCCAACACATCCCTCCCCGCCAAAGCCTCGGAGATAATCTCCTCCTGCTTGGGCCGGAACCCCTCATACCCCCAATATTTCTTCAGCGTCGCTAACATACCTTACAAATATACAAAAAAACCGGCCTGGAAAGACCGGCATTTCAGACGCATTTACAACGACCGTATAACATCCTCGCCAAGACCAGTCGCCTTAACTATCGTCTCAGCATCAACCCCCAAAGCCTTGAGATTGCGGGCCGTATTCCGCCTCTCCTCTTCCCGGCCTTCTTCTTTGCCCTCCATCCTGGCACAATAGATAATATTCCTTTGATCAACTTCGGTAGTCATATCTCTGGTGTATTTTTCTAGTTCTTGCTCTGACAAACTGTCAAGCTCACACGCTGCAAAAAGCAAGCCGAATACCTCCTCAATCAGGGCCGCCGGCCGTTCGTCAAGTATGCTCATATGGGTAATTGCATAAGACAACTTCTCCACAAACGTATCGTCCATCTCGGGCTCCTCTTTGCGATAGTTCGTCATCTCAAGAAAGATGAAATTCAGACGATCCGTCATAAGGTCCCCGATGGTACGCTCCCGCAACTCATACCGGAACAGAATCTGGTCGGTATTCTTATGAAGCGAGAAGTTCATAAAACTAATCACATACACCGGCGGATAATCGTACTGGTCATCGTGAGATATGATCGCCTGCCCCTTCTGCATAGCCTGTACCTGTTCTTGAATCGGGAACGAGGCATAAAACAAAGCCCTTCCAGCATAATTAATCTGTTTATCCCGCTGCATTTCCACCACAAAGCGACCACCCTTGTCGTCAATACACTCCACATCGAAGATTGCATCATGCCCGTCATCGAACGGATTCTTCTTACGCTTACCTCGTTTATTATAGGTGATTCCACGACAGGCCGCTCTGGAATCAACTCCCTAAGAAGTGCCAGCAACGCACTCTTGTTGGTCTCAGCCCCCAGAATCCGCTTAAACCATTTGTCCATCAAGATATTCACATACCGGTTTACAATAACTCCAGCCACCGGTCCCATCTGAGGATCATGCAATTCATTCTCCCCTGCTTGTCTTCTGCTCAATGCCATGATATTATCTTTAAAGATTACCACCTCGACTTCCCGTCTCAGTTTCATCCGCAAGATACAATGGCCTCACTCATCCCCCGCACCAAATTCTCAAATTTTTCAATTTTGAGAGCCCAAAACAGAAATAGTTTTTTCAGAAAAAGAAATCTCCTACCAGTAATCTATGCTTGCCCATATTACGCATTTAGGAATAACGCGCCGAAGAAGAGTAAGGAAACTATACCACCAATTATTACGGCATAGTGGATGATGGTCGTACCGAGTTCTCCTCCTATTGTATAATTGAGAACCAAGCCCACACCCACGGCAACTATTTCCAGGAATACGGTAATCACAAAGATGACCATAATCCACATTGCAATGTTTTCCCGGATCTCTTTCTCTTTATTCTCGACTGCGAGTTTCTCTTCCCTGGTGGCTCGTCTCGCGAATCTCAGCCGCCTTGCCATAAGTTCTGTCCCTACGAAGCCGATGACTAGCAGAAGGATTCCCTTCCAGGACTCTGGCTCGTTCCATAATATGATACCGCTCGATGTCAGGGCTACTAGCGTGACTATCAAAACCAGCCAACCTCGGAACTCTCTGTGAGTCATACTGCTGTTAGGTTTAATTAATTGGGGAATAAGCAAATTCTTTACATCACACTGACCTCTAGGCTGTACGAGGGAGTCAAGCGAATTCTTATAATCTTCCCAGCTGAGTACTTCTTGAATGAATCACTTTTGTCCAGTACAGTTTTCAAGTCACGGGCGACAGCATTACCTTCTTTTATGGGAATGACTCCATCTACGACGGTCAATGTGAAAGAATACGTATCTCGATTGCCCCGTTGTACAAATTTATCTTTGTCGAGAGGGAAATGTCCGCCACCATCTTTTATATAATTGATGATAACTGGACGATAGTTCTCCCAAAGGTCAGTATACTGGTTATTTCCCATTGTTAATTCGCCTTCTTGAAATATGCGGCTATCTTATCAAACTGACCGTCTGTTTCACCGGACCCAATACCACCCATAGATGAATCAAATTCGCCTCTTACTGATAGGCCAATAGGAGTAACAGCGACAAGCTCCCAGCCATCTTTGCCAAGGTCATTGAAAGCTTTCTCCATCTTGTCGCCAGGTTTGAATTCTACAATCTTGTATTTGAACGTTGCCATTGATTGACAGTTTGTTGATATACGCTTACTAATAACTTTTAATGTACTCTGTCAATGAAATACCTTCAGCGATGAGGGCATCGGCGGAGAGGCTAAGTACGGTTTAGCAAAGCTATCGTCTGATACGCATTGCCTATCTTTAGTTTCATTAGGTGGAGGAGTCTGACTATTTTGGCTAGGTCTATCAGGTCAATGTGTAGCCTAATTCTTCGCACACAAATGAAATAGACTAGTCCAGGGACTCAGGGGCATCGTCATCTTCGGATTCCATATCCAATTCAACCTTCTGTGCTGTAGCACTCTTTGGGAGCATATCAAGGAATACGCGTAAAAATGCCGTATCTTTAAAGAAGTAATTGGGATTGTCTTCCATCTTCTCAGCAATAAAATCCAGGCCCCAGTTGATATACTCCTCCATAGTTGTCATAAGGGTATCTACGGCTTTTCTATTGGTAATTTCCCCCTTATCCAATGCTATGTAGTCTACGTCGCTTCTGGCCACTAATGCTGCAAATATGTACCTCCGTATATTCGAATATGAGACTCGCCCCGGCTTGGAGTCCAGATTACCCCAAAACTTAATCGGCTGTCCAAGCACTTTTCGTTTAGATGTATCCCCAACAAGTGGCTTCCGCTGGTCCTTATAAAGGCCAATGAAAAAAGCGATAATCAGTATTTCATATCCAGCACCGAATATCTTACCACGAGCCTCCTGAAATACAGTAGTGCCTCTACCGTAGTCGCAGAAAGTCTTTATGATAGATTCATCGTATTTAATCTCGTACTCGGGATTACGATTTGCCCAAAGGTCATATAACTTTTCCATATTATTTCACTTTAACTACGGTTGTTCTAATAGTTGACAGGTCATTTTTATCATATCCCTCAGCCTTCTGAATCCGGTATACTGAGCACGTCAGCTTATTAATATCTGCCATTCGAAGTTCAGATCGATTCAAGAAGTCTTTGGTAACGATTATACACTGCTTATTGATGTTATCTATGATGTTGTAGAAATCATCCTCTTTGGCATCCCCAAAAGACGATGTAGCCGCGTCAAAAATTAACGGATAGTCTTCCTCTCGTTTAAGCGTAGTGAGGTCAGAAATGGCGAACAAGACAGACATGTACATAGTTGTCTGCTGAGAGCCAGAAGGTTTCTTTATTTCTGATCCATTCGAGCTATATAATTTAATGACTGCAGAATCATTTGCAGTACGTATTAATTTAACAATACCATGGAAGTCGTTCGCATTAAGCCTCATGAGATAATCATTCGCTCTGTCCTCCAGAGACTCAAGGAACATTGTGAGGTTTTTATCCTTCGCGCCAACGAAAGCCTTGTTGATATAGTCAAATGCATCGTGGACCTTCTTATATACACGTACCTGACCTTTTCCAGGGGCAAGGGCATCAATTTGTTCTTTATAGTAGTCACGCTGTCCTTTTAAATCGCGAATCTTTTGCTCCAGTTCCAATGCCCGTTTCTCTGCCTTCCCTTTCTGGTCAAAGTATCCCTTCAAATCTTGGAAAGACTTGTCAAGCATCTCTTCAGAAACCCCCTCGGCCTGAATTAAGATGCGAGCCTTTTCGTCTGCCATATCTTCCAGGTCACGTTCAACTTCATCTAATTTACGTTTAAACATATTGACCAGATCAATGCATCCACCAATCTCAGAAGCCTTCCCTGTAACTTCGGTCTCATTAAAGCCACCGAGATTAAGGCTTAGGTTGTGTATCTCCTCAACGTATTCATTTTCAAAGAGTTCCTTTTGCTCTTGGTCCTCTGGCTTGCTAGCCTCCGCTTCTGCAAGAGCGTGGCGTTTATGCTCCTCTAACTTTTCGCACATAAAGCGATATGCCTCTGACCCTTCCGGTGCTTCTCGCCCACATACTTTACATATGTGGTCATGAATCATCTCTTCCATCTCAGCCTCACCTGGTAGATACCATGGCAACCTAGAAGCGCCATTAACTAGCTGCGTAATCTCATCATAAGCCTCTTTCTTTCCCTCATGCTTTGCTCTCTCCTTTATAAACTGCTCATTCTGGGCTCGCTTATTTTTACTGAAAGCAGAACATTTAGCCTGAAATTCTTTGAGCACTGATGGGAATACACATAATATCCACATCTTATCAAGAAGGTTAATATTGAAATTATTGGCAGCGATTGACCCTCTATATTTGGTGGCTTCTGCCTGCTTTGCCTCTATACGTTTTTTTATCTCTGCGTACTTCTCACTTGTATCTTTGTGTTTCTCTAAGTCCTCAATCTTCCCACTAAACAGTTGAGCGGAAGCCTCCGTCTCTGTCAATTCGCGTTCTGCATGACTTAACAGACGCTTTACCTCTATCAACTTAGAATCTAGAGATTCTACTTGCTTAGCAATCTTCTCATCAGACTTAGACTCCTTAATAAACGCAGAATTAGATTTGCGTTCAAATTCCTCCGTATAAGCGACATACTTATCAAACTCCTTAAGGTCTGAGAACTTGGCTACAAGTTGTTGAAGAGCAGCTGGATCGTTAAACACATTAAGGTCTGACTCACCCTTGAACATACTGAATTTCTGAAGAAAAGCATCAAAGCATCTAAGCACCAGCGCCTTGCCATCAATTGGAGTCCTGCCCGAATCTTTATCCTCATACCCCATAAACTCCTGACGTAAGGGGCGATAGCGGCCTTTTTCATAGCACTCGACGATGAACTTCTTCTCAATAGTCTTAATACCATTGTGGTCAAATGTCATTGCCACTACCACACTATCCATTTCTCCAACTTCAAGTTGGCTCTTTCTCATCTCTGAGAAGTTCTCGATATTTGGCGTGTCTACAGTTACATTAAATAGCCATTGCAGCGCCTCAAAGAAGGTCGTTTTACCGTCTCCGTTATCGCCAATAATTAAAGTGAGCCCACTCGAGAAGTCAAATGAGTTATCACCGTAGTAACTCCGGAAATTGCGGATACTTATATTCTTGATAATCATATGTTCGATTTTAAAAATTCGTTCACTTCACGATAGACTTCGGACTCTGAGGCACCAGATCGCCCACGATCAATAATCCTAGCAACGGCATTGACAATACAATTGTCTGAAGAAAGGGCACGAACCAATGATGTACATTCATCCGGCGAATAACCGCCGAATACCATTAGTTTTTCGTCCATTAGGACAGCCTGGAGCATCTTGTCTCCAACTGATTTACCAGCCATAATGTTTTAAAATATTGATAGTTTATAATAATCAAGTACTTCATCAAGAGCCTCAACCGTGAAATCAACATTACGTGAAAGCATAGCGAAGTTCTTTACACGAACCAACTCTGTTCGAACCAGATTCTTCTCCATACGATAACTGTCGCTTTCCGGATTAACCTCCGGTATAACAATCAGGTCGTGAATAGTTGCAAACTCTTTATCCTTATGCGTTCTCAAAATACGTCCACGACGCTGGATAAACTGACGAGGATTACCCGTACTTGCGCAGAATATTGCAAGTTCACTCCTCGGCACATCTACTCCTTCATCTAAGCATTTCATAGATGTTAGTACCTGAAGTTGCCCACTAGCGAAATCCTTTAGTGTCTGCTCTCGGTCTGATGATTGAGAAGTAAACTGCTTCACAGTAATCCTTTCCCCTGCATCCCGAATTGCTTGAGTATACTCATCAATTAAATGTTGTGATTCAGGGTCATCCTTAATAACATCATGAGTCCCATATGTATCTGCAGCGTAGGTGTCAGGGAAATTACCTTCTGGAACATATACAAGCGTATATTTCAAGTCACCTTTTTCTGCAAGCCGGTCTTGAAGGATACCCTTAAAAACCCCCATCTTATTAGAGGCCTTATGAATAATCCTTTTTCTCTTCAGAAGGAGCATAGTTAGAATATCATTATCCTTATCAAAAGCCCCCTTGCTGAAATTATACATCTTTGCCAAACGAGTAGAAATCTTTGCGTACTCTTCCATCTCAGCATCATTAAGACGGACAATGTGAGGGTAATAATAGTATTCGCACAAAACACCATTGCGAATAGCTTCCTCCATTGAGTATTCATATGTATAACCCTCTTCTGCACCAAAGAACTGTCTGATGCGGCGATTACCGGTATCGTCAAACTGTCGTTCGGGAGTTGCACTTAGGCCAATGCGCCTAAGATATGGGATGCCTATCAGTTTATGCAGAATAGTTGGTGCGCCCATATTATGGGCCTCATCAGCAATCAACAATAATTGCCTCTTAGAGAACTCATTCAATTCCTGATGAACATCATCTTTTCCATAAGAAGCATATGTACCTATGATGACATACGAAAGACTATTCTTGGCAGAAACTGCCTCTGTCGCTTTGAGGCGATCTATATCATTCTTCCAAGACCTATTCCGCGAGCATACCTTTATGATATTGTCAAAACCGAACTTCTTACACTCCTGCTCCCATTGTTCAACTAATGTAACCGTAGGTACGAGAATTAGAGCCTTGTAGTATCCAGAATGCTTATAAATCTCATAGAGACAGTTTAGCGACGTGATGGTTTTACCAGTACCAGTGGCCATAGCGAACAGCCCCTTCTGGCCATTAGCTTTCCAATTCTCAAATGCTAACTTTTGATAATCACGAGGGCCGCTTGGATACGGGAAATGAGGTCCATCCGTTTTAACCTCAACCTCTGAGATTACACGATATTTAGATATTGCTCTTTGAACCTTATCCTTAGCCTTCTCAAGTGCCATCTTTACTGACACAGGTAAATCTTTATCCTTTCTCTGGTTTTCAATAAGATTCGCCTCATCATCAAGTAACTCTACGAGTTCTTTGTCCTTAAATGAATCTGTTATACGAGTCCGTACAGCAGACGGATCTATATATCGAACGGAAGGGTCATCCCCTCCAAAGGTCTTAGTAAACTCATTTTCGATATCCTTAATCTTCGCTACCTCTATTTCTCCATCCCAACTACAAGAAGCGGTCAGGCTCTCCTTATTCTCAATTAATGCCGTCCGTGAGAAGTTAACAGAACCATCAAAAGCCACCTTAGATAACCCATCACTGAACACGCCACATTTTGTGTGGGCTATTCCCTCACCTGACAATGGTGCAATAATCTTGATATCAATCTTATTGTTTCGAATGAGCCAAGCAAGACATTCAAAGAAATGACGGTCTCGTTCAGATAGCGTATCCCGCAGAGATTCTATATCTGATAAATCGAACACTCCCTCAATAAAAGAATTATCCTCGCCTTTCTTGATTGCCTCCTTGTCTGCGTCCGTCAAGATATCATTAATGATAAGTCTCATCCTACCCCCATTATGTAGGAATGTAGCGAAGCCATCTGCGAGGATAGAAATAGCAGATGATGAAAAGAATCCCAGCATCAAATCAAAACGCAATGCGTTACATAGACACTCTGAAAAGAACCCCACTGGTTCCCAGGGAGTACGTGTCTTATAGCGCCTGCTGGGCGGCCATATGATGTCTCCTTTCAGCATTTATATAAAACAATTGGCGCAAAAAGCATCATTATCATCGTCCAGATTGTCAATGAGGCGGCAACTGGCACCAGCACGTTTGGCTTCCTGTTTCTTAATCGCATCGAGTTTAATCTGCCGCACACGTTCGGGCTGGCATAGTTCAGCAAGGCTTTCGTTCTGGTTCCAGGTGTATCCATCTTTCTCAAACTCCATCGCCTTTGCGTAAAGGTCCGGATGCTGCTCATAGAGCCACACCCACTCAATCTTCTGCTGAAAGAAGCAGAAATAACAGCCGGAACGGCTCCTGTTATAGGTACCTTTCTTCCCATCCACCTCAAATACAATCGGCTTATAGTAAGCAGGAACGCCAACGCCACTGTCCTCGAGTATTTGGAAGATGTCATCTTTCACAAGTACATCATCGTTATCCACCAGCGGAAATTCATCAAGCCGGCCTACAGGATAGTCTGTGGTTTTCAAGAAGGCGAATACGACTCTATTGAATACTTTTACGTCCAGATCCAGTAGTGCGTTCAACTTCTTGGAATAGAAGAAAGCCTTGGAAAGAGGTGTATCAACGATTTTCAATGCCTCCTGGCGGATGTCATCGGGACAAACCGTCTCATAGTATTCATGGATTTGGGCGATATTGTCATTACTCAGTACCTTATTGACGACATCAAGACTCCAAATGTTCTTCCTAAACGGAAATATGGCCTGGATGTTCGGCTTTGTGGAGATATAACCTTCACGGTCTTCATCGCCACGGATACCTACATAGGAAATGGCCGGTTCATCGCCAACGAACTTCTCCATCTCCGCCAGTTTCATCTTCTGGGTACACCAACGGGCCTGCGGTGAAGGCAAGAAGTTGCCGCTGGCTTTGAGGAAATGGTGGAACGGAGTCGGCTCTGGGCTACCTTCGGCTGCTCTCAATATCTTGATGCCACCAAGGTATGAATCCAATCTGGCAATGAGCAATTCCGTCTCAGCCAACTCACACCCCGTGTCAGAATTGTAGTACTCGACCTTAAGGTCCGGGTACTTATTCTTCATGTAGATGGCGAGGGCTGCGCTATCCTTACCTCCAGATATGCCGAGTATATGTCTTACCATAATGTCATTTCTTAATCTTGTCTGCCAGCATCTCAAGAAGGATGCATACGTCCAAGTTGGAATCGCCGGAAAGGAGTTTCTCCAACTCAGCTTTCCTCTTCTGTAACTCTGCTTGCTTAGGTTTCGGCAAACGATAAGTCCTCTGTTGCTCGTTAACGCCGTTCGTATTCAATAAGCCAAAACTGTAAAGAGTGTCGTCTGAATCCCCCTCGGCAACTTCTGAAATACCGATATAACGGTCGAGTTCATAGAAGAGAAAAATGATATTGTCCAAGAGGGCTTCTTCTTCCTTATCCCTCAACTTGTATAACTGCTTGTCAAGGACGACACTGGATATTCTTTCGATAAACTCCTTGTTGGTCTCCGCCGGGGCTAGTATTCTATCAAGGATTGACCTTGCCTTCTGTGTAAGCAGGTGCTTCTTAACGTGGGCATACCTAGTAGTTAAAACGGCCTTATAAGACTCATACTCGGGGGGAAGACCTAATTGCTCAACAAGCCGGTCTTCTATCCTCTTGATGAGTTCCGGATAGCAGGCATTCAATTCCCGAACAGCAGCACGAATCTTATCCAGATAGTCTTGGATAAAGTCATCATCCAACGTGTCTCCGCGATAGCCAAGCGACTCAGGAAGTAGTTCAAAGAACACCTTCTCGGGATCCACAGCGTTAGCGAGCACGTCACGGAACTTAGCAACGTTCGGATTGCTGAATTTATATGTATGTTGAGCGTACTCGTTGAGGTTCTTGAAAAAGTACAGGAACGGTTTGAATGTGTTGGCAAAAGAGTCTTTGCTCAGTGTAATCTCATCGTCTTTCTTGAGGAACTGCCGGTACTTCCTGAAAAACTCAAGTTTTACCCCGCTAACACTGAATGCCTTGATGGTATACTCGCTCGGATGCTTCCAGAGCAGGTCAATGACTTCGCGGTTAATGTTCATGACATAGGTGCCACTTGCATTGTACATAGCGAAATCCTGCTGCTTGATATAGAGGTAAATGGGTATCCAGAAATCGATGAAGCCCTGTTTCAGTTTGAAAGGACGTGACATCAATATCTTGATAAGTTCACTGACCTTTCTGGGGCGATCTACTGTCTTAGCCACAAACGCCTCGCAAGCATTCCAGAATTCCAGTACATTCTCATCAGAGGGAGCGCCGAACACATATGCACCATCTTCGTCCTGGCGGTGAATGCCGGTGTTTTTGAGGAGGGTGATGTATATCGTCTTCTCAGGCGGGAACTCATTCTCTCCAAAGCCCAGGTCCGGCTGGTCCGGATACGCAAGAATCCTGTCCAGTAAATTGGACTTAGCCAAGGATATAGCAGAACTGAGTTTCTGCTTGTTGAACAGTTCGTTCTGAACTGCCGGTGTCCCGGTATAGACTTCGAAACAAACTGCCGAAAGCAACTTATTGAAGTCCTTCTTGGAACGAATCTGGCATTCTTTTCCCTTGAATATCCACGTAACATTTCCGCTGCCATCGAACAAGTAATCATTCAGGGCTGAGTTCAAGCAATTCTTCTCATACTCCTGAATATTCGAAATCTCACGCTTTGCCACCTGGTCATCAATAGCAACCTTTTCGGCGATGTACTGGAGTTTCTTGATTTCGTGGAGGTGTTTTACAATATCTGAGACATTATTGAACACCGCGAAGAGAAGAGCCTCCTCGATGGATGACGATACGGCCATTACCTGATCCATACAGCTATCCTCAAGCGGGAAGATGAGTTCGCAGAATCCATCAATATCACCATCGGGGACCTTTGCTTCCGGTTCATTCAGCACAATGAACGAGAAATAACGGGGTGTTCCTTTAGCATAGAATGCAGCGGATGCTGATGCAATGCGAGGCTTTATATAATCGCGAAGTTCATCTACAGTAGCAGACGGTGTGGGAACCATTGTGGCAGCGCGCAGAAGTTCTGCCTCAATGTTGATGTCAGTACCCTCAAAGAGGATGTACTGGGACTTGTATGTGGCGTACCTTATTACCTTGACTCTTTCCAGCTCCCTGATTACTTCGTCTGCATTCTCAATTCCGAGCGCGCACTGACAATACTTCTCAAGAGATTCACGGTTGAGGGATGTTTCAGACGATCCGAAGATACTCAACAGACCGATTGCTTTGATTATTTTCTGAGCATCAGCAATATACTCATCTGCAAGGATGCCACTCTCAATACGGCCGAGGGCAACCTTGATAGCGGACCAACCGGAGGATTCCAGATTCACCTGGGATATTTCCGAATAGAAGTTGTAGATGGCGTAATCATATACGTTGGCCAGGTTATAAGTCTGGTGCGGTTCCCCTACATAGTTGAGTATCGAATACAGCCCAGTGGTCGTGAGGAACGAGAAGAGCGACCGCTCATTCTGTCCATACTTCTGGATCGCCAACGTGAGACAAGAAGCGGCGAGGGGGTCAATAGGGTTCAACTTCAGGGCAGTCTCTTGCGAAAAACTATCCGAAATGAAGCGACACTGCTTAGCCAGGGCATAAACAGTTGTGAAATCAGCCACATCCGCCTTCTGCTCCGGTGCGAGTTTCAACTGCTCTGCGGCCAGATAAAGGAGTTGCTCTACAGGCTCGCTGAAGACAACCTCTTTGAAACGACCCTTCACTTTCTGCCACTCTTTTCGCTGAGATTCGGTCAGTTTAGAGGCGTATGAGCTGAAGTTCTGGTGAAGGGTTGTGAGGAGGACCGCCTTGCGGCGATGATCGTTTATCAACTCACAGAACTGCTGAATGAAATACAACTCGTCCTCAGGATTGTTCTTAGCAGCATGCTCAAGAACTTTACCGAATTCATCGATAACGATTATTACCGCTTTGTCTTTAGCCTCAATCTTCTTGCATAATTGCTTAAGTTCATCCAGGGCATTGCGATTCTCTACCTTCAATTTACGAGCAAGTATGCTCTGGAGTGAATCATATTCGCCGACTATGTTTATTATCCTGAAAGACTCTAGCCCGAAGAATACTGATGACTTCTTGAGAAGGGAGTAATCCTTCCCTAGCAGCCCCCTTTCCAACGCCATTATGAAACTGGATTTACCGGTACCGTAGGTGCCGATAACAGAAAAGGAGTGCACGCCGGTAGACACACTGGAGACAATGTCACCAAGTACACGCTGTACATTGGGCGTTACTATATACTGGAAATCCTCCTGGACTCCAATCTCAATATTTACTGATGCGTTGTATCTCATGCCTCCGTGTAATAATGGTTAAGAACGGCGGCTGCATCTATGTCGTGAATAAACTGTAGGTTCTTCACTCCGCTATTATCGGTGTAAGACAAGTCTTCCGGATGCTGTGCTACAACCTCACGGATCAATTCGATGAGATTGGTAAGCGAAAGACCAAAAATAAGAGCAATCTCCTGCATGCCATCCAGGGATATGGTATTATCCTCACCTTTGTAGTCTATGAGGGCATAGAGAAGGATGTCGGGGTGGATATGACTTGGCGCTGTATCGTTGAAAGAATACTTATCAGAACCCAGAGAATTAATGAGCCCCAAATCAAGAAAAATGGATGAGAAATCCTCATTGCTAGTTACGTTAGAAGGCATAACGTAGTTATGAAGCATAACGCCAATATCTTTCTTGACGGTATTCTCGTTGTACACATTCTTCTGCTCGGGCACATTGCATTTTCGCTTAATAAACGCCTGGAGCTGATTACGATCGAACTCCTTCTTTTCTCTCTGAAAACTCAAGAACGTTAAATTATATATGCTTGCAATGCCCTTGGTAACTAGATAGTAATGTAGAAGCCATAGAGTTCCCAAATCCTCTAGATAAGGGTCATAGCCGTTGTTAGAATCAAATACTGCCGTAGATAAGAGCGTAGGGGCGTCATTTACGCTCAGCCCCGTAGCACGAGACCAATAACGAATGGCAGCAACCATATTCTTTCCAACCCCAAGCGCAGCGACTGCATCTTGAGAGGTAAAGTTTACGCCTTCTATCATTGCATCATAAGCCTTCTTGAGCCACAATGGCTTACAAAAAAAAGACTCATGACCTGAAAAGGAATATCTATGGGTATTATCACGCATAGTGCATCCATTCAAAATCATGTCTGCACTATTCGCAACGGGCAGTCAAAAACCAGAGCATGATAAAGGGCATAAACATCCCTTATCTTACTCTGAGGTTTTGGCGGACCCGTCTATAAAATAAGTTCCGTCTATGCCCTAAAGCATAGACGTTCGCTGAACTTATTCGTACATAGACTTTAAAATCGCCAAATTTCAGAGTATACGAATAATAGCAAACGCTAGTATGTCCTGTTCAATAGTAGATTATCCTACATTTCATTACAAAGTTAAGAAACAAACATTAGATATCAAATGTTTGATAATCTTAATACAAAGCTATTACTAATTACTTCATATCGTTTGAAAACCATTTTTCGTCCAAGCCAAAGCGCCGAGATGCGCTCGGTCCCACCCGTCCAGTGCGGCAGTGCTCGTCACGCCGACTTTAGGAAGGGTGTCGGTGGTGCTCCCGCCGCCGTTTCGGGGAGCCCTTTGTTTCCGTGTGGCGCTTTGGCAGGACCTATGGCGACAGAGCGAAGGGGCAGATAAGATCCGCAGCTTGAATGCTTTACTCGGGCAGATTTTTGCCCGAAAAGCATTGCAAGCGGAGGAATCTGCACCGAGCGGTCGGTAAGAAGGTGCGCCCAATGGGGTGCAGAAGACTGCCATTGGGCGCAAAATCGGCTAAAAATGCTCCCAATGGCGCTATTATTCTACCATTGGGAACACGTCAGATCAGAATAAACACATGGATCCATTCGTGAATGATGATTCCTGGCGAAATAATAACAAACCACCCGGGATGACGAATCATTCCGGGTGGCGATATGAGAACAATTAATGTTTACAGCTGAGGGCCTGCTGCGACGAGGGCCTTGCCGGCTTCGTTGCCGCAATACTTCACAAAGTTCTTCTGGAAGCGGCCTGCGAGATCCTTGGCCTTGGTCTCCCACTCTGCAGCGTCTGCATAAGTGTCGCGAGGGTCGAGGATTGCGGGGTTGACGTTAGGCAGCGCGGTGGGAACTTCGAAATCGAAGAACGGGATCTTCTTGGTGGGAGCCTTAAGGATGCTGCCGTCGAGGATAGCGTCGATGATGCCGCGGGTATCGGGGATGCTGATACGCTTGCCGGTACCGTTCCAGCCGGTGTTGACCAGATAAGCCTTGGCGCCGCTCTTCTCCATACGCTTAACCAGTTCCTCTGCATACTTGGTAGGATGCAACTCGAGGAATGCCTGGCCAAAGCATGCGCTGAAGGTCGGAGTCGGCTCGGTGATGCCGCGCTCGGTGCCTGCGAGCTTAGCGGTGAAACCGGAGAGGAAGTAGTATTTGGTCTGCTCGGGAGTCAGGATGCTGACGGGAGGCAGCACGCCGAATGCATCGGCGCTGAGGAAGATAACGTTCTTGGCCTCGGGACCTGCGCTCTTGCCATTGACCTTCTTGGCGATCTTCTCGATGTGCTCGATAGGATAGCTTACGCGGGTATTCTCGGTAACGCTCTTGTCTGCGAAATCGATCTTGCCGTTCTCGTCTACAGTGACGTTCTCCAGCAGCGCGTTGCGCTTGATAGCACCGTAGATGTCGGGCTCATTCTCTTTGGAAAGGTTGATAACCTTGGCGTAGCAACCGCCCTCGAGATTGAAGACACCCTCGTCGTCCCAACCATGCTCGTCGTCACCGATAAGCAGACGTTTGGGGTCGGTGGAGAGAGTGGTCTTACCGGTGCCGGAGAGACCGAAGAAGATAGCGGTGTTCTTACCTTCCATGTCGGTGTTGGCAGAACAGTGCATAGAAGCGATGCCCTGCAGAGGGAGGTAATAGTTCTGCATGGAGAACATACCCTTCTTCATCTCACCGCCGTACCAAGTGTTGATGATGCACTGCTCGCGGCTGGTGGTGTTGAAGGCAACGCAAGTCTCGCTGTTGAGACCGAGCTCTTTGTAATTATCTACCTTAGCCTTGGAAGCGTTGTAGATAACAAAGTTGGGCACGAACTTCTCCAGTTCCTCCTCGGT